>Ga0070690_100001779_pt1 | contig 11398 bp, 5 predicted proteins | sample KBSS33HmetaG_FD_64671 | JGI IMG/M metagenome (GOLD analysis project Ga0070690, IMG submission 64671) | Switchgrass rhizosphere microbial communities from Kellogg Biological Station, Michigan, USA - KBS S3-3H metaG | ecosystem: Host-associated > Plants > Roots > Rhizosphere ...
TGCGTTGTCGCTGCGGGTTGAGTCGCCGCGGTTCTAATTGCAACGGTCTGGTTCTGCGATGTGGTCTTCGTCGCGTTCAATGCGGGACGCTGCGTGTTAGTTGTTGCTGCTACTGCCGGCGTGTTTGCCGGTTGCTTACTGGCAACTTCGTTTCGGGCTGGACTAAACGGAGCTGGTTCGAGATCAGGAAGATTGACCACAGGGTTTCGTGGAATTCTGCGAGCTGCGGCGATCTGGTCTTCACGATCCGACTCGATGATCATCGCTTCGAGCGATCCGGTTGTCGGCGATTGCAAAGTTCCACTCGGTCGCATCTCTTCGTCACGTGGCGCGACGGTTGGAGCACGCAGAACGCGCGGCGTCACCGTAATGACTACGTCTATCTGCCGATCATCTCGCGTGGGCGCGGTGAACAACCGGCCGAGCACGGGAATCAAGCCGAGTATAGGTAGGCCCTTGCGTCCAACCGATGAAATATTCGAGGCCACGCTGGCCAGCATCATCGTGCGATTGTTCTGGACGCGCGCAGTGCCTGTTATCGCACGCTCGGTAAATGTTGGTGTCAGCGTGCTGGCGCCGAGTACGTCTTTCGATTCGATCGACATCTTTACCTGGACATCGAGGTTCGGAAATACCTGCGGCGTGAATTTCAGCGTCAGCCCGGTCGGTTCGTAATTAATGACCGGAAAACCGCCCGTCGGGAAATTCGTTCCCTGTGCCGGCTGTCCGGTTTGGATCCCGAAGGGATAGGTTTGAGCGGTCTGCACCGGAACGCGCTGTCCGATGCGCGCGGTTGATTCCTCGCCATTGAATGCGTGCACCTGGGTCGATGCAATCAGTTTCGTATCGCCCTTGGCCATAAAAGCGGTAAGGACGGACTGCGGAATGACCAACGCCGCCGCGAGAGCGGTCGGTACTCCACCGACTATCGGCGCCAGATTCACGCCGTTATTGGCGCCATTGATTGTTCCGTTGCCGGTCAACAAAGAGAAGCCTGGCGAACCCCCGATGTTAAAGCCGTTAGCTGAACCGATCTGATTACCAAACTGCAGGAAGTCAGTTTTGGTGACCTCATAAATATTGACGTCCATGACCACTTCGGCTCGGTCCTTATCGATGCTTGAGAGCAGATCGCCGATCAGTCTGACATTCTCAGCAGTGTCGCGTACGGTAAGACTGTTTGTTGCGTCATCAGGAACAACAATCGTCTGCGGACGCCCGACTGAAGGCGGAATCGCCTGCTGGATCAACTGACGCGCATCGCTCGGTTTCATATTTGAAAGGAAGAACGTGCGCAGGACGAGTTGCTGATACTGTGGGCGACGAGTCTGGTCGGCGACGAGGATCGTGCGGCGACTCAACTTCTGAAAGAAGAGACCCTCTTGCAGGAAGATGTAATCGAGGGCTTGTGCCGTGGTGACATCGCGCAGATTGATATCAATCGTGCGCGGCTGAGCAAATGACTGACGATCGAAAACGACATTGAGCTGCAGCTGTTCTGCCAGACTGCGAACGAACGCCTTCAGGTCACCGTTGTAAGTGATCACACGAAGTTGTTCCGTACGCGTGGAGGTAACAGGCGCGGCCTCCTGAGCTTGCCCGCCTGCGGGAACAGCAACTCCCTCACCTGTCTCACTCGGAGTGGTCGGTGTCCCGTGTCCGTTAGTTCCGTCCTTCACGTTCTGCAAACGAAGCATTCGTTCCATCTCAGAAACGGCGAGCTCGTTTACAGTGTCGTAACCGTAGGCCTGGCGAAAGGCGTTATATGCTCCGACAAAGTCCTGCTGCTCCGCGAGCGCGCGGCCCTGCTGCATGAACGACTGCGAAGCATTGAAGGCGGCGCGCCGGAAATGAAGCTGGTACTCCATGTTCGCCGGGTCGGCCGCTACGGCGAGGGTAAACTCCTGAGCGGCCTTCTCCCATTGCTGAGCACTCTCATAATCCAATCCGCGTCTAAAGTTCTTCTCGCCCTTTTTGGCGAGTGCCGTAACCGGCAATGCCAACAAACAAAATGCGAGCAACAGCGACACGCACATCTGGGTTTTTGTTTTGAGTCTCATTGGAATTTCTCTCTCGGCTTTGAAGTGGAGGTCCGTCGGGCAATCTAACGAAGCTAATAATGCCGCCGGGTCACCTAAGATGCAACTGCGCCAGCCTTTGTTTACACGCGGGGCAGAAAATTCGGTTCCCCAACTAATAGTCTCAGGTCTCGAGTCTCAAGTCTAAGGATTTTTTCAGTGTTTTTGGCTCAGGGCCCTATTCTCTATACCCTTGAGACCGAAGACGTGTTGCGTGAACCTTACTTTATGGCGCTCATTTCCTCAACAAACGTCACCCGGTTAATCTCGTGAAGCGTCGAGATCCCCGCAAAAACCTTCCTAAGGGCCGACTCTCGCAGGCTTGTCAGCCCTTCGGCGACCGCCGCTCGGCGCACTTCAGAACCGGGCCTTCTTTCGACGATCATCTCTCGAATGTTGTCTGACAAATCGAGCAGTTCGTGAATTGCCGTACGACCCCTGTATCCCGTGTGGTTACAGGCATCGCAGCCGACGTTTGAATAAAAAGTCGTCTTGCCGTGCTCCTCGGCTCTCAGACCCGACTCCTGTAGCTCCAGATCGGAGGCCTGGTAGGGTCTTTTACAATAAGGACACAGCATGCGAATCAGTCGTTGAGCGAGAACACAATTAAGAGAGGATACAAAGTTGTAGGGCTCGACGCCCATGTTGAGAAAGCGCCCGATAACGTCAATAACGTTATTGGCGTGGACGGTAGTGAAGACGAGGTGACCCGTTAGCGCCGACTGAATGGCAATCTGGGCGGTTTCAGTGTCGCGGAGTTCGCCGACCATTATCTTGTCGGGGTCGTGACGCAGGATGGAACGAAGACCACGATCGAAGGTGAGACCCTTCTTCTCGTTGACGGGAATCTGAGTGATGCCATGTAACTGATACTCAACCGGATCTTCAATCGTGACAATCTTGTCTTCTTCGTTACGGATTTCGTTGAGCGCGGCGTAGAGCGTCGTGGTTTTGCCGGAGCCGGTCGGACCTGTTACGAGCACCATGCCATAAGGCTCGGCAATGTAGTGACGAAACTTTCTTAAGTCTTCTTCGGCAAACCCGACAACGTCGAGGTTCAGGTTTTTGAATTCCTCGTTGATCTGTTCCTTATCAAGGATACGAATCACCGCGTCTTCGCCATGGATGGTCGGCATGATCGAGACACGAAAGTCGACGTTGCGACCTTTGTAACGAACCCGGAAGCGACCGTCCTGCGGCACTCGACGCTCGGCAATGTCCAACTCAGACATAACCTTGATACGCGAGATCAACGTCTGGTGGTAAGCGAGATCGATTGGATCGACTTTCGCATAAAGCGCTCCGTCAATTCGATACTTCACCTGCACTTCAGTGTCGCGTGTTTCGATATGTATGTCCGACGCGCGCGACTCCATCGCGTTATAAATGATCGTGTCGACGAGTTTGATGATCGGAGACATCTCCGAGTCGGTCGCGAGCCTGTCGAGATCGAGAACTTCCTCGCCGGTTTCAGTTTCGCGGACGAGCGAGATGCGAAATCCAGATGCGGCCTCCTGAAGAACACGCTGCGTGGCATCGCCGCGACGCAGGATTACTTCGATCGCCCCGGCAGTGGCTACGTGGGGAACGATTCGGTCGTGGAGGGCGCTGGAGAGTTCGTCGAGGCGCTCGAGGTCTGAGGGATCGGCCATCGCGAGGTGCAAACCGCGGGCGTCCTTCTTTAGCGGCAGAAACTGGTGGCGCACCATCAAATCGACCGGAATTTCGTTGAATAGAGTGTAATCAACAGGCGATTCGCCTTCGGTGGGGAGCAACTCAACAAACGGAAGACGATAACGTCGTGCGAGTTCTTTCGCGGCGCGCACCTCGGGTGGCTGATGATCGCCCTCAGCACCCAGCGCTCCCACGCTCACCACCGTAGGCGTTACCTTCGTCACTGTCTCTTCTTCAAACTGTTTCATCGAAATTCAGATGTCAGATGTTAGATATCAGATGTTGGATATCAGACGGCAAATTCCTCTAACTCCTGCCGTCTGCCCCTGCCTCCTGCTCCTGCCGTCTGCTCCTGTCTTAATGCCGTCCCGTGACGCCGGCTCCACTCGAGATCGACTGAATGATTGGCAAGTAAATGGCGAGTAGGATGGTCACCACTACGCCACCCATCACGACAAGAATCGCAGGCTCAAGAGTGGTCGTCAACTGCTCCAGTCTCACCTCTGATTCAGCGTCGTAGAAGACCGCAACCTCATCGAGCATCTCGCGCAAACTCCCGGAGCGTTCGCCGATTCCAATCATGTCGATCGCGAGTAGCGGCATCCACCCGGCTACCTCCAGACTCTCTGTAAATGAACGACCTTCACGAATCATCGGCAGGATCGCCGAGCTGCGTCGCCGCAGTTCGCGGTTCGTGATCGACTCAGCTGCAATCTCCCAGGATTCAACTAACGTGATGCCGCCCGCGAGAAGCGTTGCGAGTGAACGTGTCGCCTGAGCGACAGACAACTGCACCGCAAGACCTCCAGCCAGAGGTATCTTGAGAATGAATGCATCGACCTTAAGCCGACCGTGCGGCGTGCGCGACCAGAGAAATAGAAGGATCGAGCCACCAATAATAAGAGGGCCAAACCAGATCACGTTTCCCGATAGCCAGTGGGAGAGGCCGACAACAATCTGCGTCACCGTTGGCAACTCACTGCCGAACCCGGAAAACAGTTCCGACATGCGGGGCACAACGTAAACAGTCAGAAACGTAACCATGCAGAGCGAAGCAAAGAGCAGGAACATCGGATACGCGAGCGCGCCGCGAATCTTTCGCCGCAGCGCCACGTTGCGTCGCATGTAAGTCACGTAACGCCCCAGGACTTCATCGAGCGCCCCGGATCGCTCGCCTGCGAGTATCGAAGCTGTGTAGATGCGCGGAAAGAGAGTGCCCTGTGACGCGAACGCCTGCGACAGTGCCGCGCCGCCGCGGATTTGTTCTTCGACATCACCCAGCACTACGCGCAGACGCGCAGACGCTGCGCGTTTGCGCAGCATGGTGATCGCCTGGAGGATGGGAATGCCGGCGCGGAAGAGGGCCGCGAGTTGTTGGTTGAAAAGCAGGAAGTCGTTTGGCTTAACGCGTGGGTGCGCGCCGCGTCCGCCGAACCGAGTTAGTTTCGCAACGCCGGAGGTCTTTGGCGGTGTGACGTTGAAAACGCGAAACCCTTCGCGCTCCAGACGCGCCCGGGCTTCTTTAACCCCCGGCGCATCGACAGTGCGCGTGACCACCTCGCCCGCCGGCGTTCCTAAACGAACAATAAACTCAGCCATAAGCTAACAATTCAAACGAGAAACTGCGGTCGAAGTATAGCACGCACAATATTGGTCAGTGGTCAGTGGTCAGTGGTCAGTGGTCAGTGGTCTTAGGACTTGAGACTTGAGACTTGGGAAAGCGACCGTCGAATCCTTCCACGCTCGTCTCGCCTGGAAGTTGCAATGTTGCCAATAGAGTCTTCGCCCCCTGGTCACTGCTTTCAGCTATCAACGACCCGCTAGAGAATTAAGCGCCAGCTCAAGGGGCGCTCGCCCTCTGCGGTTTCACTTCTTTCTTGCGCCGCTTAGCTCCCTGTCCTACAATCCTGATTGTCCCCAACTTGAAATCGGAATAGCGCGCGGCCGTCTCCTACGCCAGCCATTTCTCTATAAAAAAGACAAAGTCTCGGGCATCACGCGTTCTCCTCCCGGCATCTGTGTTAGCAGTCCTTTCGGAAACCGAACGATCGTCCAAGAGTCTAGAGTCCCATCTCGGGGGTTAAATGCATTTACCGGCTAACTTCGCTGTCAGGATTGCGATCCTGTCATGCTGCGCGCTGACGCTTGCCACCGTCACCACCATCCACGCCCAGGAAACCCCCAAACCAAAACCGACAGTAGAACCGGCAGCAACCGAAGCCACACCCGACCCGGCGCCCCAACGGAAGATGGGCACAGAGCTCGACGGCCCGGTTATCGTTAACACCGACCTCATTACCTTAACGGTGACTGTGACAGACAGCTACGGCCGCTACGTCTCCGGATTGACCAAAAACGCGTTCACCCTCCTGGATCAGAAACTTCCACAGGAAATCACATTCTTTAGCGACGACGATTCCCCAGTCTCTGTGGGCGTGATTTTTGACGTGTCGGGCTCGATGAGTGGGGAAAAGGTTAAGAAGGCGCGCGAAGCGCTTTCGAAGTTTATTCAAACCAGCCACAACGCGGATGAGTATTTTCTTATCGGATTCAACTCCCGAGCGCAGTTGCTCCTGGATAAGACGCGCGATGGCAACGCCGTTCTCGACAAGCTAATGTTTGTCCAGACCAAGAACAACACGGCGCTCTACGACGCCTGTTATCTGGGCGTGGAAAAGGTGCAGCGTGGCGCCCACCCGAAACGCGCGCTCCTGCTGATCAGCGACGGACAAGACAACAACTCCCGCTACACGTTCGGCGAACTTCGACGGCTGCTGAAAGAGTCTGATGTGGTCTTGTACGGAGTCGGGATTCTCGGCGCCAACGACGCAGGCAGCTCGCTCGGCATGGAGGGTCAGGGGATCCTCGACGAACTGGCAAACGTGTCAGGCGGCAAGGCCTTCTTTCCGCGCTCGGCGGTCGAGATGGACGACATTTTTGAACAGATTGCCCTCGAACTCCGCCACCAGTACTCGATCGGCTATAAGCCAAACAACTTCGCCAACGATGGCAAGTGGCACAAGGTGAAGGTCAAAGTCACGCCACCGCGTGGTCTGCCAAAGTTGTTCGTGCGCTCCAAAGAAGGCTACTTCGCAATCCCAGGCTCGAAGTGATTGCCGATTGCCATCCTGATTGCCAATTTCCGATTGCCCCTTAATTGCCAATTTCCAATTGCCGATTGCCGATTGGCATCTGGCTTCTTAAAGTCAGTGTTTCGGACTGGAATTCACCTGGATAGTCTTACAATCGACCATCGGCAATCGGAAATCCCCCGTGGCAATCCTTTTCCCTCTCCCAAACATCTTTCTAACGTGTGCGCAGTGGACGCCAGGCGACGCTGTTTTGCCCCGGCTCTGGCATCGTAAAAGGTATTAGCGCTCCGGCCCGATTTCCCGGGCTCGCGGAGCGCTTCGCATGAAAAGGGTGCTCACCGCTAGTTTGCGTTAACGGCGCTGTTGAAGCGCTGCTAGTTGGTGGCGTCCTAATTTGTAACGCAAACTGTTAGGTTGCGAGGATGAGTGGCATTCAACGTGAACGCAAACTGACAGTTTGCGTTACAGGGAACCAGGAAAGGACACTGCAGTTTTTCGAGCGCGGCACTCAAGAGTAGATTTGAGCTACAATCCGAGGGAGAGGGCTTAGGGTTAGTGACAAAGCACAATAGTAAAAGTTTCGTGATCCGTGGGCTAAGAGCCTTGGTGTTTCTCGTGGTCAGCGGGATTCTCCTTGCCGGACTTGCCGGCTCTCGATTTGTTCCAGCGGGGCAAACTCAGGAATCACGACTGCGACGCACCGGCCAATCTACTCCGACTCCTACGCCCAGATCGGTAACGACCTCCACACCGCGCCCCGCTGTCGTAACGCCGACTCCAACACCATCCGTACCGGCGCCCAAGCCCCTTGCCACGCCGCCCGCTCAAGTTAATCAGACTCCCGTCAGCCAGCCTGCACCGACGCCGACGCCTGTTGTGCAGCAGACTCCATCTGGCCCTGACAGGATCGCGCCGTCACTGGGTGAACCGCCGCCGATTCCCAAACTCAAGCCGAAGCCGACACCGACTCCTCCTGAAGAATTTGGCGAGGGTGAGGTGGTACGTGTCGACACCGAACTCGTAACGCTCAATGTCCGCGTGATCGATCGCAATAATCGCCCAATTGATAACGTGCGCGAAAACGAGCTTCGCGTTTACGAGGACGGAGTTGAGCAGCCGCTCACTCTGTTCACCCGGGAGGAAGTGCCGATCAGCTATGGACTCGCGGTAGATACGTCCGGCTCGCTTCGCTCACAGTTGCAGAGCGTAATTGATGCGGGCAAATCGATCATCAATACCAACAAGCCCGGTGATGAAACTTTTCTCGTTCGCTTCATCAGCAGCGACAAGATCGAAACAGTCCAGGACTTCACTTCAAACCAGGATCTGCTAATCGATGGTCTCGACAGTCTTTACGTTGAAGGCGGGCAGACTGCGGTTATCGACGCTGTTTATCTTTCCGCAGAGCGTCTTGCCGAATACAAGAAGGGTGACGACAACGATCGACGGCGCCGTGCCCTAATTCTGGTAACTGACGGCGAGGATCGGGTCAGCTTCTACACCCAGGAACAATTGTTTGCGCGATTGCGCGAACAGGACGTGCAGATTTATGTGATCGGCTTTGTAAATGAGCTCGACAAGGATGGCGGGTTTATTCGAAAGAGTCCGCGCGAGCGCTCGGTTAATTTGATAAATAAGCTGGCGTCGGAAACTGGTGGACGGGCCTTCTTCCCTCAGTCGATCGCGGACCTGCCGCAGATCGCGAATGAGATCGTCAGGGATTTGCGCACTCAGTACATTATCGCGTACAACCCGACAAACAAGGCCCGCGACGGATCTTATCGGGCGATCAAAGTGTCAATTGCCGACGCCCCAGGACACGACAAGCGAATTGCATTGACCCGCAGCGGACGTTTGGCGCCCAGAGGTGGTACGCCCACAAGTCGCTCAACCGCGCCGCCGGTTCCTCGTCCACGCCTTCCAGCAACACGACCGTAAAACGCGTGTCGGATGTCAGGTGTCGGGTGTCGGAAGTAGTCGCTCAAGACCAGACGCCTTAGTTATGTAATCCTTGAAGTTCCTAATGCCGCACCGGCACCTGTCACCCGATACCCGTCAGATGCTGAGAACGAAGCTGACAATCGCGCTTGCTCTGTTGACAGGTTCAATCGCCGTCCCCGCGTCCCCGTTTCCCCGCGTCCCCGCTTCTCCCCATCTCCGCATTCCCGCGTTACGCCGTTCCCCTGTTCCCCAACGTTCCCCCGTCGACACGCAGTCGCTTCCGGCGATCACCTCGCGCGCTCAGTTCGATTCTCTTGCTCGAGTTTATTCCGACAGTTCTTTTCCGCTTTCCCACGTCCTCTTTGTTATCGACCGTCGCGATCAGAACAAGATTTACTACATCAACTCTCGCCGCTACCCTTTTCATAAGGATTTCGTAAACGGTGTCTATTTGTCTCTCGAGCGTGGCCAGGAATTCTTTGAGAACAACTATCTCAAGCCCAACCGCCGCTTCATCCTTGGAACCATCGCCTATCAAACACCCGTGCAACGTTGGACGTTCGAGTTCTGGGAAGGCGATTTGATTCCTCCGGATCAAATCAAGACCACGTCTGAAGTAATCAACAAGACTTTTTTTACCCCGGTGGCTTTCAAGCCCAACTCATTTCGCCAGGACGAAGTTTCGGCAGCCATCACCGATCTGCAACGGGTGCTGCCCAGCGAAATTGCGAGTGAACAAGTCTACGAACCATTGAACCTCGCTCGCGGCCTTGGACGCATACACATCATTGAGAAGTTGGACGATCACGTAGAGATCGGGTTCAACGAAATCCTTGTGCTGAACGAAGTGCCAATCCAGTTGCCGCCAGTCGCAGGTGTGATTGTCAGCAAACCTTCCACGCCGCTCTCGCACATCAACCTTCTGGTGAAAGGCTGGGGCGTTCCCAACGCCTACATCAAGAATGCGCATGAACTGTTGAAGCAGTACGACGGTCGCTGGGTCTCGTTTGAAACGAAACGCGACGCCTACACGATCAAGCTGGCCGACCTGGATCAGTTGCGCGAGTACCAGCGACGCATGTCGATCAGACTGGATGTGATGAAACCGCGTTCGGACTTGAACGTGAAGCGAATTGCTTCGTTGCGGCAACAGCGCGCGGCGGATGTTCTCGCGTACGGTGGTAAGTCAGCGAATCTTGGTGAACTAATTAATGCACGCCTCCCCGGCATCATTATTCCGGACGGCTTTACAGTTCCCTTTTATTACTACGACCAGTTCATCAGCCAGAACCACCTCGACGATTTGATTTACGAAATGATGAACGATCAGAAGTTCGTTCATGACCCGGCTTACCGGCGCGGCCGGCTTACAGAATTGCGCGAACGCATTCAGAAAGGGACTGTTAATGAGACGCTAACAGCGGCTGTGTTGCGTCTTGCTCACACAAAGTATCCAGGCAAAGGAATGTTTGCGCGCAGTTCGTCAAACTCGGAAGACCTGCCCAACTTCAGCGGCGCTGGTTTGCATTCCAGCGTGCCCAACGTGAAGGGCGACAAGGAACTGATCGAAGCAATTAAGACCGTATGGGCATCGCTCTGGAACTTTGAAGCGTATGAAGCGCGTGAGCGGGCGGGGATCGATCACAGCAAGGTTTACATGGCGGTGCTGATTCAGGAAGGAATCAATGCTGATAGCGCCGGTGTGATGATCACCGCCGATCCTTACAATCGCGATAATAAGAATGCGGTTTACATTAGCGCTAAACGCGGGCTGGGGATCAAGGTGGTTGACGGTAAACGAATTGCCGAGCAGATATTGTTTCGGCCCAATTCGAATGCGGTACAGGTGCTGACGAGATCTGCTGAGGATAGTCTGCTGACTTTTGATGCGAACGGCGGGGTCAAGGAAGTGCCCATCACAGGTGAACGAACAGTGCTGACTGACGACAAAGTACGACGGCTTGCCCACGCAGCACAACAGATCAAGCGACTATTCAGCGGCAGGGATCAGGACATCGAATGGATCTACATGCGAGGGCAAATCTACATCGTCCAGTCGCGACCCTTTATTTCAGGTGGCGAATAACAGATTGGGGATTGCTGATTGGGGTTCAAACAAACATTCCAATACAGAACCCCGAGCGATAGCGAGCGGATGCTAAAGCCAACTCTCTTCTTCTGGATTCCCAACTTACTCCGGTAACGGCATCCCTTGGTCGTAAGTCCTGCCCTACAGCAATTCACATGATCCCAAGCCACCCTAGCAACTGCCCGCCGAGCATCACCACCACAGCACTCGTGATCAAGACCAACGTGCCCACCGCGATGATGTTGTTTAGTTTTGTATTCTTGAGTTCACGGGTCAGGTTCTTGTCGTTAATCAGCAGTAGAATGAAGACGAGAACGATGGGCAACAACACACCATTCAGCACTTGAACTCCGACCAACAACTGCATCACGGGAATATTTGGAATCAATGCCAGGACGACACCAATAACAATCAGGGCCGTGAACAAACTGAAAAAGATCTTTCCCCGCCGGAAATCCAGATTGACTCCCTTGGGCATTCCAAACGCTTCGCTGACTGCGTAAGCAGTCGCGAGTGGCAATACC
>Ga0070690_100001789_pt1 | contig 11366 bp, 8 predicted proteins | sample KBSS33HmetaG_FD_64671 | JGI IMG/M metagenome (GOLD analysis project Ga0070690, IMG submission 64671) | Switchgrass rhizosphere microbial communities from Kellogg Biological Station, Michigan, USA - KBS S3-3H metaG | ecosystem: Host-associated > Plants > Roots > Rhizosphere ...
GCTCGGTAATGAACAACTCCAGAAACAGTACAAGGATTTTGTTAAGCGATACGAACAAGGCGATCCGTCCGAGGGCTACTCCGATCAAGAGGTTCTGAAGCGGTATGGTGAGGTGTCACACGCCGTGCCGCCCGACCAGTACGCTCAGGCGGCGCAAGAGGCGCTGAGCAAGCTGTCGCCGGAAGACCGAGCGGAGTTTCTGAAGATGCTCCAGGAGCGAGCCGCGGCGCGCGGCGTGATGTTGCCGGGAAAGGTGGCATCCGATCCAAAGGACCTGGGAAAGGTGCTCACCGATCTACATGAGAAGCCGGGGCAGCTCCGGGATATCCTCGGCCCTGGCGACGGCCAGCTTCAGGGGCAAGCGTCAGGGTCCAACCCGATAGGCGACATGCTGTCGTCCCCGATGGCCAAGGCCGTGCTCGCGGGCATCGCGGCCATGGTCGTCAAGCGCATGACGGGTTCTTCACAAACGACGTAGCGCATGCGTGAGGCCCAGGCCCTGGCGCTGGGTAATCGAGAGGTAGGAAGCCGCTTTTGATCTAGGTCAAGGAGGAGAATGTGATGAAAAAGATAAGCGTGATTGGAGCCACGCTAGTGGCAGCAGCAGTGCTGTGCGCAGCGCCTATATCGCTTCAAGGTTTGTCATTGTCCGTAGACAAGGCGCGAGCCGTTGTCGGGCGACCGTTAACACCCGGAAGTGTTGCTGGCGTCCACCGCCGATATGAAAGGCGTGCATATCGCCGTGGATCTTATGGCCACGGATATTATGGCCAAGGATATTATGGCCACGGCGGCTCGCAGGCGGCAGCGCCAGCGCCACTCACCTGTAAGGAGGCGGCCAAGCTCCAATTCCCGACGGATAGGAAGACCCGCCGCGCCTACAGGAACGAGTGCAAGCAAGCCTGGAAGGCCCAGAAGGCCCCCAAAGCATAATCAGCAGAATAAGATCGAGATTGCAAAGATAGGGACCCGCTTCGGTCCCTTTCTCATTTATTGCAATTAGTCAGTCCGGCGCGGCGCGGGGGATGCCTCGCGTGCGAGCGGCTGTCAAAAAACGCTGCGTTACACGAGAGGAATTGTGATGGCAACGTCGGGGTGATCCCCGGGCGTTGCCATCTTCCTACCAGACCCAAGGTGCTAGGCGTTGCTTAGGCTTGCCAAATGTTTGTTATTACGTCACTCGGACCTGAGGAGAGCCAGCGTTTGAAAGAGGAACTCTTGGTTCTCGTCTGGAGAAGCCCGAGGCTAGTTACCGTTGCCGAAGATACCCCCGAAGACACCCCCGCGACCAAACAAGCCAGGGCGCGGGCGACTCGGTTGAGTGGGTGCTTCGGAGTCGGCAGTGACCGCACTGTCGTTCTTGGTCACTTTCGGCTTCGGACCGGCCGGGTTTGGAGGTGTGCGGCTAACTGAGTAAGGTTTAGGCTGAGACGGAGCCGAGACGGCCGGCGCGCTTGGCGGCGGCGCGAGCGCGGCCTCATCGATCCAGCCGCTGGCACTGCTCTTCAAGTCCTGGATATGGGCAAAGCCTCCGTCGTGGCCGATCACGCGGAATGGCCGACCAGCCGGAAAGCCATACATGGTCGGTGCAGAGGAAGAGGGACTTGCTAGCAGTGCGATTGGCTGCCTGGAAACTAGGAGCATGCCTGAGCCCGGGGGCTCGGGCTGCTCAACGTGCTCAACCGCCTCATCAGCCTGCTTAGTCGGTTCCTCGCCGATCTGTTGCGCCTGTATCGGTGCGGTTGCAGGTTCCTGCGCGGGTGGTGCAGTCTTGATTGGGGACTCAGTCGTGTCCACGGGAGGCATCGGGGCGGCGGCGGGCGGCGGCGCTGCAACCGTAACCGGCGCATTCTGCTCCGCTTCTGGCTGGCCGAAAAATTGACCCGAGCGCAGGAGAATGCCCACAACAAGGATCAGACCGACGAGGACAAAGAACGCGACTCTCTTCGAAGAGTACGCAACGCGCTTCGAAGAGGACGCGCCCTGCTCGGACAGAGCCTTCCAAGGTACTCTTAAATCCATGCTCTGATCATGGCACAGCCATGTTTTTCGATCTACAGGGGCATTTTCCCAGCGGCAGTGACGCACTGGCACTTAGCGGACACGATTAGTGGCCGCTGACTACGTCCGCTATTGGGAGCAAAGCAGACCGCCGTACAGCTATTCAATTGAGGTCTATTTTATGAGTACACGGCCCAGGCTCAATGCTGCGTCTTTCGCACGCCGCCCGCTTCGATAACCCGGTATCATCTGGAAGCTACGCGTCTGCCACGCACTGGCATTATCCCGGCTGATTTTGGGTTGGAACGAAGGCTTTTGCGTTCAGTATCGCTGAGACGCCAGCGCGGTTGACGAGGCGCGGGTCTGCGACGCACTTTGCTGTTTCCGGCTGTTTGGGGTCAGGGTTGCTTCCCGGCAGTTTGCTTTGTCGGAAATTGGGGGCAGGATTAAATCCGCAAAATTGCGGAATTCAGATGGACCCTTGCGACCCGTCCTAGTGGTTCGTTAGGGTTTCCAACATCCTCCACCGAAGGGGTTTTGGCGAATGATCGGTGGGTGAGCAATTTTGACCGGCTACGGTGGGTATAGGCATTACGGCTATAGGCCCTACGGCTACGAACATTAAGGTAGGTAAGAACATTGGCTACTGGACGGGAGAGTTGCGTTCGCAGGTGCCATACCTATCCAGACAACAACCGGCAATCACTGCGGTACTGAACACAAGGGTCCGCATCGACTTCGCCTCACTCACGCTTAAGCCCGCTACGGTCCCCTCTTCAAGCGAGGCCCTATGGGGGGATCCCCTGGGGGTCAATTCTAGGGCGCGTACTCATAAACCGACAGCCAAATGCTGACTCGGATGCGCCGCCCAACGTCCGTTATTGGGGGTAAAGCGGACATGGCGCGGACTTATCAGTATGTCCGCTTATGACCCAAAGCAGACATCGAAATGGCTCCTCTAATCAACCGGATGATCGTTGACGCTTTCTGCCTGGTCATCTTCGATGTCCGCGACATTCGGCTTCGGCTCATCGATCTCCAGAGCGCGAGCCTGGGCGCGATCGTCGCTCGGGCTGAGCGTTGGCGCCCCCGACAGGAGCCTGCTGATCTTTTCCAGCACCCTACGCGTCGCGCTCGACATGTCCCTGACGGTTTCAGGGGTCGCGGCTGGTCTGATCACGTTGGAGTCGGCGGCCGCAGCCTGCTGCAGGCGCTTCTGCTCAGCCACTTGGGCCGGGTGCGCAGTCAGTCCCGGGATGGTCGGGATGTTATCGGTGTCATGCGCCGCGACCATGAAATTGTGCCAGGCCTCGGCCGGGAAGCTGCCGCCGGTCACGCGCGCCATAGGGGTAAAGTCGTCATTGCCGAGCCAAACGCCCGCAACGTACTGGCCAGTAAAGCCCATGAACCATGCGTCACGATAGTTCGAGCTGGTTCCAGTCTTGCCAACACTATGGGTGTAGTCGAGCTGCGCCCGCTTTCCGGTGCCGGAGGTGACCACGGCCTGCATCATGGTGTTGAGGGTTTCGACCACCTTGACATCGAAGAGCTGTTTGCGGGCCGGTTCGTCATTCACGTGGGAATAAAGCAGCCGGCCTTGCAACGCGTAGATCGCTTCGATGCCGTAGGCGTGCGTCTCAAGACCGCCACTGGCGAAGACGGCATAGTTGGTCAAGTGCTCGAGCGGCGTCATGCCCTGATCACCAAGCGCTAAGGAGCAAGTCTTTTTCAAATGGGTGACGCCGAGCTTCCGCATGTTGGCCATCACCTTCTCGCGCCCAACCTGGAGAGATAGCTTGACCGCGATGGTGTTGATCGACTTTGCCAGAGCGTCCTTCATCATCATCTGGCCACCGCGGTCACCGGAATAGTTTTTCGGCGCCCAGCGCCCGCATGCCGCACCGGAGCCGCTGACGACGGTGGTCGGCGTAAAGCCATTCTCCAAAGCGGTGAGATAGACGTAAGGCTTGAACGAGGACCCGGGCTGCCGATACGCGTGGGTGGCGCGATTGAATTGGCTCTCGCCATAGTCCTTGCCGCCGACCAAGGCGCGCACCACCCCGTCGGTTTCCATGACGACCATGGCGCCTTGCTCGAAATGACGGGCGCGTCCCGAGGTTGCGATCGTCGTCTCGAGCGCGTCTTCGGCCATCCTGTGCAGCCCGGTGTCGACCGTCGTTCGGGCGACGAGGATATGATCCTCCTTGCCGTGCATAATCCGCTGCACCTCCTCGAAGGCCCAGTCGAGGAAATAGTCGGGCGTGTTGGTGTCGGTGCGCTCGACGATCTTCGCCGGATTCATGCGCGCGCCATAGACCTGGCCTTCGCTCATATAGCCGGCCTCGACCATGTTGCTCAGCACCTCGTTGGCGCGGGCGCGCGAGGCGGCAAGGTTGATGTGGGGAGCGTAGCGCGTGGGCGCCTTGAACATGCCGGCCAGCATCGCGGCCTCGGCGAGGTTCACGTCGCGGATGGACTTGCCGAAATAATATTGTGCCGCGGCCTCGACGCCGTAGGAGCCGCCGCCGAGGTAGGCGCGGTCGAAATAGAGCTTGAGGATCTCCGGCTTAGTGTAGTGGTTCTCGAGGTAGACAGCGATAAGGGCCTCTTTGATCTTGCGGCTCAAAGAACGCTCGGGCGACAGAAACATGTTCTTGGCGAGCTGCTGGGTGAGCGAGCTACCACCCTGGACCACCGTGTCATGGCGGGCGTTGGCGGCTAGGGCTCGGAACGTGCCCATAACGTCGACACCGAAATGCTCGAAGAAGCGACGGTCCTCGGTCGCCAGGGTTGCCTTGATCATGATGTCGGGAATTTCGTCGAGCGGCACAGAGTCGTCGCGCAAGAGGCCGCGCTTGCCGATCTCTTTGCCATAGCGATCAAGGAAGGTAACGCTGTACTCGTCCGAGAGGTTCATCTTGCCTTGCGCGATCTCGAAAGCCGGGAGCGCGAAGGCGGCGAGCACGAGCAGGGCGCCCGCGCCGAGCGTCAGCCCTTCGCAGGCAAGCTCATTCAAAACGCGGACGAAGCCCTTGACCTCGAACTTGTTGAAGAAGGAGGAGTAACCGCTCCACCAATCGAGGAAACGTGTCCACGAGTTGTACAGGCCGGAGTCGATCCACGAATCGATCTTGAGCCAATCGATGAGCTTGCCGCGATTACCTTGTAGAAAGTCCCGCAATTACCCCAGATACCCCGTGGTTTGGCTTTCCTAATCCGGTCCAGAGACAGAACAAGATAGCAATACGAGCGTGCAATTCAACCCGCTGTAGGCATGTCTGCTCATGGCACTTAGCAGAGATTCGTTTTGATTGTGAACATGTCCACTTTTGGAGGCAAAGCAGACATCCGTGAAACCACGATCTCAATGTCCACTAATGACCCAAACCGGACATACACGTTCTTGGCTCTCCTTAGAGAGTAGCCAAAGACAGCCGCCGTCCGCACCCAGGGTGTTGTTTAGCAAACCGATTTTTAAGGAGCCTGACCCATGAAGACCAAGCTAACCGTGGCGGTCGCCCTTGGCGGCACTCTACTCGCCACATGCTTTGTATCGGGGTCGGCACAGGCCTGCTATGAAATTTGACCCCAGGATTTCCCGGCAATCCCTTCACCGTCAACCTGGATGAGAAGAGACAACTCGTCCGTCACGAGCGATTAATAGTGACCGCCTAGAATCGCCGCGTTATCCTGTGGTGAGCTCTTGAGGCTTTGACTTCGCGACGCTAGTCGCCTTGCAAGATCACCTCAGGGCAGGTGAGGTGCGGCGTGTACGAGTACGGGAGGGGCGGCGCGCAGAAGCTCGCCCGTGAGGCTGCGTCGGTTATTGCAACATACATCGGCCTGGCTGCTCTTGTGATCGCCGTTAGTCTCCCAGCGGAAGCGAAGAACAAGGCGAAATCCCCCATCACCGAAGTTACACTTCCCGATCCCGCAAATGGCGAGCCGATGACGCTCATGATTTCGCTGCGTGATCAGACGCTGGATGTCTACCGAGGCACTTCGCTCATCGCGAAATCGAAGGTGTCAACTGGGATGCCAGGCTACGCCACCAAAGCCGGGGTGTTCAGCATTCTCGAGAAGCGGCGGCGTCACCATTCCAACATGTATAGCGCGGCGCCGATGCCCTGGATGCAGCGCGTCACATGGTCGGGGACGGCACTCCATGGCGGCGTCGTGCCGGGCTATCCGGCCTCCCATGGTTGTATTCGGCTGCCTTTCTCCTTTGCTCCGAAGCTGTTCCAAGTCACCCGGATAGGCGACAACGTCATGATGGCCGCAAACAGGACAATGCCAAAGCTCATTGAGCATCCTGCGCTCTTCCAGCCGCTACCCACTCCAACGGCTTCAGCGGTTATCGCTCAGGACGCCCCGCAGCTGTCACCCAGCGATATGGTCACCAACAAGGCCGCGGCGAGCGAGGCGCTCCCTGCGATTGCATCAGCTATTGAAGCAGGAACGAAAGCCGTGGGCCTCACCATTGCAGAGCCTCGCTCCACGGCACCCTTGCGTATTTTGGTGACGCGACAAACTCAGCGTGACCGCATCATCGATGTGCAATATGCGCTGTCCGCCATGGGTTATCTCAAGCCCCAGAACTTCGACGGCACGCTTGGCGGGCTGACAATCAGCGCCATTAAGGCATTCCAGAAGGAGCAAGGGATGCGGGAAACGGGCGCCTTCACCGAAGTTCTGGTGAGCAAGGTGTATCAGGTTGCGGGCAAGACGGAACCGCCCGACGGACGCATTTTCGTCAGGCAGAATTTCCGTCATGTGTTTGCGGCGCCCATCACCTTCAAAGATAGGAAGCGGCCGCTCGGCACGCACGTCTTCACCGCCATGAAGTTTGCGCCGGGCGATACCAAGACCCGGTGGATGACGATGACTCTTGAGGGTGACGACGCTGGAGTAGCGCTCGACCGCATTCAGATTCCACAGGACATCCGCGAGAAAATCTCCGAAAGGCTCACACCAGGCTCCTCGCTCATCATAGCCGATGAAAGCAGCAACTCGGCCATCTTGCCAGAAGGGGCGGACTATCTAGTTTCGATCAAGGAAACACCGGTTGTGGCTGAGAAGCCTAAGACGAAGCAGTCAGCCAACATTAAACAAGCGAGAGCTAAGAAGGCTAAGCCCAGCCTGGCTAAGCAAGCGAAAGCGAAAAATCCCACGCACGCGAAGGTCGCCGCAGCCCGGAAAATTCGGCGTTCCGCTCCCTACTATTACTACTATGATTTGCCTCCCGAGTTTACGGGGCGCCGTTTCTACCGGTGGTCGCCCTACGGCCTAAGGTGAAGGGGAGGATGTGCTTGAGAGGTCCCTTGTGCCTGCAGGCATCTCTTTCCGCTGTCCGTGACGCTAACGGCAGAGGTTGTGGTTCCGCTGCTTCATATCGAAGTGGAAATGATCTCTGTGCGCCTTATTGGCCCCTGGCCCCAGCACAGTTCCAAAGATGCTGCAGGCGCTCTCATGCGCGCTCACCACGAACCCGGATCTCTGCTGAGTCGCGGTGATGACGTTCGGTAGGGAGACTGCAGCGCTCGCCAAGTGAACCAGGCTCCGATCGACAGATCGGTTATCCCAGTCCTCTCGCACCGTAATGTGCTTCCCCGACGTGAGCTCGAAGCCAGTGAGATCTATGGCATTAGCCAAAGCATGTTGGCTCAAGGGTGGATTAGCTCCGTCATAGATGTTGCGGCAGGCATAAGAGGAAGCACGCAGCTTCGCGACCGCAACACCGAACCGTTGCTTAGCTTCGCGTTGAACCCCATCAATCCACTCGCTTAGCGCCTTTGCTAGATCGCAAGTGACCGTTGCCGGCGGATCAAACTCAACTTTCTGATCGACTCCTAACGATCTCAGCAGGATGGGCGCGGGTGTCCCGCACAGTCCCTGTCGTATCGGTGATAGGGGCTCGAAGTCGAGCCTAACCCCAGACAGCGTCGCGGTGCATTCCGCCTTTGCAGCAGCAATCTCACCATCAGTCCACGGGCTGGTTTGTATCTCGCTTGGATGTAGGGGCTTTGGCGTGAAAGCCGAGGCGGTGCGTTTGGTGTTTCGCTCAGGAACGGGTGGTGCCTTGCTCTTGGCCTCAGCAAGGACTGGCAACCAAAGGCTGCATAGAAGGAGGGCAACAGTGAGTGAACGAAGCATCTCCGATTGTCCTTCATCGGTTGGGGGAAGGGCTTAAATCGCGACGAGAAGATGCCGTTCACTCGGGCGTCAGTTAGTCGGAACCGAAGTCTTCTAAAGGCAAAAACAAGGCACAATCGCAGGTGAGAATTTTACCGTCGACAATTTTGCGGCTGAGACGCTTGCCCGGTCTCGCCAGATGCGCCACTGAGAGCGAACCTGCCTTTGAATCGCCATGAGGATCGCGCTGCTCCGGTCGTCGATTCTTCGGTTGCCGCGACATCTGTAGTGGGCGATGGCATCAAAACGCTGGAATGTGCCCATCCAGTATTTCCCGAAGCTGGGTCGACTATCTGTGACCAATCGGAATGACGGGATGTGATGCGACCCGACGGGGCATTGGACACGTCACTGGAAGACGAGAGTCGCCAAATATCTAAAAGGGCGCATTCGGCAACTAAGTCCAAGCCTGCCGCCAAAGCAAAACACCATAGAGCGACCCGTTATTATGGTCACCGGAGGTTCGCGTTCAGATTTTTCTTTAGGGGCTACCGACGCCACGAGACGAATGTCAGCTTCTGGCACTTTTCGGACATCCAACCCGCACTGACGAATGTCCGTTATTGGGGGTAAAGCGGACATGGCGCGGACTTATCAGTATGTCCGCTTATGACCCAAAGCGGACATTTGCAGCAACTCCGGTCATGAAGGCTTATGCATGGGAAGCCCCCAGTGCTGCAATAGCCTACCAGCAGACCTGGGCACCTGAGGTGCAGACATAAGTCGAGATCACGCCTTGCCAACAAACGGTGTAGGATTTCTCAGTGACGATGTCAGGATGGTACATCATGTTCTCGCTCACCCTACCGCGCCAATAAGGCTGCGGTTCTGCGCGCATGGCACTGACGGTGACCGCGCTGAGATGGTTCTCGGCCTTGTACTGCTTGATATAGTCGTCAAGTGCGAGTTGCGCGCGGCTCACCGCCGTGTCCTTGTCGAATCCATCGGCGGTTCCGGCCAGAACAACACAAGCTGCCGACGCTGGCGTGCCTTGAGCCATGCATAATCCCACCGCCACCAATGCCAGCCTAATGGTCCGCAAATCGCCCTCCCTGAACGTGACGGCAAAAAAAGGCGTTCGATCAGTTTGGGGATGACCGAACGCCTTAGAAGCGCTTTCGCGCGGGTGCCGGGAGGGAAACCGGCACCTGAGGAAGCCACATCTTCGGGCTAGACGGGGGGCACTAGCGATGTACAGACGTGGTCCCACTGAGAATTATAAATCGCTACACGCGGAGGTAATGTGAAAATCTTACGACGTCTCCATTCCGGGGGTGTTTCTACTATCGATGTCCTCAATATCGTACATCGATGAAGGCGATAACGGCGCAACTCGCTTCATGCCACTTTGGGTGCTAAATACTCATCGATTGGCATGACCTGGGGCACGTTGCGCGTTAGCTAGGCCGGACCGCCTCGGCGGCTAATTAACTGATTAAGGAGGTTGCTATGGGCTCTCGACCTCCCCGCCAACCTTAGCGGCCCTAGAGCAAGCGTTCACCCATGCTTGGGCCGTGCTCGAAGCTCGCGATCCTTTGCGCGACTGGGGTAAAGGACGGCCAGCTCAGCTCTAACTTGTCGGAAAAGCTCATGGCACTAGCAGATACGGGCATCACTACGCAGGACGAACTGTGCAAGCGGGCTCTGAAGGGTTTGCCTCGACGCCACGCGGCCTGACAACAGGGCATCACAGTGTCTTCGGGACTGCAGCCAAGAGACTTGCGGCCGCCTGCTTGATTCCATCCATTTGCCGTTTGGCTCTCATGAGCTGAGTTGGACTCACGATGCTCGAGGCCCAGCACCATCCAACTGCTCTGCCGGTGGGTGAGTGGTATTGCCACGCTTCTCTTGTTGCTTATGCATGCTGTGGTGATGAGCGCACAGGCTTTGGGTATTCTCGTATTTGAAAAAGAGTAACCACTGACCGAGGTGAGGAGTGATGTGATCGACGTGGCTTGCAACTACGGGTCGACCCTCAATTGCACACTGCCGGCACTGTGGCTCCTCGGCGAGCCTGTGCCTTCTGATCGACTTCCAAATTGGTGACTTACACCACGAGCGCCAGAGCGGCTCCGCTCTGCGCGTGGCGTGATGCCGTGAACCAGCGTCAATCGTGAATGCAGTGTTGTAATGCGGCATGACCTGTGCCCCCGGTCTGCCAATGTGCCGCCTGACGGACGACAGCGCATGCTGCACTGCTTCCGTTTACGGAATCTTTCTTTATGAAGTGATTCTAGCCATCTAGCGTGGCAATTTTTGGTCGCGCGCTTCTAGGGAACAAATAAACTTAGTGAGTGATCAAAGCGCCACAGATTGGGATCTACGTGGCCACTGGGCTGGGAAGGCAATAGCTCGCTTTAAAACGCGAGCGTTGTTGCTCCTAGGTCACGCTCTTCCGGATTCATGTCTTATCGCCCCTCGCCATCACATCGCTCCGCACCCATGCCCGCGGTCTATCCCTGCGTCCCCGGCCATGAGAGCGGATTATTCGGCAGAAGCCAGTGTCCGAGAGACAGTTGGAGAAAGCCCTCAGGACTGCTCGAACGTCATGGTAACGTCGAGCACGCCGCGTGAGGTTCTCACAAAACGCACTGAGGTAGCGCACGGTCATTCTGATGTCTTGCCGCTGGTAGTAAGTCTTGGCGTAAGCCCCGTTGTACAAGATAGAGTGCAAGGGCACGCTCAAACTCCGATCCACAGCCCAACTCGACGCCCAGCGCTTCTTCTTGTTTGACGAATTTCTCTAATTGATCTGCGGCGAGTGCGGCCCGCAAGGTCAAGCGCGATTGCATCGTCAAGGCCTCCGCTTAGCATTTTGAATCACAAGCCCCTTGATCGATTTTGTGACAGGCGAGGACGTAAGCAGAATTATTTCATACGACGCTCCCGGAACGAGGCTAAGCCGCCGTTCCGCTAGCTCGAACTCTCCGTGCGGATTGCTCCGCCTGTAGTGTCCCTTTCCAAGCATGGATGGCGAACCACTTGAGCTTTCGATGGTCGGTTTCGCCGACAGAGGCGAGTGCAACCATGGTTGTTCTCAGCTTGTTTCGTGCTGGCGTGGTTTCGAGAGTGCCGTCCTTGTTTAATTCCTGCCACGCGTCTTCCAGCGCAGCCTCAATCAAGCTGCGGGTCTGAGGACCAATGTGTTTGGGAATTTCGTTGAGGGGCATGAC
>Ga0070690_100001790_pt1 | contig 11363 bp, 19 predicted proteins | sample KBSS33HmetaG_FD_64671 | JGI IMG/M metagenome (GOLD analysis project Ga0070690, IMG submission 64671) | Switchgrass rhizosphere microbial communities from Kellogg Biological Station, Michigan, USA - KBS S3-3H metaG | ecosystem: Host-associated > Plants > Roots > Rhizosphere ...
ACGCTGACCCCTCCCTCTCGCCCAGGGCGATGAGGTCCGACAGCCGCATGCCGGCGATCCCGGCCGCCCGCACGAGGAGGTCCAGAGACGGCGCGCTCACCCCGTTCTCCACCCGCGAGAGGTGGCCCTGCGAGGTGGCGATGGCGGCGGCAAACTTCCGCTGTCCCCGGAGGGTCCGGTCTGGGGTGCCGGTGCGGGCCATGCGGAGGGCCCTTCCGATGTCTAGTTTCTGCATGCCCGGCAGTATAGAGGCCGCATCCCTCCCGCGTCAATAGGCGATACGCGCACGAGCAACTTCTTATGCGTCAGGCAGATGCACCGGGTTGCCCACATCGTGCGCAGCCGAGCCCTTGCGGCCAGCATTCCCGTGGCGCATACTCCTGACCATGGCGAGGGCAACGGAGCCCAGGCCAGCATTGGAGGGATCGAACCCATGGTGATCAAAATCGAGTTGGACGGCGAGGATGAAGACGGCGAGTTCACGGAAGAGGTTTCGCTCCCTGCCAAGTATGAAGTGTGTCCCCGGTGTGCTGGTAGCGGCGTGCATGATCATCCCGCTTTCTCAAGCGGCATCACCTCCAGCGAGTGGGCCGAGTGGGGGGCGGAGGACCAGGAGAGCTACATGCAGGGCGCATATGACGTGCAGTGCTCCGAGTGCGATGGGCAGCGCGTGGTGCTGGTTGTGGACGAGGACAAGTGCCCCGCCGGCCTGCTCGCGCGGTATGAGAAGCACCAGTCGCGCCAAGCCGCCTACGCCCGCGAGCGCGAGGCAGAGATTCGTTACGGCTACTAGACGAGGGCGATCCAGCCCCGCAGACCGAGAGGGAGACCCCGATGAGCTATGGACGCTTCCGCACCGACAACACAGAGGGCTACACCCAAGAGCAGCTCGCCGAGTTGAACCGACGTTACACCGAGCGAGTCAACGCCGGCCCGGCCACGGCCTACGCTGGCCCGAAAGGCGATGATCCGGCATGGCTCGATTGGCGCAAGGCCGAACTCGACTACATCGCCGAGCGCGTCCAGGCCGAGTTCGACACGGAGCTGTCATCGCCCAGCCGGGGCGCGGCCAAGCCCCTGGCCCTCGCCCTCCTTGCCCTGCTCCTAGCCTTCCCTGCCCTGGCCGCGCCAGCGCACCGAATCAAGCCGCTGGAGACCGTCACGGTGAAGACCATGCCCGCGGGCTCGCTCAAGCCGGGCGAGGGCCTGCGGGTCACCGCCCTGGACGCCGACTCGTGCACAGTATGGATCAAGGAGCCGGTCAACGGCGAGACGGCCTTCCGCGCCTGTCGCTCCGCCATCCTTCGCTGCCAGGGCGGCGACTGCCGCAAGGGCGGTGCGAAGTGAGCGAGCCAGCGGGCACCCTATCGCTGATCGAAGAACACCGGATGGCGGCCGAGCTGTCGCAGGCAGTCGAGATTCTGACGAAGCAGCGCGGGCTACCCTCCCGCCTCAGGGCCGCCGCCCTTGTTGCCGCCGTACAGCATCGGCTCCAGCACGCTAGCGCCGATGCTCGGCAGCGCGACCGGGAGGCGGCGGGGTGAGGCTCTCCCTGGGCTTGCAGTGCACCTCCCCGGTTTCGTCCGCCCAGCAGCCCGGTGCTGGCGGCGCGAGCCGACCGCGACAGGAGCGGAACCAGGTCGTGTGGCAGGCGCAACCGGACGCGAGGAGCAACACGATGACCAGCAGGGGACGACGGACGCTCATGGCACCATCCTCCTTAACTCGCGGTGACTCGGCAGCAGATCACTCGGCTCGCAAGACAGGAACCTGGCAGCCAGGCAAACATGCTCGGCGGAAATCCGCTGCGCGCCGCGCTCCATGTTGGCGACGCTGGACCGGCTCAAGCCCATGGCTTCCGCTAGTTCGGCCTGGGTCTTGCCAGTGTCGCCGCGCAGTTCCCGCAGGGCCGCCGCGACGTAATCGTTCGGTGTCTCGCCTGCCCGCCTCATGGGCGCCGAGCATAGCACTGCGACCTCTTGATACGCAAGTCAGCGCGGCTGACACACGTCGAAACCCCTGCGGCCGTTGGGTTTGGCGCCGCATTGCTCACTTTGTTGGCGCTCCAACGCTTGACGCACCTACGCGGCTCGCCGCAGAATGTTGTCGAAAGGAGGGCGAGATGATTGAAAGGGAACGTTCTGGAGTGCGACTCGTCAGTGCGCGCCTGACGGACGGCTCGGCCGTTTATGCGCTCTATCTGCGCCACCAGGAGACAGGTTGCCGCTGGTGCGATCGCCCCGCCGTCACCCTCAACACTGTTTCAGGCGCCTCGGCGTGCGAGTTCCATGACTTTGATTGCACTCCTCCCCGCGAGCGCTGGTTTCTTTTTCTGGAACCCGAAGGCGAGGATGCGGCCCTTCGCGCCTTCGACCTGCTCGTAGACGCTGCGCACGCCTCGGCCGGTCTGGAGGTCATCAGCCGAGAGATCGATCGCCTCGCAGCGCAGGGGCTCCGCTCATGAGCGCGTCAACACCGCGCACCTACACCGTCGATGAGCTGTGGTCTGCGATCGAGGCGGTCCCGCCCGGGGCCAGCCGCAGGCAGGCCATGGAGCAGCTCGCCGCAGCCCTTGATCTACCGCTGGCCCCCGAGCCGCCGAAGCTGCCTGCGAGGGTTCACGTGGGGCCGCCGAACTACGCTGACGGTCTTTATGACGAGTCGGGCGGAGCGCTGACCACGTGCGACCCTGGCGTGCCCGGGTACAGCTCCCTCGACCTCGCCACGCGGCGCGCGTTCATGATTGAGGCGGGTCGCCGCTACAACGCCCACGGGGAAGTCGAAACGTTGCTGCGCGAACACCTTCGCGCGATCGCTGACCGGGAGCCCGGCTTGGTGCCTTGCCCGGCCTGCCAGCGAACCCTGGAAACGATCCTGCGCATCCTGCGCGTGGCAAGCGTGGAGCTGCCCGAGTACCGGCGCCGGCCAGCCGTCACGCCCGCGCTGGCGGCTGCGGCACCTCGCCTTCTTGCCGCACTGCGCGCCCTAGTGAGCTTCGTAGACGACCTTCACCACGGCGAGAATAACCATCACATTGGGCGCGGCATGTACGCCGAGTTCGATGGCGCACTCGATGCCCTCGCGCTTGCCGGAGAGGAGGCCGCCGATGGGCATCTCTGAGGCGCAACGGCGCGCCCGCCGTACCGCCATCGGATCGAGCGATGTCCCGGCCATTCTGAACTTGACGCCGCCTGGAGCGTTGGGCATCTACCTCCAGAAGGTGCTGGAGGTCGAGCCCGCGAAGGAGACGCTACCGATGCGGCTCGGCAACCGCTTCGAGTCCGCCATCCTCCAGGAAGCTGCCGATCGGCTCGGCGTCGAGATCCAGGAGAACGTCACTGTTCAGGGCCCCGAGCCCTGGCTGCGCGCCAACCTCGACGCCATCGTGATAGGCGATGATCGCCACATGGAGGCAAAGTTTTCGGGGATGGGCACCGAGTTCGGCGAACCAGGGACGGACGCCGTGCCCGAGAGGGTCCTAGTGCAGACAGCCCACCAGATGCTTTGTCGCCCATCGCGAGAAGTGATCGTCCCGGTGCTCCTTCCGCGGTACGGCCGAGCGCGGATCGAGCTGTACTCGGCGCCCCGCAACGAGGGGCTGATCGAGGTGGTGTTCCTCCTCTGCCGCAAGTTCTGGGAAGAGCACGTGCTCGCCGGCGTCCCGCCTGAGCCCTTCGAGGGGTACGGCGGCGCGGCGCTTGACGTGCTGAAGCGCGTGCGGCGGCAGCCCCGCTCCGTAGCCACGGTGGACCCCGCGCTGGCCCTGGCGTACCAGGAGGCGGCCGCAGCCGAGACCGACGCCAAGAAGGCGAAGGACGGGGCGCAGGCCAAGCTCCTCGCTGCTGCGGGAGACGCCGAAGCCCTGGACTTCGGAGACGGGAAGAAGGTTTACACGTATTACGAATACGACCGGGCCGGCCACGTCGTGGCCCCGGGGAAGTACCGCAGCCTGAAGCTCGTCAACCGATAAGGAGAATCGACCATGGACCACCTAAACGCAAGAGGCCCGGCTCTCGACGAACAGCGGTGGCGCTCCGTCGACGGCGATGTCGCGTACTCGGGCCGCGAACTGGCTCGTCGGCTCCTGGAGATCGGCGCGCGACTCTACGCTAAAGCCACCGCGGACGAGCTGCTCTCGGTCCCGGTCGGCGGTGCGGTCAACACCGGCGTCTCCTCTTATCAGCGGGAGGCGTGATGGAGCCGCTATCGATCACCGTCTGCAAGGCCGACGCGACCATTCTACCCGTCCAGCCGGCCGTGCTCAGCATCACCGGGGACCTGCCCCGCGTGGCCGGGACCGACGAGAGCGAGTGGCGACCCAATACCCTGGCGCTCTTCCGGGACGAGGCCCAACGCATCATGCGCGCCTTCTCGTCCCTCCCGCAGGGCACGCTTGACCAGCTCTTGATGCAGTTGTTGGAGAGTCGGGCGTCACTGCTGCGGATCTCCGTTCTCGCCGACGACGGCAAGGAGGCGTGATGGCGACCGGGACGAAAACCTCTTCCGCCTCGGCCGAGGTCGTTACCTCCGAGCAGCGGGCCATCGCCGCGCGTTCCCCCTACGACGCGTTCGTGGACCGCATGACCACGCAGGTGGTGGCGGCTCTCCCGATCTCCGTCCCAGACTCTGATCTGAAACGGGCGCGCGCGCGCTTCCGGGTGGCGTTCTCGGCCGATGCTCAACAAGCCCTTCGAGAGTGCACCCCCGAGAGCGTCGCGCGGGCCATCGTCCTCTCCGCCCTCTCGGGGCTCTTCCCTGGCGGGCCGCGGCCCGATGTCTGGCTGATCCCGCGGCGCAACAAGCACAAGGGCAACGCCCTGGAGGCCAACTGGCAGATGAGCTTCCGGGCCTACATCCGGCTCGCCCGCCGCGCCGGTTGGGAGCTGGAGCCCGTCCTCGTTTTCGAGGGTGAACGCTTCAAGATCCGCGAGGGCGATAATCCCGGCGTCGAGCACGAACGCGACCTCGATCTGCCGGCGACCTGGGAGACCCTGCGCTACGGCTACATCCGCGTCTTCCCGGCCGGCCAGCGGCAGCAGGCGCGCATCGCCTATCTCAACAAGGCGGAGATCCAGAAGCGCCGCAACAAGGCGCAGGATCAAAGCATCTGGAACGAGTGGCCGCTGGAGATGGCGATTAAGACATTGTGCAACTATGCCGGCAATCGCGAGTACTTTCCGACCGACGATCCGGCCCGTTACGCCATGGAGGCATCCGAGCAGGCCGAGATCGGCGGCACCCCGGTCCTGGAGATCCAGGCCGAGCACGGCGCCCGCACCCAGGCTCTCGCGGAGCGGCTGAAGGCGATGCAGGAGCCCGCGCCCGCCGAGGTCGAGGACGCCCCCCAGGATGGCGCGCAGGAGGGGGAAGGCGGCGCCTTGCTCGACCCCGCCACGGTCGCCGATCTGCGGGATCTTGCCGCCTCGCGGGGCGTCAGCATGCAGGCGATCGAGGAGGAGACACTCGGCGGCCTACTGGAGGATCAGCCGGCCACCATCGAGGCGCGGGTTGTGGAGGAGATCAACAAGCGGGCGAAGGGGAAGCCATGACGCGCGAGGCAACCGTGGGCCCGGGAGCGGCGGAAACAGACGTGGTGGGTCGTCCACAATGGCGGCCGCTTGACGGAGGCGGTTGGCTACACTTGCGAGCCAGAGAATCCTTCGTATTGGTGGTTCCCGTCGCTCGGCTTCTCCGCATGCGAGGGCATCAGCGTTTTCCGGGAGCGGGGCATGGCCGCGAAGTGGGCTCTCCGCGAGCTGACCAAGAAGCGAGCCGAGATCGAGGGGCAGATAGCGGCATTGCTGGCCGAGGCGAACCCATGAGCGGCGACCGGTCGAAGCTCCCGCGCTGGGCGCAGCTCGAACTGGAGCGCTTGGAGGCGAACCTGCGCAGCGTCGCTGCCGAGCGAGACGCCATCCTCCAGGGCGCTGGTGCCGGCGCTGGCGCTGCAATCGTGGCCGGCCTGGCCGCGGCGGCGATGGAAGAGGCGAGCCTCAAGCCGGCCGCGGCCGGCCTGGAGCAGCCGTGATCGTCGGCATTGACCCCGGCCCGGAAAGGAGCGCCTGGGCGACGTACCCGGAGGCGCCGAGGGACCGGCCGATGGCGCCGCCGCGTGCGCAGGGTGGGACTGTTCCGACCTGCGATCTGATCTATCACTTGCCTGGCCTCGGGACGGCGGATGTCGCTATCGAGATGGTCGCCTCCTACGGCATGCCGGTGGGCCGCGAGGTTTTCGAGACGTGCGTCTGGATCGGCCGCCTGACGGAGCTGTGCGCCGCTCGGAACCTAGGTGGAAGCTATCCCGCGCTGATCTATCGCCGCGACATCAAGCTTTACCTCTGCGGGTCTGCGCGAGCGAAGGACGGCAACATCCGCCAAGCCCTGATCGATCGTCTCGGAGCCCCTGGAACAAAGAAGGCGCCCGGCCCAACCTACGGAATCTCCGGCGATGCTTGGCAAGCGCTGGCCATCGCCGTTTACCATCACGACGTAAACCTGAAAGGAACCGCATGAAGCGCAAAACGAAGCGGCAGGCGGAGGACGCAGCCCTCCAGGAGGGGGCCGACGGCTGGAAGGACGCGAAGAAGGCGCACGAGGCGGGGATCGCCGCGACCCGCAGGAAAATGGCGCTGCTCGCCGAGGAGATGGAGGACCGCGCCGAGATGCGGCCAGTCGACTGCGAGTGGTTCGCAGCCCCGGCGCTGGGATGGAAGTTCCTCGTGCGCGCCGATACGGGCTCCGCCATCGAGCAGCGGCCCCTGACCGACGACGAGCGGCAGGTCAAGATCGGCGACGAGGGAATGCGGGAGGCGTCGACCGAGGATGCGGCGCGCTGGGCGGCCGAATTGGCGGCGGAAAATGCGGTCGCCGGCGAAGGCGACGCAGAGTCCGAGGACGACGGCGACACCCGCGGCGTAGTCATCGTCGACGACGAGGAGTTTTAGGTGTCGCCCCTCTTCCGCCTTCGCCTCCACCTGGCCCGCCGCCGCGCCCTGCAAGAGAGGGAGGCGGCGCGGGCAGCTCTCGGCAAGGCGATCCAACGGCGCGCGGAAAATGGCACTCAAAACTTGACCAGGCGCTCTCGGCGCCGGCGGTCGTGGTGCGGCGGCAGGGCGACCTCGAAAGGACAAACTAAAATATGAGCCCTGCCTCCGCCCCGCACTCGAAGTTCCCGAACTGGCCCAACCCTTGGCCCCAGGACTGCCTGGAGCTCCAGATCCGCCACGACGGCCCTGCCTGCCACGTCGCCTTCGCCTGCGGGGGTCTCGCCTGGGGCCGGGACGCCCAGGGCCACATCCGGTGCGCTGACCACGGCGGACCTCCAGGGCCGCTGGTGTGCCGCGCCTGCTCCCGCCCACTCCCCGTCGACTGCTGCTCGGAGGAGTGCGCGCGGGAGCAGCTCTGTGAGCCGTGCGCTGGCTGGTCAGCCTTGCTCGTAGCGCAAGGGCGCTTCCTTGCCGACTTCGAGCGCGCGCTAGAGGCGGCGCTGCCATCGGGTTCGCTTACGCGCGACGAGGATACCAGCGTCGAGTTTCGCCGCGGCTACGATCACCACGTCAAGGGATGGACCCTGGAGGTCCATCCAGGTGGACGGTCAGACTGAGTTGGGGTACCACGACTTTTTGGCTCGCAAGGCGCAAGAGGGGTCGCCGGTGGGCTTCGCGCCGCTATGGTTGCCGGAGTTCCTCTTCGGCTTTCAGGGCGCACTGGACGAATGGGCGATCCAGCAAGGCAAGTGCGCGCTATTCGCCGACACCGGGCTCGGCAAAACGCTCATGCAGCTTGTGTGGGCGGAGAACGTCGTGCGATACACCAACCGCCCGGTCTTGCTCGTAACTCCGCTGGCAGTCGGAAGCCAGACCCTTCGCGAAGCAGACCGCTTCGGAGTCGAGGCGCATCGCTCGGCCGACGGCATCGCCCGCCGCGGTATCAATGTGACCAATTACGAGAGACTGGAACGGTTCAACGCCGCCGACTTCGCCGGGTGCGTCTGCGATGAATCAAGTATCCTCAAAAGCTTCGACGGAGTCCGCCGCGCCACTATCACTGAATTCCTGCGCCCCTTGCCGTATCGGCTACTCTGTACCGCGACCGCGGCCCCTAATGACTACGTGGAACTGGGCACCTCCAGCGAGGCGCTAGGCCATCTCGGTCAGGTCGACATGCTCAATCGCTTCTTCCGCAACGACCAGGGTAATAGTTCGATGCGGGCGGCGTGGCGCGCTCAAGGCGGCGGTCCTGTCCGCTGGCGTTTCAAGGGCCATGCCCGCGACCCCTTCTGGCGATGGGTGTGCTCGTGGGCCCGAGCACTCCGTCGGCCCTCCGATCTCGGGTTCAGCGATGATGGGTTTGACCTTCCCCCTTTGGTCGAGCGCGAGCACCTGGTTGAGGCGCGGACGCTGGCGCCGGGCACGCTCTTCCCCGTGCCCGCTCAGGGCCTTCAGGAGGAATGGGAGGAGGCGCGGCGCACCCTTGCCGAGCGCTGCGAGAGGGCGGCCGAGTTGCTTGGTCACGATCGCCCAGCCATTGCCTGGTGCAATCTCAATTCAGAGGGTGATCTCCTTGCGTCCCTGCTCCCGGACGCCGCGCAGGTGAGCGGCGCGATGTCGCTGGAAGAAAAGGAGGAGCGTCTCACCGCTTTCACTGAGGGCCGGTGCCGCGTTCTAATTATCAAGCCGAAAATCGGTGCCTGGGGCATGAATTGGCAGCACTGCGCCCACATGACCATGTTCCCTTCGCACTCGTTCGAGCAGCGGTACCAGGCCATTCGTCGGTGTTGGCGCTTCGGTCAGCGCGAGCCGGTCATCGTTGACACCATCGCGACCGAGGGCGGCGTCGAGGCTCTCGTCAATGTTCGGCGGAAAGCTCGGGCCGCCGACGAGATGTTCTCTGAGTTGATTCACCACATGCGCGACGCCCTGCATCTTGAGCGCGGGGCCGACGCGACAACAAGGCCGGAGGTGCCGCCGTGGCTGTGTTCGATCAAGTCGTGACTGACGATTACGCGATCTATTGCGGCGACGCCTGCGAGCTGTTGCCAACGCTCCCAAGCGCCAGCATTCACCTGTCGATCTACTCCCCTCCTTTCGCGACCGAGCGGGGCGGGGCGCTCTATCACTACAGCAGCTCCGACCGCGACCTATCGAACGCTCGCACCTATGCCGAGTTTATGGAGCACTACCGGTTCGTTGTCGCCGAACTGGCTCGGATTACGCTGCCGGGGCGCTCGTCGCTCGTCCACTGCATCGACGTCCCCAACAGCAACTCCGGCGACGACGATCTAACGGACTTCCCTGGCGACATCATCCGACTCCACCGCGAGGAGGGTTGGCGCTACAAGGGTCGGTACCACGTATGGAAAGAGCCGCTCGCCGTGCGCAACCGGACGATGACCAAGGGCTTGGCCCACGCCACGGTCGTGACGGACGCCTCCCGGTGCTCGGTTGCCTCTGCCGACTACCTGTTGCGCTTCCAGCGCCGCGGCAAGGGTGGCGCTCCAGTCCCGCACCCCAACGGTTTCATGGAGTACTACGGCGCCAGGGAGATGCCTCGCGAACTCATGGCTTATCGTGGCTGGACCGGCGAGCAGACCGAGAATCTCTACTCACATTGGATCTGGCGGCGCTACGCTGACGCGTTCTGGGACGACATCCGCCTCGATCGCGTATTGCCCTTCAAGGAGGCGAGGGACGAGGAGGACGAGAAGCACGTCCACCCTCTTCAGCTCGACGTTATCGACCGCGGCCTCATCCTCTGGAGCAACCCCGGGGAGACCGTCTTCACCCCCTGCATGGGAGTAGGTAGCGAGGTCCACGAGGCGGTTCGCCTCGGGCGGAGGGCGATTGGCGTCGAACTGAAGGCGAGCTATTTTCGTCAGTCCGTGAAGAATATGGCGGCCGTTAAGCGCGTCGAGGCCGAACAACTCACCTTGGCCTGATGGGCGTCGCCAAGCCAAGGCCGTGGGCCTACGTCGAGGAGCTGCCAGGAGGTTGACGCTGTGAAATCGCCTGGAGACGCGACAGTGGAGGCTGAGTTTCCGCCCCCTCTGCGAACGCTCCCGGATGGGCGGGGAGCCTGGATTATCCCACTGACGTTCGGTCGAGCGCGGATTGTGATCGGCTCGATCGGTTCACCTGGGCTGGACGATGGGTGGTGATACGACACCCCGGGGGCCGCGGTCGTGGCCCTTGCTTCCTGGGCGCCGGAGCGTGAGCCGGAGCCAGACGGGTGGATGCGTCATCCGAGATCCGGGCGCCGGCGACCAGGCGGGGATGCGAGCGCCGAGTACGTGAACCCCTGAGCCCTAATCCCGAGTTGACGACGCCAGCGCCGAGGAGTAGGCTCGTCCCCGCTGCACCCGCCCCGGCTCCGGCCGGCCACAAAGACGAAGGGCGCCGATCCCGGCAGGACCGAGCGCCCCATGGCTGACCTGACAAGGAGGTCGCCGCCGTGGCAAAGAGTAGCACAGGTCCCGTACTCCACGAAACTCCGCCCTTCCACGTTCCGCACGTCCCCCTGCACGGCGTTCGCCACAAGAGCTGCTCGCTCTGCGGCCGGCTGAAACCGGCCAACCGCCAGCACTTCCCGCTTGATCTCACGGCCTGGGATGGGCTCTATCCCCGGTGCTTCGACTGCTCCCCGGGGTCGAAGTGGTGAGCGGGCGACAGCTTCCGCCTCGTTGCGCCGGCTGCGGCGCGGCCGACTGCCACCTGACCAAGGTTGATGGCAGGTTGCTCTGCATCGCCTGCCTACGCGAAGAAGCTAAGCGAGCCGCTTCAGCGCTCGGTCTCGGGTCGGTCTTGGACGAGCTTCTTGGGCGGGGGTGGTAGGCGATGGCGTCTCGCCCGCAGGCGCTTGACGCCCCGTACCTCTTCGATATCGCTCCGCCGCATCCCTCATCACCTACCCGCCCCCGCAACGGCACTAACGGCAAGCACGCCGCGTCGGCTCCGGACCCCGACTTTGAACGGTGGTGGGCCGCCTACCCGAAAAAGCGAGCCAAGCTCGACGCCGCGAAGGCTTGGCGCCAGACGAGGGCGCTTCGGCCTCCAGTCGAGCAGATGCTGGCGATGCTTGAGCTCCAGGTCGCCAGCGCCGACTGGCAATGTCACGGTGGGGCCTACGTGCCGCACCCGGCGACCTATCTGAGAGGGGGGCGCTGGGAGGACGTGCTCACCCCGGCCAGAGCCTCTCGGCCGGACCTACCCGTGGGGCTCGACGAGGCGAGACTGGCGAGCTATGGCGACCGGTGAGCGCCCCCTGACCGAGCTGCTCGACCGTTTCGGTAGCCTGGAGAGATGGTCAGCCGACCCGGACAACTTCCGGCCCTGCGCCGGTTGCGGGGAGGAGCTGTCGAACCTCCT
>Ga0070690_100001792_pt1 | contig 11362 bp, 8 predicted proteins | sample KBSS33HmetaG_FD_64671 | JGI IMG/M metagenome (GOLD analysis project Ga0070690, IMG submission 64671) | Switchgrass rhizosphere microbial communities from Kellogg Biological Station, Michigan, USA - KBS S3-3H metaG | ecosystem: Host-associated > Plants > Roots > Rhizosphere ...
GTGGACGGTGACCCGCCGCTGCACGGCTGAAACCTCCCGTTCGAACAGACGAGCAACCCCACCAGGCAGGCCGTATCGCTGGCCAGGTAGCAGGCTGCCGTTTCCCCTGCCGAGCACTCCGACACGGCCAGAGTGAACGTGTGACTGTCCGTTTGCAGATCCGCGTCCTGCAGGCCGACGCGGACGCTCTGCGGATCGGAGGGAAGGCTCGGCGTACCCGACAGCAGGCCTGTCTCCTCGTCGATCCGTAGCCAGTCCAGCGCCGTCGACCTTGCGACGATGGCCCATGTGATCGGTGGCCTGCCGCCGACGACCGCAAGCTGCTGGCGATAGCCCAGCCCCACCCGAGCCGCCGCCAGCGTCGTCGTGACGATCATGGGCGGCACCGACGAATCCGGGCCGCCGTCGGGAACCGCCGTCCCGCCGCGGCCACCAATGCCGGCGCCGCCAATGCTACCGGCGACGCCGCTGCTGCCCGAGCCGCCGCCTCTGCCTCCGCCGCCGAAGGCGCCCGCGCCCGCGTTGCCGCTCGCGCCGGCGGCACCCGCGCCGCCCGCTCCCTGGGGCGCTCCGCCCGTATCCGAAGAGCCGTCCCCGGGGGCGCCCTTGGGATCGGAGCCGCACGCAGCGCCGGAGCACGCGAGTACGAAGACGACGAGGTTCAGATGGCGCCGATGCGCGAACTGAACACGACAACCGTTCATGGCCGCCCCCTCCTGATCGAACCGACGTGGTCGACGGCGCTCGTTGCCGCCGGAGCCGGACCGTATCTCACGCCGATCGCGCGCGTCAATGAACGCGGCGACCGTCGAAGAGAATTTCGTCGATCCCGACAGCGGCAAACCGGGACGCGCGGTCCGCTACCGGAGCGTCGAGGCGTAGAGGTCGAGCAGCGCCCGGAAGTGCCGCTCGGCGCCCTCTGGGCTGTGCACCGGCGTGTCGGACGGGACCCAGCCATGGCGCAGGCCCGCGTAGGTCTCGATCCGATGGTCGACGCCGGCCGCGGTCAGCGCGTCTGCGAAGCGTTGCTTCATCTCCTCCGGGAAGCTCTGGTCCTCGACGGCGCCCGCGACGTAGACCTTCACGTCGCGCATCTTTGGCGCGAGCAGGTGCGGGCTGTCGGGCGCGTCGGTCGCCAGGCCACCCGGGTGAAAGGCCGCCGCCGCGGCGATCCGCGCGGGAAATGTCCCCGCGGCCGTCAGCGCCAGCCGCCCGCCCATGCAGTAGCCGTTCACGCCGATCCGCCCTGGGCGCGCGTCGGGTTGCGCGCCCAGGAAATCGAGGAACGCGGCGGTGTCGCGCATGACGTTGGCGGCGGTGGCCGTCGAGCCAATCTTGCGAAAGGCATCGCGGGCGGCCGGATCGGAGAACAGAGTCTTCGCGTCGGGCGCGTCATAGGGCCCGGCCCGGTAGAAGAGATCGGGCAGCAGCACGAGGTAGCCGGCGTCGGCGATCCGCTGCGCGATCGGAAACAGCACCGGCCGCATCCCGACTCCGTCCATGTACATCACCACCCCGGGCCACGGACCGCTGCCCTCTGGCCGAAATAACGACGCGGGACAGACGCCGTCGGGGGCGCTGACGTTCACGACGGCTCTCAACTTGCCGCCAGTGTACCGAAATCTCGGGGCCGGGGGCCTGTCCCAGAGAGCGTCAATCCAATGACGGTGGCGCTACAAAATTTTGCGGCGATGACTTACGAAACCAGTATCGGCGATATTGGAAATGGTACTCTGCCGCACGGTGCCGCCCACTTACTCGCAGTGCACGCAGTTCCGGCGCGACCTAGAGGCGCGCGTCGCGAACCATTTCGACAGCTCCGGTCGATCCCGCCACGGCTGCTGGAGGCTGCACCTCAAGACCGCGATCCTGATGATCTGGCTGGCCGGATCGTACGTCGCGCTCGTGTGGGGCGCGACGGTCTGGTGGCAGGCGGTGCCGCTGGCGATCTCGCTGGCGCTCGCCATGGCCGGCGTCGGCTTCAACATCCAGCACGACGGCAGCCACGGCGCGTATTCGCGTCACGCGTCCGTCAACAGGGCGGCCGCGCTGTCGCTGAACCTGCTGGGAGGTGACGCGTACTTCTGGCGCTTCAAGCACAACATCGCCCACCACAGCTATCCGAATGTCACGGGCTCCGACGACGACATTCGCCTCGGCCCGCTGGCCCGCATGTCGCCGCACCAGCCCCGCTACTGGTTCCACCGATTCCAGCACCTCTACGTCTGGGGCCTTTACGCGTTGCTGGCGGTCAACTGGCAGCTCCTCGGCGACTTTCGCTCGATCATCAAGCCGGGCGTGGGTGACACGCGCGTCACGCGCCCGCGTGGCTGGGACCTCGTCTGCTTCTGGCTCGGGAAGGGGAGCTTCTTTACGTTCGCGTTCGTCCTTCCGCTGCTCCTGCACCATCGCCTGCTGGCCGTGATCGGCGTCTATCTGGTGACCGCCTCCGCTCTCGGGTTGACGCTCGCGATCGTGTTCCAGCTCGCCCACTGCGTCGAGGAGGCCGAGTTTCGCGCTCCCGCCAACGGGAGCCGGCGCATCGATCGCGACTTCACCGCGCACCAGGTCGAAACCGCCGTGGACTTCGCGCGCGACAGCCGGCTTCTGACCTGGTACCTCGGCGGCCTCAACTATCAGGTCGAGCACCACCTGTTTCCCAGGACCTGCCACATTCACTATCCGGCGATCTCGCCGATCGTCGAGGCGACCTGCCGCGCCCACGGGATCTCGCACCGGTCGCATCCAACGATGCGCGCTGCGCTGCGCTCGCACGTTCGCTGGCTCCGTCGGATGGGGCGCCGCGTGGACCAGGCGGATCGGCCGGATCCGGGTCTTCAGCCCGCCTGAAACCGGAAGTCGAAGCCGACGCGCGGCGGCTCCTTGTCCGGGTCGCACCGGTAGCGCGCGAAATCGGTCACCCCTTCCGACCGCAAGAAATCCTCGTCGATCAGTGACTGGCCGGTCAGCGCGTCAGGCGGCTTGGAGAAGATCGCCACCATCGCGTCGGCGACGATGTCCGGTTTGCGCCAGAGTGACCGGTCGCCCAGCCCCCAGCGGATCGTCGCCTGGCTCTCGAGCAACGTCGCGGGCCACAGCGCGTTGGCCGCGACGCCCTGGCCGCGAACCTCCTCAGCGATCCCCTGCGCCACCAGCGTCATGCCGAACTTGCTGAGCGCATACGCGACCTTCCCGGCGCCCGCGCGCGGGTCGACCGGCGGCGACAGCATCAGGATGTGCCCGAACCGGCGTGCCAGCATCGAGGGCAGCACGTGGCGCGCGCAGGCGAACGCCCCCCGCGCATTCACGCCCATCACCAGGTCGAAGCGCTTCATCTCTGTCTCGGCGACCGGGCGCCAGTAAAGCGCGCCGGCGTTGTTGACCAGAAAGTCGATCTGCCCGAACTGGGCCAGCGTCTGGGCGACGACCCGCTCGACGGCCGCGTCGTCGCGCACGTCCAGCTCTGCCGCGAGCGCGCGGCGGCCGAGCGCCTCCACCTCGCGGGCGGTCTCGCCGATCGTGCCAGGCAGCCTGGGATCCGGGTTAACCGTCTTGGCGGCGACCACGACGTCGCACCCCTCGGCGGCCAGCCGCAGCGCCAGTGCCTTGCCGACGCCGCGCGACGCGCCAGTCACGATCGCAACGCGGTTCGCGAAGCGCATGGCTCGACCATACCTCAAGGCTTGCGTTGCGGCTCGCTGCGTGCGAGAGGAGCGCATGGCCGCCGCAGAAACGCTGGTTCGTGAGCTGTTCGACCACGCCGGGATCAAGATCGGCGGGCCCGGCCCCGGCGACATCACGGTCCACGACCCCCGCTTCTACGGCCGCGTCATTCGCGAGGCGTCGTTGGGCTTCGGCGAGTCGTACATGGACGGCTGGTGGGACACCGACGCGCTCGACGTGCTGCTCGAGAAGATCATGCGTGGCGGGCTGCGGCAGAAGGTCACCGGCAGCGCCCGGATGAAGATCCTGACCGCCAAGGCGATCGTGATGAACCTTCAGTCGAAGAAGCGGTCCGGCAGGTCGGTCGAGGCCCACTACGACATCGGCAACGACCTCTACCAGAAGATGCTCGATCCGCGGATGGTCTACACCTGCGGCTACTGGAAGAACGCCACCACGCTGGCCGAGGCGCAGGACGCGAAGCTGGACCTGGTCTGCCGAAAGCTGGGGTTGCAGCGCGGCATGCGGGTGCTGGACCTCGGCTGCGGCTGGGGAGGATTCGCCGCGTTCGCCGCAGAGAAGTACGGCTGCTCCGTCGTCGGGGTGACGCTCTCCAAGGACCAGCACGCGCTGGGGCGCGAGATGTGGAAACACCTCGACGTCGACCTGCGCCTGTGCGACTACCGCGACGTCAGCGGGACGTTCGACCGCGTGTCGTCGATCGGGATGATGGAGCACGTCGGCCCGAAGAATCACCGACACGTCATGGAGGTGGTGCACCGCAGCCTGGTCCCGGACGGCATCGCCGTCATCCACACCATCGCCAACAACCGCAGCCGCCGCCACGGCACGCCCTTCGTCGAGAAGTACATCTTCCCCAACGCCGTCGCGCCGTCGCTGGCGCAGCTGGGCCGGGCGATCGAGGGACTGTTCGTCCTCGAGGATCTGCAGAACATCGGTCCCGACTACGAGCGCACGCTGCTCGCCTGGTGGGAGAACTTCGATCGGGCCTACCCCGAGCTGAAGGCGAAGTACGACGAGCGCTTCTACCGACTATGGAAGTTCTACCTGCTCGCGGCGGCGGGCGCGTCGCGCGCGCGGGACGGGCAGCTCTTCCATCTCGTGCTGACCAAGGTCGGGCGGCGGCAGCCCGACTGCCGGGCCAGCTAACCGCCCTGCCATGCGCCCCCCGGGCGTGTTAGGTACATCTGCTCACGATGCCAAACGAACAATTCGGCGCCCGGTTCTTCGACGCCCAGAAACGCGATCGAGGCTGGGCGAGCAAGGTGGTCAAGCGGCCGCTGGCCGTCGGGCGGTTGTTCGTCCTGGACGTGACAGCGACCGATTCTGCGCTGCTGGCGTTTCTCGGCTCCCTCGACAGGTCTCCGTTGCGGGTACAGCAGACGGATGTCGAAGGCGAAAGTTACGTCTTCGCGTGGGCCTCGGGTTATGAAAATGGCGCCACGGTTCGTATTCAGGGAGTCTTGCAGAACACTTAGCTTGCAAACGATTGAAGGGAGCGTGGAAGGTTGGGCAAATCTGAAGACAAACGCGCCGCGATCATCGCGAACCAAGCAGCCCGAGAGAAGGCCGAATCGCCGGCCGCTCCAGGCGTGCCGGCGGGCCCCCGAAAGATGAACTGGGCGGCGACGCCGCCCGTCCGGCCCCGTCGCGGGCGGCCTCCCAGCGGGTTTACCCGACGATGAGCCGCGCATTTTCGGGCGGCAAGCGCAACCGGGAGGCCAGCCGCGATCTCAAGAAGAGACAAAAGGAAGATCGCCTTCGCCGGAACCGCGACCTTCGCGCTCGAGGACTCGACCCCGATCTGGTCGACCCGTCGAGCGCGCCGGCTCAACTTCCCGAGGTGAAGCTGGAGGATGTCGTCATCTCGGTCCCATCACAGTCGAGGCGAGCCGACTTCGGGCCCATCAAGCTGTTCGTGGGCGGCTTGAGCACCGATACGACCGCGGCGGACCTGCGTCGTTGGTTCGAGAAATTCGGAGACTTCGTCGACGCGATGGTCGTGGCCGACCGGGGAACCGGCCGGTCACGCGGATTCGGCTTCGTGAGCTTTCGAAGCCCCGCCGCCGCCGAAGCGGCCACCAAAGGCATGAACGGCGTCGAGGTCGACGGTCAGACGCTCAAGGTCAACCGCGCGGAGGCTCGCCCTCCGCGCTACTAGGCTCTGCTCCTCTTGGCCCGCGCTACTCGACGCTTTCGAAGGGCCCGAGATCCGGGGCGGAGCCGTTGTACGGCAGGCCGATGTCGATGCCTGCGTTGCGCAGGTCGCTGCCCGGCACGAGCTTGAAGTAGTCGATATCGGGAAGGCTGCCGTCGCTCTTGCGCTTCGACTTGAGGAGGCTGGTGTCCACGCTGGTGAAGTCGGCGTTTGTCGCGGACAGTCCGTTCTGCCAGCTGTTGTTGGTGATGTCCGTTGTCGTCGCGTTCAGCGTGCCGTTGGTGCCGAGAGAGATCGTGTTCTTGATGGTCAGCGAGGCGGCGATGTTGGTGGTGCTGAAGTTGATGTTGTTGCCGTTGTTGTGCGCGGCGCAGTTGCGGATCGTCACGTTGCCGCGGTTGCTGTTGTGGTCGAAGCCGTCGTGGACGTTGCCCGCCGAGATGCACCGGAGGTAGGTGGCGTTGTGACGCAGCGTCTTGTCGTCGCTGCCGCCGGTCTTGAATCCATTGCCGTCGCCGGTGCCCAGTGAACCGCTCTTCAACTTGCCGTTGTCGATCGCCCAGCAATTCTCGTAGGAGGTCGACACGTTGTCGGCGCCGCGCAGGTAGCCGTCCCAGCCGTCGTCCGAGTTGTTCCACGAACGACACCCGACGAACTTGTTGCCCGAGCCGACGTCGAGCTTGACCGCGAATCCGTCCGCGTTCCCCTGGCTGGCGTCGATGTTGAAGTACGAGTCGCAATTCAAGACGACGTTGTTCGCCGCCCCGCCGCCGATCTGCAGTCCCGAGTCCTCGCATTCGGAGAAGGTCATGAACTCGATGGTGTTGTTGGAGCCGCTGACGTAGAGACAGTTGTCGCCGGCGTTGAAGACGTCGATGCCGTAGAGGTGCCAGTAGCCGCCGGACAGGCTCAACCCGCGACTGCCGGAGGCCTGGTTCGTGAAGTCGAGCAGCGGGCGATCGGTGTCGAGCGGATACGCCAGCAGATTGATGGGCGAGCTGCCGGACCCGCTCTTGGTGAGGCTGACCGTGGTGGTGAGCCCGTACTTTCCCCCGCGCAGATAGATGGTTCCGCCCGCGTTCACCTTGGTGACGGCGCTGGCCAGCGTCGTGGGACTGTCGATCGTTCCGGCCGCGGTCGCGGATCCGTTCGGAGCGACGTAGATCGCATTCGCGATCACCGTGGCGGTTCCGCCGGCGCCCGCCGTCGCGCCGCCGGTGCCGCCCGTCGTTCCGCCCCGGCCCGCCGTCGCGCCGCCGGCGCCCGCCGTCGCGCCGCCGGTGCCTGCGGTCGCTCCACCCCGACCGGCAACGGCGCCGCCCGTGCCTGCCGTGGCACCGCCCGAGCCTGCGGTCGGTCCGCCCGTGCCCGCGGTGGCACCGCCCGCGCCTGCCGTGGCTCCGCCCTGGCCCGCTGTCGCCTGGCCGGCGGCGCCCCCCGTCGCGGACACACCGCCCGCTCCGCCGTTTCCACCGACCGCAACAGTGCCCCCGCTGCCCGCACCGCCCATCCCGCTGCCGTTACCGGGTGACGCATTGTTGCACCCGACCAGAACAGCAACGACGAGGAAGACACCACCGGCGCGGAAATCTGAACGAGGCACGTAACTCCATGTCGGAACGGTCTGGATCGATCACGGAAGTTGCGTCGCTCGTCCGGTATCAAGGCGTACAGGCTCAAGTCGACGAGTTGACGTGAGCCGCCGCGGTGCGCGGTAGCAACCTCTATTGCACCACTTTTAGGAGGTACACCCATGGTGTGCCGTAACTTCTTCGTTCTTCTGATCGTCGGTCTCGCGTTGGCCGGCGCCGCCTGCGGTGATGACGGACGGAAGCACCCGGACGGCCAGGCCGCGGGTGACGCGGGGGACGGAAGCGCGGTCATCGACGTCGCGGCCGATCACGCCGGGGACACGGCGGTGGACAAGGTCGTCTCGACGGATGCGGGCGGCGACACCGCGGGCGACGTCGCTGGCGATGTCAGCGGCGACGGCACCAACGACGTCCGTGCCGATGCCGGGGACGGCGGCACCCTCGACGTCGGCGCCGATGGTGTTGCCGACGTTCAGGTGGATACGGGCGCGGACGTGCCCGGCCGGGACGGCGGCGGATCGTGCACCGACCAGATCAAGAACGCCGACGAGACCGATCTCGACTGCGGCGGTTCCTGCGGACGCTGCGCGCTCGGCAGGCACTGCCAGGCCGCAACCGACTGCACGAGCGGCGCCTGCAACGCCGCCGGCATCTGCGTCGACTGCCTCACCGCGACCACCTGTCCAGGCCAGGATACCGAGTGCAGCCAGCGTACCTGTCTCGGGGGCGCCTGCGGCACCACGCTGGTTGCGGCACAAACGGTGCTCGCCGCCCAGGTCCCGGGCGACTGCAAGAGCCGGCGCTGCGACGGCCAGGGGAACATCATCGCCGTCACCGACAACACCGATCTGCCCATCGACCAAAACCCGTGCACGCAGGACGTCTGCGCGGCCGGCGTCCCGTCCAACCCCGCCACCGCTGCCACCGTGGCGTGCGGCGGCGGGCAGCTGTGCGACGGCCAGGGCCATTGCGTCGGTTGTCTGACGGCCGCCGACTGCCCGGGCACCGACGGCGACTGCCGCACGCGCACGTGCAATCAGAACGTCTGCGGCTTTCTGTTCAAGGCGGCGGGGATGCTGACGCCGATTCAGATTGGGGGCGACTGCAAGGTCAACGACTGCGACGGCAGCGGCAACCCGCGCGTGTCGACGCTGGACAGCGACGTTCCCGACGACGGGAACGCCTGCACGGCGGACCTGTGCACGGCGGGAGCGCCCTCGCATACGCCCGTTGCCGCCAACACGGCGTGCGGCAGCGGCAACGTCTGCGACGGCAACGGCCGCTGCGCGCAGTGCATCGTCGCGGCGACCTGTCCCGCGTCGAACAACGCCTGCCAGGTGCCAACCTGCAGTGCGCAAGGGGTGTGCGGATTCGCGCCCGTGGCCGCCGGGACGGTGCTGTCGCAGCAGAGCACCGGCGATTGCAAGCAAAGCCAGTGCGACGGCAACGGCCAGATCGTCGCTGTGAACGACGACAACGACAAACCCGTCGACAACAACGCGTGCACCGCCGACGTCTGCGCCGCGGGTGTTCCCTCCAATCCCGCGCTCCCCGCCAGCACCACCTGCGAGGGGAACAAGCAGTGCGACGGCGCTGGCCACTGCCGCGGCTGCCTGACCGCCGCCGATTGTCCAGGGACCGACACCGCCTGCCAGGCGAGAACCTGCAGCTCCGACGGCGTCTGCGGCCTCGCCAGGCTCGCGGACGGCACCGCGACCACCGCGCAGGTTGCGGGCGATTGCCAGATCATCGTCTGCGACGGGAACGGCGGCGAGCGCGCGGTCACCGCCAATGCCGACAAACCGGTCGACGGCAACGCCTGCACCGACGACGTCTGCACCGCCGGCGTGCCGTCGAACCCGCCGCTCGCGTCGGGGACATCGTGCGGCGGCCCGAGTCAGTGCGATGGCGTCGGCCATTGCGTGGGCTGCCTGACCGCCTCCGACTGCCCCGGGCAGGACACCGACTGTCAGGCGCGCACCTGCGACGCCAACCACGTCTGCGGCGTGCAGAACGTGGCCGACGGAACGCCGCTCCCAACCGCCGGTCAGACGACCGGGGACTGCAAGGTCGCGCAGTGCGACGGCCGCGGCAACGTGAAGTCCGTCGTCGATGCGACCGACATCCCGAACGACAACAACGCTTGCACTCAGGATGTCTGCAGCGCGGGCGTGCCGTCGAACCCGCCGGTCGCGTCCGGCACGTCGTGTGGCGGCGGCGACGTCTGCGACGCGGTGGGCGTCTGTGTCCAGTGCCTGGTCGACGCGAACTGCGGCGCCGACAGCGATTGCCAGCATCACACCTGCGGCGCCAACCACACCTGCGGCGTGACCAACACGCCCGCGGGCACGGCGACCGCGTCGCAGACGGCCGGCGACTGCAGCGTCGTGCAGTGCGACGGGCTCGGCGGGACCATCACCGTCAACGACGACGCGGACGTCGTCGACGATGGCAACGTCTGCACCGACGATGTCTGCATGGCGGGCGCGCCCACGCATCCGCCCACGGCCGCCCGCGCCACCTGCGGCGGCGCCAACATCTGCGACGGCCAGGGTAGCTGCGTCCGGTGCCTGGCGGCCGGCGACTGCGGCACGGACTCCGCGTGTCAGGTGCACACCTGCGAGGCCGACCGAACCTGCGGCGTCGTCAATGTCCAGCGCGGGACGCCGCTCGCGGCGCAGACGGCAGGCGACTGCAGCGTCGCCCAGTGTGACGGGGCGGGCGGCGTGATGGCGGTGAACGACGACAGCGACTTCGTCGACGACGGCAACGTTTGCACCGACGACGTCTGCACCTCGGGCACGGCCTCGCACCCGCCCAGGGCGCCGCGCGCCAGCTGCCTCGGCAGCAGCCTCTGCGACGGTCAGGGCAACTGCGTCGCCTGCCTGGCCGCCACCGACTGCGGTGTGGACAGCGTTTGCCAGACGCACGTCTGCACGACGGACCACACCTGCGACGTCAGCAACGTTGGTTCCGGCACGCCCGCCGGCACTCAGACGCCGGGCGACTGCAAGTCTGTGGTGTGCGACGGCAACGGCGGAACGACGATCGCGAACGATGACAACGACGTCGGCAGCGACGGCAACGTCTGCACGAGCGACACGTGCAGCGCGGGAGCCCCGGCGTTCCCCCCGAGCCCGGCCGGGACGAACTGCGGGACCGGCCTGCGCTGCGACGGCGTCGGCGTCTGCGCCTTCAGCGACGACTTCGAGGACGGGGACGCGAACGGCTGGACGCAGATCGAACAGACCTCCAGCACGCCCGGCACCTGGACCGTCGCCAGCGAGACCGGTCGCGCCGGCGTGACCACGTCCGACTTCCAGCAGACCGGGACCGTCAACACGTATCACTATCAGTACGTTCCCGGCGTGGGGCCGATCGCCGACCAGACCGTTTCGGCCTGGATCAAGGTGGGCGCCGCGTTCGCCGACGACAACCACAAGGCCGGCGTCTGCGCCCGCTTCACGACCGACGGCACCAACAACGGCACGTCCGCCTACTGCTTCTTCATTCGCCAGGATGGCAGCGCCACGAGTGGGCGCCTGCAGATCTCCAAGAAGCCGCTCAACGGTTCGCTGTCCGGGCTCATCAGCACGACGTCACCGAACTTCCCGAACGTGACGATTCCTCAGTTCGTCGTCGGCACCTGGTACCGTTTCACGTTGAAGGTCAGCGGCTCGTCGCCCCCGACGCTGGTCGCCTCCATCAACGACGTTCAGCTGCGGTCGGTCGTGGACGACGGAACCATCGGCGGCGCGCCGCTCACGAGCGGAAGCGCGGGCCTGGTCGCCCGCCAGGTCCCCGCCAGCTTCGACGACGTGCTCGTCACGTCGCCCTGAGTCGCTCAGCGCACCGTCGTAAACAGAGTGCTGATCTCGGCGGCGGTGAGGGCGCGGTTGTAGATGCGGAAGTCGTCGATGAGGCCGGC
>Ga0070690_100001795_pt1 | contig 11358 bp, 14 predicted proteins | sample KBSS33HmetaG_FD_64671 | JGI IMG/M metagenome (GOLD analysis project Ga0070690, IMG submission 64671) | Switchgrass rhizosphere microbial communities from Kellogg Biological Station, Michigan, USA - KBS S3-3H metaG | ecosystem: Host-associated > Plants > Roots > Rhizosphere ...
TTGATGTCGGTGAACACCTTCGTGCCGCTGGTCATGCCCACCCGGGTGGCGAACCGGCTGATGCCCGATGCCGCGAATTGCCGCGATCGGCTGAAGAACAAGTAATGATTCACGAGCCGGACACCCGAAGCATCGATCGAAACGCGAGTGGATCTGAACCATGCGCTGAATGTCCCCAACACCAGCAGGAGGCCGACGATGCCGAAAACGATCGGGAAAAAAATCGGGGCATGGAAATGGAACATTGCCACGGCACCCCCGTTGAATGCCAACATGGCGACGGTGGTGAACAAGGCGATGCCAAGGTTGCGTGCCGGTGGAAAATAGAATTCGCGGCCGTTGGGGCCATCGTTGACCTGGATGCGGGAATGTTGTTCGCGGCGGATCTCATCGATCGGCGCCTGGAACGCCGCGGTCGGGTCGGGTTCGTCAGCGGCGGCGGTCGTGCCGGACGCGCCGAAGACGGGTATCTCGAACAGGACCCGGAAATCCGGCCCGCGCATCTTCGCCGTCGCGTCGAGCCGCCAGGACACAGAATTCCCGCTGTCCGAACTGCATTCCGGCTGGTCGGCGGGCAGTTGGAAATGGACGGGGATATTGGTGCCGCCGGGAATGTCGGGAAGATTCGCCCGGGCGGAATAGATTTTTTCATTCTGCCACAGGATGTATTCGCGTGTTTCGCGGCTTTTGCCGGAACCGGTGGTGACGCGCCGGATACACGAGAGCCGGAGGCAAAGGTCGTGTTCCAACCGCAACGGCGCCCCGGTCTGGATCACGCCGTCGAGCGTGCCGCCCAGCGGGACGGGGATCTGCGCCGGTTCAAAAAAACAGTCGCCGAAGCGCCGTTGTGACAGCAACGTCCTGGCGAAGCCGATGAGGAAGGCGATGCCGGCGATGGGGAAGAGCAGGACGAGCAGGGCCGGATAATTATGCTTTTGCCAGACTTCCGGCAACGCGAAGTACGTTGAAAATCCGCCGATCCCGCCAAACGCGACGCCCATGAGCAGAAAAAGTTTCGATTGGTTGATCATGGATGATTTGATCCGGCCGGCGGCCCAATCGGGCCGGATCATCCAGGGTTTGTCGGTATACTGCGCCTTTAACGCGTCGGTTTCCTTCGATTTTTTCCATCCCCAGATCCCGCCGATCATCAGGCCAAAACCGACGAGGGAAAAAATAAAACCAAACAGGCACAGCATCGGTCCATCGTGCCGGTTGCCGGCGATGGTTTTGCGGATGCCCTGGACGAGGGCCACGAGGCCGAACCCGGCGAAGGGCAGGGAAAAGAGGACGAGGAAAATGACGGCGCCGATGCCGTCCGTTTTGGAGGGTGATTTGGGTTTGTCGAAATCGGCTTGAAAATCACTCATGAGCTCAGGGTTTCAACGGTGTCCCACGCCGCCGGGCCGCCACAATTACAGTTTCAAGCCGGATTTGGAACCCGTGCAAATCAGATATGTTTCGAATCCGATTCGTCTTTGACGGCGTAACCGGAATCCTGCCGCTTGAAATTCACTTCGTTCTTTTTGACGTAGGCGTTGAACACGTCGTCGGCGCTCATGCCCAGCACCTGGGCCATCGAGATCAGGAAGTGGAACAGGTCGACGACTTCGACCCGCGCGTTCTGTTCATCGAATTTCTGGTATTTGGCCCACCACTTCCACGGGACGCTGTCCGTGAGCTCGGCCATCTCCTGCGACATGGCCCGGCAATAGTTCAGGAGCCATTTGGTCTTGTCGGCTTCGCTCATGCCGTCGGTGTGGACGCCGATGCGTTCGTTGAGGGCTTTCTGCATCCGGAACAATTCGCGGAGTTGGTCGGGGTTTTCCATCCGCGAAATTTAACCACCAAGCTCCGAAGACACCAAGCCTGAACTTTTTTTGTATCGGATGAGATGCAGGGAATCATTTTGATGGGATCGACCTCGTTTAAGCCGTCGTCGCGCTTTCCGGATCTATTTCGCGCTTTAAATTTGTTCCGCAAACGCCTATAAAAATCATATGCCAACGCTTCTAGCCAATGGCGGGCCGGTCATGTGGTTGATTTTGACCGCCGCCGCCATCGCCATCGTCATCGTGATCGAGCGCGTGCTCCATTGTCATCGCGCCCAGATCAATTCGATCGAATTTCTCAACGGCGTGCGCAATGTGCTCAAACGGGACAACGTGGTTGAAGCGATCTCCATCTGCGACGCCACGCCCGGGCCCGTCGCGCGCCTGGTCAAGACCGCCATCCTCAACCGCGATCGCGGCCGCGATCGTGTGCGCGAGGCGGTCGAAGAAGCGGGTCTCACCGAGGTGCCGTTGCTCGAGGAACGCCTGAACCTGCTGGCCACCATCGGCCAGATCGCGCCGTTGCTCGGCCTGCTGGGCACCATCGTCGGGTTCATCCAGGTCTTCCAGAACATCCAAAAAGAAGGGCAATATGCCACGCTGCAATTCCTGTCGGCGGGTATCTGGGCGGCGCTCATCTGCGCGGCGGCCGGCATCGCCGTCGCCATCATCGTCCATGCCGCCTATAACTACCTCGTCAACCGCGTGAACAAGATCATCCTCGACATGGAACGCGCGGCCGGCGAGATCGTCAACATCGTCACCGAGAACGGCAACGGCAAATGAAATTCCCGCGCAACGAAAAAATCCTGCGCAGCCCGTTCGAGATGGCGCCGTTCGCGGCTGTCTTCTTCCTCCTGGTCATCTTCGTCATGCTGTCGGTGTTACTGCCCACGCCGGGCGTGCCCGTGCGATTGCCGGTGGCCGCGGACCTGCCGGGGATCGATAAACCGTCGGTATCGGTGGCCGTCGACGCCACCGGCCGGGTGTATTTCAAGAACCAGATCGTCAATGAGAACGAATTGAAAGCGGACTTGAACGGGGCCGCCAAAGCGGCGCCCGGGCCGTTGACCCTGGTCATCCATGCCGACAAATCTGTCAGCTACGACCAGTTGTTGCACCTGACCCTGCTGGCGCGCGGCGCGGGGATCGAGAGCGCCTTGCTCGCCACGTTGCCGCCGGCCGACGCATCCCGATGAATCCGCTCCCGACAGGTTCGCCGATCATCAAGATCGATTTTTCTCCGCCCCGGCCGGAGCCCCAGCCGCCGGTCACGGAACATCGTCGCTGGCCGTTGCGGGATTGGCTGTTGTTCGTCGCCCTGGTGTTCGTGGCCCATGTGGCGTTCGTGTTCGTGTTCGGTGAACACACGCCACCCCCCGTCCGCCCGGTCAGCGATGTCCCGCACCTTCAATTAGCCGATAGTTCCAGCGAATTGATCGCGCTGGACGACCCGACGCTGTTCGTCGTGCCACGCGCGGGCGATTTCGCGGCGTTAAAAACGCCCCGGATCAAGCCGCCGGATTTTCGCTGGACCGAAACGCCCCGGTTGCTGGCATCGCCATCCGGGACCCCGGGAGCGGCCTTGACCGGATTCATGCAGGCGCAGCCGTTCGCAGCCTATCCTCTGGATTTCAAACCGCAGCCGGAGTTGAGCGTGTCGACGACCGCGGTCCCCCCGGCGTTCGCGGAACATTCGTTGTTGCAGATCGAAGGTGACGCCGCGCGCCGCCGTCTCCTGGATGAGATGATCCTGCCCGATCTCGCGTATGCCGATGTGCTCAGCCCGACCAAAGTCCAGGTGCTCGTGTCCGCCACCGGTAAAGTCGTATCGGTCGTCCTCCTGGAACCCAGCGGCTGGGCTGCGGCCGACGAGCGGGCGCTTCAACTGGCCCGGACGGCGCGATTCGAACCGTCGACGCGATTGGCCGTCGGCCAGATGATCTTCAACTGGCATACCGTTGCGCCGACGGCGAACCCGAAACCGGCTGAATGAGCATTCCAACCCTCATCTTCATCTACGTGTCGCTGGGCCTGGGGGCGCTGGTGGGTTTGGACATCTATTCCGAGATGCACCGTCGCCGGTTCGGGCCGTCGCGCGCGGAGGACAACATCTTTCGCTGCAAGAACTGCGGGTACGTCTACACGGACGACCCGGATGTCGATTGGTCACGCTGCGTGCAGTGCCACAAGCTGAATGAACCGATCCGGTTTTGATCGGTTCAATCATCGTCCGCGCAGGAACAGGACCAGGGAAAGCACCAGGGACGTCAATCCGAAGGCCAGGAATATAAGTTGGACGAAGTACTTGGTGAAAAATTCGTCGACCGTGGCGTCTTTGGGATCGGCGGGATCGTACAAGACCATGACGGATTTCCCAACGGTCGGTTTCCAACTGGATGAGAGGCTGGAAACAAATTCTACGGTTTGTCCCAGGTCGGTTTTGAACGAGATTTTAGGCGCAAAGGTGGTCTCGTTTTTTAAATCGCTTATGCATTCCACGACTTCGATCACGACCCCTGGTGCGTTTGCATATCGCCGGTAGCGGCGAACCTTGAGCCAGGACACTAAAAGGGAGATTGCGGTCAACGACAATCCGATCGTCAACAGGACATCTGGAGGAATGGGATGATCTTCGGTCGGCATACCGGATGCGCTCCGTTGCCGTGATCAATTCCCCGTCTTCAATTCACGGCATCGCGGGGCATGCTTGGCGTATATTGAATTACGGCTTTTCCGCGACGACTTTGCCATCCCGCCAGAAATAGACCGGTGTACCATGCATGCGCGCGGTTTTGCGCGCGGCCAACGCGGCTCGCCGCAAGGCGCGGCCGACCGCCGCCGAAAAATCTTTTGATCCCTGCTTTCCGTTTTTTGCTTTCATACACTTTTCTCTACTAACACCGGGCCGGCATCAGAATTATCGTATATCGTCCAGATATCTGCCAGCGCTTTGTAAGTGGTTTCGAAATTCTTCCAACCCCGATCAAACCGCCGCAAAACGTCGGCGCGCGAAACGTTGTGTCCACCTTGTCGGACCCGGCCAGCGACGCGGCGCAGCGCCAGTTGCGGAGAAACCAAGCGCAGGAAAATTATTTCAATTTGATAGCCGGCAGATTTCCATCGTTTGAAACGGTTGACATAGGTGAGGCCGCTCAACGTGCTTTCGAAGGCAAAATCTTTTCGTTCGGCAGCTAAGCGGTCCAGCTCTGCCAGAAGCAATTTTCCGGCTTTCAACACGGCCAATTCGGGTTTCAATGGTGATAAACCGGCGGCCAGCAAGTCGGCATTCACAAAATGAAAGACGCCGGCCTCTTTCGTCAAAAATTCACGGGCGAACGTCGTTTTACCAGCGCCATTCGGTCCTGCAATGATGATGCAGCGTGGCGAATGCATGTTCAATTCCCCGTCTTCAATTCCACGACGTCGTGGGGAACGGCTTCGCGCATGCCGGCGGGGCTGACGCGGATGTAACGGGCTTTCTGGCGAAGTTGTTCGAGATTCTTCGTGCCGAGATAACCCATGCCGCTTTGGATGCCGCCGATGAGCTGGGCGAGGACGCGATCGACGGAGCCGCATGCTTCCTTCAGGGCTTCGATGCCTTCGGCCGCGACTTTTTGTGTCGGGTTTTTTTCATGTCCGTAACGGGCGGCGCTGCCGGCTTTCATCGCCGCCATGCTGCCCATGCCGCGATATTGTTTATAGATCTTGCCGCCGATCTCGACGATGTCGCCCGGCGCTTCGTTGCATCCGGCAAAGATACCGCCGCAGATCACGGCTTGCGCCAGGGTGAGGGCTTTGACGATATCGCCCGACTTGGTGATGCCGCCGTCGGCCAGGATGGAAACTTTTTTCTTCGCCGCCGCGCGCGAGGACACATAGAGGGCGGTCATCTGCGGGATGCCGACGCCGGCGACGATGCGGGTGGTGCAGATGGAGCCGGGACCCTGGCCGACCTTGATGGCATTGGCGCCACAATCGGCCAGAAATTCCACGCCGGAAGCGCTGGTGACGTTGCCGGCGATGAGGGGCAGTTTCGGGAACGCATCGCGCAGGACTTTCACGGTGTCCCCGACGCCTTTGGTATGGCCGTGGGCGGTGGAGACGGCGATGACATCGACGCCGCGTTCGACCAGGGCCTCGACATGACTGAGGATGCGGTCGCGGTCGAGTTCACCGAAGGCGTTGCGCGTGGCGGAGACGGCGGCGCCGCAGACCAGGCGGAAATGCGAATCGCGGGCGGGTTTGAATTGGGCGCGACGTTCCTGGGTGATGTGTTCGACGTCGTTGAGCGTGATCAGGCCGCGCAGATGGTCTTTATCGTCGACCACGAGCAGCTTATGGATGCCGAGATGTTCGGTGAAAAATTTATCGGCGCGTTCGATCGGGTCCTTGCCGAGTTCTTTTTGGTTGATGGTATGGACCTGGGAACGCGGCTGGAGCGCTTCGGCGACTTTCTTTTTGGCGTAACGCGGTTTGACGACGTGGCCGGGCAGGAGGCCGATGAGTTTGCCTTTGCCGTCGACCACCGGAAACGTGCTGAACCCGAATTTTTTCTGTTCGATGATGGCGATGACGTCGCCGATGAACTGGTCCGGGGTGACTTTGATCGGTTCCTGGATCAGGCCATGGACGTGGTTCTTGACGCGGCTGACTTCGGAGAGCTGCTGGCGTTCGGGCAGGTTGTAATGGATGAGGCCCAGGCCGCCGTTGAGCGCCATGGCGATGGCCATGCGCGATTCGGTGACGGTATCCATGTCGGACGAGATGACGGGGATATGCAGGCGCAGGTTTTCCGCGAGCGAGGTTTCGAGCTGGGTATCGCGCGGAAGGACTTCGGAATAGAGCGTCGCCAGGGTGATATCGTCGAAGGTCAGGCCGATCTGGCTGTTCGCGGGGAAAAATTTATCCGCCGATTGATAGAACGGATCGTCGAAACCGGGATTGCGCGTCGCTGCCATGTCAGAAAATGGAGGTTGACCGGCGGGGTTGGCAAGAAAATTCTGGGTGGAAGGGGCGTTCGCCGGAGGTCGCTTCCCGGCAATAGATAATGCTTGATGGGCGGACGAGTCAGGCGTAGAAAATGCGCATGAGCGGGACCCTCAGAAGCCGCGTATTTCGATCCATTTTTTATACCGGGTTGGTTGCGACCGCCGTTGTCATGGCCGGTTGCCGGACGGCGCCGCCGCCGAACCTGGGACACGGCCCGTTGACGCCGCAGGAGGTCAGCGACATCGTGGGCGGCAAGAAAACCGTCGTTTTATTTCGCCTCACCACGATCGCCGATGAGACCCAGGAGGCCCTGGATTACCAGCAAAAGATCCGATGGAAGATTTGGCAAGTCGGTGATTGGCAACGATTCCATGGGTTGACCGATGGCACCGCGCGCACGCCGTCGGAATGGCGCACCCCGCCGGCGGCCACGCATCATGACGGATGGCGGTATGTTGTGTTGGAGCCGGGACGTTATTTCATCCAACCGCGTCCCGCCAATGCGGTCGGCGATCCCTATCCGATCTATCATCTCTCGGTGCCGCCGGGCCAGAAAGTCGTTTATGCCGGGAGCTTTCCGTTCACCGCTTCGCCTTCGGGGAACAAACAGCAGACCTACGATTCGGGCGGGGTTCGCGATGAAACCGGCGCGGCGCGGGAAATCGTAAGAGGCCTGGTGTCGGCGGACGAGGTGAAGACGGTCATCGTTATTCCAAATGACCTGGCGGTGGCGGTGGGACCTTACAGCCGCAAGAATTTCGAGATCTTCGCATCGACCAATTATCCGATGGGCCCGACGAAAGACGTCGGGCGCAAGGCCGGTGTGATCCTGGCGGCGCCCGTGGCGATATCGGGGCTGGCGCTGTTGGGATTGGCGTACGTGACGCTGGACACGGGGAATGACGACGATATCCCGGATTATACCTCCTCTAGAACGACCAAGAAGTCGAAGGGCGGGAAGCCTAAATCAACCGCCGATGGCGTCAAGGACACGGAAGCGTTGTTGGCGGTGGACCTGTTGGCGGCGGGTGTCGGGATCACACTGGTCGCGGCGGCTTTTCCCGTGGCCGAAATCGGGGACCTGACGCTCGGCGGAGTCGTCCGGTATACCTGGAAGCCGCACAAGGAGGCGCTCAGACATGAGATCAGGCGTTTTGATCTCGCCGGTCACCTGACCAACTCTTTGTCGCAGGCGTTGGCGTCCGAAGGCGTTAATCCCGACCTTGCGGTTCAGCCCGCTACCAATTCTGTTCCGCGGACAAACCTGGTGGGCCGGGTGGGCACCTTCGGTTGCTGTCTCTATCCGAATGATTTCTTTGGATGGAAATATCGGTTCAGGACGGCGGCTTATCTATCGCTGGTCGATCCAGATTCACACCAGGTGATCTGGGAACATGGATATATGTATGGAGATGCGGAACACCGACGCGGCGCACCTCCGTTCATTACGTTCGTTTTGGGTTCGCAAAAGCCGCGGTCATTGGGCGCTTACAAAGGAGCGGCGGGAATGAACCTGATCCGGCAGCGGTTGGAGGCCGCGGATAAACGTTTGAGCGATGCGATGGCCGCGGACCTGAAGGATGCGGGCTTTTAGGCCGGGAGCGGTTCGTTCGGGGGCAATCCGAGGACGGTTTTCACCGTTTGCACGAGGATCTTGGGATTGCATTGCGATTTCAGCAACGCGGCGGTGACGCCCAGGGCGAGCGCGCCCGCAGCGACATCGGCGAGGCTGCCGTCGGATAAAACGACGACCGGCAAGGCTTTCAATTTAGGTGTGGTCCGGATGTATTTGAGGACGTCGGTGCCGTTGATCTTCGGCATCATGAGATCGAGCAGGACGACGTCAAAATTGCCCATCGCCAGCTTTTTCATGGCTTCGAGGCCGTCAGCCGCGACGTCCACGGTGAACCCTTCGCGGGTCAGGACTGCCCGGTAGGCCTGCACCACGACGGGGTTGTCTTCGACGTATAGGATTGTTTTCATGCTGAGTTTCTCAATCCGGATAACCTGTCGGGTTCTTTTTATGCCATGTCCAGGCGGTTTCGACAATATCTTCCAGCTTCGGGAATCTGGGTTTCCAGCCGAGTTCCCGGATGGCTTTATCGGCCGAAGCCACCAGTTTGGGCGGGTCGCCGGCACGCCGCGGCTTTTCGATGACGGGAATTTTTTTGCCGCTGACCTTTTCGCACACCGAGATGACTTGGCGAACCGAATAACCGTCGCCGTTGCCCAGGTTGTAAAATCCGGTCTTGCCGGCTTGCAGCCCGAGCATGTGCGCCTGGGCGAGGTCGCGGATATGGATGTAATCGCGGATACAGGTGCCGTCGGGTGTCGGGTAATCGGTCCCGAAGATCTCGCAATGCGTTTTTTGGCCGAGGGCAACCGCAAGCACGTTGGGGATGAGATGGGTTTCGATGCGATGATGTTCCCCGAATTTTTCGCTGGCGCCGGCGGCGTTGAAATAGCGGAACGCGACGAATTCGAGCTTGTAGACCTGGTGATACCAGATCAACGCCTTTTCGAACATCAACTTGGATTCGCCGTACGGGTTGATCGGGCGTTGCGGCAGGTCTTCGGTCATCGGGACGCGGTCGGGGGGACCGTAGGTGGCGCAGGTGGAACTGAAGACGAACTTTTTCACGCCGCATTCGACGGCGGCGTCGGCGAGCTTGAGCGCGTTGACGAAATTGTTGTGAAAATATTTTTTCGGGTCGGTCATCGATTCGCCGACCAGCGCGCTGGCGGCGAAGTGCATGATGGCGTCCGGGCGCGTCGATTTGACGGCGTTGAGGATGTCGCCGTCGACCTCGGGTTTGCCATGGATGAATTTCGCCCGCGGATCGACCGCCGAACGGTGGCCTTCTGTGAGGTTGTCATAAACCGTGACCTGGTGGCCGGCGTCCAGGAGTTCTTCGGTGCAGACCGACCCGATATAGCCTGCGCCGCCGGTGACAAACACGTTCATGCGAACAGTTTAAAAAATTGGCAACGATTTCAAAGGTGAAACTGCGGATGTCGCCGCAATTGTTCCAGTGTTTGCGGGGAAAGCGGCGCCCGGCGATAGGCGGGTTCCCGCAACGGTTCGGCGCTGTCCGACCGCGCGGCCCGGGCCAGCCAACGGGCGTCCAGCCGGCGCGGAACCCGTTCCAGGGTATTGGCGGCGATCGTCGTTTCTTCTTTGCGACCGGTCGCTTCGCCGGCGCCGACGAAAAATCCCGCCAGCAGGAGGGTGGCGCGCAGCATCGTGCTGCGGGAATACGTCGTCAGGGCGCAGGGACGCGCCGAGTCCAGGACGCGGAAAAGATCTTCGAACACCGGCAACGTCCACATGCCTGGATTCTTTGCCGGCGAAAAGGCGTCGTAAAAAATAGCGTGTGGCGCCGCCATCCGGGATTTCAGAAGGGAGGGGAAATCGCCGAGATGAAATTCCCAGGTGACGGCGAGGTCGCCGTTCCTGAACCGGCTATGGCCGGCGGCCAGCAGTTCGTCGAGCTGCTGTTCGTAGCCGCGGGGATATCCGAGGTCGGCGGCGTGGGCGCGGGCGAAGGCGAGCGGTTCGCCGGTGTTGTCGAAACTGACGAGCCGGAGCCGGCCGGGGAGGTGGTGGGTGGCGTTCAGGACGGCGATGGCGTTGGCGGCGGCGCCCAGGCCGATGTCCCAGATGACGAACTCTTCGGCGGCCGCCTGGAGGCGTTCGGCGATATGCAATTGCCGGACATAAAGCAGATCGGCCTCGGCTTGCGGGCCGAGGCCGGGATGCATTTTTTCTCCGTAGCTGCTGGAGAAGAGTGTCTTGGCGCCGCCGGCGAGTTCAACCAGTTGATAATCGCCGGGCACGGTGTGGTAAATCCGTTATGCCAACTTTTTCGAAAACCCGGCGATCTTGACCCAGTAAATGATCCAGCAGACCAGGCTGCCCAGGGAGAACAAGGGCCCGATGAGCGGGATGATGCCGCAGCAGGCCAGGATGCACATGACCATGCCGATGGTTTTACCCGGCATCGGTTCTTCGGCGACGCCGCGTTTTTTGAATTCGGCGTCGAGCGATTTGGCGACGTTGATGACGACCAGGAAATGCCAGACGAGGTTGAACAGGGGGATGAACAGCAACCAGACCAACCCCGGGTTCATGGCACGGCTTTCCGGTGAGCATCGGTTCAACGCTTTTTGTAACGACAGCGCATAAAGGATCGCCGGGATCAGTAGAAGGACGAGGAAGACGAGCGCTCCAATAACGAATCCCATCTGGTAGGCTGCATTCGCAGCGGCATCATTTTGGTTCATATCGTTCATTTTTTATTGGTTTGTATGGGTTGTCTGACGATCTCCGAAAAGCCTGGGAGATGGCCGTTGATACAAAGCAACGCCATGGCCGTCAACTGAATAAATGTTAATTCCGCAGCCTTAAAGCTGCTTGATCGCGGAATCCAACGCCGCGATCAACGGCGCCATCGAGGCCTCGGTCTCATCACCCATGTTGGAGATGCGGAAGGTGGTGCCCTTGATCTTGCCGTAGCCGCCGTCGATCAGGAAC
>Ga0070690_100001796_pt1 | contig 11352 bp, 11 predicted proteins | sample KBSS33HmetaG_FD_64671 | JGI IMG/M metagenome (GOLD analysis project Ga0070690, IMG submission 64671) | Switchgrass rhizosphere microbial communities from Kellogg Biological Station, Michigan, USA - KBS S3-3H metaG | ecosystem: Host-associated > Plants > Roots > Rhizosphere ...
CGGCTCCAGACTAGAAACGCGTTTGTCCGTATCGTGGACGGCAAATCACCGGGCAGGACAACCGTGATAGTCGTACGCCCGAGGCAGGGCCTAAGATCACCTGGGCAGCACCAAGACGGCTTCCAACCCTCCCGATGGCCGGTTGCGAATCGAGACGTCGCCGCCCGCGGCGCGAGCGATGTTGCGCGCGATGCTCAGCCCCAGTCCCGTGCCTCCCGTCTCCCGGCTGCGCGAGCCTTCAAGCCTGAAGAACGGGTCGAACACGCGCTCAAGCATCGCTTCCGGTATTCCGGGTCCTTCGTCACGGATGCGCAGCGTCAAGGACTTGGGGCTGTCCTCGACGCTGACATGAGCCCGCTGTCCGTAGATCACCGCGTTGTCCAGCAGGTTTCCGACGCAGCGCTTCAGCTGCAACGGATCTCCCGTCAGCGGCAATGCAGCGCACCCCTCGATGTCGATCGTGCGGCCCTGCTCCCGGTTGTCTGCCTGCAGGCTCTCGAGCAGCGCCATCAGGTCCACCGGGACCGCCTGTGCCGGCGCGTCTAGCCCGCGTAGCGCTGCCAGAGCATCGGTAACCATGGACTGCATCTCGCCCAGGTCCTTTTCAAAGCGCGCGCGCGTGTCCTCGTCATCCAACATTTCGGCACGCAGTCGCAGTCGGGTCAGCGGCGTCTTCAGGTCGTGCGAGATCGCCGCCAGCACACGGGTGCGATCGTCTATGTAACTCACAAGTCGCGACTGCATGGTGTTGAACGCCTTTGCGGCTTGGCGCACTTCGGTCGGCCCTTCCTCGGCCAAGGGCGGCGCATGGATGTTCTTGCCCAAACCCTCGGCCGCTTCGGCCAGCGTGCGTAGCGGCTGGCTCAGCCAGCGCACAGCAATGAAGGACAGCGTCAGCACGACCATCAGCAACACCGTCAGCGTCAGCAGCAACCGGGCCGGCAGGCTTGTCGCTTCATGAGGCAGCGTCGTGTCGAAGGTCGCCCACTGGCCGTCCGCGAGCTGCACCTGCGTGATCAGCCGAATGCCGCCTGGTCCCGGACCACGACCGCCCATGCCACTGCCGGGGCCCATCATCATCGCGTGGCGCCCGCCCGAGGGGCCGGCTGGCCGTGGATCCGAGGCCGAGTCGGCGCGCGCCGCCACCTGCACCTTTCGCTCATCGCCGAGCGCGGCCCTCAGCATCGCGGCCAGCATCCGTGCGCGAACCCCGGGTTCACCTTGGACGCCCTCGGTCAGCGGTGGGCGGTCGAGCGTGACCACCAGCGGCGGAACGTTCAGTATCCGCACGATGCGATCGCGCTCCGCCGTATCCAGCGAGTCGAACAGACGAACGATGTCGGCGACGCGCTGGACGGGCTGCATCCCGGCCGCCTCCAGCAGCACGCGGTCGCGCTCGGCCCAATTGATCCAGGCGCTGAGCCCCTGCGCCAGCACGAATCCCACGACCAGCACGCCCACCAGGCGGCCGAACAGGGATCGTGGCCATGGCGAGAACTTCACGGCAGCCCCGTCACCGCCACCGCCAGCACGTAGCCCTCGCCACGAACGGTCTTGATCAGCTGCGGGTCCTTCGGGTCATCGCCCAGCCGGTGGCGCAGCCGGCTGACCTGCACGTCGATGCTGCGGTCCAGCGGATCGGCCTCGCGGCCCTGCGTCAGATCGACCAGCTGGTCGCGGTTCAACACGCGGTTCGGATGGGCGAGGAAGATCCGCAGCAAGCGGAACTCCGCGCCGCTGAGCGAGGCCACTACGCCGGTCGGCGACACCAGATGGCGGTGCACGGTGTCCAGCCTCCAGCCGGCGAAGCTCAGTTCGCGGCGGTCGTCCGGGCGCAGGTTCGGCGGCAGGCTGCGCGTGCGCTTGAGCACCGCCTTGATCCGGGCCAGCAACTCGCGCGGGCTGAAGGGCTTGGGCAGGTAGTCGTCAGCGCCCATCTCGAGCCCGAGGATGCGGTCCGTTTCGTCGCCGCGCGCGGTCAGCATGATCACCGGCAGGTCCGACTTCGCGCGCAGCTCGCGGCAAAGCGTCAGGCCGTCGTCGCCCGGCAGCATCACGTCAAGCACCACCAGATCGAAGTGCCCAGCGTTCAGCGCTCGCCACATCGCCTTGCCGTCGCCCACGGCGGCGGCCTGCAGCCCGTTGCGGCCGAAGTAGGCGGCCAGCAGAGTGCGGATCTCGGCATCGTCGTCGACGATCAGGATGTTGTCAGGCGCGTCCATCCTCGTGATTGGAATCCCATCGGCGGTCCATCGTGGCAGGCCAGCGTAACGCACTGTGTCGACCTGCCGGGTCGTCATCGGACGGTACAAAAAGACCCAGCCATGACATCCGCTGCTTACGTGGCGGCGCTGCAATGAAGCCATCCCGGAGATGCCGGGAGCCATGAAGAAGGAGCAGATCATGAAGCGCGTTCACAAGATCATCGCCGGCACGGCCGGCACGTTGGCACTGGTGGCGGTGGCATTCGCTGCTTCACCGGAATCGGGTTTCGGCCCTTGCGGCGGCGCAGGGCCCGGCTACGGCCCGATGGGCATGATGAATGGCGGCGGGCCGGGCGCTCGGGGTGGCATGTGGGGCGGCGGCACGCGAGGCGCTGGAATGGGCTTCACGTCCGCGCAGAGACTTGACGCCGTCAAGTCGCAGCTCGCCATCACTGCGCAGCAGGAACCGGCCTGGAGCGCGTTCGCAGCCAAGGCCGCCGAACAGGCCACCCTGATGCAGTCGACGCGCGAACAGCACTGGCAGGACGCCGGCGCGGACACGACGGCGCAGGGCCGCATGGCGCAGCACATCGGCCTGATGGCGCAGCAACTGGCCAGCATGCAGGCGATGAACGGGGCGATGACCGACCTGTACGCGGTCCTCACGCCCGCGCAACGCGGCACGGCAGACCGCCTGTTCAGCCACACGGGGCCAGGCGGATACGGCCCGGGCATGATGGGTCGCGGTCGATAGGACGGATTTGGCGGGCGCCCGCGGCGCAGACGTCGCAGGCGCTGCGGATCTTCGGAAGTGAAGGACGTGCGTCTTTCGCCCAGCTGATTCAACGAAACGAAACGAGCGTAGTCGCCTCGACGGCTATGCTCGGGCTGGCGTCTTGCCCAAGCAGACGCATGTCTCGCATTCATCGAGAGAAGTGAAGAATGAAGTCCTCCCTGTTGCGCGCCGCGCTCGCCGTCCTTGTCGGGTTTCCGCTGGCCACGGCTGCGCAGGACGCACAACGTCAGGCCCAGGTCGCGCAGCGTGGTGCCGATGTCATGCCGTTCAGCCTCAAGGCCACTACGCACATCTTCACGAAGACCGCGGACGGTGGCATACAACGAGTGGTCGCCAAGCGCGCCGCCGATGCAGAGCAGATCGAGCTCGTGCGAAAGCATCTGCGCGACATCCAAGCGCAGTTCCTGAAGGGCAACTTCTCCGGGCCGACACACATTCACGGCGCCGAGATGCCTGGGCTGGCAGAGCTCGAGGCCGCCAAGCCTGGACAGATTGCCATCGACTACAGGGACGTGGACGCTGGGGCCCAGCTGAGCTACCGGACGACAGACGCGAGACTGGCGCTGGCGCTTCACCGGTGGTTCGACGCACAGCTCTCAGACCACGGGGATGATGCGATGGCAGGCCACCTACATCACGAACACGGCGCGATGATGCAGCAGTAGCCCGGTCGCAGGCCACCAGGACTGGAAGGTCTGCAAGTCGAGGTCGACGAACTTCCGGTCCCGAGGTCACCGGAAGGTCGGCAAGAAGATCGCTGCGGACGGCGTTGAGTCGATCAGAGCCAATTGGCTTGCCAATCTCGGCTGCCAGAACCAGTCGCCGAATCCAAACCGCCGACGAGCGGCCCCTCGCAGCCGACGCGATCGGCCAGAAGCGGCTGTCTGTAGTCGTCCGCTTTGTGGTGAAGGATCCCGACATCGGCTCCAATCCACTCCGGCGCGAGTTTTAAGGTCGGTTGATTGCCGTCTTCTCCGATGTCGGAACACTGGCACGGAGGCTCAACCCGCCCTACATTGGACTGTCATCCCAACTGGAGCGCCGTCATGCCAATTCGTACCGCATCACTGACACCTCAGATCCAGAGGAACGGCGTGAGGCTTCATCTGGCAATAGCGAGCCGCGCTTACTCGCGAGGCGCGGACCAGCCAGCTTCCGCGCAAGAGAAGGCGCTGCTGGAGGAACGTCGTTCGCTCAAGGAAGCCAGGACGCAGCGGCAGGCTCGAGCCAAACTGCCCAAGCCAAAGGCCGTCAGACCCGTGAAGGAGGCCAAACCTCCCAGAGTACCCAAGGCGCCCAAGGTCGCGAAGGAGCCAAAGGAAGCGAAAGCGACCAAGGGCAATAAGCCGTCGCGGGCCGACAAGCTGATAAAGAAAGCCGAGAACCTCGAGGCCGCCAAGAAGGCGGCGAAGAAGTCGGCGAAGACCTAGTGGATCACCTGGTGGGTGTCCCGCTGCAAGCAACGGACGGCTGGCTTCGGGCGCGAATTGGCACTGACTAGTCGTTTCACCCATTTCGGCGCTTGAAGGCTTCGCGCTGGTAGCGCCTAAGATCCTGCGCGCCCATTCCCGGAGCACTGCCAAAACTGACAAAACCCCATCGCTGAACAGCTAGTGGCACGCGCCACCGATTCGGCAAGCGTTAGTAGCCGTAGCATCGAAGCCGCCGGCGATCATCAGGGTGGCGACCTGGGCGAGGTGGGTCATCTCCTCCATGCACATGTCCATCAGCGCAGCGTGCATCGCAGCACGGCGGCGAGGTTGTGGGATCGAGCCTTCGTCGGGCGCTTCTTTTTAGGCTAAGGCCGCGAAGAGGTAGCTGCAAAGAAGATTGTGTTCGACCTCCGCCGTCTCGGCGAGCAAGTGCAGCAAGTGCTCGCGCGAGCGAACGGGATGGCCGGCGCTCATGCGCCCAACAGCTCGCCGAGTGGCTTCAGCTCGTCGACCCGGTCGCAGACGACCTTCACCGTGACCATGATCGGAAAAGCGAGGATCAGCCCGGTCACGCCCCACAGCCAGCCGAAGAAGAGCACGCCGACGAACACGACGAAAGGACTCATCTTGCTCGTCTTGCCGGTCAGGAAAGGCGTTACGAGGTTGCCGACGATGAGGTGCACGCCGAACGATGCCGCGCCGAGCAGCAGCCCCGTTTCGATCGCGTTGAACTGCACAAAGCCGACAAGTGCAGCCGCGCCGCTGGTTGCGACTGCCCCCACGTAGGGAACGAGATTGGCCACGGCGGCAACGATGCCCCAGATCGCCGAATTGTTTAAGCCGATGGCCAGGAAGACGAGCCACGTGAGGACACCCACCAGCACGCTTGTTGCCACTTGCACGACCAGATAGCGCTGAATCTGCAAATGGACTTCGTCGAGCGCTTGCACCGTGATCCGCCGTTGGCTCAGCTTTGGCCCGGCCAGAACGACCATCTTCTTGCGAAAGCTGGTGCCCGCGGCGAGCAAGAAGAACGCGACGAAGACGACTACCAGCAGTTGCCCCGCGAGCGCGACGACGCCAAGCGTGCCCGTCAGCAAATAGTCACGCACGTTGATGCCGCCTCTCTCGACGACGACGCGGGTCACCACCGACGTCGAGGCCGGCTTCGCAGCAGCCGAAGCCGCGCGGGCGGCACCGGTCGCGCTAGCCCCGCTGGAAATGCCCGAGGCAGCGGTCGAATTGTCTCCGACCTTCCCGGCCGACTCGAGCTCGGTGGCGGCCTGCTGGACCTTGGCTAGCGTGCCCTCGCCTTCACCGGTTGCAGGCGCCAAGGCACGCCGCAGCTGCTGTGCGACAGCTGGCAACGTCGAGACAAAGGCTTCCGCTTCGCCGCGCAGCGCGTAACCGCCCGCGCCGAACGAAGCCAGGATCAGCGTGAGCGCCAACCCCGCCCCGGCCATGCGCGGCACCCTGAGCCGCTCGAGGCGGTCGACCAACGGTGTCAGCGCATAGCTGAGCACGACGCCGAGCAACACGGGCACGATGAACTCTTGCGTCCAGCGTAGCAGCGCGATGCCAACGCCCAGCGCGATGAAGCCGAGGGAGGCGCTGCGCACGTCGACCGGCATGTGCAGCATCACATGCGAATCGGGCGCTGACGTCGGTGTCTTCTCGAGCGAAGTGGCAGATGTGTCGGCAGACAACGTCTCGTACCTCGAGTTGTGGGTGACCGCGATCCTGACGGCGCGACTGCTGTTGCCCGCCCTTTCAATCTCATGTCCGCATAGCTGCCACTCGCGGCCGTCACAGATCGGCCATGAGCAGACGCCCGCGAACGACCGAGGCGAGTGGCATGGCCTCTGTCAAACGTCGCATCGCTGTTCCTAACCTTTGTCGGCGACGCAGGCGCCGGAAGCGTCTATGGCCAAGGATAGCGCGGAAGACTGATGGTGAATACGCAGCCGGTGCCCGGCACATCCCGGACGCTCAACGTCCCCGCGTCCGCTTCAACGCTGCGGCGGGCGATGAAGAGGCCCAGACCAAGACCCGACCTATCCTCGCTGTGCTGAGCGAAGGGAGTAAACATCTTTTCGGCGCTTCCTGGCGGCAGTCCGCCACAGTGGTCCGTGACCTCGATAAGTACTCGCCCGCCAAGCGCATAGGCTCTCAACTTGACCTGGGTGTGGTCGTGTGTGAACTTGAAGGCATTCTGGAGAAGGTTGGCCAGGGCGGCTAGAAGGAGATCTCGGTCCACGCGGATGCCCAGGGTGGCGTCCACGTCCTGTACCTCGAGAACGCAACCCTTCGGGTTCGCCTGTAGTTGGCCGGCATCCTTGGCATCTGCAATGAAAGAGGCTACCGACAAGGTTTCGCGATGTTCGGGGGCTTGGTTTCGCACATCGTTGACCGCGCCGGCTATCAGACTTCCCATCGTGGCCAGACTTCGTCTTAGGAGTGCCCCGGTCGCTCCGCTGACTGGCATGTGGGAAACTTCGAGAGCCCTGAGCGACAGGTTCGCCGCGGACAGGGAGTTGCGAAGCTCGTGAACCAGGAACCCGGTACGCTGGGTCTCTTCGGCCTTGTATTTGGTGGCAACGTTTGCCTCGCGCTGGAAACTGAACTCGGTGACAGCATCCGCGATGGCGTTGTCCAAGCACCGATTCAAGGTTCGGAATTCATCCACCGCGAACGGTGCATCTCGCTCGAAAGCCAAGTCCGTGATGGATTGACAGAGGTCACCGTAATCGTGGACGACCTGATCCACGGCGTACCCCATCTCGAGGAGCTCCTTCCCGTGGGCGGTGGCTGTAACCCCCATTTCGGACAAGACCAACATGTCCCCACCCGAGGGCCCCGAGATCCGAAGGCTCTCCGCATCGTCATCAGCTTCCTCCGCCCTCAGCGTTCGCGTGAGCTGATCCAGGAAGAGCGGAATGCCGTGGGCGAGCTGCTGGCTGGTGGCCGCGCGCTTGGGGCGCTGCTCGACCTTGCGTTTGCATCGCGCGATCAGCTCGTCTCGGTTGTCGGAGAGAAATGCGTGCACCACAGACTTTCGTGAGTTATTCGCCGAGTTCGCATGGACGTAGATAGTCGATGCTTATGAACCTCCCAAAGGAATGCGTCTGTGCGTTGCCGTACAGAGAGGAGCCCGAAGCTGCAATTGATCCCAAATAGCCTCGTCGGTTGACGGCGGTTGGGGCGCCTGGGTTAGCCAGTTCGGGTTCAGCGTCTGACGTCGGCCATGAAGCCGACCTGCGAGTTCGCGGGCGGCGCCGACGATCGACCCTTCTGGCTCTGCCGGATGACCGCGGGTCGACAGTCCTTCTCCGGATCGCCGGTCTGTCCGCTAGCGCACAGAGGGAGTACGCTCGTTCACCTGCAAGTGCAGGCGCCGATCCGAAGGTGAGCGGTGGGCGTTTGCGGGAGGGTGTGCACATGGCCCCCGGATCCGAGGCAAGGGGAAACGACCTGCTCGCGGCGCTGCCTGCGGCCGAGTGGCGGCGCTGGCTGCCGCAGCTCGAGGCGGGGGACCTGCCGCTCGGCCAGGTACTCTGTGAAGCCGGCGGCACGCTGAGCCACGTCTACTTCCCCACGACGGCGATCGTGTCGCTGCTCTACGTCATGGAAAACGGCGCGTATCGGCCGAGATCGCCGTCGTCGGCAAGGAAGGCATCGTCGGCATCTCGCTGTTCATGGGCGGCGAATCGACGTCGAGCCGCGCGGTCGTGCAGAGCGCGGGTCGCGGCTATCGGCTCAAGGCGCAGGCGATCAAGGAGGAGTTCAACGGGGCCCCGGTTCTCCACCTGCTGCTCCGCTACACGCAGGCGCTGATCACGCAGATGGCGCAAACGGCGGTATGCAACCGGCACCACTCGCTCGACCAGCAGCTCTGCCGCTGGCTCCTGCTCAGCCTCGACCGGCTGAGTGGCAACGAGCTGGTGATGACCCAGGAGTTGATCGCCAACATGCTCGGCGTGCGCCGCGAGGGCGTGACCGAGGGCGCGCGCAAGCTCCAGAAGGCCGGGCTGATCCGCTATTCGCGCGGCCACATCACGGTGCTCGATCGCGAAGGCCTCGAAAGGCGCAGCTGCGAGTGCTATTCCGTCGTCAAGAAGGAATACGACCGGCTGCTTCCGGGTAAGACGGCTCAGTAGCGTCGTCGCCGGCGAAACGCGGCAGCGGCGCACTATTCGCCCTCGCAGACAGTCAGCCGGGGCAGCCGCACCGGCCTTCGAGCTGAAATCCCGCGTGGCGTCCAGTGCGGCGTGATGAGCCGGGACGATGCGCGCGCGGCAAGATTTGGATTTTTCTCGCCTACATGCTGGGAGCGCGCCGGGTGGGCGTGGCCCAGGCCCGCCGCCTTACTGGGCACGCCGGGCTGATCAAATACCACCGCGGCGCGGCTACCTTGCTCGGCCGCGTCCGGCTCAACGCTGCCGCCTGCGGCTACTACGTCAAGGACCGACGCGCCTACGACCTTGCTGTGAGGCTTGGGTCAAACTGGAGGATTCGGCCCGCGAGCGTCAGCTTTGCAGCAATGAACCTACGCAACGGAATGGCGGGTCGGGGTCGATCAGCGCCATTGAGGCGCGCGGATGAACCTTCCGCAAGGGTCACTCGCATGACTGGGTGACCCTTCGACCGCTCGCTCGGCCGCCCTATCGCTCGATCTCAGGGCCCTTCCGATCTCGACCGGTGATGGATTGCACGCGCTCAGGTGCGCGCTCGATCTCGCGCTTGGCTGTCGGCGACTCGGGCCTGGACGGACGCTGCTCGGCGCGCCTTGGGGTAGGTGCGTTTCTCACAAAGGCAGCGATCTCGCTTGCCAGGATCCGATCCTCGTGGTGTTCGGATTTCGCGAAAATGGACGCGATCTTCTCCCACGCATCAAGTGCTGCCTCACGGCCAGGCTGAACAGGGATGTCGGCTGTTGCAGCCATCCTGTGGCACCGCAGTCGCCCTTCTTCCCTCGCCTTCACCTGCCAGAGTTCTTCCCTCTTGCGATAGGGCCCCCGAGCCAATTGCCGCGAAGCTTCAGCGTCGATCCCGCGCTCTTGCAGCTGCTCGGCGAAGACCTCTCTCCAGCGACGCAGATCGGCCTTGCGCGGATTGAGCCGCTTGCCGTGCTTGGATTCGGCCTTCACCGTCAGGTGGACATGCGGATGGGCCTGATGGTCGTGCAGCACCATCACATAGCGGTGATCGGCGAACTCGCTCTTCGCGAACTCCCGGGCCGCGAAGCGTACCGATTCGGGATCGGTGCCCCGCGGCATGGACAGCATGACGTTGAAGGCCTCGCGCCGCTGGCCGATGTCTGGGATGTAGGCACCCCCCAGCCGCCACTGCCGCTCGATGTCGAGGAGGGCCTCCTTGTCGCGCTCGACCGCACCCCGGTCGTCCTCGATCTCGAGCCTACCGTTCCTGGTGATGTAGCGGAAATGGGCGGCGATGGCTTTCATGCCCCGCCCTCCCCCGGTGACCTTGACCATGACCTGCGGCGCTCTGCGGACGATGGCTTCGATGCGGTGGCGAATCATCGTGGCGCGACTCGTGCCCCAGTGAAGACGGGGCGTATTCGCCTTGACGATGCGGTTGCCGGGATAGAACAGGCGATCGCCCCACTCGACGAGTTGGGCTTCGGGCGAACGATCTTTGCTCATGGTCGACTCCCGGCGAGGCTGGATGGCTGAGCGACCACCCATGCCCTGCCCCGGCGGTCGGACATGAGCTCGGCAATGACGGCTGCGGACAGCGCGAGGTGCTTGCGCACGTCGCCGTCCAGCGACTCCATGCGCCCCTGGTATTCGCGAGCGGCTCTGACGGAGCCCATGCGCAAGAGATGCGTCAGATGGTTGATGTCGCGACTGAGGAGGGCCACTTCGCTGGCCGAGGCGTTGAGCGCCGCAAAGCCCGCGGCGCGTTCCGCTCGCGGGATGACAGGTGGGGCGCCGTCGATCAAGCGGGTGAGGTAGGCACCCCGGGACAGGCCGGCGGCCCGGCCGTTGAGGTCGAGGCGTCGAGCGACCGGGGCAGACACTCGGACAGAGAGCTTGACGTGGGGCGCTGTCCGCGGGGACGCGGCCGAGGCGACGCCGGGCGACCGTGAGGGAACTCCAGGGTCGCCGAGTGCTGCGGCAAGCGCGCTTCGAAGGACATCGGACTCGGTGACGCCATCGCGGGCCGCACGCGCCCTCAGCGCCGGTCGAAGGCCGCGCAGGTCGACCGTGAAGTACTCGCGGTCGCGCGAGGTCATGACGTGCCTGAGGGTAGAAGCGGAGGGAACGACGGACGCGGCCATCGGCCTTTCCCTCTCCTCCCTGGCCCTTCCGCTTCCGACCATTCAGCGTGAGCCTTGGCCTGAAGCATGGAACATTCCGGCCTCCGACCTGGCAGCGAGCTCTGTCAGGCGACGACGCACGGCTGCCAATTCGTCGGGCGTCACTCGTGCTCCGGCCTTGGTCATGCGCTCGAGGAGCGATTCAAAGCGTGAACAAAGAGCGTTCGCCTGGTCAGCGAGAGAGGTCCTGCGACGCGACACGGCCGTCTTGCGCTGCACACGACGAGGTGATCGGGATGTCCTCTGGATGGAGGCGACCGCACTGCGTGTGATCTCGCCCTCGCGACCGACGATGGCCTTGACCTGCTCGGGCCTTGTCTTCTGCAGCTTGGCGAGTTCGTAGAGGGTTCGAGGCGATGTGCAGCGGCCGCTTCGAAAGGCTTCTTCGAGCTCGGGAGTCAGCGTCAGAAGGGCGAGATGGTGGGCGACGCTCGTCAAATCGATGCCCAGCCACTTGGCGATCTCGGCATTGGATTCGCCGGCATCGGCGCGCGAGCGTATGAACCGGGCCAGATCGAGCGGCGTCAGGCCGTGACGCTTCTGGTTCTCAGCGACTTGCGCGTAGGCGTCATGGGCGTG
>Ga0070690_100001802_pt1 | contig 11333 bp, 10 predicted proteins | sample KBSS33HmetaG_FD_64671 | JGI IMG/M metagenome (GOLD analysis project Ga0070690, IMG submission 64671) | Switchgrass rhizosphere microbial communities from Kellogg Biological Station, Michigan, USA - KBS S3-3H metaG | ecosystem: Host-associated > Plants > Roots > Rhizosphere ...
TGCCAATTGCGCTTGAGGCCGCATAGATCAAAGAATTTGCCCAGGATCTGCCGCCCGTACTCGCTCTGCACAACCTCGAGATGGAATTGCAGGCCGTAGAGCTTCTGCTGGACGTTTTCGGCCGCGGCGATCAGCGTGCCGCTGGTGGCGATGACCTTGAACCCGGGCGGTACTTCGGCCACGTGATCGCCGTGGCTCATCCAGACGGTGCTGCCATCACACTTTTTGGGGAGGAGTTTGCTAGCGCCGATAAGTTTGATGTTGGCGCGGCCGTACTCGCGAATGCTGGAGGCCTCGACCTTCCCGCCGAAGTGCCGGGCCAGCAATTGCAGGCCATAACAGACGCCGAGAATCGGCACGTTCAGCTCTAAAATGGCGGGATTGAGCTGCGGCGCGCTGTCTGCGTACACCGAATTCGGCCCGCCGGAAAGCACCACGCCGAGCGGCTGGTGGGTCCGGATCTGCTCGGCGGGTGCATCGAAGGGCAGAATAACGCTGTACACCCCCATCTCCCGGGCTAGGCGCGCAAAAAATTGAGTGTACTGAGAACCAAAGTCGACAATAACAAGTGTTTCTTGCGCGGCCATGTTTGCTAGCAGTATAGCAGATTGACCTCACGTATTGTTCTAGACTTTGGCTCGCTGTTTTCGTATAGTTAGATAAAGCGTAATCGTTATGACTGAAGTGGTTGCATCGGGCTCCAAAAAGAGAAACATACTGCCTATTCTTCTTATGATTGGCGGCGTGCTGCTGATTGGCGGCGTGAGCGGCGCCGCGGTGCGGTGGTGGCAGCTGGACAGGGCAGCCCAGAAAGCGGCGCAGCCAACCGCCGTTCAGAAGAAGGCGGACGATATTCAGAACCTTTCGGCCAGAGGCGACTTTGCCGGAGCCGAAAAACAACTCGCGCAGGTGCTCGACAATACCCACCTCTCGAACGACGAACGCGCCTATTTAACCGCTCAGCAGGCCACAGCTTTTGAAAATCAGAAGAAATATCAGGAAGCACTCGACAAATACAAAGAAGCCGATGCGCTGAAGCCGACGCAGGACTTTGCCGAATCAACCGGCCGGGTCGCTGAGGCGATGGGCAACAAAGAGCTGGCCATCAGTTCGTACAAGTTAGCGATCGGCCGCATCAATAAAGCCAGCCCGATGGCCGATGCGGACAAGACACGCTACCAGGACATGATCCGGTCGCTGGGTGGTCAGCCATGATGAAGAAACTTCTGATTGCGACGCTCTTCCTTACGTCGTTCGCCCTGGGCTATGGCGCGGTCACGCACGCTTGGCCGTTCTTTGGCCGGAATGCATATTACGGATACTTTAATAATAAGTTTGATAGCGCGGGTGTAGAAGTTTTGCCGCGTATCTACGACGGCAACGTTAACGCCATCCCTAACTCTGTCGATACGGCCGCTGAACTCATCGCGCTCATCGAGGGCGACTTTTACGGCGGGAATAACCAGCAGCGCGCGGGCGCGTCGTTTATCATCGACACTATGGAAAACGGGCCGCACATCTGGATGCCCAGCTACGCGGAGGTTAAGCAGTGGGAGACGGATTTGTACTGGTACGAAGCCAACGGATGGATCAACTGGAACCTCGCCTTCGCGCGGAGCTATAACAGTTTTTATCAGGGAAGCACAACCAACGACGACGCCTTTTACGCCGATAGCGCCACTTCCACATCGATCACCTTCACCGGTTCGGGCGGCTGGATTCATTACGGCATCCGGCGCCAGTGCGCCAACCCGGTCGGCACGGGCGGTTTTTCGCCGCTGGATCGTAGAGTGTTTAACATGAGCGGGCACACCACTGTATCGAATGCCAACCCGAATCCCGGGGATACGATAACATTCACTCACTATGTTAAAGATGATGGGCCTAATGACACCTCTCCCACTCATATAACTGCGACTGCCGAACAGACTTCGCCAGGGGCGACGACGACTGTGGGCGGGCCGACTGATTGGAGCACGTTTACCAATACTCAAGAGAAGACGGTATTTACGATTAACGTACTTATACCCGTTGGCGCTGCCGCCGGTACGCAGTACTGCCAACGGGTCGGCTGGACCCCGATCAATTCCTACGGCGGGGTCAACGGCACCGGAACGCCGGTTTGCGCCACTGTAGCGAGCGCCAGTTTTGGTCTTACGCCTAGCATTAATATTACGGTCAACGGCGTAGCCAGTCCTGGAGGTCTGGCTGAGGTGGGAGATAACGTACAGTTTACGTATGCGGTCAACAATGCCGGCCCCGGTGCCAGCAGCTCCGTCGGCTGTACGATTTACGGCCTAGCAAGGAGCGGCTACTACAACCCGCCGACGCCGGCCGACAGCGTCTCGGACGCCGGCTACACGCCGCCGGCCAGCGGCTGCCCGCGCATTTTTAATGTAGGCAACACGACGCTCGCTACCGAAACCATTGCCGCGATACCCATCGGCAACCGTAACCAAACTATCTGCCGGTCGCTGTACGTCAATCCTTCTACAGCCGGCGGCAGCGCGCTTGGGACGGAGAGCTGCGTTCATATCGTTATTAAGCCCTACGCTCGGGTGTATGGGGGCGATATCGCCGCAGGCGGCGGAGTAATGACCGCACCTGACGTATGTGCCGCCAATAACGGCGCCGCCATCATCGGCTGGAACAAACGTGACGCGACGTATAGCGGGGCAGGGGTGCAGTTTGCGGCGTACGCGCTTAATACTATCGCCGACACCGCCTCCTCATCCCTCGGCGGCGGCGCTACCTCGCCCACCGGCCTTAGTTTTGCTAACACGGCCACCGATACTCCAAACGGCAACTTCGGCGGCTCCTTTGACTCGATGCCATGCATCCCGAACTATTGGGATACTCTTCCTGTCAGCGGTACGCAGGCCGTGCCGGCAAGCATCGGCGCAATGACCAGCGGCATTTACTACCGAAACAACCCCAATACTTATATAAGTAGCCCCGGCAACGTTGACCCGGGAGAGCGGATAACCGTATACATTGAGGGTGACCTGCACCTCAACCTTAACGTTACCTACACATCGCCCTGGACTACGGCCACCGCGCCTTATCTTCGGGTAATTGTCCACGGTAACATTTTTATTAACAGAGGCGTGACGCAGCTGGATGGACTGTACGTGGCTCAGCCCCTGGATGACGGGACAAAGGGAATCATTTACGACTGCGCCGACACGGTTCCCAGTCCGTATACGCCGCTAGTACTCGACGGCACGCTTGCCTCAAAATGCTCACTCGCTAAACTGACCGTCAATGGTGCCTTTGTGGCCAAACAAGTACAATTGCTGCGCACGGTGGGCACCCTGCACGCGTCTCCCGGTGGTACCGAAGCCAGCTCTAGCGCGAACATCGGTGAAGTTTTCAACTATACGCCTGCGCTGTGGATGGTGCAGCCGCCTGCTACCTCGGGCAGCGCCACGTATGACGCCATCGCAACCTTGCCGCCCATCTTGTGATCCAGCTTGCGCCCACCCATTAAGCTTATGTATAATCGAACTAAATGGGTTTACTAACAGGCGTATCGTCGTTTTTTGGTCTGGACATAGGCACGACCGCGATCAGGGTCGTGCAGCTTCGTGGTGGCGGACCGGTCAAAAGTTTGGTCCGTTACGCCTACGTGCCGGTCGATAGCCGTCTGGTTCTCAGCGATTCCAAAACCGACCAGCAGCATCTGTCCCAGATCGTGCGCGAGCTCGTCACGCAGGCTGGCCTGACGACTCGCAATGTGGCTGTCGGCATCCCCTCGCAAAAAGTATTTACGGCGGTGGTGGATTTTGACCGGCTGTCTTCTGACGAGTTGGCCAAAGCGATCCATTACCAGGCCGACTCTTTGATACCGACACCTCCGGAAAAATCCAAAATGGACTGGGCAGTGATTGGCGACTCACCCAAAGACAAGACTAAGGTGGAGGTGTTGCTCACCAGCGTCGAGAACGACTTCATCGAACAGCGCCTGGACCTGCTGGAGTCCATCGGCCTGGAAGTTATCGCGTTTGAGCCCGACAATCTGGCGCTGACGCGGGCGCTGATTCCCGGCGACTCACCACAGGCCCAAATGGTGCTGGACATGGGCAGCCGAACAACCGATTTGGTGGTCACGCTCGGCCCGGCGCCGCGCTTGACGCGCTCTATTCCCACCGGCGCCGAAGCCATCGTGCGCACCGCGGCCCAGAATCTGAACATCGACGACAAGCAGGCTCGCCAGTTCGTCTTTAAATTCGGGCTGAGTAAAGACAAGTTGGAGGGCCGGATTCACGAGGCCATCAGCGGCACGGTGGAGACCTTGACGAGCGAAATAGACAAGTCCATCAAATTTTTCCAAAGCCGTTACGCCGGCAGCCCGGTAACCCGGATTATCGTGACGGGCGGGGCTTCGGCGCTGCCGGAATTTCCTTTGTATCTGGCCAACCGGTTTGGTATAGAGGTCGAGATTGGCAACGCATGGCGCAATGTGTCCTTTTCACCGGATAGACAGAACGAGCTGTTAGCTGTCTCTAACCACTTTGGTGTAGCGGCCGGACTGGCGGAGAGGGCGGAATGATCCAATTCAACCTGCTCCCCGACATCAAGGTTCAATACCTCCACGCCCGCCGGCAAAAGCAAATCGTGGTGCTGACTTCGGGCATCCTGATCGCGGTCAGCCTGACTGTTCTAGTACTGCTCATATCCTTTGTGTTTGTAGCGCAGAAGAAGAACCTCGCCGACCTTAGCCGCGACATCACTGCCTCAAGCAAAAAACTGAACGACACAAAAGACCTTTCCAAAATGCTGACCGTCCAGAATCAGCTGCGCGCGCTGCCGTCGCTGCACGAGCAAAAACCGATCGCCTCCCGATTGTTCGGATACGTTTCGGCCTTTACGCCCGCGGCGGTCAGTGTTTCGCACCTTAGTGTCAATTTTTCCGAAAAGGCGATAACGCTCAGCGGCTCGGCGGACAGCCTGGAGACGGTTAACACCTTTACGGACACGCTCAAGTTCGCCACCTACACCACTAAAAAGGCGCCGAACGACGAGAAATTGGCGTTCTCGGACGTTGTACTGTCGACCTTCAGCCGGGATAGCAAGGGAGCCACATATACGATCACATTTAAGTTTGATCCAGTTATCTTTACCGAGACCGAAGACGTTACCCTGACGGTACCCAACAGAATCACCACGCGTTCCCAAATAGAACAGCCGGCAGCCTTATTTAAACAGGCAGGGACCTAAAAGGGGCAATAATGGCACGCACAAACTCCTTCACCAAACGTTCGCTCATCAACAAGGCCAACAGCACGATGGTTGTGGCCACGGCGACAGCAGCCTTTATCCTTGTGTTCACGGGGGTGGCCGGGAAATCTCTCTTTAGCCAACTGAGTTATCAGAACAAAGTGATTAACGTCAAAAAGACAGCCCTTAAGCAGCTGAAGACGGACCTTCAGGCGCGCGACAAACTACAGCAGGCTTACCGGGCCTTTGCCGCCGGTAATCCTAACATCCTGGGCGGCAATCCGGTGGGCGCTACGCAGAAGGACGGGGATAACGCCAAGCTGGTGCTCGATGCTTTGCCCAGCAAATACGATTTCCCGGCGCTTGCCACCAGTCTGGAAAAGATTATCACCGATCAAAATTTGGGCATTTTAGGGATTACCGGCACCGACCAAGAGGCCGATCAGGCGAGTAAGCAAACCAGCCCGGATCCGCAGCCGGTCGCTATGCCTTTCCAACTACAGGTATCGGGCTCCTACGGTTCGATTCAAAGCCTGGTCGACGTGTTGTTGCGCTCTATACGGCCGTTCCAGATTCAGACGGTCGACCTTTCCGGCGACGAGAGTAGCATGTCCGCACTGATTTCCGCCCAGACGTTCTACCAGCCGGGCAAAAACCTGCAAATCAAACAGGAGGTGGTCAAGTGAAACAGAAGGATTTGACGCTGATCGCCGTGGTTGTGTTTGCCAGCACGATCGTGTCGTTGGTGCTGTCGCGCTTTGTCTTTTCCAGCCCGCAGAACCGCAACCTGACCGCCGAAAAAGTGGACGTCATCCAGCCCGACTTCACGTCGCCCTCACTCAAGTATTTCAACGATCAGGCCGTGAACCCGACGCAGCAGATTCAAATCGGTGATACGACTAACCCCAACCCGTTCAATAAGGCGCAGTAGGAGACGCCCATGAGCGTTCTTTCCGCCGCCGCCCAAAAGCAGGTCGAGGACAACCTCGTAGCCGAGGGTGCACTTACGGCCGATCAGCTGACTACGCTCAAAGACAAGGCCGTAAAAGAGAGCGCGCCTTTGCTGAGCTTGCTCATCAGCGCCGGCAAGGTCAGTGACGAAGCGCTCACCAAAGCCATCGCCGAGGCGACGAAAGTGCCGTACGTCAATTTGAGCGCCGCCAAGATCGATGCAAGCGTACTGGAACTCCTGCCGCAGGAAATTGCCGAACGCTACATGGCGGTGCCTTTAGGCGAAATGCAAAACCGGCTGGTTGTGGCCATGCTGGATGCCGATAACGTGCAGGCCGTCGATTTTTTGAGCAACAAAATCGGCCGGCCGCTCAAAGTGTACGCGGCATCGGAGGGCGGCATCCGTCAGGTTTTGCGCCAATACCAGGGTAATATTTCCGACCGCGTAGTGGGCGAGATCGGTAATATCGGCCAGCCGCTTTTGGAACAGACGCAGGACAAGGGCGCGCTGGCAGGCGGTACCACCGACAAGAACATCAAGACCATTGTAGAGGATTCGCCTATCAGTAAGGCGCTGTCAACAATTTTGGAATACGCCGCCAAAAACGGCGCCAGCGACGTGCACATCGAACCACTACAAAACGCACTGAAGATTCGCTGCCGCATCGACGGCTTGCTGCGCGAAATCTTGCGCCTGCCCAAGAGTACCGAACCGCCGCTCGTCTCGCGCATCAAGATCCTATCGAATTTGAAGATCGACGAGCACCGCATTCCGCAGGATGGCGAATTCAGCATCATCGCCGGCGGTAAAGATATCGACCTGCGTATCGCCATCAGTCCGACGGTCTGGGGCGAGCAGGTGGTGATTCGTCTGCTCGACAAAACTGGCACCAGCCTCAAGCTGGAGGACATGGGCTACACCGGCCGGGCACTGCGTCTGGTGCGCGAAGGCATCAAGAACACCAGCGGCATGATTCTAACCTCCGGGCCGACCGGCTCCGGTAAGTCGACCTCGCTGTACGCGCTCTTGCAAGAGGTGAAGAGCGAGGCGATCAACATCGTCACCCTGGAAGACCCGGTCGAGTACAAAATCGCCGGCGTCAATCAGATACAGGTGAATCCCGATGTCGGCCTGAGCTTCGCCAACGGCCTGCGCTCCATCCTTCGTCAGGACCCCGATGTCGTAATGGTTGGTGAAATCCGCGACAAAGAGACGGCCGAGCTGGCCGTGCAGGCGGCGCTGACCGGCCACTTGGTGTTTAGCACGCTGCACACTAATTCGGCGGCTGGCATTCTGCCGCGTCTTTTGGACATGGGTATCGAACCATTCCTGATCGCCAGCACAGTGCGCACCGTCATCGGCCAGCGCCTGGTGCGGCGCATCGGTGCCAAGCACGAGACATATCAGTCCGATAAGGTCGAAACCGAATCGGTCCGCCAAACAATCGGACAACTGCTGCCTAAAACAAAGGAAGAGGTCGCTAAGGTCACCGAAGACCTCGGGCACAAAACCTTGCCTCTGGCCGACCAAAGCGCTTATACTTTAACCAAGGGCACAGATATGCCCGAGGCGCCCGGTGGGTACAAGGGCCGTATGGGCATCTTCGAGGTATTTAGTGTCACCGAGCAAATCCAGGACCTCATTCTGAAGCACGCTCCAAGCGGCGAGATTCAGAAGGTCGCCCAGTCACAAGGCATGATCACCATGCGGCAGGACGGTTATCTGAAGGCGCTGGACGGCCTGACTACCTTGAACGAAATCAACCGCGTGGCCAGCGCCGGCAACTCATAAACTAAAGGGGATGGATGAATAAGACAATGCAAGGTCAACCGCGAATCGAAGTCCTGCTAGAAGAAGTTGTTAAGAAGAAGGCCTCCGACCTTCACCTGCAAGTCGGCCTGCCGCCGATCATCCGCGTGGATGGCGTGCTAATGCCGGTGGCCGGCGCCGATATACTCAGCGACGAGGCGGTCGAAACGCTCATTTTCGCGATTTTGGACGAAGACCAGAAGCAGATCTTATTAAAAGACAAAGAATTCGACTTCAGTTTCGCCTTTGGCGATCTGGGCCGCTTCCGCGTCAACGCCTTCCATGAGCGCGGCAACCTGGCCGCCGCCCTACGTCTCATTACTAACGAAGTTTTGACTGTCGAGCAGTTAGGCTTGCCGCCCATCGTTAACAAATTCGCGGAATACCCGCGCGGCTTGGTGTTGGTTACCGGCCCGACCGGCTCGGGTAAGTCTACGACGCTCGCGGCTATGATCCACAAGATCAACAACGAGCGCGCCGAGCACATCATCACCATCGAGGACCCGATCGAATACACCCACCGCTCCAAAAAGTCGGTGATTGTACAGCGCGAAGTGCACTACGACACCTATAGCTTTTCCGCCGCCCTCCGTTCGGCCTTGCGCGAAGACCCAGACGTCGTATTGATCGGCGAAATGCGTGACCTTGAAACCATCGCCTCGGCTATTACAATCGCCGAAACCGGTCACTTGGTGTTCGCCACGCTGCACACCAACTCGGCATCGCAAAGTATCGACCGCATGATCGACGTTTTTCCGCCGCACCAGCAACCGCAGATCCGCGCTCAGTTGTCAAATATTTTGATGGCCGTTGTTTCGCAGCGCTTGATTCCGCAGATTGGCGGCGGCCGTATCGCCGCGGCGGAGATTTTGGTGGCCACGCCCGCCGTGCGGAACATCATCCGCGAAGGCAAGACTCATCAGCTTGAAGCCGTCATCCAAACCGGCACCGAATTCGGGATGCAATCCATGGACAAGACGTTGGTTAACCTCATCCATAACGGCACCATTAGTTACGATGACGCCCGCATGGTGGCCGTCGATCAGGACGAACTTGACCGATTGATGAGAGGATAGAAGAGCGGCATGGGACGTATAACAAGTAGCATGGAAACAAGGAGAGTCCGGCACGGCCGGACCCCCGCCACACGCACGCCGAGGCGCGAGCAATGCTAAACTTCCGCTACACCGCCCGCGATCCTTCAACCGGTCAGTACGTAAAGGCCGAAGTACAGGCCGAGGATGAACAGTCGGCCGGCAAGCTGATTACCAAAGAGGGTCTGGTGCCCATCGACATCAAGCTGGCCGAAAAGAATGTGACTGGCCTGGGCAGCCGATTTAACCGCGTTAAGATGAAAGAAAAAGTCATCTTTTCGCGGCAGCTCAGCACGCTGATTAATGCCGGGCTGCCGCTGGTGCAATCGCTCCGAACGGTAAATCAACAGACCAGCAGTAAGCAACTTAAGGTGGTGATTGGCAAAATTATTGCTGATGTCGAGGCCGGGGCAACACTTTCGGCTGCCATGTCTCGCCACCCGCAAGTATTTAACCGTGTGTACATCAGTTTGGTCGCCGCCGGCGAAACGTCGGGAACGCTCGACAAAGCTCTGGAACGCCTGGCGGTGCAGCAGGAAAAGGACGCCGACCTGATCAGTAAGGTGCGCAGCGCTATGGTCTATCCGATTATCGTGCTTTTGGTGATGGTCGCCGTGATGGCCTTCATGCTGGTTAAGGTGTTACCGCAGGTGCAGATTTTGTACGAGGGGCTACCGGGCGCGGACCTGCCGCTTATCACCAAGATCATGCTGGACATCTCTAAGTTTTTTGTTCGCTTCTGGTGGGTAATCGCCATTTTGTTGGGTTTGGGCGTTTTCTTTGGTTCCCGCTGGGCGCGCACGCTTGGCGGCCGCCGTATGGTTGATCGTCTCAAAATGAAGATGTGGCCGTTGGGCGAACTTTTTATGAAGATGTACATGGCGCGCTTTGCCCGCACCGGCACAACGTTGGTGGGCAGCGGCGTGCCGCTCATCCAGATGCTAGAGGTTACGGGTGACGCTGTGGATAATATTCACATCAAAGAATCGCTTAATCGGGCTGTGGACAAAGTGCGGGGCGGCAAGGCGCTCTCGGACTCCTTGCAGAGCGATTCTAATTTTCTGGAATTGGTCCCTAATATGCTGCGGATTGGCGAACAGTCGGGCTCGCTGGAGCAAATGCTGGGCAAGACGGCCGACTATTTCGAGAAAGAGGTTGACGACCAGGTCAAGAACATCTCAACCATTATCGAACCGGCACTTATGGTGCTGCTAGGAGTGATGGCGTTTGTTATTGTGGCGGCAGTGCTGCTGCCAATCTACGGCTTGGCCGGCAAATCATTCATTCAAGGTTTCTAACCGCACGTTTTCCACTTGCATTTGTGGGGGATGTTAGGCTATCATCTAACCATAAGCAGTATGATTTAAACTGTAAGTAAAGGGGGCACTATGCTGTCTAAGATTCGCGAGAAAAAACAACAAAACGGCTTCACCATCATCGAAGTCCTAATCGTCCTAGCCATCGCTGGCCTTATTCTGTTGGTCGTCTTCTTGGCCGTACCAGCACTGCAGCGTAACAGCCGCAATACCCAGTATCGTAACGAGGCGAGCCGCTTGCTTGGCGCGACCCAGGAATTCGTGAATAACAACAGTGGCACCCTTCCCGCGGCCAGCGGTAGCGGTACGGCCGGTAGCGATGCTGCAAAAATCTTTGCGCTCGCTAATCCCAAGAACGTTAGTGTGTTAACCGTAGTCGCTTCCGGTACGGTTACCGCTCAGAGCCCAACCTTGGGCGCAACGCCTACCGATATATTGGTATCCGGCGGTGTTAAGTGTGGTGCCAGCGGTGGTGCCAGCGTTACGCCTACCGTGACCGGTGCTTCAGCCAGAAGCCTGATCCTGGTCTACGCAGTAGAAAACGCCGACGGTTCGGTCAACGCACAGTGTACTGAGTCTTAAGGATGTCACAACAGTCGTGGCAGGGTTCGCCTTGCCACGACGTAACTAGTGGGAATCAACATGACATCGATACGCCGAATTCGTCGTAGAGCAGCTTATGAGGCTCGGGCAGGCTTCACCATCATCGAAGTTCTTATAGTCTTGGCCGTCGCCGGGCTGATACTCCTCGTTGTATTTTTAGCCGTTCCAGCCTTGCAGCGCAATAGCCGTAATACCCAATATAGCCGGGAAGCCAGCAGGTTATACGTCGCTGCGCAGGAGTTCTTAAATAACAACGCCAACACCCTTCCCGCGGCCAGCGGTAGCGGTACGGCCGGTAGCGATGCTGCAAAAATCTTTGCGCTCGCTAATCCCAAGAAC
>Ga0070690_100001806_pt1 | contig 11325 bp, 10 predicted proteins | sample KBSS33HmetaG_FD_64671 | JGI IMG/M metagenome (GOLD analysis project Ga0070690, IMG submission 64671) | Switchgrass rhizosphere microbial communities from Kellogg Biological Station, Michigan, USA - KBS S3-3H metaG | ecosystem: Host-associated > Plants > Roots > Rhizosphere ...
GCTGCGAGAATGCGCTTGTTGTTTGGCCAGATGATTCCCCAAACATTCAGCAGCATGACTAAGCCGTATGCGCCCCCGATCCCGATCGAGTAGGTCTTGTTGCTCGCCCAGCTCTCGCCGCCGACTGACAGCATTCCAGTGAAGAACCTGACCAACGCCCATGAGAAGAAGGCCACGAGGACAATCATCACTACGGCAAATACACGACCGTCTTTGATGACGCCCGGTACTTTCTTGATAATCAGGAACTCGATCGCGAAGAGGACGATCGGGTAGGTCAGCCATGAGAACAGTACAAACCAAACGTTGATAGATCCGCCTCCGAGTGTGTTCGCGTTCTTAACGTCGGGGAGAAGAATGTACATCGCGTAGTAAGAGAAGCCGGCGAGTACCGTTACAACTGCACCCCAACGGAACCACCAAAGTGCACGTCCGAGAAGATCCGGATTTACCTTCTTCTTCGTTTCAGCGTCGAGACCCTTCTGAACAGGTACGTTTACGAGATTAAAAAAGTAGAGGAGTCCGATCCAGGTAATGCCGGCCACGAAGTGAAACCAGCGAAAGAGGATGCGCGTGAAAGCCTGCGCGTCGGGAGCGTGAAACACATCCTGCAGCATAGCCAGACTGAAGGGGAGATGCACAGTTGACTCGATAAGCATATGTCCTCCGGATTGCTAAAACAGGCACCAGACAGGCCCACTTCACTGTCTCGTACGAACACGCCTGTTTAGATTGTTTTTGCTGGAATTACTCGCGAAGATTACGAAAAAAAGGGGAAAAGGGGAAGAGGAAAAGGGCAAGAGGGAAAAAGGGGAATAGGGGAAGGGGGAAGATGCGAATACGAGCGCTTCTTTCACTTTCCCTTTTCGCTGTTCTCCTCTTCCCCTTTTCCCTTTAATCTAGTGGTCTTGGGCCCGCATCCATTCCGCGTGTGCTCACCTGATTGATCACTCGCACGTGCAGATCGCTACTCACGCGAATCTGACATGACAAGCGCGTGTTCGGCGCCAACTCAACTTCAACAGCTAACCGGTTACGTTCGAGTTCCTGCATTTCACCGGGCTCACCATCAAGCACTTCGACGCGACAGGTCGTGCAGCGAGCGTTCCCACCGCAACGGTGCAAAATGTCGATGCCTGCGTCTTCGAGGCAGAGTACGAGTTTCTTTCCTTCCGGTGCGTCAGTTTCGACGAGACCGGTGGCAGTTTCCGCTTGAATCTTCGGCATTAGTCTTAGCTCCAGTTGTGTTTGATTGCGCATTGAATTTGACACAAATGGGAGCAACCGGCAAGCGAAGTGACTGTAGGGGCCGCCCTCCGGGCCGCCCGACGTTGTTGCCTCTGCGTCGAAAATAAAGCCGGCGGCCACTACAGTTATTTCGTTAGGTCCAACTCCATGTAAAGAGTGTCAGTGAATGGCGAGTTGTAATAGGCAGGAATCTCTTTAAATCCGATGGATCGATACAGTTTGATTGCCTGGTCCATCCTTCCAGGCATCGTGTCGAGTCGCATTTTCAAATATCCGATTGTTTTCGCTTCGTGGATGACGTTGGCCACTATGGGTTCGCCCAGTCTTCTTCCGCGAAATTCCGGACGAAGATAGAGCCGCTTCATCTCACAAGTATTGTCGTCTACTTTTCGAAGGGCTATGCAGCCAGCAACCTCACCGGCGACGCGTATCACCAAAAGACGACCGGATGGCGGAGCATAATCGCCGGGAAGATTTGCGAGTTCCTGATCGAAATTCTGAAAACAGAGACTTACGCCAATCGATTGCTCATATTCCTTGAATAGCGTGCGCGCGAGCTCGACGTCGGCATCAGATATAGCCTGAGCGAACGTGATTACGGCCGGAAAAGCGGATGCGTCTTCCATTGAATCTGCGATTCCATCCCCTCTATTGTTCTGTGAATGGTCCAAAGTTGCAGCGGCAAGTCGTCGTATACATGAACGACTTTCTTTCGTAGCCCGTTCCGAACTACTGTGACTGTTGTAAATACGCAATCGGCGCACGCAGCATCCTTAGGATAAACGTTGTCCAGCTCAAAAAACGACTGCGACTCGATGACCCGTGCCAGTTGATCAAAGTCGGCTTTCGATAGATCTCCCACTTTGATTTCGTGAGACTGCAGTCCGATCTTTGTCACACTCGAGTAATAATCCTCACGTCCCTGACGTTGGAAAATCATCTTGTAGTCAGGACAGTCTCTTCCTCCGCACCCATCGTAAATGACCTGCATCGTGATTTCCTGGATCTCACCATTCCGAGCAGGCAGCATTACTCTCGGGATCGTCGAACTGCTGGTTGAAAACGGAATTGATGAAAGGCAGCCTATACCTAAGCAGGCGAGAAAGGTGATTAACCTTGGCGTAATGCGACTCATGACATACCTCTGGCTGGCGTGATTGGTAATCAGACGCCGCGGGCACTTCATTAGTTCCAGATGCGAGGACAAATAAACGCGGTGCGCAACTGTTTGTTACGCACCGCGTGGGTTTTGAGTTTTGTTTTGTCTAAGCGTTGAAGGATGAACCGCAGCCGCAGCTGCCGGTAGCATTCGGATTCTTGAACGTGAAACCTGAACCCATGACTCCCGTCACGTAGTCGATTTCGACGCCGTTTAGATATTGGGCGCTGAACATGTCAACAAACATGCGAATGCCTCTTTCATCGAGAATGAAGTCGCCTTCACGCGAGTTCTCTTCGATGTTCAAACTGTACTGAAAACCGGAGCAGCCCCCCGGAACGACTCTCACTCGAAGGCCTGCCGTCTCGGGCAGTCCTTCTTCGCTTGCAATAAACTTCTTAATCTCCGTGGCCGCATTTTCAGTGACATTCAAAGCCACTGCGGGCGCTGTGGTTGCTGACATTTCGTTATCTTCCTCTCCCTAATACTTTGTTGGTGTTTTCTACTTTGTCCTTGGTACTTTGTGCCGCTCGCAAAGAACGAAGAACAAAGCTCAAAGATCTAAGGCCAAAAGCCGTGTTTATCTTATTGTCCTTTGCCCAAAACGACAAGTTCGGGTTTCATCGCCTCGATCGACACCTGCCGCGCCACCTCTTCGGCTACCTTCTTAAACGCCTGGGCTTGGGGCGAATCGGGCTGGCTCACAACCACAGGAACGCCCTTGTCTCCACCTTCGCGAACCTCCATACCTAACGGAATCGCGCCGAGAAATGGCACGTGATACATATGCGAAAGCCGCTGCCCGCCGCCTTCGCCAAAGATGTTGTACCGAGTTCCGGTGTCGGGAGCGACGAAGTAGCTCATGTTCTCAACAACGCCGAGAACTGGAATCGCGACGGTTTCGAACATCCTGAGAGCGCGGCGGACATCTGCGACGGCGACATCCTGAGGAGTCGTGACCAGAACTGCGCCTTGGACGGGAACCAACTGCGCCAGGGACAATTGAACGTCGCCTGTACCTGGAGGCATATCCACGATTAGATAATCCAGCTCACCCCACTTCACATCGGACAGGAACTGCTTAACGAGCCCGTGAAGGATAGGACCTCTTACAATCATTGGCTTGTCGCCGGGTTGTAGTAGGGCCATCGACATCAACTTCACGCCGTACGCCTCAATCGGAATCAGACGATTGCCGTCGATCTCAGGCCGCGCATCGCTGGCGCCAAGCATCAATGGAACATTTGGACCATAAACGTCAGCGTCCATCAAACCGACGCGAGCACCATCCAGTGCAAGCGAAACGGCGACGTTCACCGCCACGGTTGATTTGCCAACGCCACCCTTGCCGGACGAAACAGCAATGATGTTTCTGATCCCTTCAATGACGACCTTCTCGCCCAGCCCTCGACCTTTGGGTACCTCGGCGTCCATCTTTACTTCCACGGACGTGACTCCCGGAACACCGAGAACCAGGTCGCGCGCGGCGCTTTCCATTTCAGCTTTCACCGGGCATGCAGGTGTCGTTAAGACGATGCGAAAAGAGACGGCGCCACCATTGATCTTCAGGTCTCGGACGAATCCAAGCGCGACAATATCCTTATGTAGGTCGGGATCATTTATTTGACGCAAAGCGTCAAGGATTGCTTCTTCGTTTGTTTGAGTCATATTGTTCTAATTCTGCCGGTGCTTTGAACGGAAAAGCGTAGCTGATCCGGAGTTGTTTGCCAAACCGCGACGCTGGATCAGGTCAGAACAGGAGCGAAGCGACTGCGGCGTCGACTGGCAACAGATCGCCGTTGTCAAAAGGCAGTCGCTTCGCTCCTGTTCTGACCTGACTCGCCTCTTGAGAATTCACGCGATTTCGCCCTAAATGTGGAACTGATGATGTCTGTTAATGACCATTTTTTTCAGCCGCGCAACGTCGGCGACACGGGCGAGCCCAGCTTTGTAGGACGAGCGGCGTCGATGCAGTGTGGCGCCGCGGTTCGTGTGTCGATTCAGATTGATGAGCAGCACCGAATCGCTGACGCAAAATTCAAAGCGGCTGGCTGCAGTGATCTGATCGCTTCGTTGTCATTATTGACCGAGCGCATTAAAGGATTGACACCAGCCGACGCGGCCGTGATTGCGCAAACGCCGACGAGTATCCTCGAAGAAACAGCCGATGTGAGTTGCGTCAGACTCGGGTGCGACGCATTTGTTGCGGCAATTCAGAAGTACAGCGACGCAGTCAGACACGAATGGAATGGTGATGAGACGTTGATCTGCACCTGTTTTTGCGTTTCAGAGCGTGTAATTGAAACGGAGATCGCTGAGAAGGGACTGGCCACGGTGTCAGAAGTTATCCGGGCGTGTAATGCAGGTGGTGGTTGCGGTTCGTGTCACCCGCTGATCGAAGAGATGCTCGACGCTGCCGGTAGAGCTTAGAGGTCGGCGAAGGCGCAAAACAGTCAGTATCCCGACACGTCGGGATAGCATCGGGTCGATGCGGGTAACACTCAAGATCGGGTATAACAAAAGACGACCTGACGCTATCCCGACGTGTCGGGATACCGACTGTTTCACCCTGACAATGGATAACGACCATGATTTACCTCGATAACAACGCCACAACACGCGTCGCTCCTGAAGTAGCTGCGGCGATGCAGCCTTATCTAACGGAACTGTTCGGCAATCCCTCATCTGCTCATGCGCTGGGACGCAAGATGAAAGACGCTGTCGAGCATTCGCGTGAACAAGTCGCTTCTTTGATTGGCGCCGACAGCGGTGAAATTGTTTTCACATCATGTGGATCCGAGTCTGACAATTGGGCCATCCGAGGAGCGCTATCCACACAACCAGACAAGCGACACATCATCACAACGCAGGTTGAGCACGAGGCCGTCAGAAATCTTTGTGCCTTGCTTGAAAAGGAAGGATACGAAGTCACCTGGCTCGGTGTGGATGAACGGGGTGAACTGGATGTCGATGAATTGCGACGTTCATTACGCGCTGACACCGCGCTCGTATCAGTGATGCTGGCCAATAATGAAACTGGCGTACTGTTTCCCATGAAAACGATTGGAGATATTGTGCGCGAACAATCGTCCGCGTTGTTCCACGTCGATGGAGTGCAAGCGGTGGGCAAGATCCTAATTAATCTGAAGGAAACAAATGTCGATCTCTTCGCTTTGTCTGGTCACAAACTTCATGCGCCGCAGGGAATCGGCGCGATGTACGTGCGCTCGGGTGTGACGTTGCCATCGTTCATCGTCGGCGGAGCGCAAGAGCATGGGCGGCGTGCAGGCACATCCGCGGTGCCAAACATCGTAGGCTTAGGCGCAGCTTGTGAGCTCGCGAGCCAATCAGACAATCACGAAGAGATATGCGCGCTTCGTGATCGATTTGAATCCCAGATCCTTACCACGATTCCAAATGCGCGCGTGAACGGCGCGCGTGAACCCGAGAAACGGTTGCCGAACACTTCGAACATTTCGTTTGAATATGTCGAAGGGCAAAACATCCTGGCGCATTTGGATAAAGCTGGCGTTTGTGTCTCCACTGGCTCGGCTTGTCACTCCAGCACGAAGCAATCGTCTCCTACGCTTCGCGCCATGAATGTTCCCTACACGGCAGCTCAGGGCTCGATCAGATTCTCACTCGGCAGATACAACACTGCTGAAGAGGTCGACTACACTCTGAGCATTCTCCCCGGAATCATCGCGGAGCTGGCGGCGATGTCGCCTTACGACAAAGAACTACAAGCACTTTTTGCGTCGCGTTAGTATGCGAACCCGACGCCGCATTCTCCCCATCTAAAAGTCCGCTTTTGTGGTCTTCGCTTTGCTGGTAGAATCGCGCGTGGAAGTTGTGTTGGGGATTATCACGAAAGTCCACTCCGAAAATTGGCCGGAAGGCCGCGCCAATACCCGTTGACCAACTTGGGCATGCGCAAAAATCCTCGATGAACGGTCACCCGATTGAGGATAGTTTCGCAGCGTCCGCTGAAGACCGAATGTTTGAGAATCAATTGGAAGGGGTTAATTAGAAATCAATGAGCACTGTTATCGAACCGCCTGTCACTTCGGCTGAAAAGAATTTGGAGGAAGTCGAGACCGTGACCATTCGGTTTGCCGGAGACTCCGGCGACGGAATGCAGTTAACCGGCACTCAATTTACGAATACGTCAGCTGTCGTTGGCAACGACATTTCGACCTTGCCCGACTTCCCCGCTGAGATTCGCGCCCCCGCCGGAAGCTTGCCGGGCGTCAGCGGATTTCAATTGAACTTCTCCAGCCAGGACATCAAGACGCCTGGAGATCAGCCGAACGTTTTGGTGGCGATGAATCCTGCGGCGCTGAAGGTGAACCTGCCGGATCTGGAAGAGGGTGGCACGCTTATCATTAACACTGACGGTTTCACCCCGGAGAATTTGAAATACGCGAACTATGCAGCGAACCCGCTCGACGACACGTCACTTGCCGGATATCGCGTGCACAAGTTGCCAATTTCGACGCTCAACATGAACGCGTTGAAAGGCAACGTCGAGCTTTCACGAAAAGAGATCGATCGGTGCAAAAACTTCTTCGCGCTCGGTGTTCTTTACTGGCTTTACGATCGACCGATGGAGAACACACTGAATTGGATTCAAGCGAAATTCGGCAAGAACCCGCAGCTGGCAAAGGCGAACGAGATTGCGCTGAAGACCGGTTATAACTTTGCAGACACCACTGAAGTTTTCACCACCCATTACACTGTTAAGAAGGCGAAGATAGCGCCCGGTAAGTATCGGAAATTGACCGGCAACGAAGCGACAGCAATTGGATTCGTCGCCGCGTCGCAGCTCGCCGGGCGACCGCTTTTCTATGGTTCGTATCCGATTACGCCCGCGTCAGACATTCTCCATGAACTGGCGCGTCACAAGAGTTTTGGTGTTCGGACGTTCCAGGCTGAGGACGAAATCGCAGCGGTATGTTCCGCAATTGGTGCAAGCTTCGCAGGACACATCGGATTGACTGGAACGTCTGGCCCAGGCGTCGCACTCAAACAGGAAGCGATCGGTTTGGCAGTGATGACAGAACTGCCACTCGTGATCGTGAACGTGCAACGCGGTGGTCCATCAACGGGTCTTCCGACCAAAACGGAACAAGCTGATCTATTTCAGGCAGTGTGGGGGCGAAACGGTGAATGCCCGGCGATTGTTGTTGCGCCATCGACGCCCGGCGACTGCTTCCATATGGCGATTGAATCCGTCAGGCTCGCGTTCAAGTACATGGTTCCTGTCTTTTACTTGTCAGACGGCTATCTCGCGAACGGAGCCGAGCCATGGTCCATTCCGCGCATTGAAGATTTGCCGAAGATCGAAGTGAAGTTCGCGACTGATCCGGCGTCGTTTATGCCGTACGCTCGCGATCCTGAAACTCTGGCACGTCCGTACGCGTTGCCGGGAACACCCGGGCTTGAGCACCGCATCGGCGGAATCGAGAAGCAGCACATCACCGGTAACGTCAACTACGATCCTGAGAATCACCACTTGATGGTGAAGTTGCGTCAGGAAAAAGTCGACCGTGCGGTTGCCGATATACCGCCCGTCGAAGTGTTGGGCGAAACGACCGGCAAAGTGCTAGTGCTTGGTTGGGGATCGACGTACGGCTCGATCAGTTCGGCCGTTGAGAGGATGCAGCGAGAAGGCAAGAGTGTTTCGGCGGCGCACCTGCGTCACTTGAATCCGTTTCCCCGGAACCTCGGAGATGTACTGCGCGGATTTGAAACCGTGATCATTCCGGAGATGAATCTTGGTCAGCTGTGCACAATGATTCGTGCGAAGTACCTGGTGGACGCAGTTGCGTTCTCGAAGGTGAAAGGACGCCCGTTCCAGATCCGCGAGATTATTAGAAAGGTTGAAGAGTATTTGTAGGTTCGGGTTGCGTTCCTCACGCGCGGGAGAATCTGTTGCTGCGGATGATTTGTTACCGGGCTTCAGAGTTGCGGTAGTCGATATCTTTAAATAGCCAGTCAGGAGATCGAATGAGTACACAAAGTAACGGACACAATGGGAATGGAAACGTAAATGCGCCAGTTGTTTCGGCCGAAAGCGAAGGGGGCTCGCCGGTATCGGGCCGCATTGCGCCGCCGCCGGGACAGTTGAAAAAGGCCGACTTCATCTCCGATCAGGAAGTGCGTTGGTGTCCGGGCTGCGGCGACTACGCCATTCTCAACAACGTCCAGAAGGTGATGCCTGAGTTGGGCATCTCGCGCGAGAAGGTGGTTTTCGTTTCGGGCATAGGTTGTTCTTCCCGATTTCCCTATTACATGAACACCTATGGTTTTCACAGTATTCACGGCCGGGCGCCGGCAATTGCAACGGGCATCAAGTGTGCTAATCCAGAATTAAGCGTTTGGGTGATCACCGGTGACGGCGATGCGTTGTCGATTGGTGGAAACCATTTTATGCATGCCATTCGCCGCAACCTCGACATCAACTACATCCTTTTCAACAACCGCATCTATGGCTTGACGAAAGGACAGTACAGTCCGACCTCGGAATTTGGAAAGAAAACGAAATCGACACCAGCGGGGACGATCGACTATCCCGTTAATCCCCTGTCATTAGCGATTGCAAGTGAGTCGACATTCGTCGCGCGCTCGATCGATATCGATGTCAAACATCTCGGCGGAGTTGTTGAAGCTGCCGCAAAGCATAAAGGGATTTCGTTTATCGAGGTCTACCAGAACTGCAACATCTTCAACGATGGTGCGTTTGATTACTTCGCCGAACGCGGCGTTCGATCAGACCGGGTGCTGTACTTGGAGCACGGTAAGCCGATGGTTTTTGGTAAGGACCGCAACAAGGGTATTCGCATGAATGGCGCACACCCTGAAGTTGTCACCATTGGTGAGAACGGAATTACTGAGAACGATCTGCTCGTGCACGACATCTATCTTAACGATCCATCAGTGGCATTCATGCTCGCGCGCATGGAACAACCTGACTTCCCACAACCGGTGGGCATCTTCCGTGCGGTCGAACGTCCGACTTATGAAGAGATGATGGACGAACAGATTGACGCGGCGATCGCCAAAACTGGACCAGGTAATCTCGAAAAACTGATGAACAGTGGTGAGACCTGGGTTGTAGAGTAACATTCTGACCTGATTTTTCTTTCGCAGCCGCGGTGATGGAAGTTTCCATTCACCGCGGTTTTTTATTCGGCACGATGAAACGTTGTCGAGTCATCGGGTGCAAGCCGACTCTTCGTGACGCTACTTCAACGCGTCGTGTTTCACCCGCCGAAGCGTCAGACAATTTACGCTTCGGTTTGTAAGTAATGACGTAGACAGCATCAATCAAACGCGCCGCTTCACGCGCACTGTCGACCAGGTCAGTGACGGACTCGGGAAACCAAATGCCGCCCCCAGTGTCTTGTGCCAACTCCTGCAGTTCTGTTTGGCCCATTAGCAGAGCCTTCTGATACCCCTTGAATTGTCTCCGTCGCTTTGAATCTAAATCAACGATGATGCCGCCGGGTTTATGTGCTTTCTTGAGGATGTTGTAGCGGAACTCAAGAGGTGCTGACTCAATGGCATCATCCGGCGTGGTGCTTTTGTCCCGCTTCCTTGTACGACGAAGCTCTAGCTTTGTCGCCGTTAACGACAGCGTCGTGTAGCTGAGGACGTGCACCGCGATGTTTGACTCAGCGAATTGGTCGATCACCATTGCTCGATTCAAACGCTCCCCTCCCGTGTGCACTCCGTCAGTAATCAAGACCAGGTGTTGATTCAGTCTTCCGCTGTTAAGAAATAGCTTTCTTGCTTCGTCTAGCGCGTCGAAGAAGATCGCACGTTTCGCGGGCAGCAGTTTTGAGTTCAGTATTGAAACTAACGACGTGTGATCTGAAGTCCAATCGGCGAGCAGTTCAATCCTATTATTGAATTGCAGCAGCGATACTTGATCGTCAGCTGCCAAACTATCAACCACAGTCTTTGCTATTTCACGCGTTACCGTCACACGTTTGGCTGAATTGAGTTCACCACCTGTATCGAGCAACAAAATGACATTGGCTGGAATCCTGCGAGCGCTACGGATTTCCTGTGGTACGCCATCCTCCAGCACGAGCAGGTCTCCAGGTTGCAGCGTGGGATCTAATCGCCCGTAATTGTCGAAAGCAGCGACAGAAAGCTGCACCTCTTCGGTCGAAATTCTGATTAGCTCCTGCTCTTCTGTTATCACAGGTTGGTTTGTTGGAGTTGTCTTTGACGGATCGCCTGGTTTAACTGCGGGCCTGGGTGTTCTCGCAGGAGTCGGTTGCTGGCCTGTCGCCGGAGAGATCACGCCAGCAAGCAGCACAGTTGTTGTAGAGATGAGAACAATGGCGTTTCGTTTTTTCACAAGATGCGTCCCGCGTCTTATCGCTGCAGACTCTAGATCTATAGACACAAAGTGAAGATCGAAGGTTGGCGAGTCGTCTTTAGATCTCCAAAGCGAAAATCCGGTTGGTAAACTGCGCGGCATGGCGCGCTGCATCGTTTCTTATCTCGACACAGAAGGATTACGGCATACAGTTGAAGTCGAAGCGGAGAGTCTTTATGAAGCCGGAGTGTTGGCGCTGAAGGCATTTAAGCAGCACAGTTGTGAGCCTGGAGTTTTGAGCATGCTCGAAGTGGAAATACAAACTTCGATCAAGCACACGGTAACGCCGAAGAAAATTCATTCCTGGTTAAGCGGCGGTGCGCGTACGCCGAAGGAAGCGGCAGATAAGAAACGGCTGCGCGAGCTATTGTGACCATCCTGCTAAAGCGCTGTAAAGGTTAGCCCGACCGCCTCCTCGCCGCGCCTTGCGCCCCAGAACTAGCACTTCTGGGTGAACTATCCCGAGACGCAAAGCTAAGCGAAGGCCGCCGGGGTGAGGATCCCAAATCCGACTACGGACCAAGTG
>Ga0070690_100001811_pt1 | contig 11320 bp, 6 predicted proteins | sample KBSS33HmetaG_FD_64671 | JGI IMG/M metagenome (GOLD analysis project Ga0070690, IMG submission 64671) | Switchgrass rhizosphere microbial communities from Kellogg Biological Station, Michigan, USA - KBS S3-3H metaG | ecosystem: Host-associated > Plants > Roots > Rhizosphere ...
GTCGTCCCGTCCGCGCCTTCCTGGGCGAGCAGCAGGTAGCGCGCCGGGAGGCGCATCGGCTCGAGCAGGAGGTGCGTCCAGCGCATCGCGGGTTCGGCCCAGCGCGTGAAGAACGGCCTGTCCGTGAGGATGAACTTGTTGGTGGGGGTCGAGATGAAGAGTTCGGCACCCGCGATGCCATCCACACCCGTTGCGCCCACTCCCGCGGGCAGTCCAGACCCGGCACCAGCGAAAGGCCGTTTGTCGGTCCTGGGCGCGGGCGCCAGCCGATCAATCAGGACGATTCGACCGTCCAATCGGCGACACCCTCGGAACCAGTGGTACTGAGCCAGCCTCTGGAGTTTCTGGATCGAATGATACCGAGGCACTGATGTGCGTGGCCTGTGTCTCGGCAATCTTCCATGTTTGATAAAAGTAATCTGCTCCGGTCATAAAATTACCGACCATGTCGCTTCCCCCGGCCATTGTTCGAACACTGTCCAGTAAATCCGCAAACATGCCATAGTGAGCCACTCCGTCGGTAACGGCCGTCCAGGTCCTGGTCCCGTCGGTGCTATACGGGCTTCCGCAGATCAGCGACGGATCAGGCGGCATCCCCAGAACCAGCCCATTCGTGTCCGTACCAAAGCCAGCGACGATGCCGCCACCCCCCATATCCTTGATCACGTCGTTATACCGTTTCAACCATGCTCGGCCGCTGAGGCCTGCATTTCCTACGCCGGCCATGCCATGCAATCTTCCAATCGTCGCGTACTGATCAGCTCGCAGCGCCCTTTCGTTGTGATTGTCGGTATCGGTTCCACGAGGCGCGTTGTGACCGCTGTTTACCGGGTACATGACCTGCGGCGACGCGGCGATCGCGAGGATCTGATCCGCGGCCTCCTGTGACATGTGATCAATATCTATCAGCATGCCGAGGCGCATCATTTCATTGATGGCAATCAAACCGCTGTGCGTGAGGCCGAGTGAATTCTTCTGGCCACTCGGCGTCTGTCCAGCGGGGCACGTCTGCGCGGATGGGCAAGGTGGATACTCGATCGAGACGGCGGACCACCCCAGCTTGACCAGCTGGCCCAGGATCGCTTGCAGTCCAATGTCCTTGTTGTTATATACATAATTAATATCTTCACCGGAACAAGCGCACTCCAACGCATACGGATGCCCGGATTCGCGCCAGTTGGAGACATTGAACAAATTCACATACACAGCGGCGCCGCCGAACGCATTATCAAGGACATGAATTGGAAAAATATAGCGAACACCCTCGCCGTAAAGTCGATCTATCTCGGCCCTGACGCTGCCGTCCGAGGGTAGTCCTGGAGCCTGGGCCGTTTCAAAATTGCCGATATGGTCCACTTCGATCCCGATGACGACGGCGAGTTTGTTGGCTGAAACGATGCGGTAAACGTCCGCGGAGCTCAAGGCCACCTCCATGAAGTCAGCATGCCGCCCCACAAAGCTCTTGGTCTCCTTGATTTGAAGGTCGGCAGAGGTCTTGTCATCCGTTGAAAAATCGCCGGGACCCGCGGTCATATCACCCAGCGTCTTGTTGTTCACCGCGAGGGCCACCATGACGCGTAGGCCATGTTGGTATAGACGGCGAATCCATTCGACCCACATTTTCTGATGAGTCAGATCGTTCCATACCGGCCATTCCGCAAAGCTGGGATAACCAAGTGCATCATCGGACTCGTTTGCTCCACCGAGGCTCGACTGGAGCGTATGAATCATATCGCCGCGGAGCAAGTCACCACACTGATTACTGAACAAATCATACCCGCCGTGGGTCGACCTATCGTGACCCAGCGCCTGCGCCTCGGAGGCGGCTCGCACGTCATGGTGGCAATTTGGGTCGGCCGGGAGAAGGGATCCGACATCCGGACCACCATAGAATAGCTTCCCGCCAAATCCGAGGTTCGCCAACGGGTGAGTGTGAAGGTCGACGAATCCGCGGAGGTGCGGCGGGTAGCAGGCATCGTTCGTGCACGCGGGAGGAATGCACAAACCACAGTCGCTGGGATCGGCATTCAAGTCGATGCAATTCTCGTCACACCATGCGACATCGACTGGACATTGCGGCATCATGGTGGAGAGGCAGGCTCCTCCATTCGCCCCCTCCATAGCGCAGTTCTGTACTGCCCCGGTTGTCTGGCAAGATGAGCTAACCATCAGCGAACCCGGCACCGCCCACATCGCGATCGAGCCGAGGCATCGAAGAAGGCGCTTCGTGCACCGCACGAGCAAGTCCATGTGAGTTCTCCCGTGTGGCGGTTACCCGGACACTCCCGGGTCGAAACGCAGCGTATCGCGCGCTACCGCGGAAAGCGGCCGGCGGAGTTCCCGCCTATCTTAGACGCACACCTCATAGGATAGCGGGACACTCGTCAAGAGCAAGACACGTGAGAGGTCTCTCTTTCCGCTGGAGCGGACACCCAGTGAGGCACCCGCCCCGACGCCCCGCGCCAGCCTGGAGCAAACGACGAATCGCTGCCATCGCGCTCGCATGTTCGCAAGCACCTGGCGCCGCGACGTCCGGTCGCGTGCCTCGATGACACCCCGCGGCAACTCATCGGCGAGGAACGGGTTCCACTCCGTGCCGAACCGGATAAGCGTGCTCGGTTCGGCTATGAATACATTCGTAACGGCGCGACCAACGTCTACATGTTCGTCGATGTGAAGACCGAGCACAATCGCTCGGTGAGCGATAGTGACGCACGCGCAAGCCGGCGGCGGTGAACGCGGTTGCCGTGCTCGGAGAATGCTGCATGGTGAAAATGTGCCAGTGGAGGCCAGCCATGACACCTGACGAGCTCAAGCGCAACGTCGATACGGTGGTGGTCGTGATGATGGAGAATCGCTCCTTCGACCACGTGCTCGGCTATCTGCGGCATCCCGATCATGGGAATCGCACCGACGTCGACGGCATCGAGGACCTGGCCAACGAGGCTTACGTCAACATCAACCTGGACGGCGAAGGCAAGCGCCCGTACTGGATGCCGGATGGCCCGCTGTCCAGCGATCTGCCCCACGACGCGGCCGGGACGGCGGTACAGCTGAAGTACTCGGTGCCCGCGAAGCGATACCTGATGACGGGGTTCGTGGAGGCGTTCGAGAAGAAGCTGAATTCGAAGATGGCCGCGCCGCTGCCCATGGGCCTGTTGCGGCCGCAGGATCTCCCGACCACGAGCATGCTGGCCGACCGGTACTGCGTCTGCGATCGCTGGTTCGCGTGCGTGCCGACCTCGACCGCGCCCAACCGGCTCATGGCGCTGTGCGGCGCGACACCGCTGGACAACCTCGGGGTCCTCTTGCCCAACCAGCCGACGGTCTACGACTGGCTACTCGATCACGGCGTGCGCTGGCGGGTGTACGCCGCCGGCCTGCCGTTCTTCATGCTGATGCCACGTCTCCTCAAGCTCGTGCTGACCGGGCACTTCCGGCGGCTCGGCGAGCTCGCGCACGACCTCGCGACCGAAAGTCCCGACGAACGGCCGCAGGTGATCTTCATCGAGCCCGAGTACTACGATTCCCCGGTGCACTTCCGGCCGCCGTGCGACAACCACCCGCCGCTCGGGATCGCCGCGGGCGAGGCGTTCGTCGCAGAGGCCTACCAGGCGCTGGCGCAAAGCCCGCTGTGGTGCCGCAGCGTGTTCATCCTGACCTACGACGAGCACGGCGGGTTCTTCGATCACGTCCCGCCGCTGCCGGTGAGCTATCGCCACGCGAGCGGCGTGGGGTTCGACACCACCGGCCTCCGCACGCCCGCGATCATCGCCGGTCCGTACGCGCCGCGCGGGGTCTCGCACGTCCCGCTCGACCACACCTCGATCCTCCAGCTGCTCGCGGAGCGGTTCGGCAGCTCCGGCGAGAGTTACTCCATGGAGGTGCTCGACCGGCAGCGCCAGGGCATCCGCAGCGTGTCGGAGATCCTCGAGGTGGCGGCAGACAACACCCAGACCTGCCGGTTCGCGGCGCCGGCGGACGTCGGCACGCCGGCGTCGGTGGGCCACTCGGAGCTCTCGGGCGTGTTCCATTGGGCGATCCGGGAGCTCCTGTCGCGACACCGCACCGAGGCCGTGATCAAGTATCCGGAGCTTCGCCGCGATTTCAAGGCAGCGTGACCGGCGGGGGATCGACGTCGATACCGGAAGCCCGCGCGCGCGTGACCGCGGTGATAACCGGCGAGAACTCAAGTCCTGAAGAATCGGCTCGACGCGAAACAGATGGTGGTGGGGAACGCGCACTGGTGTCGCAGTGTCCCGCCTGAGTTTCGGCACAGCACGAGATCTACGCCGCGGGCAGCGCGTAGCGTTCGATCGCGTCGAGCAGCGCTCCGACGTTGAACGGCTTGCCGATGCAAGCGACGGCGCCCAGCAGCTGCACCTCCTGCATCAGGTCGCCCGCGCCGGACAGCACGATGACCGGAACGTGCGCGAGGGCCGCGTTGGCGACCAGCGCGTGCATGACCTCCCAGCCGTCCATGACCGGCATCATGAGATCGAGCAAGATCAGACGCGGCGGCGGATGGATCTTCAGGTAGGCCATCGCTTCCGCGCCGTTGGTGACCGGGGCCGTCCGGTACCCGTTGTGCGTCAGGATCTCGACCAGGTTGGTCCGGATGTCATCATCGTCTTCCACGATGAGCAGCGCGTCAGCCATCGACGACCTGCGGCGGCGGTGGGAACACGATCGCGAACGTGCTGCCGCTGCCCGGCTTTGATGTGAGCTCGACGCGTGCTCCGAGCGCTGCGCTCAGTGCCTTGACCAGCGCCAGGCCGAGCCCCACACCGGGGTTGTGTTTCTTGCGACTCGGCTCGAGCTGTTCGAACGGCTCGAAGATCCGGCGCTGGGAATCGGACTCGATGCCACGGCCGGTGTCGGTCACCTCGACACGGTGGCCGTCGCGGTAGGATAACGAGATCGCCACCGAGCCGGCGTCGGTGAACTTGATCGCGTTGGTCACCAGGTTGGACACGATCAACCGGATCAGCTCGGGATCGCTGACCAGCGGGGGCACGCGCGACACGGCGACGGTGGTGACCAGTCCCTTGCGCTCGGCGCTCGGTCGCAGCTCGTCGACGATGGCCTCGATCAGCGAACCGACATCGACCTCGCCGCGGTCGACCCGCAGATGGCCACCCTCGACGCGCGATAGCTGCAGCACCGATTCGATCGTCCGCGCCAGGCGATCGCTCGCGCCGGCCATCCGCCCGATCAGCTCGCGCTGGGCGGCAGACAATCGGTCGCCGTCCTCGGTGCGCAACCGCTCGAGCACGAGCTGGAGGACGGTGAGTGGCGTGCGCATCTCGTGCGACACCAGGCCGAGGAACCGGTCCTTGACCGCGAGCGCCGCGCGGAGCTCCTGCTCCATGACCCGGCGCTCGGTGATGTCGACACACGAGCCGATGTAACCCGCGAACGTCCCGTCGGCGCTGTAGCGCGGCGTTCCGCGATCGAGGATCCACCGGTACTCGCCATTGGCCCGGCGCAGCCGGTACTCCATCTCGAACACCCGGCGGGCGTTGAACGCATCGATGTAGGTGTCGAGACAGCGCTGGAGATCCTCGACGTGGACACCCTCAGCCCAGCCGGTCCCCCACTCTTGCTCGAGCGTGCGCCCGGTGAACGCCAGCCACGACTGGTTGAAGAACGTGCACAGCGAATCGGGACGCGACATCCACAACAGGACCGGCGCAGCGTCTGCCATGTTCTGGAACCTGCGCTCGGTCTCGGTCAGCGCCTGCTTGAGGTCGCGGTGGCGCGTGGTGTCTTGGATCGCCATCGCCGCCCCGACAATCGCGTCGCCCTGGCGGAGCGGTCGGTACGCCAGCTGGTAATCCGCGCCGCGGGTGCGGATGCTCGACACGACCGGGGTGCCGGCGAGCGCGAGCCGCACGTTGGGAAGCTCGCCGAGCTCGGTCAACAGCGGCACGAGTTCGTCCGTGGTCACGTGCCACAACCGCCCGAGCGCGGCGGCGCCGTAGATGACCCGAAGGTCGCGATCGAGCGCGGCGATGCCATCGCAACCGCTCCGCGCGAACGCCTCGGCGAGCTCGAGCCCTTGCAGGACCCCGAGATCCGCGCCAGCGTGTCGGGGAGCAAGCAGCCCGCCAGGCGTCTGGGATGCCGCTGGTGGCTGGATACCTCGATCCGGATCGGCGCCAGGAGTGCGAGCGTCGGTCATTGCGCGAGCTCCGCCGGGCCGGCAAGCCCGGCGACCAGATCGAGCAACTCGACGTCGGAATTGACCATGCCGATCGTGGCGATCACCGCGTCGCCGATCGGCCCGCGCCGCACCACCGGGCCGACGCGGATGACGCGGACGTGGCTCGTCATGCGCGCACGACATCGAAAGCGATCGAGCGCCTCGCTCCCCGCATCTGCGACCGTGATCTGCATGAGGCGCATTCTAGCCGTCGACCATCGATTCGGCCGCGCTCTGCGGCCAATTCTAAGCGAACCGTCCTCGCATGGGCACGCCTCGGGGACTACGAAATGCGCTCACCCTCCCACCGCGTCATCACGCGAAGCGCGTTCGCCCTCGCTGGACCACCTCCGCCCACAGGACGACAGCGGACGCGCTCGCCCCCGCACTTCCCCGATCGCGGATCTCCGCAATTTCCGATCATCGCGGTGCGTAGCCCAGCAGGTGAACACAACTCGTGCGATGCGAGGTGAACCAGCTCCCGCCGTGCAGCTCGCTCACTGGTTGTCGACGCGCACTTCGATCACGGCCTGCACCGCTGGATCGACATCGGACAGGAAGTCGTCACCGGCCGCGGCCTCGATCGCGTCCACCGAGACCGGAAGTTGCGCCCGGGGCGGTCTCGCTGATCAGCAAGTCGGAGTTGACCTCATCACGGCGATCACGCGCGCTCTGGTGGTGACGCTTGCGGGCGGCAAAGAACGACACGACCTCGCTCCAGATGGCGCGCGCCAACGACAAACGGGTTCGGAGCGTCTCTCTCAGGTGTCCGGCCGGATCTCGGACAGCGTTGAATGACCTCGAAACCACTTCAGAGTCTACGAGTTCCGACACGTTATCTGTTTCCACGCGTGTCCAGGCGTTTCACGGCACCACGAAAAAGTGGGAATTCGGCCCTCCGTGCACGAGTCGTCGAATGGCAAACACCGCGGCCGATCTCGTCGACCGCGTACTCCCCATCGTGCCCTATCGACAGTGGGTATTGTCGCTGCCGCGTCGAGTGCGGTTTCTCCTCGCCTGATGCAGCGACCTCTTGAGCCAAACACTCGGTGTGTTCCTGGCCAAGCTGCTCGCCTGGCAGCGGCGACGAGCACGTGCCCACGGCATCCACGACCCGCACGCGGGTGCCATCACCTTCGTGCAGCGCCTCGGCTCGCTGTTAAACTCAACTGCCACGCCCACGCCGTGGGTACGCACCCGCGCACAGGTCATGATGCCGGCCGCGGACGCGCTCCGTCTGCTGATCGACGGCATGGATGGCGGAGGTCACCGCGGTGACCCGATAGATCCCGGCTACGGCGACATCGTTGCGGCAGCGGCATCACCGGCCACGCGTTCGACGTCGACGAACGTCAGACCGACACTGTCCAACATCCACGCGACCGAGGAGCTGGCTGGCGGGTCTCGCTGACGCCCGCTGTTGCGGCGAATGCTTCTGCCGTGTTAGCAGGATCCACGAGAGCGCATGGTGGCTTGGGAAGCGAGGCTGGAATGAGTCGGGACCGGCGTGGGGAGCCACAGCAGGCGACGTCTGGCAGCTCTCCGACGACCGCGTCAGCGACGATCGGAAAGACGACGCTGACGCAGTCGCTACTGCCGGCTGTTCCGCCTCCTGGAGGCGAGGCAGCGCCCGCAGGCGCCGGGCCGGCGACCGTGCAGCGCAAGGCCGATGCTGCCGCACCCTCGGCGAGTACGACCAACCAGCACGACGGGCACGATATCGCTGCGCTGTTTGGTCGCCCAACGCCCGCTGGCGACGCGCCCGTACAGCGCTCGGCGACATCGCCGGTCGCGGCCGCCGATGCACCGGCGACGCCGGAGATCGCGGCGCGTGGAGTCCCCGGCGCGGGCGCGCCGCTGCCGCACCTCCAGCAGATCCAGGCCGGCTTCGGCCACCACGACGTCTCGGGTGTCCGAGCGCACCAGGGGCCCCCGGCGGACGCCGCCGCGCGCGAACTCGGCGCGGAGGCGTACACTTTCGGCGACGCGGTAGCGTTCAGCCGGTCGCCGGACCTGCACACGGCGGCGCACGAGGCCGCACACGTCGTGCAGCAACGCGGCGGCGTGCAACTCAAGGGCGGCATCGACCAGCCGGGTGACGCCTACGAGCAGCACGCCGACCAGATCGCCGACAAGGTCGTGCGTGGCGAGTCCGCCGAGGCACTACTCGACGAGATGGGCCCGGCGGGACACAGCGGCTCGACCACGGTGCAGCGCAAGGAAGCCGCGAAGACGCCCGAGGGCATGGTCAACGCACGGCGCTACCTGTCGTTCAATGCGAACGCGGCGCATACCGCGATCGAACTCCACCTCAAGCAGCAACGCCTGCCCCAGCCGCATCCGCGCATGCAGTGGCACGACGAGCGGGCGTTCTATGAGTCGCTGTTCGTCGCGTTCAACACGTTCGCGACGAGCTTCGAGCATCCCGAGGATTTCGCACAGGCGATGTTCCCGGGCGACCCGTTTCACTTGATCGATTCGATGCGGCCGATCGCGAAGGTGCCGGCCGAGCAGGCGACCGACGACAAGCAGACGATGTATGGCGGCGTGGTCGGGCCTTGGAACTGGCTGCCCGGTATCGGCACCGCGGTCGCGCAGATGGTCGAGCAGTCCGTCATCCAGTCGTTGTATCGCCTCGGCGCGCGCTGGCTCGAGATCGCGGAGCTGGGCGGACCTGTGTCGGGGACGGTGTTCGTCGATGAGAACGCGATCGCTCGTTCGCATCCGATGGATCGTTACGTCCGGACGGCGATGTGCCGTCCGAACGTGTTCACGGTGGTAAAGGATGCCTCGGCTGCGAAGAAGCCGGCGAACGAGAGCAAGAACGACGGTACCGGCGTGAAGCCCGTGCAGCTCGAGTGGGTCGGCAAGCAGAACCCGGAGCTGTGGAACTGGGTCCGCGCCACGCCGACGACCGCGACCGCAGAGGATGTCTCGGCGGAGGTCTTCAAGTACATGACCGAGTCGGACCACGAGAACACGGCCGACTACTACGCAGCGTTCCTGACCCAGGCGCCGCCGATGTTCGGCATCCCGCCGCAGTGGGCGAAGACGTTCCCAGAGACCCGTGGCTTCCGTCCCGCGGCGGACAAGGTCGCGGCGGCCGACAGCGACCCCGATCACCAGATCACGACGCTGGCGGGCAGCAAGGTCGGAGACGATCAGGCGCTGCTCGAGGCGACGCCGGGGGCGGCGCCGAAACACAAGAAGGCGAAGCCTCCCGAGCCGGGCAACTCGCACGACGAGGTCATCGCGGACGTGCTGTCGCAAGCCACGTTCTTGAAGGGCAAGCTTGGGGCCTGGCATCTCGGGGCGGAGGCCGACAAGGCGATCGCGTTCGCGACCCGCCGCAAGCAGGATGGCGCCGACGCCGCGACGTGGGTGCCGGCGTTGACCGCGCAGCGCGAGAACCTGACGGCGATCTCGACGGGGATTCTCCAGCTCGACACCGCCGTCGACCAGATGAAGCTGAAGAGCAAGACCGGCGACGAGGCCAGGCCGCTCCGCGAGATCATGCGGTTCTACGGCGACGCGGTCGCGACCGCGCACATGAAGGAGACGGCGAAGCATCTGATCCTGCGCGCCGCGAACGCGCAGTCCGCGCTGACGCTGCAGGGCCTGCAGAGCTCGGTCCACGACATGGACACGGCCGCCGACATGATGCGCGGCTCGGTCGCGAACAACGACTGGGATCGCAACAAGGCGAGCAACAACGTCAGCCATCTCGACGACGAGGGCCTCGCGCTGCAGTCGCGCATGATGCGCGGCGGTGCGGTCAGCGCCGACGAAGTCGAGGATTATCAGGTTCGCGTCGAGGAGGCGTCGCTCGACTCGAAGATGATCGCGATCGAGTACGCGCTGGGCGAGCTCGCGCACTCCGCCGACGAAGCCGGCTCCGGACTCGCGGCGTGGTTTGCGGCGCTGCCGTCGAGCAGGTTCCGTCACCTCGGCGAGGCGACCGAAGCGATCCGCGCCCAGGTGAGCGACGTCCGGTTCAACTGGGATAGCGCGCGCCACCGCTCCGACATCCCGACCGACGAACAGGTCGAGTCGGGGATGGAGGAGCAGAAGTTCACGCTCCAGAACCGGCGCAAGGCGGTGCAGGACGCGAAGGCCGCGTTCATGAAGGTGTCCAAGGACGCGGAGATCAGCGAGTTCTTGAAGAGCGGCGCGAACACCGTGAAGTGGCAGAACTTCCGGACCGCGTGCGTCAAGATCGCCGCGCTGATCGGCGTCAGCCTCGTCGGTGGTTTCATCGGCGGCATGGTCGCGCGCGGCGCGGCCTCGCTGATGATGGGCGCCGGCGGTACGACCGCGGTCGAGGGCCTGAGCCTCGGCGGAACGATCGTCGCGCGAGGGCTCGGGATGGCGACCGAGACCGTCGTCACGTCCGCGGGGCAGACCGCGATCTTCGGCGGCGGCTACGGCGCGAACTTCCTCGAGAACATGATCATGAACCTCGGCAGCGCCGGCGTCATGAAGATGATCGGGGAGGGCGCCGCGGACGCGATGCGGGTCGAGAAGGCCGTCGGCGGGATGTGGTCGAAGGTCGCGTACGGCGGCAAGGTCGTGCTCGCCGAGAGCGCGATCATCTCCGGTCACCTGATCATGGGGGTCGCGATGGGCTACGTCGCCCACAAGATCGTGACCGGCGAGTCGCAGCCGCCGCCCGCCACCGTCGAGGAGTGGCTACTCCAGGGCGCGAGCATCGCCGTCGGCCGCTACGTCGGTCACGGCATAGCGGCGCACGCCGAGGGCCGCAAGAAGCTCGCGGCCGCCAACGTCGAGGGCTCCGCGAAGCTGGTGACCGACGCGGAGAAGCTCGCCGCGCTGTCGAAGCAGGCGGAGCACAAGCCGCAGGCCAAGGACGCGATGGAGCTGCTCGCGAAGCGGCACCAGCTCCTCACCGAGGAGATGAAGGTCCTCGAGGAGCTCGAGAAGTCGCCCGCGAAGATGAAGAAGGCGAAGCTCAGCAAGGGCGAGATCGCGAAGACCAAGGGCGAGCTCACGTCGCAGCTCGCCGAGTCGCACTCGGAGGGCTTCGCGGAGGTCGCGCTGCACACCTCGGGCATGCGCGAGCTCATCCCGGGCGCGCTGTGGAGCGGCACCGAGCTG
>Ga0070690_100001814_pt1 | contig 11315 bp, 9 predicted proteins | sample KBSS33HmetaG_FD_64671 | JGI IMG/M metagenome (GOLD analysis project Ga0070690, IMG submission 64671) | Switchgrass rhizosphere microbial communities from Kellogg Biological Station, Michigan, USA - KBS S3-3H metaG | ecosystem: Host-associated > Plants > Roots > Rhizosphere ...
CGGCGCTCCGTCGCACGCGCTGACGCGCCACCCATGAATGTCCTCTGAACAGCCCGCCTCTCCCCCTGAATTTCGCCGTTACCGACGATTCCTCTCCTGGCTGGTGTTGGGGTTCGTCTCGCTCGGCAGTGCCTACATGCTCGTGTCGGTGGGCGTGACGATCTATCGCCGCCGCAACGCGGTTCCCTCCGGTGAGCCGGTCGGACTGCTGGCGTCGCCCGCGGATCTGAAGGGCTGCCTCGACGAGCTGTCCGACGTCGAGAAGGCGCTCGGGCAGCACCTGGAGAACTTCCACAACCTGCTCGCGCACTACGACGCGGCCGAGGCCCAGCGCTGGTCGGAGCAGGAATCGTTCTGGCTCGGACAGTGGAAGGCCGCCGGGGAGCGCTGCCGCTTCGCCGAGCCGCGCAAGGGACCGCAGGCCAAGAGCTGGGTCGAGCTCAACGAGATCCACCGCCAGCTCAGAGACACCGAAGCGACCTACACGAAGGAGCTTCACCATTTCGCACAGCAACAGGCGCCACGCCTGGACCAGATGCGCGAGCGACTCGAATCGGTGAGCCGACAGATCGGCAACACCAGCGCCGCGCCCGTTTCCGGAGCCACACAACCATGACCGATCCGTTCAACGACCACACACCCGATCCCGTAACGCCTTCCGACGCGCCGCTCGCTGCGGACGGCGGGCCGCCCGATGTCACGATTCCCGTCGAGGGCCAACCGGCCGCCCCCAAGGGCCCGAGCTTCGCCGAGCTGGGCCTGCACGCCGACGTCCTGCGCGCCGTCGAGGAGATGGGCTTCTCCGAGCCGATGCCGGTCCAGGCCGCGACCTTTCCGCTGGTCGGCCAGGGACGCGACATCATGGTCCAGTCGCGGACCGGATCGGGAAAGACGGCCGCCTTTGGCATCCCGTTCGCGAACGGGATCGTCAACGGCGAGGACAAGTTTGTGCAAGCGATCGTGCTGCTGCCGACGCGCGAGCTGGCGCTGCAGGTCGCCGCCGAGCTCGCCAAGATCTGCCAGTACCGCCAGATCACCGTCGTCCCCATCTACGGCGGCGCGCCGATGGGCCGCCAGGTCGAACAGCTGCGCGCGGGCGGCCAGATCGTGTGCGGCACCCCGGGCCGCGTGAAGGATCACATCGGTCGCGGGACGTTGCGCCTCGACCGGGTTCGCTGCGCCGTGCTCGACGAGTGCGACGAGATGCTGTCGATGGGCTTCCAGGAGGACATCGAGGACATCCTCGAGAAGACGCCGACCACGCGGCAGACGCTGCTGTTCTCGGCGACGGTGCCCGAGGGGATCCAGCGCCTGGCGCGGCGGTTCCTGAAGAGTCCCGAGTTCCTGAAGCTGTCAGGCGACTACGTGAGCGTGCACGAGATCCGGCACGTCTACTATTCGATCCCCGGCATCCAGCGCGAGGAAGAGCTGCTGCGCATCCTGGACTTCGAGGAGCCGAAGTCGGCGATCATCTTCTGCAACACGCGCGAGGAGACCGGCCGCGTCGCCGCCTTCCTCCGCGGCAAGGGCCACGACGCCGAGGCGATCTCGTCGGACCTGTCGCAGAGCGATCGCGAGCGCGTGCTCGGCCGGATGCGCCAGGGCGGCATCAAGTTCCTGGTCGCCACCGACGTCGCCGCGCGCGGCATCGACATCGAGAACCTGTCGCACGTCTTCAACTACACGTTCCCGGAGGCGCCCGAGATCTACATCCACCGCACGGGCCGCACCGGACGCGCGGGGCGGCAGGGGACGGCGATCTCGCTGATCGGGCCGACCGAGGTCGGGTCGTTCTACTACTTGAAGCTGCTCTACAAGATCAAGCCGGAGGAGCGCGCGCTTCCGTCGGAGGCCGAGATCCGATCGCACCGCGAGGGCGAGCGGGTGCAGGTGCTGCGGCGGGCGCTGGAGGGCGATCCGGGCGCCGAGTGGCGTGCGCTGGCCCGACGGCTGGTGACCGCCGTCGACGGCGAGCGCCTCGTCGCGGCGCTGCTCGCGCACTCGTACGCAGCGGTCGAGGGGATGCCCGTCGTCGCGAAGCCGAAACCCGCGCCCGTCTTCAACACGGAGCCGCCGCCGCGTCCCGCGGCCTCCGAGCCGCGCGAGCGCGACAGAGATAGAGATCGAGACCGCGATCCCGGTTTCGACCGCGACCGAAGCCGGGATCGAGACCGCCCGCGCTTCGGCGGGCGGGATCGACCGCGCGATCGGGGACGTCCCGGTGAGCGCGACCGCCCGCGCTTCGGGGATCGCGATCGGGAACGCGGACGCGGACCGGCACCGGGACCGGCACCGGGCCCGGGCGGTGGGGGCGACAGCGGCGCGGGCCGCCGCCACGAACGGCGCCCGCCGCCGCCGCTGCGCAACGATCAGCCGCCGGCCGAACGTGAGTTCTGGGAGGTCTGGAGCGAGGAGCGCGCGCAGGCCGAGGGCGCGGGCGGACCGCCGCCGGCGGAAGGAAGCGCGCCGGGGACGGCGCCGTCGGCGTTCGAGTCGACGTCGCCCGGCGTCGGCGCCGAGGCGCCGGCGGGCGACGTGGCCCGGCTCTACCTGAACCTGGGACGCAAGGACGGCGCCTCCGAGAAGGAGATCCGCGACCTGCTCGCGACTCACGCCGGCAGCTCGAACGTGATGGACGTCGACGTGATGAACACGCACACGTACCTGAATGTGGCCCCCGGCGACGCCGAGCAGATCGTCACCGCGCTGACCGGCAAGGAGATGGGCGGGCGGCAGCTCGTCTGCGAAACGGCGAAGCCCAGGCGGCGGTAGGGCAGCACCTACGTTCACGATCTAGGAGAAATCTCCACCAGATCCCCGCGCCTTGTCGCCGCGAGCGTGCCGCACGCGGCGCCGATGTCGGAGCCGCCCGAGTAGCGGCGGACGACCGGCACGCCCAGCGCGTCGAGCGCGTCGCGGAACGCGGCCAGCTCGTCACGTGTGGCGCGCCGGTAGCGGCCGGTCTCGTCACTCACGTCGATCAGGTTCAGCTTCACGCGCGTGCCGCCGATCAGCGCGCCCAGCGCGCGCGCATGCTCCGGCGTCGCGTTGACGCCGCCCAGGACCACGTACGCCAGCGTGACCCGCTGGCCGCGCGCGTCTGCATGATCGCGCATCGCCGCCATCACCTCTGACAGCGCCCAGCGATCCTCGATCGGCATCAGCTGCCGCCGCTGGTCCGACGTCGGCGCGCCGAGCGACAGGATCAGGCGGTAGTGGTGTCCCTCCCCAGTGAACCGCCGGATCGCGGGCAGCACCCCGGCCGTGGAGATGGAGATCGCCTTCGCGGCGATCGCCGGCCCGGCCGGGTCGGACATGATGCGGGCCGCACGAATGACGTTCTCGTAGTTGAGCAGCGGCTCGCCCATGCCCATGAACACGGCGCCACGCACCGGGTGCTCGGCCTCCCGGGCGATGATCCGGAGCTGCGCCAGGATCTCCCAGGTCTTGAGGCTGCGGATGCCGCCCAGACGGCCGGTCGCGCAGAAGTCGCAGGCCAGCGCGCAGCCCACCTGCGAGCTGAGACAGACCGTGTACTTGGCGGTCGGCAGCGCCTCCAGCGGCGCGGCCTCGCCGGCCCGCCGCCGCTCTTTGAGGGCGCGCGCCGCCGCCGGATCGGGCAGCGGGATGCGCACCGCCTCGATCTCGCGGCCGTCCGTAAGCTTGAAGAGATACTTTAAGAAACCGTCCTCTGCCCGGCGCCGTTCGAGGACTTCCAGCTCCGGCCAGACGCAGGCCGCGTCCAGGGCGGCGCCCGCGTCGTGGGACAGACCCCGTACCGCGCCGGGCAGAAAGCCGGCAGCCCCGTCACGGTGAACGCGGGCGAAGATCCGGCTGGCGACGTCCGGGCCGATGCCGAACCGCGCGACGGCGGACGCGAGCTCGCCGCGATCCAGGTTGCGCAGGTTCAGGGATTCGGTGGGGGTGTCGTCCGATTGCACGGGGACAGCCACGGTAGCACACTGCGCGGCATGCCCCATTTCGCGCACGCCCTGGATGGGTCGCGCCGCGTCCGGCTCGACAGAGTCGATCCCGCCGACACGCAGGGCATCGAGAAGGCCGAAGGCCTCGAGCGAATCGAGAAGCTCGGGCACGAGCTGTCAGAGCTGGAGAACCTGCTCACCTACGCCGGCACCCACGCGCTGCTGGTCGTCCTGCAGGGGCGCGATGCCAGCGGCAAGGACGGCGCGATCCGGAAGAGCCTCGAGTTCACCAACGTCCATCAGGCCTACGTCCACGCCTTCGAGGTGCCGACCGAGGACGAGGGCGCGCACGATTTCCTCTGGCGCGCGCACGCGGCCGTGCCGCGCCGCGGGTACATGGCGCTCTTCAACCGCTCCTACTACGAGGACGTCCTGGCGGCGCGCGTGCACAAGCTCGTGCCCGAATCGATCTGGAGGGGACGGTACGCCCACATCAACGCGTTCGAGCGCCTGATCCTGGACGCGAACGTGATCCTGTTGAAGTTCTACCTGCACGTCAGCCCCGACGAGCAGTACCAGCGGCTGCGCGAGCGCGAGAAGGATCCGCGCACCGCGTGGAAGCTGAACCCCGGCGACTGGAAAGAGTTACCGCTCTGGAACGACTTCACCGAGGCCTACGAGGACGCCCTCGCCCGCTGCGCGTCGCGCGACGCGCCCTGGTACGTGGTCCCCGCGGACAAGAAGTGGTTCCGGAACCTCGCCGTGATGGACCGGATGGTGCGCGCCCTGCGCCCCTACCGAAAGCTCTGGCTGGGCACGCTGAAGCAGATGGGCAAGAGCGCGATGAAGGAGATCCACGAGCTGCGCGCGCAGGCGAAGCGCCGTTAGGCATTACCCGTCCGCTACCCCTGCGCCGGCCTGGTCATCTCGATGACCTTGTCCTGCAGCGACTGCCCCCGCGTCATCTCGATCATTCCCACGCCCGCTGCCGTCAGCGCCTGCAGCACCGCGATCTGCGTGCTGTTCCCCGCGCCCTCTCCCTCGTCACGGAAATGAACGGCCAGGCGGCGCTCGCCCGGGCGGCCGAGCTCGACGCGCGTCACCAGCGGCACGGCGGTCAGCTTCGCGACGATGGCGTCCGGCGCGTCCGCTTCCAGCCGGAACGTGAGGCAGCTGGTTCGCGACACCAGCTCGGACACCTTCCGGTGCTCGACGATCTTGCCGCGGTCCAGGATGACGACGGACCCGCATAGCTCCTCGATGTCCTGCAGGTTGTGCGAGCTGACGATGAACGTGCGCTCCTTGTCGAGCGATCGGATCAGGTTCTTCATCTCCGAGGCGGTCGCCGGATCCAGACCCGCCGTCGGTTCGTCCAGCAACACCAGCTCGGGCGCGCCCAGGAAGGCCTGCGCGATCGCGATGCGCTTGAGCATGCCGTGGCTCAGCGTCTCCGGCGCCTTCTTCGCGGCGTCGGCGAGCAGGACCATCTGCAGCACGCGCGCCGCCTCGGCGCGCGCCGCCGCCGCCGAGAAACCTTGCAGCTCGGCCAGCATCGCGAGCTGGCTTAGAACCGGTACCCCTTTCAAGAACGCCGCGTCCTGCGGAAGGATCGCGACGCGCCCGTGCAGATCGCGGTGCAGCGGCGGCCGCCCAAGCACCTCGACGCTGCCGCGGGTGGGCCGGAGAAACCCGCACAGCACCGAGAAGAACGTCGTCTTGCCGGCGCCGTTCGGCCCCACCAGGCCGATCGGCGCGCCGGCCGCGAGCGTGAGGTCGATGCCGTCGAGCGCGCGCGTCCTGCCAAAGTCGCGGCCCAGGCGTTCGGTCCTGACGATCGGCTCGCCCGCCATCACGCGTCCCGCGTGCGAAACACTTGCCAGCCGAGGAAGGAATACAACGCGACGTAGGCCAGCGCGCCCCCGCACGTCGCCAGCGCCGTCCCGAGCTCGGGCTGCAGGAGGTACGGCTTGAGCCCGCTGGGCGTCAGGAAGCTCACCACCTTCGCGACGGTCCCCTCGAGCGGCATCCAGGAGAGCGCAACCGCCAGGATCGCGTAGCCGCCGATCCCGACGAGGAGCGCGAGCCCGATCGATGCCATCGCGGCCGAGATCAGCGACATCAACGCCACGATCGGAAGCGAATACACGACGAGAAGGCCCGTCACCTGCGCGCCGTAGCCGATGATCGTTCCGATCTCGACGCCCTCGCCGCGCGTGACGACCGCTATGATCGTCGCCGTCGTCCCCGCCAGCAGCTGGGCGATGGTCATGAGGGCCGCCGCGCCCAGCAACCGCGCGACGAAGATCTCGGCGCGTCCCACGCGCGGGATCAGGAAGCGGATGTGGCGCGTGCCCAGGTCAGTCGCCGTCTGATCGCACGACGCCAGCATCGCGAACAGCGGCGTCAGCGTGGCGGTGATGACGAGATACGCCACCAGTGTCGGCGGCCGTTCCTGCAGCAGCTGCGCGACGCTGCTGTCGAACAGCAACGAGACGAGAAAACCGGCTTGCGGCGTTGCCAACCGCTCGCCGAGGCCGCCCGCCAGCTTCGCGAAGATGACGGTCCAGAACAGCAGGAAGAACACCAGGAACAGGAGACCGCGCGCGCTCGACAGCGTGTAGCGCAGATCGTGACGGATCAGGACTCCGATGTGCCGACGAGCACGCACGGTTCGTTCCAGGGACAGACGCCGTTCGCCGCCTCACCTACATCGGCGCGGCGACGGGCGGTGCGTCGATCGGCGCCGCGTTCGCCGCCAGGATCTGACGCGCGCCCAGGAGACCGAAGATGCCGCCGAGGAGGCCCATCGCGCTGAACGCGAGCTTGACCGCTCCCACACCGGCTCCCAGGATCATGCCGAAGATCACCGAGCTCCCCACCTCGGCGAGTATCGCCAGCGCGGAGGCGGCGATGATGAACTTGGCCGCCTTGCTCCGGAACAGACACACGGCGCCCGCGATCGACGTTCCGACCGTAACGAGCAGGAACACGCCGAAGCCCATCAGCGCACCTGCGCCTGCGCTCGCCTTGGCGGCCGCGGCGTCGAGCTTTGCCATCCCTTCCTGGTCCTCCGCAGTCATTTCGCGTCCCTGCTGCTTCTGCGCGTCAGCAACCGCCTGTTTGTACACACTCGGGCCGCCGCTGGCCGCGATCTTCGCCGCGCCTCCAATGGCGAAATAGGTGAGGGCGGCAAAAAGGTTGATGACCGCTGAGATGATCAGGATGACTCCGCCTGCTACGCGCATCGCCTGCTCCCGTTTTGTGTTTGCGTCTGAATCACGCGCCGACCCCCGGATCTGACGCTCATTCGCCAGGGGGATGGCGCTGGAGCGGCAGCATAGGCGGGGTCGCCACGCCGGCAAAGCGGAATTCCAGACCGCGCCAGATCGGCGAGTTCTTGCCGACTCAGCCTTGTGCAAGATAACGGAGCGCGTTGCCGCCGAGGAGCTTGGTGAGGCGTTCCTCGCGCCAGCCGCGGCGCCAGAGCAGCTCCGTGAGACGCGGCAGATCGGCCGCGTCGCGCAGGCCGCGCGGCAGCGGCAGGAACCCGTCGAAGTCGGAGCCGAGGGCCACGCAGTCGTCGCCCCCGACGCGGGCCACGTGCTCGATGTGGTCCGCGACGCGCTCGAGCGTGCAGAACGCGCCGCCCAGATATGAGGCCACGAAGATGACGCCGACGATGCCGCCGCGCGCGGCCAGCGCCCGGATCTGATCGTCGTCCAGGTTACGCGGGTGCTCATGCACGCCGTTCGCGCCCGAATGCGACGAGAACGGCGGCGTGGTCGAGACCTCCATCATGTCCCAGAAGGTCTTCTTGCTGGCGTGCGCGACGTCGAGCAACAGCCCCGCCTGGTTGCAAGCGCGCACCAACTCGCGCCCATGGTCCGTCAGGCCGGCGTCGCGTCCAGGCGGCGTGCGGCACGAGGTGCCCGCCCGGCTGTCGCGCTCCCACAACGGCCCGACGAAACGGACGCCCGCCGCGGCCAGCCGCGCGATCCCGCCGGCCAGATCGTCGTCGATCGCGTAGCTCCCCTCCACGCCCAGGAACAGCGCCAGCTTGCCCGCCGCCCGCGCGGCGCGAATGTCGTCCGCCGTGCGCGCCAGCGCGATCGCGTCGCCGTGCTGTTCTGCGAGCGCGCGCGCGCAATCGAGCTGGCGCCAGAACCGGTTCCGCGATTTGTCGAAGCGGAAGCCGGCGAACATCAGGCAGCCGAGCGCATCGATGCCGCCGCGCTTGATGCGCGGCAGATCCAGATCCAGGCGCAGCGGATTGTAGAAGGTCGCGGGCGCGTGCTCGCGCGTGAAGTCGTAGCCCGGCATGTGGGTCAGCTTCGTGAGGACGTCGTTGTGCAGATCGACGACCAGCGCTGCCTCGTGGATCGCGGCTGCCTCGGGCCTCACCTCGACGGGAAACCCGCGCATGAGACCCTTATATCGCGTCGAGCGGGAGGGCTTGGGAACCCTTTCAGGGTTCCCATCTAGTTAGTCGGAAACGGCTTGATCTCGGCGGGCGTCGGCGTCGTTTCCGCCGGCACGGCGATCTGCCGGTGCAGCGGATCGACCTTCGCCTCGTTCGGCTGATCCGAGTGGCGCTTGCGGCGGCTCCGGCTTTCCGACTTGTCACCTGCCGGTGTCGCGGTCGCCTCGGCAGTCTTCGCCGTGTCGGCCGGCTTGCCCGCCTCGACCGATTTTGCCGCCTCGGCCGGCTTCGCCGCTTCCGCGGGCGGCGGAACCGCCGGCGCGACGGCCGCCGCGGGAGCCGCTGGCTTGGCCGCCGCCGGTTCGGCGACCGGGCTGCCCTTGCTCGAGGGCCTCATGACCAACGCGAGCCCTCCGAAGACCACCGCCGCGCCGAGCACCGCCGCGATGATCATCGGCTTGCGGCTTCCGCCGCCGACCGCCTCGTCGGCGCGGACCGGCCGCTCGTCCTCGAACGTCCCCGGAACGGCGAGCGCGGTCCTGCCCTCCTGCGCCTTCGCATTCGCGGCCGCCAGCGTCGGATACTTCATGCTCGCCTTGGGCATTCGCGGCGGGATGAAGACCTGCGACGGCTCGAACGGCACGCCGCCCGCGCCGCCGAGCGCGCGATAGAACGCGTCCATGTCGGCGTACCGCTTGTCGCGGTCCTTCTCCATCGCCTTCATGCAGACCGCCTCGACGTCGATCGGAATGTCGAGGTCGGGACGGCGCTTGCGCGGCGTCACCGGCGCCTCCAGCAGGTGCTTGGTCAGGATGCCCATGAAGTTGTCCGCCGTGAACGGAACCTGCCCCGTGAGCATGTGATACATGATGCAGCCGACCGCGTAGACGTCGACGCGGTGATCGGGCGTGCTGCCCTGCGCCTGCTCGGGCGACATGTACTCGGGCGTCCCGAAGATCATCCCCGTCTGCGTCAGCGCCGGCCCGCCCGTGTCGTCGTTGACGATCTTGGCGATGCCGAAGTCCAGCACCTTGACGAAGTCAGGACGCCCTTCCTTCTGAATCAGGTAGACGTTCTCCGGCTTCATGTCGCGGTGGATGATCCCGTGACCGTGCGCCGCCCGCAGACCCTTGGTGATCTGCATCAGGATCGGCCGCGCCCGCTCCCACTCCATCGCGCCGGTGGCCTTCAGCATCTTCCCGAGGTCCTGACCGTCGAGATACTCCATCGCGATGAACACCAGGCCATCGGGCGATTGACCGAAGTCCGAGATGTCGATGACGTTCTCGTGGCCGATGCGCGATGCGCTCTTGGCCTCCTGGAGGAACCGCTGGATCAGATCGGGCCGGCGCGTCAGGTCCTGGAACAGGATCTTGAGCGCGATCTTCTTCTCGATCAGGGCGTGCTCGGCCTGATACACGGCGCCCATCCCGCCCTCGCCGATCTTGCGGACGATGCGGTACCGCTCCGACAGCACCTTCCCGATCAGCGGATCGTCAGTCGGTTCGCTGGGATCGCCGACGGGCATACGGTCGCTAAATCTATCATGTTGGGGGTCAGCCCTCCATGGCCGCGGCGAGCTCATCGTACGCGTCGGACACCGCAAAACGCAGCAGCGCCAGCGCCTCGGGGTTGGCGACGATGGGCGACAGTGTGAGTGGCTGCTCGCGCATCCCGGACGCGGCCAGCACGACCGTCAGCGCGGCCGGCAGGTCGGCGGACGCGATCAGCCCGGCGGCGTTGGCCCCGTCGCGCACCGCGGCGTGCAGGGCCCCGACGTCGAAGGCGCCGGCGCTCTCGATGGCGAACGCCGACGCGACCGGCTTCACCTTGCGGGGAATCAGCCGGGCGGCCCGGGCGGCCTCACCGTCCACCAGCGCGTCGCGAACGTCCGGGTGCCGGTACTCGGGGACGAACTGGCGGATGATGCCCACCAGCAGCGCCGCCGCCTCCTCGGGCGACGCGGCCAGCAGCGCATCCAGGTGCGTGGCGGCGAGACGGAGCGTCCGGGCCGCCGCGAAGCGGACCGCTCCCGGCCCCAGGGCGAGGATCGGCGCGCCGATGACGATGCCAGCCGGCGCCCCCGGCTCCGCGCGCAGGACCAGCGCGCCCTTCCCGCCCGGCTGTTCCTTGACGAAGAGATCGAAGTCGCCGGGCGCGATGCCCAGATCGGCGCCCAGCGCGTCGAACACCGGCCGCGGGTCCTGGCCCCGGCCGACCCGATCGCTGCGCGAGACGCCCTGGCGCGACAGGTGCTGCGCCAGCTCGCCGCCGCCCGGCCGGAGGTGAGGGCCGATGAGCCGCATGACCTGGCGGATGCCAGGCGGCAGCGCGGGTGGGAACGAGCGTTCGTCGACCTCCGGGCGGCGAAGCGCGGCGAGCGGCCGCCCCGGGCGTTGCGGCGCGCCCTTGCCGCCGGACAGCACCGTCACGAGATCAGAGACCGCCGCGGCCGCGCGCGGCCGCTCGCGCAGCGAAAGCAGATCCACCAGCGTCCGCAACGTCTCGATGTTCAGCTCGCCGCGTTCGACGTCGTGCCTCAGCAGACCCACCGAGTGATCCAGCAGCGAGCGCCGGCCGCCGACGTCGCGCGACCGTTCCAGCAGCTGCGCCAGCGCGGTCACCGCAGCGACGTTGCGCGGATCGCCGTCGACGGCCCGGCGCAGCTCGGTGCCGGCGCGCCGGAGATCGCCCGCGCGCATGAGAAGCTCGCCCAGCCGGACGCGATAGGCGGTCCGTTGCTTCGCGTCCGGTTCGATCGCCACCAAGCGTTCGGTGACCGGCAACGCCTGCTTCGTGTCGCCTTCGTCGACGTAGAGATCCGACAGCGCCTGCAGCGCCTCGCGGTTGTCGGGCTCGATGCCCCGGACCCGCTCGAACGCGGTGATGGCGCGCCGCACATCCGGAACGCGCTCCCGGTAGATGTGGCCGAGGCGCACGAAGATCTCGCGCAGCGCCCCCGGCTCGCGCTC
>Ga0070690_100001818_pt1 | contig 11310 bp, 7 predicted proteins | sample KBSS33HmetaG_FD_64671 | JGI IMG/M metagenome (GOLD analysis project Ga0070690, IMG submission 64671) | Switchgrass rhizosphere microbial communities from Kellogg Biological Station, Michigan, USA - KBS S3-3H metaG | ecosystem: Host-associated > Plants > Roots > Rhizosphere ...
CCTCTTGCGCGCAAGCTCTCCGAGGCTCGCCGTGTGGCCGACGCGGCTGCGCGGGCCGGCACGGTCGGCATGGTGGGCCACCTCATGGTGTTCCATCCGGCGGTCCGCCGGCTCCGGCAGCTGCTGCGATCCGGCAGCCTCGGGCGTCCGTTCTACATCCACGCCATGCGCGTCAACCTCGGCCGGCACCGCAGCGACGAGACGGCACTGTGGTGCTTCGGGCCACACGATCTCTCGATGATCGACTACATCCTGGGCGAGCAGGCTGTCACGGCATCCGCGTGCGGCACGGCCGTGCTGCAACCCGGCATCGAGGACGTCGTGTTCGTCACGCTGCGCTACGCCAGCGGCATCCTCGCGAACCTGCATCTGTCGTGGCTCCATCCGCGCAAGGAGCGCCGGTTCACCCTCGTGTGCTCGCAGAAGATGGTCGAGCTCGACGACGTGTCTCCGGAGAAGCTGCGGATCTACGACAAGGGCTACGATCGGCCGCCCGAGTTCACGCAGTTCGGCGAATTCCTCACGATCCGCGACGGCGACGTTCATATCCCCAAGGTTGCCATGGAGGAGCCACTGCGCGCCGAGATCAGGCACTTCCTCGATTGCATCGAGCGCGACGAGCCCCCCGCGACCGACCTCGCGCAGGGCGTTCGCGTCACGGCGATTCTGGCGGCCGCCGAAAAGTCCCTGGCGGCCGGCGGCGCGCCGCTGCCGATTGGTTAGCTCGGTTTCGGAGTGCGAATTCAGGCAGTTGTGTTATTTCGGGCCGTGAACGCCGGGCTGGGTCCCGACGACTAAGTCATCTGCCCACGCTTTTTTGTTCTCGTATCGGGGCTCATTGTGGAACTAGCGGAACCAGCGGCACACGAAGATCAAGTTCTGTCGATCGACTTCCGGCGCTATCTGAACGCGCTCCGGAAGTACATCTGGCTGCTCGCCGCGCTGGTCGTCATGTCGATCGCGGGCGCCGTGGTCTACACGACGCGGCAGACGCCGATCTACCAGGCGACCGCGTCGGTGCAGGTCGAGCCGAAGCTGCCCGATCTGCTCGGCACCGGCGACATGTTCAACGTCGCCAATGCGAGCGCCGAGTACTACAAGCAGCAGAAGCAGGTCCTGTCGAGCTTCACGCTGATCCAGAAGACGGTCGACCAGAACGATCTGGGCTCGAAGCTGTTGTCGGAGGTCGAGCGCAAGGCTCTGTCGCACGACGATCAGCTCGAGCTCGCGACCCGCCGGTTGCAGAGCGACCTCCAGGTCAAGTACCCGGAGGCCGATCGCATCTTCTATGTCTCGGTGCGCAACCCGAGCGCCGAGGACGCCAAGCTCATCGCCGACGCCCATGTCGCGACGTACGAGAGCTACGCCAAGGGCCTGCTCCTGCTGAGCAGCAACACCGCGTCCGAGGCGCTGCAGGCCGAGTTCACCGACGCCGAGACCAAGCTGCGCGCGGCCGAGCAGAAGATCTACGACTTTCAGGCCAAGAACGACATGGTCGCGGTCACGATCGAGGCCCAGCAGAGCCTCGTGCAGGGCAATATCCTGGCGTTCACGTCCAAGCTCAACGACGCCCGCGCCCACGAGATCGAGCTGTCCTCGAAGCTCGCGGAGATGCAGAAGGAGCAGAACGAGGACGTGCTGTCGAACCCGATCATCATGATGGGCGACAACCCATCGTACGAGACGCTGCGCACGCAGTACTACACCGAGAAGATCCGCCTGATCGAGCTCGAGAAGGATCTGGGGCCCAAGAACCCCGACTACGTGGTCCAGAAGCAGAAGGTCGATCTGCTGTACCAGGCGCTGCAGGGCGCGATGAGGATCCTGGTCCGTGGCACGCAGGATCTCTACAGCGCGCAGCTGACGACCAACGCAGGGCTCGGCGGTGAGGTCGAAAAGTACAAGCAGGAAGCCAAGAAGCTCAGCCCACTGATCGCGATCTACAACGAGCTGTTGCGTGAAAAGAAAGAGTTCGAAGACAAGTACAACATCTTGCGCGCGCGGCTATCGTCGATGCAGATGACCGGCAGCCTCAGCTCGATCATCTCCAACGTGCGCGGGCTCGACCATGCGCAGCTCCCGACCAAGCCGGTGTCGCCCAACATGCGCGCCAACGTGTCGTTGGCCGCGATCATGGCGCTGGTGGTAGGCATCGGCGTCATCTTCTTGCTCGTGTTCCTCGATCGCTCGGTCAAGAGCGTCACGGACGCGACCCAGGCCGCCGGAGCGCCGGTGCTCGGCGTGATCCCCCAGGTGACGAGCTCCGACCTCGACAGCACCACCGACGACCGCATGCGCGACATGTACGTGCACGAGAATCCGAAGTCGTCGATCGCCGAGTGCTGCCGTTCGCTGCGCACCAACATCTTGTTCAGCGCCGCAGATCGCGAGCTCAAGACCCTCGTCGTGTGCAGCGCGAACCAGCGTGAAGGCAAGACGACGAACGTGATCTACCTCGGCACCACGATGGCGCAGAGCGGCCAGCGCACGCTGCTGATCGATAGCGACATGCGCCGGCCTCGCCTGCACAAGTCGACCAACGTGGCGCAGAGCCCCGGGCTGTCGAACCTCCTGATCGGCGACGAGGACTACGACAACCTGATCAAGCCGACCGCGGTCCCCGGCCTGTTCGTCCTGCCGTGTGGTCCGACCCCGCCGAACCCCGCCGAGCTACTCCTGACCAAGCGGTTCGAAACCGTGCTCGGCGAACTCGCGAAGCGGTTCGATCGCATCATCCTCGACTCGCCGCCGATCCAGCCGGTGACCGACGCCGTCGTGCTGTCGAAGCGGGTCGACGGTGTCGTGTTCGTGGTGCGCGCGAGCAAGACGATGCGCGACGAGCTCCGCCGCTCGGCCCGCATGATCCGCGACGTCGGTGGCTCGATCGTCGGCGTGATCGTCAACGAGCTCGCCGCGCGCGACAGCTACTATGGCGGCTACGGCTACGGTAGCTACGGCGGCTACTACGAGCACGACCCCAACGTCGGCAAGGCCGGCCCTGCCGCCTGAAGGTCTCAGTTGTACGGCGACGCGTAGCCCGGCGGCTCGAGCTGGCCGCCGGTGAAGCCCTTCGTCGGATCGTCAGGAGCCTGCGGGCCAGTGAACGAGTTCGACGATTCGCCGCCCTGCGTGATCGGCTCGCCGATGCACTGGTCGGCCTCTTCGCGCAGCCGGTGGACGCCCTCCGCGACCCCAGCGATGCTGTCGAACACGGCCATCCGGGTGGCGTCCGTTGCGCGCTCCAGCTCGGACTCTGCCGCATCGGCAACGTTCATCTGCGGCTTGATCTGCACCAGCTTGTCGTTGACGCAGTTGAGCTTGATGACGTCTTTCTCCTTGCGCGCGACCTGTTGCAGGTACAGCACGTGGCGCGCGTCGGCACGCGTCTGATCATGGAGCTGATGGACGCGGTTCTGGAGATCTATCGCCGAGAGGGGCGCCGTGGCGCTCACGCGCACGGAATCGGTCTTCGTCATCGCGCTGCCGCTTACTCCGTTAGGGCTCAACCACCCGCCCACCGGATCGGCATAAAGTGCCGAGGCCGTTCCCCCGGCCAAGAGCCCCCAAAGTCCAATTTTCACCAGTAACTTCATTGCGTTCTCCAACCGCAAGCGCCAGCGTACAGGTGCCCGGCGTCGAGGTCAACGTTCAAGGGTTGGTGGCCATAGATCATCCCGTTGTTCATGCACCACGCGATGAACCTCGCTGCTCGACGCGGTAACTTAACGGTGCACCCGTCCCTGGCCGGCTCGGTTAGCTCATGCGTCAATTCCTCTGGGTTCTCCTCATCTTGGTCTCGACGTCCTGCCACGACGACCCACCTGTCATCTACCCGACGGCCGCGCCGCTGGACGTCAACAAGCTGGCGCTCGGCCCTGGCGACAAGCTGAACCTCACAGTGTTCTATGGATCACATTCGCTCCAGGCGGCGTATACGCTCGACAACTCGGGGCAGATCTCGGTCCAGTTCATCGGAGCCGTGGAGGCGAACGGCAAGACCGTGGATCAGCTTCGCGAGATGATCCGGGCGCGGCTCGCCGACGGCTTCCTGAACGAGCCGATCGTCTCGCTCACGATCGCCGAGATCAATTCCCTCACGCTTTCGATCTCGGGCATGGTGTCCAAGACCGGCGCCGTGAAGTTCACGCCCGGAATCACGATCACGGAGGTCATCGCGCAGTCCGGTGGGTTCACCCCGATGGCGCGCAAGAACATGGTGAAGGTGACGCGCATGCTGAACGGGATGAAGGAGACCTACAAGCTGCCGGTCGAGAAGATCGCCGAAGGCGAGCGCCCGAATTTTCCGATGCTGCCAGGCGACGAGGTGTTCGTACCCGAGCGGCCTTGGTGAGCGGTGCGAGCGCGCGACCGGATCTCGCTGGCGATCGGCGGTGCGGCGCTCCTGGTGTCGGTGCTCGTCATCGGCAGCGTGCTGCGCTGGACCCAGGCCATCGTCGCGGCGCTGGTCGGGCTCGCCCTGGTGATGCAGCTCGGCTCGCGGCGCCGGCTCGGCCAGGTGTCGCCGCTCGTCGTCTTGCTCGGCTTCGCGATCGTCCTCACGGCGCTCCAGCTGATCCCGCTACCGGACGCGCTGCTCGATGCGCTGAACGCCCGCGGTAACGAGCTCCGCAGCGACGGCGCCGCGCTCGCGGGCACCGCGCCGTGGCACGCGATCTCGCTCGATCCGGCGGGCACGCTGCGCGCGCTCGCGTTCTTCATCACCCTGCTCGGGGTCGCGCTACTCGGCTTGCGCATCACCAGCTCCGAGCGAGGGCGATACCTCGTGCTCGCGGGGGTCGCGGTGACCTGCAGCCTCGCCGCCGCCGTGACCGGGCTCCACACGCTGCTCAATATGCAGAGCCTGTACGGGGTCTACGAGCCGCAGCACGCGACCCCGCCGATCCTGGGCCCCTTACTCAACCCTAACCACCTCGGCGGCCTGATGGCGATCGGCGCGGTGCTCGCGGTCGGCCTGGTGTTCTACCAGCGCCAGACCGCGCAGCTCCGCGTGCTGTGGGTCGTGATCGCGATCGGGTGCAGCGCGACCGCGATGGCGTCGCTGTCGCGCGGCGCGACCCTGGCGCTCGGCCTGGGCGTCGCGACGACGATCGCGCTCTTGTTCGCAGGGCGGCTCGGCGCCGCGAGCGACGACCGCTCGCGGCCGCGGCGCGCGCTCATCAACGACGTGCCGATCGCGATCGTGATCGCGTTCGGCCTCGCGGTCGCGGTCTACACGAGCGCCGGCAAGGTCGCCGACCAGCTCGAGAACACGTCGCTCGCCGAGTTGCACCAGCCGCTCAGCAAGTACGAGGCCTGGAGGTCGTCGTTCCGGCTCGTCGAGGAGACGCCCTGGGTCGGGATCGGTCGCGGCGCGCTCGAGCCGACGTTCACGCGGGTCCACGAGCCGAGCGCCTACATCACGTTCTCGCACCTCGAGAACGAGTACATCCAGGCGGCCGTCGAGTGGGGCGTGCCGGGCGCGATCGTGCTCGGGCTCGCGTTCGCGTGGTGCATCGCGACCGCGGTCAAGCGCTGGCGCGACGGTCCGCTGGCGGCGGCCGCGATTGGCGCGTGCGCTGCGATCCTGTTCCAGAGCAGCGTCGACTTTGGCGTCGAGCTGCTCGGCGTTGCCGTGCCGGCGCTCCTGGTCGCGACGACCCTGTTCGGGGTACGGCTGCGCGAGTCACGCACGCGCTGGGTCACCGGCGCGCGGGTCCTGCTCGTGATGGCGCTCGCCGGCTCGTCCGCGGTGCTGCTCCTGCCGGTAACGCGCAGCATCCAGGAAGATCACGACTGGTTGATCGCCGCCGACGACGCGACGCTCGCCGACATGCGCCAGGTAATGGAGCGCCATCCGCTCGACTACCTCAGCTACGGCGAGGCGGCGGCGCTGATGCTGCGCACCGGCGACGCCCAGGCCGCGAAGCTCCTCAACCACGCGCTGCAGCTCCATCCCACGCACCCCGGCCTGCACCGGCTCGCCGCGCGGATGTTGATCGCGGGCGGCCACCGCTCGCAGGGTGCGGTCGAGTACGCGCTCGCCTTGCGCGGCACGCTGTCCCCGAAGAACCTGGTCGCCGAGATCGTGGCGCTGTTGCCGGAGGTCGACCTGGCGGCCGCGGCGATCCCGACCGACGCGGCGAACCACGCTCAGATCCTGCGCTCGCTGAACGAGCTTTCGCGCAACGACATCGCCCTGCGCTGGCTTGCCCACGTGGTGGTCGGTCCGCAGCATGATCTAGCCGTGATCGACGAGCTGTACGCGCTCGCGATGAACCGCTACGATCTACCGGTGGCCGAGCTTGCGGCCCGCCGCCGGCTCGGCGAATCGCACACCAGCACCTCGCGCATCATGCTCGCCCGCGTGATGTTCCGGCGCGAAGCGTTCGACCAGGTCATCCAGGATCTCGCCGACGTGCCGAAGTGGAAGGGCCGCACCGACGAGCAGGCCGACGCCTGGTTCCTGGTCTGTGACTGCTACATCGAGAAGCGCGCGTGGGATCCGGCGCTCGAGTGCCTGCACAAGCTCGACGGATCGGGTATCATCAGAGAGGCGCGGCGCAACGACGTCGTCAAGCGGCTCACGATCGTGAACGAACAGCGCGCGACAGAAGCCAAGCAAAAGGCTATCGAAGCGATGGAACGCGCGCTAGGGTCTGCCGCGAAGTCGCCATGACCATCCGGTCGTATCGTCGGTCTCACCTGCGAACCCTCGAGGACGAGTCCGTTCACATCTTCCGCGAGCTCGCCGCGGAGCGCGAGCGGCCGTGCCTCCTGTTCTCCGGCGGCAAGGACTCGATCGTCCTCTTGCGGCTCGCCGAGAAGGCGTTCCGGCCGGCGCGGTTTCCGTTCCCGCTCATGCACGTCGACACCGGCCACAACTTCGTCGAGACGCTCGACTACCGCGATCGCCGGGTCGCCGAGCTCGGCGAGCGCCTGATCGTCGCGTCCGTCCAGGACTCGATCGACCAGGGCCGCGTGACCGAGGAGAAGGGCCCGCGCGCCTCGCGCAACCGGCTGCAGACCACGACGCTGCTCGATGCGATCGAGGAGCACCAGTTCGACGCCGCGATCGGCGGGGCCCGCCGCGACGAGGAGCGCGCGCGCGCCAAGGAGCGCATCTTTTCGCACCGCGACGAGTTCGGCCAGTGGGATCCCAAGAGCCAGCGGCCCGAGCTGTGGTCGCTCTACAACGGCCGGGTCCGGCGCGGCGAGCACCTGCGGGTGTTCCCCTTGTCGAACTGGACCGAGCTCGACGTCTGGCAGTACATCGAGCTCGAGGACATCCCGCTGCCGTCGATCTACTTCGCCCACGAGCGCGAGGTGTTCGAGCGCGACGGCATGCTGTACGCGGCCAACCGGTTCGTCACGCTGCTCCCCGGCGAGCGGATCCGCACGGAGGTCGTGCGGTTCCGGACGATCGGCGACATGACGTGCACCGGCGCCGTCAAGTCCGACGCCAGGACGCTCGAGGGCGTGATCGCCGAGGTCGCCGCCGCCCGCGTGACCGAGCGCGGCGCCACCCGGGCCGACGACCGGTTCACCGAGGCCGCGATGGAAGATCGCAAGCGCGAGGGTTACTTCTAGTGCCTCGCGACAGTGAATTTGACAGTTTGGTGAACAACCTGGCCCCGCGAGGCGGCAACGCGCCGCGTAGCGACGCGGGCTGGGTCCGGCGCGAGATAAATTGCACGGCCGGGTGGTCAAGCGCCGGTCGGTCGTGGAGATGGCGCCGCCGGCTACTCGCAATACGGCGGTCAACGGACGAGCGACGGGCCCAGACCCGCGTCGCCAGCGCGCGTGTTCGCGTTCTCCGTGAGCTCCGCAACCGATCAAACCCTCTGTGCCGAGGTACTCGATGACGGTCGGACTCGAAGACGAGGCCGAGCTCCTGCGGTTCTCGACCGCGGGCTCGGTCGATGATGGCAAGTCGACGCTGATCGGGCGCCTCTTGTACGATACGAAGACCGCGTTCGAGGATCAGCTGCAGCACGTCGAGGACGTCTCGCGGCGCCGCGGCGACGAGCGCGTCAACCTCGCGCTCCTGACCGACGGGCTGCGCGCCGAGCGCGAGCAGGGCATCACGATCGACGTCGCGTACCGCTACTTCGCGACCAAGCGCCGCAAGTTCATCATCGCCGACACGCCCGGCCACATCCAGTACACGCGTAACATGGTCACCGGGGCGTCGACGGCGAGCCTGTCGATCATCCTGGTCGACGCGCGCCACGGCATGGTCGAGCAGAGCCGCCGCCACGCCTTCATCGCCTCGCTGCTCCGCATCCCGCACCTGGTGTTTGCGGTCAACAAGATGGATCTCGTCGACTGGAGCGAGGAGCGGTTCCGCCGGATCGAGGACGAGTTCCGCAACTTCGCCGCCCGGCTCGACGTCCAGGACATCGCGTTCATCCCGATGAGCGCCTTGACCGGCGCCAACGTCGTGGAGCGCTCGCGCGAGATGCCGTGGTACCACGGCCCGACGCTGCTCTATCACCTCGAGATCGTCCACATCGCGAGCGATCGCAACCTGATCGACGTCCGGTTTCCGGTCCAGTGGGTGATCCGCCCGCAGTCGAATGAACACCCCGACTACCGCGGCTACGCCGGGCAGGTGGCCGGCGGCGTGCTGCGCCCCGGCGACGACGTCGTCGCGCTGCCGAGCGGCCTGGCCACCAAGATCACCAAGATCGAGCAGTGGGCCGAGCCGATCGACGAGCGCAGCGAGACGGCGGAGGGTGGGGACCCCGACGGCTCTGCCGGCGGGGCGGGGGGCAGAGCCCCCCGTGGAATCGACGCCGCGTTCCCGCCGATGAGCGTGACCGTGCACCTCGCCGACGACGTCGACCTCGGGCGCGGCGACATGCTGTGCCGGCCCAACAACCAGCCGATCGTCGGCCAGGATCTCGACGCGATGATCTGCTGGATGGCGGACCGCCCGCTGTCGCCGAAGGGCCGCTACGCGCTCAAGCACACCACGCGGTGGACCCGCGCCGTGGTGACCGACATCCTGTACCGGCTCGACGTCAACACCGGCCACCGCGACGAGGCCACCCACGAGCTCAAGCTCAACGACCTCGGCCGGATCCGGATCCGCACCACCACGCCGGTGCTCTACGATCCCTACCGCCGCAACCGCGTGACCGGCTCGTTCATCCTGGTCGACGAGGCCACCAACGCCACGGTCGCCGCCGGGATGCTCCTGGCCACGGAGTGAGCGGAGTCCTTCGCCTGCTCATGGCGGGCCGGGCCGTGGCGATGGCGACGTTCTTTTGCAAAACCTCGGCCTTATAGCGCAGTTTCGGCTAGAGGCCGAGCACCGCGAGCACGCCGGCCGCGACCGTGTGGGCGTCGTAGAGCAGGGCGGCGCGGGCACGGCCGGCGGCGGCGATGCGCGCGAGCAACGCCGGCGACGCGACGAGTCGGATCATCGCGGCGGCGAGCGCGCGGGCGTCCCGCACCGGCACGATCAGGCCGCTCTCGCCGTCGACCACCGTCTCGCGGCAGCCGGGTGCGTCCGTCGTGATCACGGCGCGGTTCATGCTCATCGCTTCCAACACCGAGCGCGGCGTGCCTTCGCGATACGACGGCAACACGAGCACGTGGGCGGCCGCGAGGTGTGGCCGCACGTCGTCGGTCGCGCCGAGGTACTCGACCGTGCCATCTGCGACGACCGCGTCGAGCTCGCGCTGGGTCAGGCTCTCGGGGTTGGGATCGAGCCAACCGGCGATCCGGAACGTCGCGCCAGGGTAGCGCTCGCGCACCATGCGAGCGGCCGCCACGTACTCGGCGATGCCCTTGTCGCGCAACAGCCGGCCGAGGAACACGAACACCGGCGGGCCGGACGGCAACGGCTGTGGCGCGTAGTGCGCGAGATCGACGCCGCTGCCGCGTACGACTGCGACCCGCGCGTGCGGAGGGATCGCACCGAGCCTGGCGAGCTCGTCGCGATCGTCGGGGTTCTGGAAGATCACGACCTGGCACTGCGCGAGCCCGGCGCGATACAGCGTACGCGCGATCGCCGCGACGAGCCGCTGCTTCACCGTGCGCACGCTCGCCAGCGCCGAGCCCATCCCGGTGATCATCACCGCGCGGTTCGGAACGCCGGCCAGCCGTGCCGCCAGGCTGCCGTAGATCGCCGGCTTGATCGTGTAGCCGAGCACGAGGTCGGGGCGGAGCGTGCGCAGCCGGCGCACCAGCGCGTGGATCGCCTTGGTATCCGCCACGGGATCGATCCCGGCGCGCTGGAGCTCGATCGGCTCGAACCGTACCCCGAGCGCGGCGAGCCGGGCACGCACGCAGGTGCCGCCGGAACCAGCTTCGGGCGCCATCGCCGTGACCTCGTGACCGCGCGCGACCATCGCCGCGAGCAAGGGACCGCGAAACGTCAGGAGCGACGGCGCCCAGCCGCCGATCACCACGACGCGCATCACCGCCCTCGCGCCGGGCGGTGATGCTGCGGATCGCGCCACCGGTGGCGACCCGATCGATGCCCGATGGTCAAGCTCGACGCGATCACGGTCTTCGTCGCACGATTTCGATCACCCGGTCCTGGTCGCGGTGGGTGAGCGCCGACCCGCTCGGCAGACACAGCCCGTCGCGAAACAGCTGCTCGGCGATCTGCCCGCGGAGCACCCGTGCCTCGGCGAACGCCGGCTGGAGATGAAGTGGCTTCCACACCGGCCGGGCCTCGATGTCGACGGCGGCGAGCCGATCGATCACGTCATCGCGCGTCTCGCCGGAGACGCCAGCGTCGATCGTCGCGCACGTGAGCCAGAACGTCGCGCAGCCAAAGCTCGCCTCGGGCATGAACGACCACCCGGGAAGTTCACCGAGCGCCGCCCGATAGCGCGCCTGGATTGCCCGCCGAGCCTCGACGCGGCGCTCCAGATCGGCGAGCTGCGCCCTCCCCACCGCCGCCAGAAGGTTGCTCAGCCGGTAGTTGTAGCCGATCTCCTTGTGCTCGTAGTGCCGCACCGGCTCGCGCGCCTGGGTCGCGAGGTGGCGCGCGCGATCGATCCAGGCCCGGCGTGTGGCGAGCAGCATGCCGCCGCCGGACGTCGTGATGATCTTGTTGCCATTGAACGACAAGATCGAGAGATCGCCGAGCGAGCCGGCCGGCCGGCCGCGATACGTCGCGCCGAGGGCCTCGGCCGCGTCCTCGATGACCGCCACGCCGTGACGGCGACACGCCGCGAGGATCGGCTCCCAGTCCGCGGACTGGCCGTAGAGGTCGACGCCGATCATCGCCTTGGGCAGCGTGCCGCTGCGCGCGGCGCGATCGAGCTCGGCGACGACGAGGCCCGGATCGAG
>Ga0070690_100001821_pt1 | contig 11302 bp, 10 predicted proteins | sample KBSS33HmetaG_FD_64671 | JGI IMG/M metagenome (GOLD analysis project Ga0070690, IMG submission 64671) | Switchgrass rhizosphere microbial communities from Kellogg Biological Station, Michigan, USA - KBS S3-3H metaG | ecosystem: Host-associated > Plants > Roots > Rhizosphere ...
AGACGGGCAGGTGTAGACTCTGTCACGGCTATGCGGATCGTGGGACGCAAGTCCGAAAAGATGCACAAGCGATATAATTCAGTGGCAGAATGTGATCTCACTGCAGCGGCGAATAAGTTAAACACCTACCTTTCTAACACCGTAATAACACCTGCCGGTTCTTCTGAATCTGTCCAAACCGTAAGTGCTTGAAAGGATGGAGCCGGCGACCCGGATTGAACGGGTGACCTGCGGTTTACGAAACCGCTGCTCTACCAACTGAGCTACGCCGGCATCGCAAGGAAATTAACGTCTTAACGTGTAGGAGTCAAGGATAAGTCACGTACTGTACCCAAACTGTACCCGTGAAGCTTGTGGGATGCCTCACGAAGGTCGGCATCGCTTATGATGTTGTAGCGATCGTGCTTTAAGATCTCGGAAGAATTACTAGCGCTTGAGTTATCGCCTTCATGTAGAGTTCTGAAGAGCTAAGATTACCGGGCCCACTCACCATTTGCGGGTGTCCGTGAATAGCAGGACCACTGTGCCCATTTCTGTGGCCGAGGCGGTTTCTATGCCCTCCTCCGCCCCCACACGCCAACCATCGGAGAAATGAAAAACCTTTTGCAACCATGCGCGCCCGCCATACCAGCAGCATGAGCAATCCGGGAATGGGGGTCAGAAGGAATGCCTCTTGTAGACCGAGGGGATTCACTCCAAGGACCACGATCTGCCCGTTATCAGTGACGGCGATGGCTTCCTCAAGAGTCCAGCCTTTTCCAGAACCATCCAATAAGTTGTTGAGGTTGCTCAATGACCCATGGCGATAAACAAAGGCGTTATGGGCTCCATCCTCATGGTTGTAGGACCATCCAACCACCTGTCCAGTGCTGTTGATGCCTCGCGCTTCGCTAATTGTCTTTCTTAGGGTGCCCACATCCGTCATCGTGCCGTTAGTGTAAAGGAAGGCATGGTAAGGCTGGGTGGTAGAGACCACGTCGGCATAACCAACCACCTGCCCCGCATCATTGATGTCAAAGGCAATGCTATTTGGCCCTCCTAGGGTGCCTAGATCCGTCATGATGCCGTTCCTATAGAGAAAGGCGTGGGAGACCTGGGTACCAGTACTGTCGGTGGTTCCTGGATCGGAAATTCCAACCACCTGCTCGGCATCATTGATGCCAAAGGCTTGGCTCTCTACTCCGCCCAAGCTGCCGAGGAGGTTCGTCATCGCGCCATAAAGAAAGGCACGCTGGGCGTCGTTGCCGGGATCGTTGGAGGCTTCGGGAGCAGGAGCGTAGGACCCTCCAACGATATGCCTGTCATTGTTGACACCATAGGCCATGCTTGTGGTTCCGTCGGACATCCTTCCCAGGTTGCCAAGCGCCGTGAGTGTATAGAACTCAGCGAGGTCAGCACGAACCGGAATAGCTACTAATAGGACAGCCCCCCACATGAGCAGGCCGCATAGTGCACTACTCCATTTCTCAAGAAGTCGCTTCACAGGTCGCATTCCATAAGTTCAAGGACAGTTTGAAAGACGGTCCTGCATGAACTGAGTTCGTCCCGATTCCTAAGCTAGTCACTCACAGTGCACCCTAAGAATTACGCCGTCAATCCCCTCTAAATAGTCAGTTCCCTCTAATGGGTTAAAATGGTGAGGCTCAACACCCCATCGCTAGTTCTTTCATGGGGGGCTGGTAGCGGCACGTCTTTTGCTTTATCGGTCAATTCACGAGAGCCTTCGTAGTCTCACTCTTACATGAAAACTATATTTTGGCCGCCAGATATTAGACCACGAATCGGCCAAACTCCTACTCGACATACCCGGTGAATGCACAGCGTCGTGCGGGCAGAGGGAACGCTTGCACCATCACAAGCGCAATGTGCTGGGCTTAGACCTTGCTGCATAAGGGGTTCACGATGGATTGGAAACACAAAGCGGAGCGGCTACTCGGTAATCGTACGCGCCATGTCGACGGAGACGGACAATTCGCCGTGGTCACGCCGTGCGGAAAGCGTGCATTCTCTCTGTGGGCAACGAGAGCGGATGCAGAGCAGGTTAGGGAGAGCATCATGTCCTGCGGAGCCGAGTGTCTGGGTAGTGCTTCTCACTATATTGTGGAGCTAGGAAAGTCGGACTGATCGCGTTTCCTTCAAGAGTTTCCTCTTGCCTCTCCGATGGTGCGAAAGCTGATATGTTGAGAGATTACCCACCCCGAGCTCTTCTGGAGTCCGACTCCCAACATGAACAGAGCGCGAAGCCATCTCCCGCTCCTCGAGCGAGACAGAATCTGCATGGTTTCTCCTTCACCTTCTACAACTCCAACTTTTTGAAGCACTCCACAATTCGTTGATCCATTCATAAATGGCAGCGAGCGCCCTTGGCATCTACTTTGCTCACACCTCAACGCCAAACGTGTTCTTCTTCCTGCCTCGCCTCACGCATGAAGTAGACCGACCTGAAAACCTAATTCAACGTCTTCACACGCACCCTCGGAGGAAGCGCATGAGCCATGTCACGAGGCACCACTTCTCTTTCCCGCAGGCCAGAGTCACAGAGAACGCTCGCACGCTACTAGGCCTGTCCACCATCGTTACGGGTCTTCTTCTGACGCTGATGGCCTTGTTGACCGGATGTGCCAGCGGAGGAGAAAGCGGCAGCGACCCATCAGCAGCAGCACCACCGGTAGCCACCGTGTCGCTCGAATGGCAACCAGTTCGAGACCCATCTGTCATCGGCTATTTTGTTTATTACAGCCGGCGATCATCAGGGCAACCAGGCAGCTGCACATACGACAGTTCCATGTATGTTAACTCCCCGTCGGCCACGGTCCCTAACCTTGATCCTCATACTATCTATTATTTTGCAGTGAGTGCCTATAACGGTCTCGAAAGCCCCTGCTCAGAGGAAATATCGACCATCACTTCTTCCCCTGTCATCTAGGTCATTTCAACCCTGCGCCATTGCCCGCACCCCTCGGACTCTATTATCCGTTACAGGTTTCCGAAGCGACTTCACGGCGTGCAGGTGAGTTGCCCCTTCTCTGGACAGTCGATCCCGTTGAGGCGAATACGTTCAGCGCGGGTGTTGTGTAACACTTCGATCGTATCGCCGTCGAGGACGGAGACGACAGGGCCAGTGAAGGCAGCAATTGCGAGGGGAGCACACAGCAGAAGAAGGATGCCGGTACAGCCGCCCCAAAGGCTAGCTCTGATCCCACGAGTCACTCCGCTGTTCCCAGAAACCCATCCCATCGGGCATCCACAACAAATTGCGCAGTTGTTGAACGCACTGCATCATCGAGACTGTAGGTGAAGAAGTTAATCCAGGAGAATGGGAGCAACGCTAGCCAATAGAATTGTCTCGCTGAAATTTCGTATTTATACGTTTTTTTGGGCAAATTCTTGTTAGGGACGCTGTAGGAGAGCTCCCAGCCGCCTTCATTAATATAAAAAGGGATGACAAAGGAAGCCACTGATGAGATATGCCCAAGGTACTCTCCATACCAATGCCATGGATACAGTTTCTCCCGGACGTAGACGAAGACTTCCATCCCTGTCTCAGAACTGCAAGCGAGAGCGGGGTCGTCGCGACAGCCTGCATAGCGTTGAAGCGCTTCGTGCAGGGCACGATTCACAGCCGCAGGTGAGAAGACGCCACTAACGGTCCACTGAAAGGTTCCTCCCCCAGTCAGACCATATGAAAACTGAACGGTCTGACGACAACGAGGGGATGCAGCCGGCTCATATGGGCTTGGGAGGGGATTCACAATCTGGAAATCCCGATACGTCACGCAGCCTGGGATGATAACCAGCAGTGCGAGGAGAATGAGGGTTCGGGTTCTCATTACTTCTGCTTCGCACAGTTCAGGCGGCGAATAATGATCATGTTCGTTGAGGAAGATTTCGCCCGCCGTCGGCATATTGTGTGATGATTAACCTATTGGAACTTTACCATTCACTGTTCGAACATGGGACTGAGGGAACCCCCGAGTAATCTTGTCATGACCATCAAACCTGTCTAGAAGTTCAGTGCCGCCTCACTTCCCTTTCGGTAACAGACCCCGCTTCTCCAGCTCCTTCAGGTGACTTTCGACAAGACTCAATACTATATCCTTGACGTCCGGGATGGTAAGTATCTTCCACCGCGCTTTACGAGGGATGGGCAAAGAAGCCGCAAGATGAGGCGCTGGAAAATGGTGGACTATCGGCTACCTGGTCCAGTCGAGGGGGGAATGGGTCCGTGCCAGTGGCCTTTCACTGCTGTGACTGACTGGTCGTAGTTGGGCCACCATACCGTCAACTCGCCATTGGCCAGACGTACCTCCACCAATAAAGCCTTCCACGCAGTCTCGCTGTGAAACCAATAGACACCTGGTTTCGTCGGCGGTGCTGAACCGCTGTGAAAGGCTGGACTGGTTTGAAGGGGGTCGGTGAGCATTGCCGTATGTGCAACGCTTATCACAACACTTTTTTGAGAGCAATACTCTAAGGAGTCGCTAGATGGACAAGGGCCCACCCAACCCCCAGCGGGATGACAATCACAAGACCCACGATGACCAGCAGCACAGAAACTCCAACAAGCGTGCGAAGAGTGGCCATCCTGACACCTCCTAGCCATCAAGCCTGTGTGTGTTTGCCCTGTCAGAAGAATACCACCCCTGTTGCTAGGCGAAAGACCCTGAAGGAGGTACTGCAAAGGTGGGGGTGGCCTTGAGGGCGAGCATACGAATGATCCTGAGTCATTTATGCCAGTAAGAAAATATCCTGAAAAGCGTCGTGAAACGAGTGGAGAAAAGGTATGTGCTCTGTGCCCGAAATTGTGCCCGCGAGCGACTGTATACGACCCGCCGCTACTCACCGGCAACCAAGGAGGCAAAAGAAAATCCCTTGTAATCACAAGAGATCACAAGGGGTTCTGAGTGCTAATTCGGTTTACGAAACCGCTGAGAAGTGCGCAGCAGACCTTCTCTGCCCGACAACCGTGCCGTCAGACCAGCAGCCGGCGCTACTTCAACTGCGCAATAGGCTGCAGTCTGACTGAGGCTCCCAGACCGGGCCCTGGGAGGCAGAGAGATTCATGCCCATTGCCATACTGCTCTTGAGCCACCTTGAACAACTGCCACTTTGTATAGGTGCATAGTTCTCCGACCAGGATAAAACCGTTCCTATCCAGATCCGCCGGGCCACCCAGGCCTTTGAGCAATTGATAGGCAAACAATCCATGCCGGCCCTGGTCGTAACTAGGGGCTTCCCGGACTGCTCGGTTGCCGACCATCCACATGATCTTCCCTTTTCCATTATCTCCCTGCCCCCACAAAGGGACAGTTCCTTCTGCCGCCTCCTTGCCGGGTGCCCATTCCAGCGAGAGATCGAGTATCACGATGGCCCGCTGAATCGGCAATGATGCCAAGGAATCATGCAGTCGACGAAGCGAATAGAGTCGTGCATCAAACATGGTCGTACTGTCGAATAATCTGATCGATACTGCCCCAGTGGCCGGCTCAACGACTCCTCGACCCGTGATCGAAACGTAGACCACCGTGGTGGGATCTACCAGCTTGGGCAGCCACTCTTCCAGCGCTTCGGCCAGGTCGGCCTTGAGGGCATGGGCGTCAACGAGGGTGCGTACACGCTCGGATGGGATCCCGCCGGTCGCCTTAAGGTGAGCGGCGATGACCTCCGCATCCCTCGCGGCATACTTCACCGGAACGACGCCGTTATCCCGAAATCGCCCCACGCCGACCACGATACCGACCGCCTTCGGCTGTCTGAGAAGGCTGGGCCGTTTCGACAGCTGATCGACATCAACCGGCGCCGCTTGGACCATTGTTCCAGATTCAGGCACCATCGTCACTAGAAACTTCTTGGGTGAGGGCAGCTGGACCGACTGGGACCCGGCATACAATGTCAATGTCAACTCCGCCTCCACGGCGTTATTGACCCTGCCAACCTTGCCGTCCAATACTATCCGTTTCACCTCACCGGACTGGAGATCGCCGACCGATACCCTGATGGGAATCCGCTCAATCAAGGCAGGCGAAGCAGCTACCGACAACTCGACAGCCCTTGCAGGTCCCGGTCCCTCATTCTTGATTTCGATTTCGATCGCAACCGCTTCACCGGTGCTCAACATCTGATTGTGATTCTCGGGACGAACGATCGCACGGAACACCAGCGTGGCAGGTCCATCTGCTGAAACAGGTGCAGGAGCGACTGCCGATGACTGAAGCGCAACTTGCCCTGCCGGCTTGGACCCGTCAGCCTTGCGTGCTTGAGCAGCCTCGCCGATCTTGGAAGAGGTGCCAAGATATGCGGCCATGCCATCTGTCACATAACCTATTGCCTCTTTGGCAATCGCATCGAGACCCTTAACCTCGCACGACGCATCGGTGACCTCGACATCTCCACGACCGATGCTCTGAAGTTTCTTGCTGTAGAGAACCACCCCATCGGCAGCCCTATAGGCAAAGTCCAACCCCACAGCGACCATGGCAGGGTAGCTCTTGTTGGCCTTATGAGTGATCGCAAGGTCGACGGTGGCAGGTCCCAACGATGCATCGACATATCCGTCAGGAACCGACGAGGGCCCTGCACCATCCGGCAAAACGTTTTCAAAGACGCGGCCTATCTTTCGCGTAAGGAGATTCTGCAACGGCGCGCCAATCGGCAAGGATTGCCTTTGGCCGCAGGCGTCTTGATAAGCAAGCTGAGCCGCGGCGATGCTTGGGTCGGATCGAAGTTGGACCGTCAGGGGAACATCGTATCCGACAACCGCCCCCTCTCCTCTCGAGAAGAACGAGCAACTCGTCAACGTCAGAATAGACAACCCCGCGACAACCCCTGAGGCCGCACGAAGCAAGAGGGACGGACGCGCTGAATCTATGACCTGCACAATATTCTTATACAGAAAAATGCCCAAGGAGCACAACGGGCCCGGTTTGTTTGGTCTTTTTAGTTTATTTGGTTCATCTGGTTAGACCCGTTCAACCAAACAAACCAGACAAACCAAATAAACTAGAGAAACCTGCCTGCGCGGTGCGGCGTTGACAGCCCCACACCCCTCGGCTAAGTTGACCCCCATGACGGAATCTTCCTCGCCGGAACCGGGATCACCATTACCGCCTCAATTGTCCTGGTCGGCTGTCAGCCGACTCATCCGCCTCCAAAACCAGACTGGAACATGGCTGCTCATGCTCCCAACACTCTGGTCCCTGGTCCTCGCCGCTCGCGGGACGCCTTCGCTTCATTTGCTTGTCGTCTTCGTCATCGGATCATTTGTGATGCGCAGTGCGGGAGTCGTCTTGAACGATTTAGCAGATCGATCCTTTGATCGGCATGTGACCCGCACAAGGGTCCGTCCACTTGCCTCGGGTGAACTCGGCGTCAGACATGCCCTGATGGTCATCGGGTTCTTTCTTCTGCTGGCCGCAATACTCGTATTATCCCTTGACCCCTTCACGATCCTCTTGAGTCCAATCGCCATCCTCTTAGCTGCCCTTTATCCCTTCGCAAAACGCGTCATCCACATCCCACAAGCCATTTTGGGGGTCGCCTTCGGCTGGGGCACCATCATGGCCTGGACCGCCTCGCGGGGCGCTATCGAAGCGCCGGCCTGGTGCCTGTTCGCTGCCACGATCTGCTGGGCGGTCGGATATGACACGATTTACGCATTGCAAGATCGGGAGGATGATCGCCGGATCGGGGTGAAGTCTTCGGCGCTGTTGTTCGGTTCATCGACGTGGATTGCCGTCGGGACAGTCTTTTGTGCAATGCTGTTCCTGCTGGGACTCGCCGGCTGGCTTGCCGACATTGGCTGGATCTATTATGGAGTACTCGTGACCATCGGCTGGTGGTGTGCGAGACAAGCCCTGCAGCTCAGGCAGGTTGTATCGACGCCCACCGCTTTTCACATGTTTCAGCAACATGTGTGGGTAGGAGCCGCCATCTTCTTAGGAATGGTCGCGGGATTTCTACTCTGAGATCAGCTCCCCGGCTTGCTGACGGGTAAAGGCTCTTCCGGCTTGTTGGTCGAACCTTCTGGATTTGCGGGCGCGCGCAACGTACTGAGATACATCGTCACGGCTTTGGCATCGGCATCGCTGAGCCCGAGCGCCGGCATCCTGGTCTCTGCATTCATCGCCTGCGGGTTCTTCAGCCACCGATAGGTCCAGGTCGCATTCAACCTGAACCCTGCTCGATCGAGCGCCGGGCCGACCTTTCCGCCCTCACCGCCGATGGCATGGCAGCCGTTGCAGCCATACTTGTCCTCATAATACCGCTTGCCGAGCTCCACCAACTTTGGAACCTCTGCCGGCTTCACGGTGAGATCCGGCCTGGCGACACTCTGGCCTTTTCCCGGCCTGGACGAAAAATTATTGACCGCGTTCTGGGCCGCGTCACGACCCTTTTTCGCCTGAGCCATGGCAGCCAATTCCTTGGCATACGCTGCATCATCGACATCGACGTTTTTCTTTTCTGCCTCTTCGTTTGCGAGCTTTTCAGCCTCCTCGTAGGCCTTCGTGGTCTGCTCCAAATTGGCTTGAGCCGCCGTGAGTGCATCAGCCAACTGTTTCTTTCTCTCTTCGATCTTAAACTCCAATTTCGTGCCGTGGAGGCCCCTGACATAGCCGACAATCGCCCATATCTCGTCTTCCGACAGGGTGTACTTGAACGTCGGCATGGTAGGCACGCCGAACTCGTCATCGCCGATCTCGTCGCCCCCTTCACCTGTATCTTTCATATCCCGGTAAATCGTCTCGAAGATGTCCTTGTCCTTGAGCGTGCTCATCTCTGCTTTATTCGTGAGGTCTTTCGGCTTCGGATCCGGCATGGAGGACCAATTGTACCCCTCATTCTGGCGTCCACTCTCGCCGTGACAGTGCGAGCAATAGTGGTTGTAGAGTTCATGCCCCTTCGCCTGCTGATCGTTGGCACAACCCCCGGCAACCAGGGCCCCGATGCCGATCAGCGCACTTACCACTCCCGATACGTATAAGGGGACCGCCTTCATGGTCGAGGCCCTTTCTTGAGATTACGGATCAGAAAAAACTGAAATCCGAAAGCCAAGCCCACAGCGATGGCTGCATAGTAATAGCCGGTATAATTCGGCGGCGCCTCTGCACGGAAATTCCACCAGGAGGAAACCGCCTTTTGGGATCCCTTCTCCTTTACTGCGCCGCTGACGTCTTTCTTGCCATCCCAGACGGCAAAGGCAATATTGATGAACCCACCCATTGGGATCTGCGTATCTTCTTCAAGATGGCCGGTCTCGAGCGGCCTCGTAAAGACCACTTTCCATGTCCCGTTGGAGTAGACGCCTTTGGCTTTCACGTCCTGATGATCTTGCGTCTTGAGCGTGCCGAAGCCCATGGCATTCATGTCGACGCCCTTCGCATCTTTGTTTCTCCAAAACCAGATATTGACCGGCCCGCCTTCCACCTGCAACATCGGCTGTCCATGGGCAAAGTGGGCCTTCTTATCGCCCACCATGAATTCAATCGCCGCTGCATCGTCCGCATCTTCGGTCGGATCTGCATACTCCAAAAGAATGGCGACGTTCGTTCCGTCATGCAGGGCTCGCACGCTCAAGTCCTTGACCGTGGCATCCAGAATGCGGTTCGGCCAATGGACTTGCGGAGACATGGGAAATTTCGCCTGGGGCGCGCTGTTCCAGACTGCCGCAGTCGGATCATCGGCCGGCAGCCCGGCCTTCACCAATGGAGCAGTGACTGCATTACTTTCCGATGCCGATTCGGGTGACGCGCTGGCCGGGGCCTTCTCTTCGGCCCAAGCCGGCTGCGTCGCCAGCGGTGCCAGCAGCAGTCCCAGAACAAGCCCGGCGCCAACGGCGACGTTCGGAAGGATTTTGTTCAGTCCGTCTCTCATACGTTCTATCCTCTCTCTGCTCACTAACTCCCTACTCACTCCTCAAAGGGTGGGGTAGGTGCCTTCCACTGCGCGCGTTATCCCAATTCCTATTCTATTTTCCAGGGTAGGCTGGTTGATCCTCGATTGCGCGAAACATTCTCACCCGCCCAACCCTGAGCGCGCCATGACGCGTTCTTGTCCCAAGCGAGCACATTCTTATCATCGTGCGCGTTCCACGAATAGGAGGACGACCAGGCTACCCCCTTACTCCCACGTCCTCGGTGATTGATGCGCTCCGTCGTACTCACCCATGATGATCTTCCAGATCCATTCGTCGGGAAGCTCCACTTCCCAGCGTGGCATCGCGGATTTCCATGGCATCCCTTCAATCGGGAGACCGACGCCGCCCTTTTTAATGCGCCAGAATAAGTAGCTTTCCTGGAGCATGGCGATCGTCGTGGGATCGGCGAAGTTGGCCGGGGGAGGATTGAATCCCCTGGCTGCCGGACCCTTGCCGTCAAAGTTTCCGCCGTGACAGGGGGAACAATAGGCGGCATAAAAACCCTTTCCCTGTTGGATAGCATCCGGGGTCTTGGCAACCGGATTGGACAGGCCGGCATATTCGCCCGGCGGAGCCGGATGAATCGTGCGATTTTCCCCTGGTGGCTCATTGCTGACGGCCGTGCTGTTATAGGTTTGCCAGCCGACAAGCAATGGAAAGCAGATCAGGACACCCCAGCGTAACGCCTGCATTCCACCGATACCATCTCCCGTCAAGAATCGCTCGATCGGACCCCAGAAGGCATCCTTGGATTCTTTGCTCAGTGTGTAGAAGATCCCGATTCCTGAGATGGTGAGCATCATATACAGAATGATGACGCTGGACGGCAGCGGCGCCGAGCCAGGGATAATGGGCACAATAAACTTGCAGAAGAGATAGACGACTACCGTCACAATGACCGGCGTGACCAATGCACCCTTCATACGTGCCTCCTCAATGAACTTGCGCCACGGCTACCGGGACGGATTCGGCTGCCTTCTGCACCGGAACGGCAGGAGCCTGCTCTGGCGCTGCCAACTCGGATACCGCAATGGAAATAGGCTCCCCGCTCATCTGCTGCAAGAATGCGATCACAGCGAGAATCTCATTCCTTGACAGTCCGATGGGATTCTTATTGATATACGGCATGGTGGCCGGATACTCCTTCGCCAGGCCTTCAACACGATAATCTTGATAGATGTAGGCCTGCGGCTCGGTCAAGCTTTCATACAGAAACTCGCGGCTCAGCTTGGCTCCGATTCCCTTTAAATCCGGACAGCGTGCTGATTCACTGGGACCAATGGTGTGACATAGGGCACACTGACCCTTACTAAAAAAAACCTTTTGCCCAATAGACGCCAAGTCGGTCGGTGTTTTGACCGTGGCAATGTCGAACTTTTCTTCAACCGG
>Ga0070690_100001827_pt1 | contig 11281 bp, 8 predicted proteins | sample KBSS33HmetaG_FD_64671 | JGI IMG/M metagenome (GOLD analysis project Ga0070690, IMG submission 64671) | Switchgrass rhizosphere microbial communities from Kellogg Biological Station, Michigan, USA - KBS S3-3H metaG | ecosystem: Host-associated > Plants > Roots > Rhizosphere ...
CACATATAATCCCGCCAGGTAAGGCCGCGCAGAAAGGCGGAGCCGATGCGGTTTCGTTGATCAACACGATCAACTCGATCATGGGCGTCGACGTCGACACGATGATCCCTTACCCGAATGTCAACGGCATGGCGGCCCACGGCGGATATTGCGGAACGGCCGTTAAGCCGATCGCGTTGAACATGGTTTCTGAGCTGGCCCGCGATGCCGACTTCAATATTCCGATCTCGGGCATCGGCGGCATCAACACATGGCGGGATGCGGTCGAGTTTCTCCTGCTTGGCGCCGGTAACGTTCAGGTCTGCACTGCCGTGATGCACTACGGCTACCGCATCGTCGAGGATATGATCGACGGGCTTAACGAATACCTCGACGGCAAAGGCTTTGCATCGGTCAATGACATCATCGGGAAATCAGTCAGTCGCGTGACCGACTGGGGAAATCTCGATCTGAATTATGACGTCAAGGCTCACGTCAACGAAGACAAATGCATCCGCTGCAATCTCTGCTACATCGCCTGCGAGGACGGCGCCCATCAAAGCTTTGAGTTTGTCGAATCCAACGGCCAACGCTATCCCCGGGTGATCGAGGAAGAGTGTGTCGGCTGCAACCTATGTGCCTTAGTCTGCCCTTCGCCGGGAGCCATCTCAATGATCCGTGTCGACGAAGGCGGTCCAACGCAAAGCTGGCGAGAACGGACCGCAAAGAGTTAGCTCCCTTCAATCGTCTCGCGCTGCAAAACGCAAAATGGCTCTCTGTTCCACGATTTTTGCAAAATCCGATTCCTGAATTCCGACCACCATTCCGGTGCGGGTTGGTTGCCTTTGACCAAGCAGTCCGGAACACGACTCAACCCGGATCTGTAGTAACTTGTAAGACCATGTAAGACAAACTAATACAGAATTTCCGGGTCGCCGTTAGCCTAAGTCCAATGTTTTGTTTGGCTTTGCGGTAGTTTTTGTCGTCTGTTCCACTGTTCCACGGTTTTCGCAGTTTTTGAAAATAACCTTAGAAACAGACGGCTGATGAAGCAAGGATCTGTATGTCCAAGGGTAATCTCTCTTCGGGCGGCTGAACTAGAGGGCTCAAACATAATGTTCCACGGTTTTCGCAGTTTTTGTAGGACAAATCATCGTTCATTTTCAAAGATCAACAGTGCAACATGCGCACAGAAAAGGCGCCGGCGCGCCTCCTATGAAACACAATATCAGACATTGCACTAATTGTAAAGCATTTTATTTGTGAAACGGGGAAGTGGCTACGTAGCTGGACGGCGGGCAAGACCGCCTCTAAACCAGGGAGGTTTTCTATCTGGCGGACGCGAGTTTTGGTGATTCCTTCAAGACTTTTTTTATCGTATCTTCGAGGTTTTGGGCTTCCTCGCCGCCGGCGCCGATGCCGATGTAGCGGATGACGCCATTGCGGTCGAGGAGGACGGTCGTTGGAAAAGCGGCGATGCCATATTTTGAGATATCGCCGGTGCGAATGATCGCGACCGGGTACGTCATCTTGTATTTTTCCTTGAAGTCTCTGAGATAATCCAGTTCCTGCAGGCTGGTCAATCTTTTTCCTTCCTTCGAACCTTCGTATTGAGTCACGCCCACCACCTCGAAATCGGCGCCACCATACTTCTTATTCCAATCGCGAAGCCGTGGGAAGGTCGAAATGCACGGGCCGCACCACGTCATCCAAAAATCGAGAAGCACGACCTTGCCGCGGAGTTCCGATAGCCGGACCGAATCGTGGCCGAGCCACTCGGTTATGTCGAGGTCCGGGGCGGGCTCTGCCGAAGCAAAAGATTCCACCTTTTGCATCAGCTTTTTTTCCGAAAAACCGCTGCCTTCGACAAAGTCCATGACCTTTCGGTACAAGTTGGCCGATGGAACGGCGAACGACTCGGCTCGAGCCTCGGCCAGAACGCTCAGGGCCTGGTCCGCGTTCTTGTTTTTGCGGTAGCTGAGGGTGAGCACCTCGACCAGATTCATATAGAGCTGTTCCTGGTTGCGCCGCTCATACGCCGTCTTGGGCTGCTTAAAAGTTTTAAGGAGGTCAAAGGCGCTCTGGGCGTGTTTTATGGCGAGATCATACTGACCGGTCTTGAAATAACCTGTCGCCAGATAATCCTCGAGCATCGGCTGTTGGCTAACAAGCAGCGGCTCTCCTTTTAGCCAGAGGCTAAACGTGTCTTCCGCCTCCTGCATCTGTTTTCGCGTTGAGTCGATGATAACCACGTGGCTGCGGGCGATCTGGATCATGTCCCCTTTTGTGTCGGGCGGATAGCCAGAGAGGAGCTTTTTCATAGCTTCCAGCTCTTTCGGGTCATTACCCGATCTGTTGTAGAGCATTCCCAGATAGAAGTAATCGGTCTTTTTGAGATCCGTGCGGGCGGAGACTTCGCCTGCGTATTTTGCCGCAAGAGCTTTCTTTTCCCCTTCGAGATCGTTCATCGTGTCGGACGTAAGCCGCTTGCCCTGGCTCGAAAGCTCCCTCGAGCGGGACTGGACATAGCCATCAACCTCGTTACACAGATCCGCAGGAGCTTTGCTTTGGGAAAAGACGGCATTGGAACCGGCCAAAAACACGATCGCTGCGGCGAGAAACAAGAACACATTAGAAGAGCATCGGGTGAGGTAATTCATTTTGGGCATAACGAAACCAAGCTCCAAATTGGTGAGTGTTTAGGTTTTTTGTCAGATTATTTTATACCTGAAGAATGAGCTGTCAATCTATTTTTGGCATGTCCATTACATGTCACGGTTTTAGAGCCATGTCTTCGCGGCGAATGAGTATTTGCCTGAACATATAAGGCGTTCGGCGGCTATGGTCGGTGAATTTCGTGAAAACATCGACCTGGATCTTGTTTTCGTCCAGAGGCTTCACGATCACGAATGTTCTCGCAAAGCCCGGCAGATAAATTGCCGACACGTAGTTGGCAGCCGCCTGAAGATCCGCGCTTACGTCAGGGCCGTACGTGTCAACAGGTACCCAACCCCAATCGCAATCGGACGGATGACATTTTCCCCAAACGTGTATTTGATCATCGGCGGAAAGGGTCAAGCGGGTAATCCCGCGTGTATTTGCGTTAGCCTCTATAAAATCTCCAACCAGCCATTCCTTCTGTGCGTAGGCGGTCGCGGAAAAGACCATCAATACAACGAGGAACATTAAGATGAGGGTTATCCTTCTCATTGGTTTTCTCCTTTTATAAATCTTGCGGGTTCTTTCAGTTTGATAAGAGCCAGAGTTCGGATTTCTTTCAAGTCTACACCCGGGGGGTGGGTTCCTTTATGCATAACGGATCGATCTCCAGGAAGTGAGAATTTTCAGATCATTTTATACCGGACTACGGTTGTGTCAATTTTGAAATCACGCTGATTACTAAAATTTAATGCGTCAATTTAGGCGTAATCTGGTCGTTACCCTTTAAAAAGCGGACCCATGCCCACCACCGGCCTTAGTACTTAACGGGCCGCCTTATCCAAGGTTCCGCTCCCTCGACCGAACCACGGCCACACATATTTAGGTAAGCAAAAAGCCATTTTGTATGGATGCATACGAGCCAAAGTGTGGTAAAGTGCTACAACAAAGCAAAGTTCATGTACGAGACTGTCAGAAATGACAGGTTTGACGGTAAGCGCTTTTAGCTAAATTCTCTTCATATTCTCTTCAATAGCGCTTCGCAAAGGAGAATCATAATGAAAAAGATAGTGGCTATCTTATTAGCGCTGTGTGCCTTTGGCATTTCTGTATTTGCGCAATCACCGGCCGGCGGCAGAGCAAGAGTTGTGGCAACTCCGTCACCTACTCCGCCGGTTCTGCAAGCGGATCCTTCAACGCAAGGTAACACAAACCGCCCGCCGGTTTTGGTGGACAGAAATTCACCCGTTCAGATACAAGCTCCCAATAAAACTGAAAAAGAGGAACCCGGCCCCGACGATGTCGTGAAAGTAGAAACGAACCTGGTGACGATGCCGGTTTCGGTGCTTGACCGCGACGGCCGGTTTATCCCAGGTTTGCGGCCGCAGGACTTTCAGATCTTCGAAAACGGCGTCCGACAGAAAGTCGCCTATTTCCAGCCGGTGGAACAGCCTTTTACCGTAATCCTGATGATCGATATCAGTCCTTCGACGCGTTATAGGATGGCTGACATCCGATACGCGGCGCTCAGGTTTATCGATCAGCTTCGGCCGAATGACAGGGTCGAGATCGTCACATTTGACGAAAACATCCGGGTATTGAATGAGCCGACCAGCGACCACAGGCTTTTGAGTTCGGTTGTTATGGACGCCGTATTAACGGGCCAGGGAACGAGCGTATACGATGCAGTCGGTTATGTTGCCAGCCAGGAAATTCCTAAGATCGAGGGCCGAAAAGCTATTGTGCTTTTCACCGACGGCGTTGACACCTCCTCGAAGAAATCTGATTACCAAAGCACATATCGTGATGTCGAGGAACTGGACGCGCTGTTTTACTCGGTCCGCTATGACACCCTCGACGACATGAACTACAAAACTTACAACCCCGCTGGCCTTGCCGGGATCATTGTGAATGGAAAAATGATCCCAGTCGGTCAAACATCGTTTACCTCGGGCACAAGCGCTGCCGAATACGACACCGGCCGACGCTACCTGGACGATCTGGCTCGGATCAGCGGAGGCCGAAGGTTCGATGCCGAAAACGATCTGGGCGCGGCGTTTTCGGGCGTCGCCGAAGAGCTTCGCCGGCAGTATTCGATCGGCTATTACCCGGAAGTGGAAGGGAAAGAAGGCGAGCGTAGGCGAATCCATGTGGAAATGACGAGTCCGAATCTGGTCGTACGGACAAAGACCAACTACGTTTTCGGGGCCAACACTGAGAATTTGAAAAAATAGGTAAGGTTGAAGAATCTTTAGAAGAATGATCGGCCGACTGACTCTGGTTTCATGATCACGATGAAGAGTCCAGGTGTCGGCCTTTCTGTTTAACCGGCAGTTTTTAGCTGGAAATCGATGTCCGAAGGCCCCCGTCGAACCTTACTCGCAAGCCCGGAATGTCGGCCCTGACGCATTCGACGAATCAAATTGACCGAACCGCGTGATTTCATTGTGACTAGATTCCTTCCATATTGGGTTAAACAATGCAAAAAGGTGTTGACAACTGTCTAACCGTCATGTAATTTAGTGATGTGTCGGCAGTACCACCGTCGATAACCCTTCGCCACCCGATGCGAAAAGTTTTCTAAAGAAAAGCAAAAAAATATACACGATAGGGGTGTTTGGCACATCTTTCAGTCGTCCTGTCCTAAGGAGTCCTGTCTTCGCTGTCAAATCACCAAGGTGGCAAAAAATCTTCTAAGTCCAACGCCCCTATTCGTTTAATTTCAAAAGAAAACCCCGAAAGATCCCTTCAAAATTGACGTGCAACCCAGAAAAGGAGTGAGAAAATAATGCTGCTCGGTAAAAAGAAAAGCGTTGCCGGACTGGATGTCGGCTCGAGCTCGATCAAGATGGTCGAACTTGGAGGTACTGCAAATAATCTGAACCTAATGGGCTTCGGATTTGAGAACCTGCCCGGCGACACGATAGTTGACGGCCAGATCATGGAGTTGAACGTCGTTTCGGATGTTATACAGAACATCTGCAGCAGTCATCAGATCAACGCCGACCGCGTTGTTACCGGCGTTTCTGGCCATTCGGTAATTATCAAGAACATCGTTCTGCCGCCGATGAGCAAGGAAGAACTGGAAGAATCGATCGACTGGCATGCCGAGGAACATATTCCCTTCGACCTGTCGGAAGTCAGCCTCGACTACCAGATCACAGAAGAATCTCACGACGCGATGCACGTGCTGATCGCCGCTTGCAAACGCGAGCGTATCGACAATATCAAACAGTGTATTCAGCTTTCGGGCCGTCAGGCGGTCGTCATCGATGTTGATACCTTTGCCCTTCAGAACTGCTACGAAGTGAACTACCAGCCGTCCGATGCACAGGTCGTCGCCCTGCTGAATATCGGCGCTTCAACGATGAACGTAAACATCGTTAAGGGAACCCGAAGCTTGTTCACACGCGACATCACGGTCGGGGGCAGCCAGTTCACCGACGTTCTTCAGCGTAACCTCGGCCTCAGCTATCAGCAGGCAGAAGCCATCAAGCGCGGCGTAACCAACGCTGCGGCCGGCATCGAGGAGAAATCGATCGAGCCCCTAATGAACAACGTTACCGAGATCGTCGTCAACGAGATAAACAAGACGTTCGATTTCTACAAAGCCACCGCCGATAACAATCATCCTCCGGTCCAGAAGATCCTGATCTCGGGCGGCGGTTCCAAGCTTTCCGGCCTTGCCCAGGACCTTTCCCGCAGGCTGGAGCTTCCGGTAGAGATACTCAATCCGTTCCGGAACATTATCGTCGATTCAAGCAAGTTCGACCCTTCATATCTCAATGAAGTCATGCCCGAAATGGCTGTTGCCGTCGGCCTGGCAATAAGGGGAGTGTAAACAAATGATCAAAGTAAACCTTTTGAATTCAGTTACGGAAAGGCAGGGCGGTGCGATCGACGCAGTCGACCGCAGAGTTGGCAGCCCGGGTACACGCCTCCTCCTTATGTCACTAGCGATCGGATTTCTCACCTTCGCGGTGATCGGTTGGGACATTATCAGCACCCAGATGGCAAAAGCGGCGGCCGAGCAGGAATTGGCCACGCAGAAGCAGATCGGTGCCGAGCTCGAAGTAGTTATGAACGAGCAGAAAGATCTTGAAGCAAAGATCAAGAGCATCGACACACGTATCCAGGCCATCAAGGACCTGCGTGCTTCCCAAGCAGGACCGAGCGCGGTCCTTGAAGCGATGCGGGAAAGAACGGGTATGGTACCCGGACTTTATCTTGAGAGCGTCGAACAGACCGGGGATCAGCTGACCTTCAAGGGCAACTCGCCTGATGAATCTCAGGTCACCTCCTTCGGCCGAAGCCTCGAATTCTCTAACGGCCTGTTCTCGAACCTCAACATCGAGACCAAGCGTGCGGATGTAACGAATGCACAAGTATCGGTCAAGCCGGAGAATCCGGATGCGAACAAGATGCAGATCGTAAACTTCACGATCAAGTGTGCATACACACCGTCTAAGGCAGCTCAGCCGAACGCGAACGGCGCGACGACAGCATCCGCCCAAACACCAGCATCTGCACCTTCCCAGGGAGCCGCTCCCGTACAGGTTGCCAAGAACTAAACTCGTCCTACAGCCAAATACCAGCCACAGAAGGAAACTACAATGTTCGACAAAATCAAAAATCTGAAATGGCACTTCCAACTTCTTATATTGGCAAGCATTGCCGCCCTGGCCTACGGAGGAGTCTATTACTTCGTAACGAGCGGTACGCGTGCCGAAATTGCTGAGCTCAACGATCAGATCTCGGCCCAGCAGGCGAAGAACGCGGCTGCCAAGATGGCGACGGAACACATTAATGAGTTTCGAGCTCTTTACGCCAGCAAACAACAGGAATATGACGAGTTGAAGGTGTTGCTGCCGGAACAGCGTGAGATCACCAATGTGCTACAGGGCCTGCAGGACACTGCTCGAAGCAGCAAGATGATCGTGATGCGTTTCTCGCCGCGTGACGACGCCCCGCAGACAGCCGTCATAGGCAAGCCGGTCGAGGTCGAGGTGGACAGTAACTTTACAAACATCCGCTCGTTCTTCGAAAGCATGGCGAAATTGCCGCGAATCGTTTCGATCACGGATTTCAAGATCAACCAGCTCGATAAGCAGAGCTCGGACAAGACCCTTCACGCTCAATTCCTTTTGACTGCTTACTATGCGGCTCCTGACAATCCTCAGCCCGCAGCCGCCAAACCAGGCCAGCCCGGACAACCGGGGGCAGCTCCCGCAGGACAGCCTGCAGCCGGCCAACCAGCCGCACCCGCCCCACCGGCAAAATAAGTTTCGACCCAGCCGAATCAAGACTCACGAGAGAAAAAAGCCATGATCAACAAATCGAATATTTCACGAGTTCTCAGTGCGGGTTTCGCCCTCGCCGGATCATTTCTGATCTTTGGCAACGCGGCAAACGCACAGCAGGTGCCCGGCGGCCGCGACCCGTTCGTCAAACCCGGCTACATGAAGCAAAACACGAACACGGGACCCGGATCGGGTAAAGCGAAGCCGGCGAACCAATCGTCCGACGCACCGTCGATCGAGTCGCGGATCGAGTATTACAAGAGGGTTCGTGAACAGGCTGCCGCGAACGGAGCTCCCCTGCCAAAGGTCACCAGCGTTATGACCCTCAACGAGATGCAGGTCACCGGTATCTTTAAGACGCCACGCGGATATGCCGCGATGGTCGAAGCAGTCCCGATCAAGCTCTCGTACACGATCTATCCGGGAGAGAGATTCTTTGACGGACAGCTCGTAGCCGTCGAAGAAAATCGCCTGGTATTTCGCAGGGTAACAAAGATGGGCACCGGCAAATTCGTCGCGTCGGTCGAGAACAAGACCTTGCGTGACTATTCGACTAAATCGGTGGTGCAGGGAACAGCACCTGACTCGATGGAGCAGGCCAATACCGTGCAGAGGGCGCAGACAGACAAGGACAAAGCTTCGGCGCCGATCGTTTCGCCGCTCGACGAGATGAACAAACAGCCCCAGGAAGGCGACAAGTCTGATAAATCGAAGTCGGCCAAATCGGCCAAGAAACCGACCAAGGTCGCTAAAAACAAATAAGATCTGACACTTCAGTCGCAGCCTGGTTCCCACCCTTCATTTCTGCGATCTCACCAAAAGTAGCCAACCAGTCTCTTGAATTAAGAACTAATTCTCTAACGGAGGAAACATGAATTCTCATCAAAAATTTAGCGAGTATGGTCTAAAAGCCATTATCGCGATAATGATCATAACTTCCATCACCCTTGTGGCGGCAGCTCAACGAGTTGATCCGTCGCAGCAGGGCAAGCGTTACGGCGAGCCGGGATTTCGCGGCGAGCCGATCAATTTACACGTTGTCAACGCTGATATCCGCGACATCTTGAACTACATCACCGAGCAATACGGCATCAATTTCGTGATCGACAAATCGGTCAAGGACGTGCCCGTAACGGTGAATGTAAACAACGAGCCGTGGAACATCGTTCTGGACTCTGTTCTCATGTCCCAGGATCTAGGCGTCGAAGTCAATGGTACGATCCTTCGAGTCGCGGAGCGGAATACGTTGGCGGCCGAGGCCATAAAGCAGGAAAGGGTCAGGGACGCGCAGATCGGAAACTCGCCGCTGTATACAGAGTTTATTCGCCTGAATTACGCGCGTGCGTCCGGTACATTGACCGGAGCGGCCGGCGGAGCAAATTCGCTTCAAACCGGTACTTCAGATCAGGGTATGGGTGGCGGCAGCAGCAGCAGCTCGCCCACGGTATCAAGCGGCGGCGGCGGCGACCAAGGCATCATGGGCATTATCAAACGACGGCTTTCACGCCGTGGTTCGGTTGAGACCGATGGCCGCAGCAATACTCTGATCATCACCGATGTTCGCGAGAATATTGATGCGATCAGACAGCTTGTCGCTTTGCTTGACCAGCCCGAACCGCAGGTTGAGATCGAGGCTCGCATCGTCGTGGCAACCCGCAGCTTCAGCCGCGACGTCGGGGTCCAGATAGCCGGATTGATCGTTGGACCACGCGGTAGCGGCGTCCAGGGCGGAACACTGCCGGGACAGTCAACGGATCTTACGATCCCAACCGGAGTCCCTGGTACGCCGATCAATAATGATCTGATGTCTAAGATCCCGAACACGGCGATCGGCCTAACAACGGGTATCTTCGGTACCGCACAGATCAATATGATGATCACCGCGGGTGAACAGAAAGGTGTAGCGAAGGTCATTGCAACTCCTCGCGTTACGACACTGAATAATCGTCCTGCCGAGATCAAGAGCGGAACCAAGATCCCAGTAACCACCATCCAGCCGGGCGGTGCAGCAACTGGAACCGCGATCGCGACCACGACATATGTGGACGTACCGCTTCGTCTAGCGATCACTCCTCAGATAACGGACGTAGGTACCGTTATTCTTAATGTGGTTGCCGAAAACAGTTCGACCGCATCGATCACTGGTTCAGTTGCTCCGGCGATTAACACCCAGAGCATGACGACGCAGGTCACGGTTCCTGATGGCGGAACAACCGTCGTCGGCGGTGTTCTGTTTGATGACGAACGCGAAAACCAGGACCGAACCCCGGGCATCTCGAAGATCCCCTGGCTTGGAAATCTTTTCAAGCGTAAAGCGACTCAGCGAAACACGAACGAGATCCTGTTCTTTGTCACTCCGAGGATCTATCGTCCGGACTATGCTCCGACGACCGGAACCTCCGGAGTGAAGACCTCAGGAACGATCATTCAACCTGTACCGCTTGGTAACCCGGCGTCGAACTCGGACCAGACACAACCGACCACGCCTGCGCTGCCAGTCGCTCCCGTTGTCGATCAACCGACCTCGCCTACCAAGCCATAACTAAGGCGATACCTGTCGGTATTCACGAGAACAAAATGTTGATTCCGTTTCGCCCGCCACGTGGAGTGGCGGGCGTTTTTTTCGTTGAGAACGACTTCGAATAAAAAGCCGATGTCTTGAGTGACATCGGCTTTTTATCTGTCCTGGCTTGTTTCCTCAAGGAGCGGATCTGGGAGGGATGGGGATGGCGGTGGGTGAGCCCCACTGCGCGACCCGCACTCCGCTGGTCGTGCCAAGGATGTACCACAGCCCGCTGTCGGGACCGAATACCGCAACATCGGTCTTCCCGTCGCCGTCATAGTCGCCGGGGACAGGTATCGCACTACTGCTCCCCCACTCGATCACCTTGAATCCGGCCGTGCTCCCCAGCACATACCATAATCCGCCGCCGTAGACAGCAACATCCGCCTTTCCGTCGCCGTCATAGTCGCCAGGTACCGGAGTCGCAGTCGAACTGCCCCACTGGTAAACCTGAGTGCCGGCTGTGCTGCCCCAGATATACCACAGCCCCGAGCTCGTATCGAAGACCGCAACATCATCCTTTCCGTCTCCATCGTAGTCACCGGGCACTGGAACCGACGTACTATTGCCCCACTGAGCGACCCGCACTCCGCTGGTACTGCCCAGGATGAACCACAGTCCGCTGTCGGGACCGAATACCGCAACATCCGTCTTGCCATCCCCATCGAAATCGGCGGCCGCCGGAATCGCTGTCGACGACCCCCACTCAGCCGTCTGGACCGTCGAGTCAGAGCTTCTGACGATAAACCACACTCCGTTCGACGGACGATAAACCGCGACA
>Ga0070690_100001833_pt1 | contig 11264 bp, 10 predicted proteins | sample KBSS33HmetaG_FD_64671 | JGI IMG/M metagenome (GOLD analysis project Ga0070690, IMG submission 64671) | Switchgrass rhizosphere microbial communities from Kellogg Biological Station, Michigan, USA - KBS S3-3H metaG | ecosystem: Host-associated > Plants > Roots > Rhizosphere ...
GAGCAGGAACTCGGCCGTTCCGCTTATGTCATCGCCACTGGGGGGTTGAGCAACGTCATCGCCAAAGAAACGACCTCGATCCAGACCATCGAGCCTCTACTGACGCTGGAAGGCCTCGCCTTGGTCTACCGCCGGACAACCGGCGGGTCACCCGCCCTGACTTGGGTCTAGCCCTCCCCGCACAAGTAATTAATTTTGTGGGTCCTGTTGACTTATTGGCTCAGGTGACTATCTGGCCTCTTAGTAGGACGAATCGTGGCAGACGAAGAGAAAAACCATAATACATTCGAGAGCTTAGATCCTGATTCCGTTGACGCTACGGCTTCACCCGAGTCCTCGACCAGGGATGAGGAGTTGAAGTCGCTGAACGACAAGTATCTCCGGTTGGCCGCCGAGTTCGACAACTATAAACGACTCGCCCAGCGAGATCAGCGCGACCAGATCCGGTTCGGGAACGAGCATCTCCTCAAGGAACTCCTGCCGGTCGTCGATAATTTGGAGCGGGCGATCAAGGCGGCAAAGGGGAGCAAGTCAGCCGAAGGGCTGGTCCAGGGCGTCGACCTCACACTGAAACAGCTGCAGGGCGTGCTCGGCAAATTCGGAGTCCAATCGATTCCGACGATGGGACAGCCGTTTGATCCAACCGGTCATCAGGCGGTGGCCTCGGTGCCCTCAACACAGGTGCCGGATCAACATGTCGTGGAAGAGTTTCAGCGCGGATACCGGCTGCACGATCGAATTCTCAGGCCCGCCATGGTCACCGTGTCTTCTGGCGCGGGCTCATCGAATGATACCAGCGACGAATCGGAATCATGAGGAAGATATTTAGTCCAGGAAGGAGCATACCATGGGTAAAGTGATCGGCATCGATTTAGGCACGACCAATTCTTGCGTCGCGGTCATGAGCGGCGGCGATCCGGTGGTGATTGCCAACGCAGAAGGCGCCCGCACGACCCCGTCGGTCGTCGCGATCACCGACAAGGGTGAACGGCTCGTCGGCCAAATCGCCAAGCGCCAAGCGATTACCAATCCGGAAAATACCATTTTCTCGGTGAAGCGTCTCATGGGCCGGAAGTTCCGGAGCAAGGAAGTTCAAGAAGCGATCAAGCGGCTGCCCTACAAGGTCGTCGAAGCCGATAACGGCGATGCTCATGTGGAATTGCGCGGGAAACGCTACAGTCCGCCGGAGATCTCGGCAATGATCCTCCAGAAAATGCGCCAAACGGCGGAAGACTATCTGGGCGAGAAGGTGACGGAAGCGGTTGTCACCGTCCCGGCCTATTTCGACGACAGCCAGCGGCAGGCGACGAAGGATGCCGGCCAGATTGCGGGATTGAACGTCCTGCGCATCATCAATGAGCCGACAGCGGCCTCGCTCGCCTACGGTCTGGATAAGAAGAAGGACGAGCGGATTTCGGTCTACGACCTCGGCGGCGGCACGTTCGACGTCTCCGTCCTCGAGATCGGTGAAGGAGTCTTCGAAGTCAAGTCGACCAATGGCGATACCTACCTGGGCGGCGACGACTTCGACCTCCGCGTCATGGACTGGCTCGTCGATGAGTTCAGGAAAGATCAGGGCATCGATCTGCGCAAGGATCGCATGGCGCTGCAGCGGCTGAAAGAAGCGGCCGAACGGGCGAAGATCGAGCTGTCCTCGGCACAGGAAACGGAGATCAACCTGCCGTTCATTACGGCGGACGCCAGCGGCCCCAAGCACATGGTCATCAAGCTGACGCGTTCGCGTCTAGAACAGCTGGTCGACGACTTGATCCAGCGCACCGTCGAACCTTGCCGCAAGGCACTCGGTGATGCTGGTGTCTCCGGCCGCGACATCCATGAAGTCGTGCTCGTCGGCGGAATGACCCGCATGCCCAAGGTTATTCAAGTCGTCAAAGACTTCTTCGGCAAAGAGCCGCATCGGGGCGTGAACCCCGACGAGGTGGTGGCCATCGGTGCAGGTGTCCAAGGCGGTGTGCTCAAGGGCGACGTCAAGGACGTGCTCCTCTTGGACGTCACACCGTTGTCCCTCGGCATCGAGACTCTCGGCGGCGTCTTCACCAAATTGATCGAGCGCAACACGACCGTCCCGACCAAGAAGAGTCAGGTGTTCTCGACGGCGGCCGACAATCAAACGGCCGTGACCATCCGCGTGTTCCAAGGCGAACGTGAAATGGCCAACGACAACAAGTTGCTCGGGCAGTTCGATCTCGTCGGCATACCTCCGGCGCCGCGTGGCATGCCGCAGATCGAAGTCACCTTCGATATCGACGCCAACGGCATTGTGCATGTGTCGGCCAAGGATTTGGCGACACAGAAAGAACAATCCATCAAGATCACGGCCTCGAGCGGTCTGAGCAAGGAGGAAGTGGAAAAACTCGTAAGGGATGCCCAGTCCCATACGGAAGAGGACAAGAAGCGCAGAAAAGCGGCCGAGGCCAAGAATCAGGCCGACAATCTGCTCTATCAAACGGAGAAAAACCTGAAGGAGCACGGCGACAAAATTTCAGGAGACGACCGGACGAAGATCGAAGAAGCCGTCACCGCCCTGAAGAAGGCGATGGAGGGTACCGATCCCGATGCAATCGAGTCGGCGACGCAAGCTCTGACCACCGCATCCCACAAGCTTGCGGAAGAGATGTACAAGAAAGCATCGGCGACGGCTGGTGCGGAATCTCCCGGAGCCGAAAGTCCAAACGGCGCGAAGACGGACGAAAAGGTGGTGGACGCCGAGTTCGAAGAAGTGGACAAAGACAAAAAGTAAGCTACAATACGGCTGCTGAGAGACCGAGTCTCGTTGCCCACGGGACTCGGTCTTTCTGCACCGCCACTTGAGAGGACAATGGCTTCCGTGTCGAAACGAGATTTTTACGAAACACTAGGTGTCGAGCGAACGGCATCTGACGACGAATTAAAAAAGGCCTACCGCAAGCTCGCCCGTCAATATCACCCCGATCTGCAGACCGGCGATCGGGAGAAGAAGCACGCCGAAGAGAAGTTCAAAGAAATCAACGAAGCCTACGAGCATCTCAGCGACCAGGAAAAGCGGAAACGCTACGACATGTTCGGCCATGCGGGTGCGCAGGGCGGGGCCGGCTTTGAGGGCTTTGACTTTGGGCGCGGCGGCGGCTTCGGGGACGTGTTTAACGATATTTTCGATGATTTTTTCGGCGGCCAGCGCGGCGGCACGCGTGCCGAGCGTGGAAACGACCTCCAGTACAACCTCGACATTACCTTTGAAGAGTCGGTCTACGGGAAGGAAACCAAACTCAAAATCCCGCGCTGGGAATCCTGCACCGATTGCAAAGGGACCGGCGCCAAGTCGGCCTCATCGGTCAAAACCTGTCCGAGTTGTAAGGGCGCCGGCCAGATCCGGCTGCAGCAGGGCTTCTTCAGCGTGAGCCGGCCCTGCGGGCAATGTGAAGGATCGGGACGCATCATCACCGAGCCCTGCCCGACGTGCCAGGGCCGTCAACGCGTCTATCGCGAACGCACCATCGCCGTCCACATTCCGGCTGGAATCGAAACCGGCATGCGCTTGCGCCTGTCCAGCGAAGGCGAACACGGCGTCAACGGCGGGCCGGCGGGCGACCTGTACGTCGCCATTTCGGTCAAGCCGCATCAGGTGTTTCAGCGCAAAGGAAACGATATTGTGTGCGATGTCCCCGTGAATTTCGTCACCGCCGTGCTCGGAGGAAAGATCGAGGTCCCGACCTTAAAGGGCACGACCGTCATGAAGGTCCCTCCCGGCACGCAGCCCGACAAAGTCCTGCGTCTGAAGGGGCTCGGTATCCCGAGCCTGAAACATCAGACAACCGGCGATCAATTGTTCACGATCAAAGTGCATATTCCCACCAAACTGACCGCCAAGCAGCGCGAGTTGCTCATGGAATTCGCCAAGGAGAGCGGCATGTCGATGGAGGCCGACGGCGACGGCTTCTTCGATAAGATGAAGACCTTTTTCGAATAGCCGTCGTAAACCCGACCCCCCGTTCCACCATGTCGACGTTCTTCCTGACTCCTGATGCGATCACGTCGCCGACAGTCCGCATCGCAGGAGCACTCCTCCACCATTTACGCGATAGCCTTCGTCTGCGCCCTGGTGATCGCCTCTACGTCAATGATGGCGTGGCTGCACGGCATTTAGTTGAAATCACCGAGGTCACGCCGAAGCTCATCGAAGGCCGTATCGTAGAAACGCGGCACGCTCCTCACAGGACGACTCCCCGCATCGTGTTGGCCCAGGCGCTTCTCAAGGGAGAGAAAATGGATTGGGTTATCCAAAAGGCGACGGAACTCGGCGTCGACGAGATTGTTCCGGTCCACACCCGCCACAGCGTCATTAAGCTGCACGCCGACCGCATTGGGCATCAGCTTGGCCGTTGGGAACGCATTGCTCACGATGCCGCGCAGCAGTCCGAGCGATGGACGCTTCCGCTGATCACGGAACCACAGAAGTTCGAAAACGTGTGTGCCCAGTTTACCAACGCATCCCTGAAAGCCATGTTGACGGAACGCTCGGATAGACTTTCAATAGGACGTGTCCCATTGCCCCACACAATGGACCAACCGATCGTTCTGTTCGTCGGACCGGAAGGGGGATGGGCGGAAGAAGAACAAAATCTAGCCCAAGAGCAGGGTCTGAGCTGCCTCACGCTGGGCCCCCGCATCCTGCGAGCCGAGACAGCTGCCATCGCCGCCCTGAGCATCGTGCAATCGCGATTAGATGAGCGGAGTTGACCGCTCGATTCTACGGCTTCAAAACTCGGCCATCATCAGAGGATCACCGCCGGCTAGCAGGACAGAGCTGGGAAACTTACACATATTTTGAAAGGTAGGTGCTATCAGCGGCCGATTTTGAGATGCACGATCGTACCCTTTTCACCGCTGGCCCACCCATGCAGGGTATTGGGGAAAGACAATCCGAACAACGACACGTTCGCCAGCGCTCCTTGTTCCTCCCAAGTAAACCCGCTGTCCGCCGTATGGTAGGCCATCCCGCGTTCCCCCACGATCCAACCCGTTTTGGGGTCGGTGAAGCGGATGCGCAACAGATCCGTCAGCCTGGTGCACGTCCGTGAACAGGGCAGCGTGCGGTCGATCCAACGGCCTCCCCCATCGGTCGTCTGAAACATTGCTCCCGCGTTGCCGACCACCCAGCCCGTCATGGAATCTGAGAAGTAGACGTCGAAGAGCGTGACCGAGCCTTGGGTTTCCTGCGCGACCCACTTCGTGCCGCCATCCTCGGTCGAGAGCACCGTGCCGACCGCTCCCACGGCGGTCCCGCGTTGTGGCGTCAAAAACTGCACGGCATAGAGGGCCGCGGTCGTGGAACTGGACTGATCAGCCCAATGCGCGCCGCCGTCGGTCGTATGCAGGATAGTACCGTTGCCGCCGACGACCCAGCCTTCTTGCGCCGAGACAAACGAGATGCCGTACATGGGCGCGACGGTATCGACGGTTTGGGGTTTCCACGTGGCGCCGCCGTCAGTGGTATGACGGATCGTCCCGTTCGCGCCGATGACCCATCCCCGCTTGTCGTCGACAAAGAGGACGCCTGTCAATTGAGCTGGGGTGCCGCTGGTCTGTTTTTTCCACTTTTGACCGCCGTCCGTCGTCTTGAGGACCGTGCCGCCCGATCCCACCGCCCAGCCCAGATTGGGGTCCCGGAAATAGACGCCCATGAGCGTGACTTCAGTGCCGGATTTTTGAGACGCGGTTTTCAGCTGTGGTCCGGCCGCGTGTAGGGATGGCACGACGAGGATGCTCAACACCCAAGTGAGCGGGAACAGAAGCAGGATGGTCAAAATGCCCAACGATCGCACCCGCCCAACCCCGGTGCGCCAAGCCGCACCTCTCCACAACCAAGGCCGCAGCAAGCGCACACGTGAGGCGAGAAGGAAGTCGGTGAAGAGTGCGTCCCGGGAAATCGATTGCAAAGCCATCGGTAGGTTGGGGGGGTAAAAAACTCCCGCAAGGGTGGGCGGGTGAGAACGGGACAAGACGCGTCTCGGCGCGTCTGGGATGGGGGGGTGAGAAGAACGCTTTTTCACCATCCTGCTAATCGTTCGTGGCGCCTTCCGGCCTCGACTGGAAAAAACTCTGATCGGGCATGCCCTTGGCTTCGATGGTAAAGGTTCCCGCTTCGAGCGTCAGCCATTGTTTGGGCGTACAGCAGGTACCGTCAGGAAGAAGATCCCAGGAGCCCCGGCGGATGACCAGTGGTCCAGTGGAGAGATCAGCGCTGAATTGTCCGGGCTTGCCGATGCCGAAGAGATGGCGGTGCGGGACGCGAGCCTTGATCTCCGTATCGGTCCAGGACACGACGATCGCCCCGATGCTATTGAACAACACTTCCGTACGGGAGACGTTCTCACCCAGTTCGATTTGACTGCGCTTGAAGGCCTCCACACCGAGTTTCGGTTGCGTGGCTTCGGTGGTCTTGATAAACGAACCGAACCCGGAGCCCTTGATCGTGACGACGTCGTCCAATCCGGCAGAGGTGGGAGAGTAGGACTCGATAGTCGGCACGACCAACGTGAAAGTCCCCGCCTCCATCGAAACGATTCCCGTCTCCGTGCAACAGGAGCCATCCGCAGCAGGCTTGGGCGCCCCACGCTTGACCACGACCTGACCGCTTTTTGCGCTGAACGGGACCCACACGTCAATGCGGTCGTCATTCCAGCGGTAGATCACGGCGGGAACGCCGCCGATCTCCACGCGGTTGTGGCCGGTGTCGAAGTCCGTGTAGTTGTAAGGGGTCGAGCCGCTCTCCGAATAGGCTCCGAAGTGCTCGCCATTGATTCTCAACAGCGTGCCGATGGGAGCGCTGGCGGGGGTAATGCCGGTCGCTTTCGGAATCTCGACCGCGAACTGGGCCACGGAGCGCTCCTGCCCCCGTTGCGCTAATACGACCGGTCCGCTTTCGGCATTCACAGGCACGTGCACGACGATCGCGCGATCGCTCCACTGGGCCACGGGAGCCTCGCGTCCGCCGATCAGGATCTTGTCCTCGCCGGTCTTCTCACGGCCGAATCCTTGCCCGAACAACACCACCTTCGTCCCCACCGGTCCATGGACGGGGTCGACCTGCACCGTAGGAATGAGCTTCAGCGACACGGCGTTGCTGACGGTGTGTTGTACTGGCGCGCAACACGAGCCGTCCGGCAATGGGTCGGAAGAGGCCAGCCGCACGGCAATTTCTCCGGTGGCCGCGTTAGCCGGAATATCCACCTCGATCTTATCGTCCTTCCATCGACGGGGCCTGACCGTCAAATTGCCGATCTGCACGTCATTCACGCCGAACATCGTGTTGGGATCGCGCGGCCCGGCCGTGATGCCGAAGTGCTCGCCCAGAATCTCAATGGTGTGGCCAGGCTCCACTGACGGAGGGTGAATCGACAGGATTTTCGGATAGACGATGGTGAAAGTCCCTGCTGGCACTTTCTTCTTGCCGATCAACACTTCGACCGGTCCGCTTTGCGCCTTGAACGGAACTTTCACCTCTACGACTTCCTGATCCCACCGTTGGATGAGTGCCGGAACTCCGGCGAAGAGCACGCGATTGACCTGTGCGGATTTAAACTGGCCTAGGCCTTTGCCGACAATCGACACGGTCGCGCCGGGCACGCCGGCTTCGGGCTGCAGCGCCAATTTGGCTGTTGCAGCTGTTGCCGGCGCACTGCCCGCACAAGCGATGAGCAGACTGATACCAACGGCAATGATCCAGCTCTGTATTGTGAGATGGGTCTGAAACACGTCAACCCTGTATGGAACCATGTGCTGAAGGCCCTGCGTGGCACGAGAACCCCACGCACGAGTCGGGAAGGAACAACCGGGGTGCAGCGTGAAGCGAGGGACCACGGACTATAACAAGCGGTTTTTTCGAGTGTCAAGCCGCGGAAGCTGACGCCACGCCGCCTGGCAGGAGTTGGCAACGCTCAAGACACGGCGAGGATGACTTCGATTTCGACCGCAGCCCGGCGGGGCAGTTCCGCAGCTCCAGTCGCCACACGCGCATGCCGTCCGGCCTCTCCAAAGATCGCGACGAGCAGGTCGGAGGCTCCGTTCAGTACCTGCGGCTGATCGGTGAATCCCTCGGCCGAAGCGACATGGCCAACGACTTTGACCACCCTGGTGATCCGATCGAGGCTCCCGATTTCCTGTTTGGCAATCGCGAGCGCGTTCAGGATGGCGACCTTGGCCGCCTCGGCCCCTTCCGGAACGGTCAATTCGCGGCCGAGCTTGCCTGCATACGCCAATTGCCCGTTCTGCATGGGCAACACCCCGGAGAGGAACAAGAGATTTCCTGCCCGGACAGCGGGCACATATGTCGCCACCGGCTTCGGCGCCTCCGGCAACTCTAACCCCAGCGATTTCAGTGTATCTTCGTACCCCATACGGTTATCTCACATCTCAATTTTCAAAATTTCAGATCTCAAGTTCACACCCACGTCTTTTTCCATGCCATCTGAGATACGAGATCAGACGCGTGAGATTCATCCAGGCCTCAAGACGTCGAGGAAACTGTCGCCGACCGTCAAGGATTCACCTTTGAGCGCTTCAACTACCGTCTGGCCCAGATCCGCTGCCGTCGATCTCGTGCCGAGATTGACTCCCTGGGCGAGCTTTGGACCGGTAATGAGCAGCGGCGCGTATTCTCGTGTCGGCAGCGCATGGAGTTTGTGGGGATCTCGTCCGTGGTCCCCGGTGATGATGAACAGGTCGCCGGGGCGCAACTGATCCAGCAATGCGGGAAGGCGACGGTCGAAATCCTGAAGGGCGGCGGCGGATGTGCTCGGATCCGAACCGATCACATCCAGTCCGGCCAGAATCAGACCCCGAGGCACCTTGTTGAACATGCCTCCGACTTCATCCAGTGCATCGGTCCACGCTGGCACCAGCGCAGATCGGGTCAGCCCTCTTCCTCCGAACAGATCGCCGACCTTGCCCACGCCGATCAGGATCTGACTCGCACGACTCAATACGTCCAACATCGTCGGACCCGGCGGCTCCCCTGCAAAGTCTCGGCGGCCGGCGCCGAATCGCAACGCGCCAGCCGTTTCCTCGATCGGGTGTGCGACCAGGCGTCGCATGCCCCACACGTCCTTCAAGGCCTTCCTGGCTTCCCGACACCGCTGGTACAGGACATCGGCGCCCCACACCCGATCATGGGCAGCCACGTGGCAAGTGTGCCGTCCGTCGGTCCAGACGATCGGCGCCCGTGCCGCGAGATGTGAGGCGCCGAATTCCTTCAATGTCTCCTCTGCCGATGCCACGCGACCGCCGATGATGGTATGGCCGAAGACGTTCTCCAGCGCCGCTTTGACCTCGGCCGAGTAACCGTCAGAAAACCTCACAGCTTCATCTTCCGTGAAGCACCCGGCGATTTCCCAATAGCCGACAAGCGAATCGACACCCTTGCTTCTGAATCCCAACCGGCCGAAACACCCGATCGGCTGCGCCATGGATCGCACACCCCGAATGGCGGTCACATGGCCCAGGCCGAGCGACTCCAGGGTGGGGAGACTCAGTCCGCCGGACAGGTCCGCCAGGTGCGCCAGCGTATGAGACGTCTCGTCTCCGTACTCCGATGCGTCTTCCGTCGCTCCGACCCCGAGGCCGTCGACGACAAGCAAAATCACACGTTGAATCATGGACGCACTATAGCAGACATGGGATGACAGGCGGGAGCGTTCTGCACGATCTTCCGAAGGTCACGACGTCAATTTATCCTTGGCCACGACCAGCAGGAAGTCGTCGAGCCTGCGCTTCGAGGCTGATTCGACTACCATGAACTCCACTCCGAACTCCCGGCGCGTCGACCAACGCACCTTGCCAAGCTCGATCGTGAGCGGCGTCGGCTGGCTCGACACGGTAATCTGGAGACTGATCGGATCGTCCACGGCGGCATACATGTCGGTTTCAATGGCGCAGCCACCGCGGGAGAGATTGAAGGTGGCACCTTCGCCCGGCTTCCCATCCACCACGAACGCCACGGGACATTTCACCTGATACCGTTCGTCTTTACGCACCGTCCTGACTCCTCAGACTTTGACGCGCCGCGGACCATTCCTCCATGATCTTGAGGCTCGCGCTCGTCCCGATGCGGTCGGCCCCGGCCTCGAGCATCTCCCGGGTCGTCTTCCAGTCGCGGATACCGCCGGAGGCTTTAACCTTCGCCCTGCCTCCAACCGACGCCTTGAGCAGCCTGACATCGGCCACGGTTGCCCCTCCCGCTCCGAACCCGGTTGAGGTCTTCACATAGTCCACGCCGGCCTCCACTGCCAACCGGCACGCCACACGCTTCTCTTCATCGCTGAGATAGCAGGTTTCCAGAATCACTTTGTGCTCGGCATCCGGCGTGGCCTGCACCACTGCAGCCATGTCCTGCCGAACGGCATCATGATCGCCGGATTTCAACCGGCTGACATTGATCACCATGTCCAGCACCCTCGCGCCCTGCTTCACCCCCTCCACCGCCTCGGCCACTTTCACGCTGGTCGCGTGCCCTCCCAGCGGAAATCCGATGGGGATGCCGACGCGCACGGCTGATCCTGCCACGGCTTCCAGGGCCTCCGACGCATAGCAAGGGGGAATAAAGATCACCCCGAATCCGTAGTGCTTGGCTTCGTGGCAGAGGCGCAGCACATCCGCTCTCGTGGCCTCCGGCCGCAGAACGGTGTGATCGATTAATGCGGGAAGATTCCACTCGTGCGGAGTCATGGCATGCTTCTCATCACCGAAGTCATTGATGTGGTGCGCGGACGCATCGTTCTCCTGAACGGCCGCTTCTGATATTTTTCGACGGCCTCATTGTGCTCTGCGAGGGTCGCCGAGAACTGATGGGTCCCGTCGTTCTTGGACACAAAATACAGCGCGCGCGAGTCCGAAGGATAGAGCGTCGCGCGAATCGACTGAATCCCGGGATTGGCAATCGGCCCCGGAGGCAGGCCCGCAATCCGGTAGGTGTTATAGGGGCTCGGACTCGACAGGTCCTTCTTATGAATGTTGCCGTCGTAATTCGGCAGGCCATAAATGACGGTGGGATCGCTCTGCAAGGGAATACGCTTCTTCAATCGATTATGGAACACCGCCGAAATCTCTTCCCGCTCGCCGTTGGAGCCAGATTCCTTTTCGATCACCGATGCCAGCGTGAGCACTTCGTGCTGCGTCATCTTCAGTTCCCGCGCCCGAGCGTCGAGGTCCGGTCCGTACACCTGCCGCAAATGCTCGACCATGGTCGTCAAGACCTCTTTCGGCCTGAT
>Ga0070690_100001835_pt1 | contig 11260 bp, 14 predicted proteins | sample KBSS33HmetaG_FD_64671 | JGI IMG/M metagenome (GOLD analysis project Ga0070690, IMG submission 64671) | Switchgrass rhizosphere microbial communities from Kellogg Biological Station, Michigan, USA - KBS S3-3H metaG | ecosystem: Host-associated > Plants > Roots > Rhizosphere ...
GCAAACCCGCCCGGACCTATTCCACCAACGGGAAGACCCCCTGCTACGGCGCCTTCACTGGATAAAACTCGAGACTCTCCCCTCCCTGCGTGATTGTAAGGGTGGGTATCCCATCAACGGAGTTCCTCATGTGAGCATTTACGGTCATCGTAGCCGGAAGGGTGGACGAGTCGTTCACGCCGAATTCTCCATTGGTATCCACGACCGTGCTCAGGGTCAGCGTCTCGGCCGTATTATCGAAGAGATAGGTTCCCCGCTCCATTCCTGCCGGATCAGGACTAAAGGCATCATTGGCCACAATAAACGTACCGTCAGGAAAGAGTGTTAACACGACGAAGGAATACGTCGGGAAGGGAGTAGGCGGCGGCGCTGGGGTCCACGCCCCGACGAGGGGATTCGTCGGATCGCTCACGCGTGTGAAGGCCATTTGGTCCGTGGGATTCGGCCCGAAATGAAACGTGCTCGTATTTCCAGAAGCATCAATAACGAATGCGGGCGGAGCTAACGGATTGACGCTAATGTTCGAGAGGCCGCCGGACCCGTCCGTGTTAACCATCACTGTGAAAGAGAGCAGATTGCTTGCTGCGTCCCATCGATAGGTCCCTCGTTCCATGCCGTCGACTCCGCCGGGATCCGTCGGATCATCATCGTCGGCGTACAGATAGGTACCATCCGGCAGGAACGTGATCACTTGGACATGCCCTGGGGCGACTGCTGTCGCCCAACTGCCGAAAATCGCAAATTGTGCTTTCAGGTGCGCGATCGCCTCAGCTTCCGATGCGAGAGGGATTCCAGCCGCTACCATTTGGGCCTCAAAATTCACACAATTAAAACATGTACCGGCGGGGAAGGTTGGGAATGTGGGTGGAAGCGTAATGCGATCGGAGCCTGCTGTTGTATCAAGCTGCATCAGCAGTCTGGCAATGTTCACAGGAAGTGCGGCAGGCAGGTGTGGAACCAACATATTAAAGAAGGGAGTAATCTGCGGCTGACCAGCAGCCGTACCGATGGTCGTTCCTCCAATGGTAAAGTTGACCACGTCTCCCGAGCGATATTGAAATTCTCCATTGGGTCCAGTCGCCCCCGATAACCCAGACGTTGTGTTGTAACCAAGCACCTGCACAGGACTGTCGACGAAATAGCCCGTTGAAACCGGCTCACTCGTCGTAGCCCCTCCACCGCCTCCATCCCCACCTCCGCAGGCAACCAGCAAGACGGTACATCCCGCTGCGAACCAAGCTAATGTGTGATTCATGTTGCCCCCTCCAGATAGTCCATGTATTGCGCCCGCTCGGCACACGACGCTAAAGCACTGCAATGCGGAATCAATAGCCCCTCTTTTGTATGGGATCCACACTAATGAAATAATTTCTGAGCAGATTGTATGCCTGACAGAGTCAAGTGACTGATCGCTTGTCCATGAATCGGTTATGCAAGCGACAGAGTGAGGAGCGACACGAATGGATCCAGCAATAGGATCACTTCAGATTCATGCTGAGACCAATGGGAGCGGTCCACGAGCTCAATGAAATCCCTTTTCAAGGATCACGGTCAACCCTCGTTCGGCCTCAAAGGTATCAGAAAGTCGCGCCGAGATCACGGATGTCGCCGCGCAACGCGAGGTTTGGTACGGCAGGCGTACATGACCCGCAGTACGCTGGCCGATGACTTCGCTTCGTGAACGCGTAGCAGCGAGTTCGGGCCATCAGTGGTTGCCCTGGGGTGGCTTTGAGGGTAGACTCGCGGTCGTGGCCTCGACGGCGAGGGACGTCACAGCACCAGGGCACTCAAACCTTCCTGAACTCCCAATGGATACACCAATGTCAACCCAAAAAGAGTTCGTCCGTTCGGCCATGCGAAGGCGATCCGTGGCTGCGTTGATACTACTTTCCACCACATTGCTCAGCGTCTTGGATTCGGGAGCGGAGGTGAAGAGCCCTCCGAAGAAAGAACGCTCATTCTCTGCCGCGCATTGCCAGGGGTCCGTCGCCAAGACGGAGTGGACATTGACTGATGCGAACTCCCCGACCCCTGCCTGCCTTGAAGGGAACAGCGTCACGAAGGGAGTGCTCAACTTTGATGCCGACGAGGTCCAAGGCGCTATTGTTCCCTTCACATTGCCTGGACAATTTACGGGGAAGCTCCATGTCACACTTACGTGGCAAGCGGCGTCGGCGTCCAGGATCGGTTCAGTAGGATGGTGTGTCGAACTCGTGACTGGGACTGATCTCAACCGTGGGGGTGGCGCACCTGTCGCGCACACGGCCCGTCACTGCGCTTCAGATCAGGTGAAGAAATCGTCCCAGCACCTCAATACTGCGCTCGTCATCGCCGTGGCTGCGGCACCGTCTGCAACGAACAATGACGTGTTGCACGTGAGAATTCGGCGTGACGCCAATAGCAGTGTCGTGTTGGATGACATGCCCGGAGATGCTTACTTGATCGGCGTGGTCATCGAGACCGAAGAAGGCTCTCCGCGGGCTCTTTGAGTGCCATGAGAACAGAGCGCAGGACCAGCGACTAGACCAGTAATTCCGTTTCCGTGAAGCCAGCGACATTCATACATGCACATGTCGCCGACCACTGCCAGCCGGCTCATTGCCAATCTCATGACGCCCCGACCCCGCGACTGGCAAGAACCAACTGTGAGTGATACGAGTACCCTTACGGCGGAAAGATTTCAACATGCGCCTACAGCAGAAGATCCATTTTGAGTCGGGGCTTCTCACCGTAGAAGCCACCGGAGAGTTCTCGTTGGACGAGGCAAAACGAGCCTTTGTGGAAATGCTAAGCGCCGTTGCCCAATTCCGAGCTAAGCACGTATTGCTCGACGGTCGCACCGTGAAGGGAGAACCCGGAGACCTGGAGCGCTTTTACTACGGCGAGTTTGCGGCGCAAGAAACCAGGAGGCTGATCGACGAATTCGAAATTGCTCCGCAATTCGCATATGTGATCCACGAACCGCTTCGTGACCCGCAAAGATTCGGGGAAACCGTCGCTGTCAATCGAGGCATGAATATCAAGGTGTTTGGAACGCCAGAAGAGGCGTTCGCGTGGCTTGGGCGTACCTCAGCCAGGAAGACCGAGACCGGCCACGCATCGTGAAGAGATTCGATTCACCTCGAGCGCCATCGCGTGTATCAAGCGATACCTCACGGCAACCTCCCCGTTGCAGTGAACGTGAGAGTATCCGCCAAGTGGCGGCCGGGCGTTCGCTCACGCAGTAAGTTGCAACAAGCGATTTTTGAGGGCCTGAGTTTTGAGGTTCCGCATGACGTCTCGTTGCTTGAGAGACGGAAAGTGCGCCGCCCATCCGACAGTGGGAAATTGACTTTCGAACTGTTCGATGTGGCTTTCCACTTCCGACCAGCGGTCCGCCTTTGCAAGCAACTGGACCATTTGTAAATAGGCGGGAACTAGGACCGGCAAATGACGGACTTCCTTGGCATGCTTCAGGACATAGCCATAATGGCCTACCGCAAGATCAGGCTTCATGTGTTCATATTCGATCGCCGTCAGCATATACATGCTCACCCGATCTGTCTCCGCACTAATACTGCGTTCCCACGCGCCATCCAGCAACCCCTGCAGGGCTGACGACGAAAGTGCGAGGAAGCCCTTTTTGTGATTGTGTCTCAGATGCTCGAGGATTTGACGCGCCTCTTCCCACGCCCCATACAATCCCACTAACACTGCCGGACAGGAAACCGGGTTGGAGCATGGCACCTCGAGCGCCGTAAACCCCGGTTTTGCCACGACGGAGGGCAGATAGGCCCGACCATGAGCGGCGGCACATTGCTGACAGGCGCCTTTCGCAACGGCGTAAACATACATGCGAGTGGTGGAGCGATCAAAAATATCGACCGCCAACACACGGCCAGACATGACCTGCAGCTTGTAGTATTGCCACAACACCAATAACACAAGAATGGCGATCAGCGATTGCAAGAGATCCGGTGCTGCGAGATCGTTCAACATACGTACTCCTTCATACGTGTCATGAACCAGCTTCCCCACACTATCGTCGTGTTCCCTCGCCGTAAATGATGCGCCTTTGGCACTGGAATCTGTGACTCCTTTTCCAAACTGCGCCTTGGTTAAGCATAGCTGAAATAGTCCTGGTGTCATTACCTAAACGAATTACGTCATACCCCCCCCAATGAGGCTCCAGACAGAGGCAGACGACCCCCTCTGATAGACGCCCCCTCCTCTGAGGGGCCCTCATACATGCTATCTCGGTATACCGGGCCTGCCGGGCAATTGGTAGCATTGCTACATCGCTGAGTCGCAGACGCCTTTGTTGAACCGCCAACGGGGTGAGGGGCCATCGCCAGCCAGGTGGCGACTCAGTCTGTCTCAGGTCAGTGACACCAACGGAGGAACGACATAATGGACAATAGACAACATACGCGCAAACCACCAAAAACCGTCTTTGAGAACAATGTCCTTTATCAAACGATCAGCGAGCACCCGGTCATTACGGGCCATGGCACGCTGGTGGACCTCAGCGAGGGCGGCTGCCAAGTGAGCGGACAGACGCGCTTGCGAAAGGGTGCGCAGATCCAGTTGGCGCTGCACGGCGAAGGAGGACAATTGTCGACCATTCTCAGTAACTGTGAAGTCATGTGGGTGAGTGAGCAGGCATTTGGGGTGAAATTCCTCTGGGATTTGCAACGATCGGCGAAAACCAGATGACCCGGTGGATGACGCAGATGATGAATAGGTTTACCTCCTACGTCATCGCCCCTCGGGAGAAGTACCTCTTCTAGGTCTGGCAGCATCGGTGAAAGGCGCTATCGTTGACTTGAGAGCGCATGCCGCAGGGAAGCTGAGCAACCGATGAACACTTCACTGGGTTCTTACAAGGGAGACGGAATGCGAAACGGGCGCAAGGGAGAGCAAGGGTTCACCCTCATCGAACTGATGATTGTGGTGGCGATCATCGGCATTCTCGCGGCCATCGCGATTCCCAATTTCTTGACCTATCAGGCCAAGTCGAAGCAGTCCGAGGCGAAGGTCAGTCTCAGCGCCATTTTCACGTCTGCCGTCGCCTATCAGACCGAATCTCAACGTCCTCAGAGCTATGCGCCCTCCACGATCGGCCAAATCGGCTGGCTGCCGGCGGGCGCTTCACGCTACTCATTCTGGTATCAGGATGGGGTCGATCTGACGACGGGCGCTGGAACTACGATCAGTCGGTTTACTGGGACATCGACGGCGACGACACCTTGTAATGTCACGGTGACGCCGGCTACTGGCGGCTATACCGTCGGCGCAACTTCGTCCGGCTTCACCGCGGGCGCGAATGGCAATATCGACGGCGATGCGGCCTGCGATCATTGGTTCATCAATGATCAGCGTACGCTCGCCAACCCCAATAACGACGTGTCGCTCTAAGCGAGCTTGTTCGCTGATTGGAACACGACGACTCAAAGGAGAGAAGTGCTATGGCATCATCGCTGACACCGCAACGACCGGGAAATGGATTGTGTTGTCCTGCCTGCCGTTCACGGCAGTGCATCAGGGTCGATCAGCAAGGATGGACTGACAGACTCTACCGATGTGCCGGCAAATTCCCCTGGTATTGCCGACAGTGCGGCAGTCGGTTTTATCTGAAGACCTGTTCCACCGTGTAGTTCGAGGACACGATCGGAAAGACAAAAGAGTCAACTCGCATCACGATGAGGCAATCATGAACCACCCTCTTCCATTGATCAGACCTTCACATGTGCGGCTCTATCTCCTACTTCTGCAGAGCATGTTCATCGTGCTCTACGCCTTTCATCTCGTCTCGCCCCTCTCCCGCATGCAAGCCTTGGGAGGCTCTGCGGTGGCGACACTAACGCTCCTACTGGTCACCATTCCCCGTCGATTCATCGAGACACCCTGGTTTATCGGGCTGGTGACGTTAGGGAATGCCTCCGTGTTGTTTCTGACCTTTGGAGCCAGCACCGAACTCTGGCTTTTTGGCGCAGTGGTAGTGCTCCTGACCATGGCCTCTTATGTACCGACCATTATCGATTTTAGCGCAGTCAGCAGCCTGCTCATCGCTGAATATGGTCTCATCTTGTACCGCGAGACGCATCTGGATGCCGACACGGTCTGGGCCTTGCCGCTCTTGCTATGTCTCACACTGGCATTCGTGAGCAAAATCTCGACGGCCCAAGCGGAAATTCAGCGGATTGTGAAGATGGAAGACCAGCCGCCGCAGCACCGCACTCAGGCTGATTTGCTGACCGGCCTGCCGAACCGAGCGCAATTTCTTGAACGCCTGGCACGCGTCGTCCAATACGTGAACTACAACCCGACCTTTCGGTTCGCTGTGATGTTCGTCGATCTTGATGGCTTCAAACCTATCAATGATCGACTCGGCCATAAGGCGGGCGACGCCGTCCTCCGGCACGTGGCAAGAATTTTTCAGAGCTGTCTGCGGCAAGGGGACCTGGTGGGACGCTACGGGGGAGACGAGTTTATTTTTTTGCTGAACCAGGTCAACCATCCGTCCGAAGCCACCGAGGTTGCTGAGCGTGTGTTGACCAGACTTCAGGCTCCCATTAATGTCGGCGAACCTGTGACTGTCGGTGCAAGTATCGGGATCGCCTTTAACACCAACATGAATGAAACAGGCGAGGAACTGATCCGCGATGCGGACCAAGCCATGTATCGAGCCAAAGCGCAGGGCAAAAATCGTTATGTGCTGTGCCATCCATCTCAGGATGTCCCCGCGTCAGACCAGATCCAGCGGTGGAAGCGCATGATGCAGCTGAAATGGTATTAAGCCACGCTCGTCGTGTGCCGTCCCACGACACTCAACCGGCATGCGAAGTGACGCGACTTCTTCATTACCTCAACGGCTGGAGGATGGAATGACATCTCCCCATGGAAGTCCGACGAAGGAATCTCCGGCAAGACCGTTCTTGAAGCAATGGACTCAGGCCGCACTCGGATCCATCTCCTGCCGGGTGACCTATTCGCATGAAATCAACGGTGCGACCCATCTGGCTGAAGGGGTGACGCGGGACTTCTCACCAATCGAATGCACACTCCGCGGAAGCGTGGTGCCTCCAGTTGGAAGCAAAACGACCTTAACGCTCTCCCTGCGAGATCAATACAGGCCACTCTCCCTTGATGGCACCATCACATGGACGGCAGGAGAGTATTTTGGCGTGGGCCTAGCAGAGCTGGATGATCACGACTATAAGCGGATACTTCAATGGTTATGGGATGTGGGTTACGTCGACATGATGGTGTGGTGAGAGGGGTCGAGGGCTACATCCGCCGTTGAATGATCTCTCGGACAAAGAGTTCCAATTCCTCGGACATGAGTTGAATATGGGCCTCCAATGTTTCCAGCATAGAAGCTCTGGCGCGCAAATCGGTCGCCGAATAGGTTCCACCGGTGCCAAAGAACAGTTCGATACGCTCCTGTTCTCCGGATGATCCGCGCTCTCCCAGACGGCCCTGTTGCCGCCAGGCATCGATGACTTCATTGATCCCTGTCGATGCGTGATTCTCATACTTCCCTTGCAGAAATCGCCAGACGGAGGGTGAAAAGACGCTAGAGCGGCGTGGATGCTCCCACACCTCTTTGAGCAGATTCCGTTCGTGCCGGAAGTCCTGTTTCGAACCGGCAAAGAGCGCGGTCCCCCCGAAGAGAGAAGCCAAGACTCCGCTTCCTACTTCCGTAGCATCACTGGCGGTGCTCGCTCCGCCCGCAAGCCCAATTCCCCCGGAAACGACCGATGCCACCCCCCCGATGACGATCGAGATCAAGGTCAATCGTTTGACCATCGTGGCATCGAACTCCTCCATTCGATCAGCCGCCTGATCGGCTCGATCCCGTTCACAGACAATCTCAGCCACAACTGAGGACACTTCGAACATCGTGAGCAGCAGACGATCCGAGAGCGACTGTCGGAGTTCTAAGAGCTCGAGGTTGCGGGTATCGCCGCTCTGCTGAAGAGCACCCAAGCGTGAAAGGAGGGGGAAAACGTCAATGGTTTTTGCGGTTTCAACCGTGCGGCTGGAGAAGGGAACATTCGCAGGTATTTCGGGGATGGATTTCGTATCCTGATCAGCGGGGATTTCAAAGTTTATCGGACGCGAGGATGCACACTGCCGCTCCGACGTCATGACTGAATTTGTCGGCGGCAGAATAAAGGAACATCCCGTTCCAACCATTGCGAGGAGGGAGGCGGATAGGAAGCAACCGCTGGGACGCATCAGTTCATGCGAAACCTGTGTGGACGCTCCGCTCCGGCGTTATCGAGAACACCAGTGCCCTCCCTTGAGGCTACCTTGAACTGACGGGGCAGGAACGAGGATTTTCCCGAGTCAAAACACCCGAGCAAACCTGAAAATCACTGAGGAGGATATGGGTGCCGGCGGGTGAGCGTCCATTGGCATATCGCTTTTCTCAAGTGTCGGAGGATTGCCTCCAGACCGGCTGGCATCGTGGCTGGCAATTCAAGCGTAGACCCCAAATACGATTCAGTGCCAGGGGGCGGCGGCACGGTTCCCCCTCCTGTAGTCGCTGATGGATGCCTTTTCCCAGGTCAGGCGGATCTGCTGGCTGAACGACGCCATCGCCTGGATCAACTGGTCGCTGGTGTTGAGCAGATGCTGTCCGTTGATCGGGCTGAGCGCCAGGATAAGGCCTTGATTCTAGGTGTTTGCCATAGATAGAGCGGCCAGAATTTAGGTTCCCGCACGACAGTCCCTCGCCGACGAACATTGGCCATTGCACTAGTCAAGCGGCTGGTGTACATACGTCGGTCAACACGGGACCACCACATGCCTCTCGGCAGCCCCATTCGAGTGCTTCTGGCCGAAGATCATCCGATGATGCGCCAGTCATTGCGGATCATCCTTCAGAGCTTCCCTCGCGTGCTCGTCGTGGGTGAATCGATCACTGGTGAGGACGCCGTCGTGAATGCCGCAGCCCTCCAACCCGACATCGTCCTCATGGACATCAACATTCCGCTCTTGGATGGTATTGCCGCCACGCGCCAAATTAAAACGAGGCACCCACATATCGCCGTGATCGGGCTGACCTGCCATGCGCAAGGAAACACGGTGAACGCCATGACCAACGCCGGTGCGTTTCACGTCCTGCCCAAGGAAAAGGCGCTCGAACTGTATGCCATCATGGAACGAGCTGTCACAGGCTCAGCCATGCTTCGGGGAGGTTTCCCGGAGCACCCGCCAAGCGGCACGTCCCTCGGGCGCTAAACAATAGCCGAGAACTTCGGACACTGGTTTGGTCTTCTCTCATTCCTTCGATTGAGATTACGCCGTGCCATGTCGGCCTCGAATTTCAAGACACTGCCATGCGTCTCCCCAGGTGCCCCCTGGGTGCATCAATACTGCATGATGCGAGGCAAAGGTCCCGATCATGTCTTTGGCGGAGCAGAGGCCCACCGGATATGTGCACAGAGAAATCACACGTTGGGTTTCAATGGCTTGATGAACGACCTGTTCATACGTCAAGAACTGGTGCCAATCCTGTTCGGACTGCAGCCAGAAGGGAGAGCCCGTCGTCCGTGCCCCCACAAAACCATTGGCTTCTGCCGCACGTCCCCGATCCGCCCAGTTCCTGAAGGACTTTCCGGCGTCGAATAGACCAGCACTGAAATACCACTGGCTGGCTGAAAGAATCTCCAATTGCTTTCGCGACACACATTGGGATGCCTCTGGCAACACTCGTTGTAACGCCTCCATCGCCTCTTGTTCCATGTTGTCTTCCGTAATCCAGAGGCAAAACTCGTTATCTTCCAGGCCAGCTTTGATGTAGGGCACAACCAGATTGAGCAAATCGGTTTTCGTATTAAAGAACGCGCACATATGTTCGCCCCACTGAACTCTCTCCTTGCCGGGGATCCCAACGCGTCGAGCGACCGGCTGCTCGCATTGATTACGCAGTTCCATTTTAGACAACCTCCTAGGTCAATTCATCCAGCGACTTGTAGATGATGGGTTGAAACGCCGCCGTCATCCTAGGCCCATTGATGTCATCACCATCCTTCATACTGCAACAATCTTCATACCGCGAGGACCCACGCTCGTCTCATGATTGCGCCCCGCTATTATGGCGATCGCACCGACATGGCTGTTGGGAGCGTGTGATCAGCTGGTTCGGCTGGTACCCATGGCGATGCGCTCGGTGTGGGAGTCGCTTCTATCTGAAGCAATCGTGCTAACGCTCGCCGCTTCGATTCCGTTCGTCCAGCGCGCCCATTTCACCGCCGCCTAGCAGAAAGTCTAAATTCGTGGCCCGAGTGCCTTGAAGCATTTCCGTACGGAAGGGTAAAAACGTCTAGTAAGACCGGCAGTTATAAATAAAAATGTAGGGGTTCGCCGACTCGGTGAACCCCTAGTTTGATTCTGAGAAGATTCGCCTGCTTCGCGTTGAACCCCGATTTCAGGACCGACAGGGAAGCACTTTCAACGATGGCTCGTGAGGTAAAGGGGATCGCCATGCGTAAAAGGCTTGATAAGAGAGGAGAAGCGAGGGGATCCCACGCAGAACCGGGGGAACGTGTCCTTGTTGCAGGAGAGGGCGTGCGCTCATGCTGAGCGCACATGTACACGTGCTCGGAACTTTGAAGCACACACAATCAGTTCCGCACGCCGCTCCACACTTTTTCCGGATCAATAGTCTTATCAGGATTGAGTGTCCTCGCCTTGTCTAGCAAGACATCCGTCGTTTCCGGATAGGCAGGGTCAGAAATGCAGCAATTGTCGACCGGACAAACCGCCGCACACTGAGGTTCGTCAAAATGGCCGACACACTCGGTACAGCGATCGTGCGTAATCACATAGATGCTGTCTCCCACTCCCTGGCCATCGCCCACATGATTTCCCTTCGCTTCCGCGTCGCCGCGAGTTTCGAAGATGGCCTCGTTCGGACATTCTGGCAGACAGGCCCCACAGTTGATACATTCGGCGGTAATCAGCAATGCCATGATACTCACCTCCTTCGCGACCGGTGGTCAAGTGCAATGAAATCGTGCCTTATTTCTCGTCTCGGATTGCTGCCTTTACTTTAGCCTTGAGTTCCGGGGTCACTTCCCGAATGCCGTGCTGTTTTGCGTGTTCGGCGGCATTCTTCAGCACTTCCTCCTCGGTGTTCCCCCGTACAACATGTGTGCATCCGGAGGATGGATCAACCTTGGCGCACTCAACGATTTTCCCCATGGTACCTCCTCCTTGTTGAGCCCAGAGAGCCGCTCTCTTGCCGTTCCAATCTCACAATGTGTCG
>Ga0070690_100001836_pt1 | contig 11259 bp, 8 predicted proteins | sample KBSS33HmetaG_FD_64671 | JGI IMG/M metagenome (GOLD analysis project Ga0070690, IMG submission 64671) | Switchgrass rhizosphere microbial communities from Kellogg Biological Station, Michigan, USA - KBS S3-3H metaG | ecosystem: Host-associated > Plants > Roots > Rhizosphere ...
CGATCGAGGCACAGGTCACCCCGCCGAGCGCCGCGGCGACGCCCAACGAATCGAGGCCGGCGCCGCTGGGGTGCACGACCAGCGCCACGCCGCCGATGCCACACGCGATCGCGATCGCGGTCGGCCAGCCGATGCGTTCGTCGAGCAGCCACCACGCGAGCACCGCGGTGAGCAGCGGCGTGCAGTTCTGGATCGTCGTCGCATCGGCGAGCGGCAGGCGGGCGATCGCGAGGTAGTAGCCCGTCAGGCCGCCGAACCCGAGGATCCCCCGGAACACCAGCGCCGATCGCACCGTCCCCCACGGCGACAGCTTCGCGCGCCGCACCATCACGTACGACAGGACGAGGGTGACCACCGCGCGGGCGAACACGATCTCGCCGAGCGGCAGCCGCCCGCTGGCGACCTTGACGAGCAAGCCCATGACCGAGAAGCCGAACGCGCTGGCCGTCATGAACAGCACGCCGCGCGAGAGCTTCACGCCGCGAGCGTACCCCGGACCGCGCGGACGAGCAGCCGCGGTGGCGTGTGCTTGGCCGGATCGGGCCCGTCTGTGCGCCACGCCGGGTTTGCGCCCCGGGTCACGCGATCGCGGCGGCCAGGTGACGCGCGATCAGGGCGTGAAGCTGGATCCGAGGCCGGTACGTTGCGACCAGGCCCGCGAGCGTCGCGAGGACGCGGCCGAGCAGGACGAACGAGCGCGGAATCACGAGGCCGCCGAGCTGCTTGGCCCGCGCGATCTGCTCGGCGAACGCGGCCTCCCAGTCGAGCTCGCTGACCTGGGCGCCCGGCCGCAGGGCGCCGATGAGCGATGCGGTGAGCGCGACGAGCTGATCCGGTGCGCTGGCGGAAAATCCGAGGGCCACGAGCTCGTTCGCGGCGGCCGCGTGGTCGCCGCCGGCGATCGCGAGCACGAGCCGGGCGTACGCGGCGCGCTCGCGGGCCTCGAGCACGAGGGTGCAGCCAAAATCGAGCAAGGCCAGCTTGCCGCCCGGCGTGACCAGAAAGTTGCCTGGGTGCGGGTCGGCGTGGACGTGGCCGCGGACGAAGATCTGGGCCGCGATCTCGTCGACCAGCTCGCCGAGCACGCGATCGCGCTCGTCCGCCGGCATGGCGTCGAGCGCCACGGTGAGCCGTTCGCCGGCAAGCCGGGTCATGGTCAACACGCGCAGCGACGAGGCCTCCGCGATCGGGCGCGGGATCGCGACGCCGGTCGGGAACGCGCGCAGCGTGGCCGCCTCGGCGGTGTAGTCGAGCTCGGCGGCGAGGGCGCGCGCCAGCTCGTCGACGATCATCGCGAGATCGGTGCCCGGGAGGTCGCCGAGCGCGCCGGCCACGGTGCGGAGCGCCGCGATGTCGGCTTCGAGCGTATCTTCGATCCCGGGGACCTGGACCTTGATCGCGACCGCCGTGCCGTCGTGCAGGCGCCCTGTGTGAACCTGCGCGAGCGATGCCGCGGCAAGCGGCGTGTCGTCGAACTCGGAGAAGCATTCGTCGATCGGCTTGCCGAGCTCGGCGCAGATCCGCGCGCGGATCTGGGCGGCGTCGATGGCCGGGACCTCGGCCTGCAGCGCCTGGAGCTCCACGGCCCAGATCGGCCCGACGAGATCGGGGCGGCACGACGCGAACTGGCCGAGCTTGGCGATCCCGCCGCGCAGCTCCGCCGCCGCACGGGCGGTCCGGCGCGCGAGGTCGCGGTGATCTTCGTCGCGCAGCACGGCATGACCGCGTGCGGCCGCCGCGATCCGCAGCCAGCGGTGGCGCGCGAGCAGCGCCGCGCCGACCTGGGCCAGGCGCGCCGTGCGCGGCGTCGCGCGAGCCAGCGTCTGCGCGTGATCGCGGGCCGCGCCGGCAAGCGCCTGCACGTCGCGCGTGACGGCACCGAGATCGCGGGCGAGAACCAGCGACAGCGCGTCGAGCCGCACCCCGAGGTGCTGGACGAGCCGTGCGGTGGTGACCGCGGTGTCACGCAGCGGCGCGAAGATCTCGCCAAACGCGCGGCGCAGATCCGGCGGTGGAGGCGGGGTATTCTGGGGGGGAATGCTCATGAATGGCTCCTCGCTGACTCGTTGATGGCTCGCCGGGCGCGCTACGTGCGCACCTGTTCGAGGCAGGCCAGGCAGATCACCAGGCGACCGCCGGTGGTCTCGGCGACGCCGATGGCCGCATCGCTGCCGCGCGGCAGGATGGCGTTGCAGCGCAGGCACACGGCGTTCTTGCCGAGCACCATCGGCTGCCAGCCGAGGACGTCCTCGATCGCCGAGGCCGGTGCAGGCCCCGTCGCGGCCTGGGAGGCGGTAGGCGTGCCCGGCGCCGTGCCGCGATCGGCCGGCTTGTCGCCACGCGCCGCCCGCGCGATCGCATGGCCGTCGGCGACCACGTCACCGACGAGGCCAAACGCATGGCCGAGCACGTTGCGCACGAGGTTCGAGACCGAGATCCCGAGGTCCTGCGCCTTCTGGCGCAGCTCCGCCTCGAGTGACTCGGGCACGCGCGTGTGGATCACGCGCTCCTTCTTTTCAGGCTCGTCGGGGTCTTCGGTCGACGCACGCTTACGTATCACGTTGTGATACACGATGTATCACGCGGTGACACAAGTCAAGGCCGTCACGTCACCAGCGCACGCGTGACCGGACGCCGCGCGCTGTCATCGCGCGATGCCGCCCGTCGCCGGTGGAGGCGGGCTTACCAGCCCTTCTTGCTGCCGCAGCCGCCGCCGCGGTGGCAACCACCGCCGCCAAAGAAGCCGCGACCGCCGCCGAGCACGCTGGTGTCGACGTTGATGACCGGGGGACCCGCGGCGGGTCCGGCGGCGATGTAGCCGCCGCCGCCCCCCCCACCACCGCCCATCATCATCATCATCATCATCATCATGGTCGGATCGCTCTGGTTCTGGTTGTTCTTTGCGAGATTGCTGATCGAGTTGGTGATCTGCGTGAGCATCGTGGTGAGCTGATCGTTGGAGCTGGTACCGCCCGAAACACGGGCGAGCATGTCTGGGTCGATCGTTTCGATGGTCTCGGTGGGCATGGGAATCCTCGGGGAGGGGGGTGTGGTGGAGTGACGAGTCCCGATACAGCAGCCGACGTGCCAGCCGGAAGGCCGCTAGAAATCACCCACTTACATCGACGCCCGTGGGTATCGCTTCCCGAACTCGAGTCCACCGGGTTACGCATGGGCGGTGGACTCGCCCCCCAGCGCGCTTTGGGTATTGCGGATGGTCGAGGAGCGGTTTCATCGCGATGAAGAAGGCCGGCCGCTCCGCGAGGGCCGCACGCCCGCCGCGTACCTCTTGCCCGGCGAGGTCGAGTACCGGCCCTGCCCCTACCCTGGGTCGCGCCAGGTTCCGAACAACGCGATGAACGTCTCGGCGCTCCGCCAGACCTCGGCGCACTGGGACGAGATCGTGGAGGCGCTCGGGTTCCTGCGGACCGCGTATGCCGAGGCGCGCGGCGGCTACGGCCCCGATGTGATGGATCTCTGGCGGGTCAGCCAGCTCGGCTCGGCGCTGCCGTGGTTCTTCGTGCTCCGCGGGGAGCCGCTGCCCGCCTACGCCGCGGCGCTGTCGAAGGCGACGCTCGGCACCGGGATCCTGGCGCAGCGGCTGATCCTCAAGATGATGGCCGAAACGTGGCAGCCGCCGCCGCTCACCACGGAGGCCTTGCTGGCGCTCGCCGAATCGACCGGCACGCTGGTCGGCGAGACCGAGGTGTGCTCGGCGCCCGAGAAGATGATCGCGAAGTTCCTCGACGTGCTGGTCGGCGGTGCGCCCGCCGGTGGCCTGCCGGCCGTCGATCGCCTGATCGCCCAGCGCGATCGGTTCCTCGGGTTCGCGGCGTGCTACTGCGGCTTCAAGCTCGTGGTCTGGCTGTACTTCCAGGCGCGCCGGTTCCTCTACGCCGATGTGTGCGCGGCCAAGGACGCTCCGGCGGTGCGCGAGCTCCTGGCCGCGCCGTGCGAGCCGCCCGACTTCTTCGTGATCGAGCCCGGGAACCTCGCCGCCGTGCCGCTCGCGCTGCGGGCGGCGTGGATCGGCCAGCTCGCCGCGCTGATCGTGCCGTTCGCGCCCGACGGCAGCGACCGCGCGCTGCGGGACCTGGCGCTGGAGATGGCCGCGGCGATGCTCGACGACGCGCGCGACCCACACGATCCGGTCGAGCGGGCGATCGCGACGTTTGGCAGACTCGACGCCCTCTACGGCGAGGTGATCGCGTGCGTCGAGTCGGGATTTCGCGGTGAGCGCCACGCCGCGCCGGTCGACGCCGCGACGCGCGATCGGCTGGTCGCGATCTCGCCGCGTGCGGCGTTCGCGGCCCTCCGCTAGCCAGCGGTGCTATCGTGCCGGCCAAGGATGTGATGCCATGGATGTGATCGATGCGATCGGCGGAACGCCGCTGATCGAGCTCAAGCGAGTCACGGCCGGCTTGCCGGTCAAGGTGTTCATCAAGTGCGAGCACTTGAACCCGGGCGGCAGCGTCAAGGATCGCACGGCGCGCGCGATCGTGATCGACGCCGAGAACCGCGGCCTCCTGGGGCCCGGCGCGACGCTGATCGAAGGCACGGCCGGCAACACCGGCGTGGGCCTGGCGCTGATCGCGGCCGCGCGGGGCTACCGCTGCATCTGCGTCTTGCCCGAGCGGATGGCGGTCGACAAGCGCGTCCAGCTGCGCCAGCTCGGCTCCGAGGTGATCATCTCGCGCAACGCGCCGCTGTCGAACCCGCTCAACTTCCGCAACGTCGCGGCGCGGCTCGCCGAGGAGAACGGCTGGTTCCTCACCAACCAGTTCCACAACCCCGCGAACATCACCGCGCACTACGGCACGCCGCAGTTCAAGGGCACCGGCGAGGAGATCCTCGCGCAGATGAAGGCGGCGGGCGAGCACACGATCGGCGCGTTCGTGTCGTCGGCGGGAACCGGCGGGACGATCACCGGCGTCGGCAAGCGGCTCAAGGAATACGATCCGCGCACGCAGATCGTGCTCGCCGATCCGGTCGGCAGCTCGCTGGCGGACTGGGTCAACACCGGCACGCTCGGCCCCGATGGCCCGTACACCGTCGAGGGCATCGGCTCGGGCTCGGTCCCCGGCAACCTGCACCGCGACGTGCTCGACTTCGCCGAGAAGATCCCCGACGCCGAGTCGTACGCGATGGTCGAGCGCCTCGTCAAGGAAGAGGGCCTCACGGTCGGCGGCTCGACCGGCGTCAACGTCGTCGCGGCGCTGCGGGTGGCGGCGCGCGGCAACCTGCTTGGCCCGGTCGTCACGGTCGCCGCCGATCTGTGGGATCGCTATCGCTCGACGGCCTGGATGAAGGACTGGATGGAGCGCGAGGCGGCGGCGATCAAGCTGCCGGCGCCGGCCTGAGCGGGATGGATGACGCTGCTCGAGATTGCTATCCATGCCAATTCGGCATATCCCACGACTCTGACACTCCAGCATCGGAGTCGATCTCCATGCGTGATCAACAGTCGCGGCGGTACGGCAGAGCGTGTTCGGTTGACGTGTCGCACACGCGCCCGAGCGCCAGCTGGTGTCGAGACGTGTGCGCGAAGTTTGATCATCGCCCGCAGGCTCTTGGCGATGCTGCCAGCGCTGCGCCGAATTCTCGCCGTTCCAAAAGATCTGCACCCAAGGAGAAGGGCGCCGGCAGATCAGAGCGTCGATCGTCCACTGCAACCGAAGCTTCGATCAGACCGCCGGGGCTGCGCGCTGTCGGGATGCCAGGCAAGGTGACGCCGGCCGCCTTGGCCCGCGCCGCGGTGAGTGATCGATCCAAAATTCTGCTACGCGCGCACTTCGAGGCCCGGTCGCAGTCGACATCGATCGCTTGCCACGCGAAGCCTCGCGACGGCTCGATGGTCGACGCTTGGCCGAACAGCCGACTCCATGGGGTTGCAACGCGAGCCGTTTCGAGCATGATTGCGGTCAATGACCCGGCCGCCAAGACGCCAGCGACGTGAAACCGCAGAGGCCCCGTGTGGAATCGGAGGGCTTTCCCCGCATCCCGCGCCCGGGCCGGTCACGGCGCTGCGGGTCCTCGGGCGCGGCTTCGAGATCACGGTTGATGCGAATTGCGCCGAACGCTTTCAGGGCAATGTCGGAGACCGATTCATGGTCGAGGGCATGACGGTGCTCGCGCTCGACGAGCCAACCCACCAGCTTGTCCAGCCGCTCACGGTGTATTGTGGTATCGGCGCGCACAACGATGTCGACTCCGCGTTAGCAGCGATCCTGTGGAGGCGCCCGATCATCTTGCACGGTTCGCGTAGCGAGGACGTCCTCGAGCTCGCACGCACCATACATGAGCACTCGATCCGGAAGGGCTTCCCGTTCCTGCAGGTCAACAGCGTTCCCACGAACGACGCCGCGATCGAGGCATTGTGCACGGAGGCGGGCTGCGGGACGATCTTCCTCGACCTGACAAATCCCCTCGAGTTGCCACGGAGCTTCGTGCGCCACCTGTTCTCGGACCACTTCCATCTCTCGACCATCGCGGTGGCACCAGGCGCCGAGGATGCCTGTCGATGTTTTGGACCGGGGACGGACTTCATTCCGTTCTGTACCCTCGGGTTTCGTCGGACGAGCTGGCACACCTCCATGCAAGACGCCACGTTCACGCAGAACTGAGGACGGTGGCGCGCTACGACGACGCTTCCGGGCGGCGGGCGAAGTCGGGCGCAGTCGCCCATAGCAGTGCAGGCGCCAGGAACAGCGCGACGGCCAGGCACGTGAGCTCGCCGATCATCGCCGCGAGGCCGAACGAGCGGATGCCGAGGTTCTGCGACAAGAGCAGCGAGCCGTAGCCGACGATCGTCGTGTACGAGCACACCGCGACGGCGCTCCCGGTGGTGGCGAGAGCGGCGCGGCCGCGGCCGGGGCCCTCCTGGCGCTCGCGGGTCGCGATGTTGACCGCGTACTCGATGCCGATGCCGATCGTGATCGGCAGCGCGACGAAGTCGAGGAAGTTGATCTTGAGGCCGAGCAGCGCGCCCAGGCCGAGCATCAGCATCGTGCCGCCGAGGCCGCACACGATCGTCACCAGGCCGTGGCGGTTGCGGCCGACCACGACGAGCACCACCAGGATCGCGCCGAACAGCGCCGCGAGGGTCGCGCGCGGGCCGTCGGTGAGCACCGCGTCGAGCACGTCGGCGAACACGAACGACGCGCCGCCGAGGTGAACGTCGGGTGGCAGGCGCAGCTCGCGGACCTTGTCGGCGAACCGCACGGTGTCGTGGGCATCCCAGACTTCATAACCGGGGCCCGCGGTCGCGAGGATCAGCTTGCCGCGCGACCCGTCGGCCTCGATGAACGGCCAGGCCAGCGCTTCGGGGACGTCGCTGTCGCCGAGCACGCGGAGATCGTCGGGCGGGCGCAGCTGGGCGAGAGCGGCGCGCTCGTCATCGGCCAGCGCGTCGAGTTCTTTCGAGGACAGGAGCGCGCGGATCTGCACGAGGACCGCGAGCTTCTCGGCCTGCTGCGAGGGCAACATGTCGTCCAGGGTATCGAGGTGCGCGAACAGCTTGTCGCCCGGGGTCGCGGTGTCGGCGTCGCGCAGCTGCTGCTTGAGCGGGAGGACGACCTCCCGGCGTGGCACCGCGATCACGAAGCCGGCGTCGATGCCCTGCCCGAAGCCCTGGTCGATGTCGTGCATCCAGCGGTTCGCGAGGGTGATCGCCGCGCTGCGCGAGCGCAGGTTCCGGAAGTTGCTCTCGAACGGATCTTCGGTGAGGTAGCGGACGGTGACGACCCCGGCGCCTGCGACGAGCGCGATCGTCGCGGCCGCGGTCATCCCGAGGTTTCGCGGCAACAGCCTGGCGAGCCAGCGGCCGATCGGCGGCTCGGTGCGCGGCCGCATCCCGAGCTGCTGTGCGATCGACAGCGCGGCCGGCAAGACGAGGTACGCCGCGCACCAGCACAGGAGGATGCCGACGCCGCCGATGATGCCGAAATGCCGGAACCCGCGGAACACCGTGATCACGAGCGACGCATAGGCGACCGCCGCGGTCAGCGCCGCCGCGAGCGTCCCCGCGACGGTCTTCGCCAGCGCCCGGGCCAGCGCGTCGACCCCGGCCCTGCCGGCGCGCAGCTCCTCGAGGTAGCGCGCGGTCACCAGGATGCCGACGTTGATCCCGTTGCCGATCACGATCGACGACAAGAACGCCGTCGCGAGGTTCAGGTGACCGATCGCGAGCTCGGTGAACGCGAACGTGGCGACCGTCCCGATGGCGAGCGACCACGACAAGGCGCCGAGCGCGAGCGCCGAGCGAAAGAACCAGGTGAGCGCGATCATCACGAGGGTCACGGTCACCAGCGTCGCGAGCAGCATGCCGTTCAGGATCGAGTCATGCTCGGCGAGCGAGACCACCACCTCACCGGCGGCGCCGATCTCCACGCCGGGGACGGCGGCCCGCACCTGGGCCATGATGGCTTCGATCCCGCCGACCAGGGCCCGATCCTTGTCGACGTCGCCCGACGAGAACGCCGTGCGGACGATCATCATCTGCAGCTTGCCGCCCAGGCCGACCAGCTCGCCGGTCTCGGCCTGCTCGCGTTCGGCCTTGCGCAACCGCTCGCGCAGCTCGTCCGCGGCGTCGGCCTGCTTGGCGGGCGGATCGTCGAGCGGGACGAACAGCGGGTTCGCGTCGAGCTTGGCCTGGTGGATCTTGGCGGAGATCGCCGCCCTGGCCTTCTCGAGATCGGCGAGATCGGCAAACAACCACCGGTTGTTCCAGGCGTAGTCGCGCTTCGCGCGGTCGTCGAACGTGACGCTCGACACGAGCGGCAGCGCGGCGATCTTGTCGCGCAGGAGGGTCGCCGCCCGCCGCCGCGCGGCCGGATCGCTCGCCTCGACGGCGACCATCGCGGTCCCGAGCACCCGCGCGCGCTTGCCGATCGCGCGAAGGTCGGTGACCGAGCGAACATCCTGCGGCAGGAGGTACGAGAAGTCGGCGAAGATCTGCAGGCGCGACGCGCCGAACGTGGCGACCGCGGCGAACACGATCGAGCCCACGATGATCGCCCACCGGCGACGTTCGATCCACGAGGCGTATCGCCTCGCGAATTCGGCACCCGTTTTCACGCTCGCACCATGCCCAGCTCTGCCCGCTTTGTCCAGATGCCTGGCTCATCGCGACACGTCTCACCTTGACGCGGTCGACGGTTTGGCTACGGTGCACCACCTGCGATGGCTGTTCATCATGCCTCCATGCCGGCGCCAGTGGCCATGACCGAGCCCCGGCTGCGCGTGTGCATGATGGTCACCTACGACATGGCCGCGCCGGGCGGCGGCGTGAAGCAACACGCGCTTCACCTGGCGGCTTCGCTCCGGCGGCTCGGTGACGAGGTCATGCTGGTGGGGCCGTCGTCGGTGCCCACCGGCGAGCCCGGCGTCCACTCGTTCGGCGGGATCGTCAACATCCCGGCGAACGGCTCGGACAACAACCTCGGCCTGTTCGTCTCGCCGCGCGCGATCGCCAGGTTCTTCCGCACGCATCCGTTCGACGTCATCCACATTCACGAGCCGCTCCAGCCCGCGCTGTCGTACTGGTCGGTCTGGCTGACCCGCCGGATCCCGCACGTCGCGACGTTTCACGCCTTCATGGAGAACGAGCCGCTCGCGCTGCGCTGGGCGCGCCGGGCCTTCGCGGCGACGCTGTTTCCGTGGATCCAGCGGGCGATCGCCGTGTCGGAGCCGGCCGCGCGATACGCCTCGTACGCGTGGCGCCGCGAGCTGCCGATCATCCCCAACGGCGTGCCGACCGGCATCTTCACGCCGCCGGCCGCGCCCGAGACGCATGCCCATGGCACGCCGGTGAAGCTCCTGTTCGTCGGGCGGATCGGCGATAGCCGCAAGGGCGCGCGGTTCCTGTTCGAGGCCTACGCGGGGCTCGTCGCGCGCAAGCTGCCGGTGACGCTCGAGGTCGTCGGCGAGCTCGGCCAGGCCGAACCGCCACCCGAGCTGCCGGGGCTCACCTATCACGGCCCGGTTAGCTTCGCGCGGCTCACCGAGCTGTATCGCGCGTGCGACGTGTTCGTCGCGCCGTCGACCGGCGGCGAATCGTTCGGCATCGTGCTGCTCGAGGCGATGGCGTCGGGCAAGCCCCTGGTCTGCAGCGACATCGAGGGCTACCGCCAGGTCGCCACCACCGAGGGCTCGACGCTGGTCCCGCCGTCCGACGCCAAGGCGCTCGAGGACGCGCTCGCCAGGGTCGTCGCGTCCGATCCGGACACCCGGCGGCGCCACGGCGAGCTCAACCGCCGTCACGCCGAGGCATTCGACTACGATCGGCTCGCCGAGCGAGTTCGCCGCGAATATCGCCTGGCGATCGCCGCCTGCCGGCCATGACGGCCGCGCCGCCAACCAGCCCTGCAGTGCAGCGGGCCGGTACAACGGGCGTACAACGGGGAGTACGATGAATCGCCGGCTCGTCCTCGCGATCCGCATCCTCGCGATCGCCGCGATCGGCGTGGGGCTGTGGTGGTTCGCCCGCACGATCGAGCTTGCCAAGCTCGGGGCCGAGTTCAGCCGCGCGCGGCTCTGGCCGCTCGTGGTCGCCGCAATCCTGAACTTCGTGTGTCTGTGGGGCAAGGCCGCGTGCTGGCGGATCATGCTGGCGCCGCGCCATCACGTCTCGACCCTGCGGCTGTTCCGCTACACCATCGCGACCTTCACGGCGTCGGCGATCGCCCCGGCGCGCGCCGGGGAGGTGCTGCGCGTGTGGCTGCTCAAGCGCCGCCATGGCGTGCCCGCGGCCGACAGCACCGCCGTCGCGGTGGCCGAGAAGCTGCTCGACATCATCACGATGCTGATCCTGGTCGCGCCGGTGCCATGGCTCCTGCCCGACCTGCCGTCGTGGGTCGCGCGCGGCATCGCGATCGGCGCCGCGATCGCGATCGCCTTGTTCGTCGTGCTGGTCATCGCGATCGGCCGGGTCGACGCGACCCAGCCGCCCACGCTGGTCCGCCGGTTCCTCACCGGCATGCATGTACTGCGCAGCCCCGCGCGGCTGCTCGGCGCGCTCGGCGCGCTGTTCCTGGTGTGGGCCGCCGATCTCGGCATGGTGATGGCGGTGTTCTACGCCCTCGACCTTCACCTGCCGATCGCCGCGGGCCTCCTGACCCTGTTCGCGCTCAACCTGGCGATCGCGGTGCCATCGACGCCGGCGCAGGTCGGCGCCCTCGAGGGCGGCGCGGTTGCGGCGCTCCTCTTGCTCGATGTCGGCCGCGAGATCGCGCTCGCGTTTGCGCTGCTCTATCACGCGCT
>Ga0070690_100001838_pt1 | contig 11253 bp, 11 predicted proteins | sample KBSS33HmetaG_FD_64671 | JGI IMG/M metagenome (GOLD analysis project Ga0070690, IMG submission 64671) | Switchgrass rhizosphere microbial communities from Kellogg Biological Station, Michigan, USA - KBS S3-3H metaG | ecosystem: Host-associated > Plants > Roots > Rhizosphere ...
TCCCGCGGCGCGAAGGCGTGAAGATCGATCTCGCGCTCGATCGGCAGTTCGACCGGCTCGGAATCCACGGCCTACCGGCTGGTGGCGAGCTCCCGCGCGTATTCGGCGGTTACCGTGGTTTTGATCCCGCCGCGCACCGAGAAGTCGCCGACCACGGTCATCCGCCGCGGCTGAATCGCGGCGACCAGGTCGTCGAGGATCTGGTTGGTGACCGCCTCGTAGAAAATCCCCTTGTTGCGGAATTCGATCATGTAGTACTTCAGCGACTTCAACTCGACGCAGGTCGCGCCGGGCACGTAGGTGATGCGGATCTCCCCGAAGTCGGGCAGGCCGGTCTTCGGACAGACCGACGTGAACTCCGGGCAGTGAATCGCGATTTGGTACTCCCGCTCCGGGCGCGGGTTCGGAAAGGTCTCGAGCGTCGAGCTTGACATACACGAAAATTCTAGCATTACGCTAGGAAAAACCGCGTTTTGCGGAGCTGCGTCAATTGACACTGGCGAGAGGCGCACGCTAGGATACGCGGGTTTTTCGAACCAAAACCGCCGATTGGCGCTGCGCGCGCGGCAGTCTGCGGTGACACCTTAGCGCGTCACGTGAGGGGGACCCGATGGCTGACGCCCGCAGGATGGGCAAATCCGAACTGTTTTCGCACTTCGCGGAGCGGTTCGAAGTGAAGCGGACGCAGGCTCGCGAGTACTTCGATGAGCTGACGCAGCTCGCCGAGAAGGAGCTGAAGCGCTCCGGCGAGTTCGTGCTGCCAGGCATGGTCAAGCTGGTGGTGCAGAAGCGGAAGGCGCGCATGGGCCGCAACCCGGCCACCGGCGAGGCGATCAAGATCCCGGCGAAGACGGTTGTGAAGGCGCGTATTGCCAAGCAGTTGAAGGACGCGGTGCTGCCGCGCAAGTAGTGTTCCCCCACACCACGTGACGGCAGACCTGGAGAGGCGCAGCGGCTCGGTCACCATTCCGCTGCGCCCTGCAATTAAGAATTTGGAATTTGGAATTAAGAATTCGTGACGAATTCCACATTCCAAATTCCTCATTCCAAATTCAAGCGGCCGTAGCCCTCGCGAGCATCCGGCTGTAGAGCGTCGCCGGCACCAGGCAGGTGGTCCGCGCCTCCAGGTTGGTCACCGAATCGTCGTCCAGGATGATGCGGTCCCCGGGTCCCAATATGATTTCCGCGCTGTAGCGCCGGGCACCGCGGAGCGTGCGCAGCTCGAAATAGCGCACCGGCACGGTCTTGTCCTCGACGGCTACGGCGTCTGTCTTCACGAGCGTCCGAAACATAACGGCCCTCCACGTCCGGTCGATGCCGGATTCTTCCACGTCTCAACTGGCAGCGGCTTGCGCTGTCCGATCGTCGCGCACCGGGAAGCGCAGCGTGAACGCGGTGCCGCGTCCCACTTCGCTCTCGACCGCGATCGTGCCGTCGAGTTGCTCGACGATCCGCTTCGAGATTGCCAGGCCGAGGCCGAGGCCGCGGCGCTTGGTGGTCACGAAATCGTCGAAGATCGCCGCCAGCCGATCGGCGGGGATGCCGCTGCCGGTGTCGGTGACGCTGATCTCGACGTGATTGCCGACCCGCGCGGTCGCGACGGTGACGCGGCCGCCCGGCTCGGTGGCTTGAATGGCGTTGGTGATCAGGTTGCGATAGACGCGGCCGAGCGCGAAGCGGTCGCCCTCGATCACCAGTTCGCCGGGCGCGAACTGCGCCTCGACGGTGATGCCGTTGCGCTCGCCTTCGTCGCGCATCGACTCGATCACCTCGGCGACCGAGGCGTTGATGTCCATCGCGAAGCGCTCGATCGGCTTCGGCTTGACGACGTGGCGCAGGTCCTCCATGAACCGCTTCAGCGTCGCCAGCTCGCGCTCGATCGTGCGGCGGAACATCTCGCGCGAATCGACGTCGACGTCGTCGCGCAGCAGCAGCCGCGTGCTGTTGCCGATGTTCTGGATCGGATGCGAGAGGTCGTGGACGAGGCCGGCGGCAACGCGGCCGAACATCGCCTGCCGCTCCTGCCGCTTGACCTCTTCCTGCAGCTTGGCGAGGCGGTCGGCCATGGTGTTGAAGGCGTCGCCGAGCTCGCCGAGCTCGTCGGCGCGGCGGATATGGACGCGTGCATCGAGCTGGCCGGCGGCGATGTCGTGGGTGCCGGCCTTGAGCGCGAGGATCGGGTTGATGAAGGTGCGGCCGAACAGATACCCGACGGCGATCATCGCGACCAGCGCCAGCGAGATGGCGATCACCAGCTGGCGGGTCAGGACCATGGCGGCGGCGTAGGCTTCGCTGGTCGGCTGGGCGACGATCACCGTCCAGCCAAGCTGCGCGATGCGGGCCGCGACGCCGAGCTCGCGGCGGCCGCTGTCGTCGACGTACTCCTGTGCGACCGGCGCGGCGTCGTCGTGGCTGCGCGCGGCCGCAACCAGCGGATGCGCGCTCATGTTGCGGGTCTGCGCGACCAGCGCCTTCTTGTCGGGATCGCCGTGCGCGATCAGCTCGCCGCCGGGCGCGACGACGAGCGCGTAGCCGTGGTCGCCGATGCGGATCTGGTCGACCATCCGCCACATCTCTTCGAGGTTGATCTGCCCGGCGAGCCAGCCGGAGGGCTGGTTGAGATGCGTGAGGTGGATGGCGAAGACCGATGTCGGCAGCAGGTCCTCGTCGACCTTGATCGGCGACATCGCGACCCCGTTGATCGTCAGCGTCGCCTCGCGCGGCAGCGGGATGCGCGGCTTGCCGACGCGGCTCGACGCGACCGTCGCACCCTGCTCGTCGAACAGCGTGATCTCGCGGAATTCGCGGAACTGGAGGACGTAGTTCTTGAGGATCTGATCCTGCTGGCGCGCGTTGAGGCCGGTGTCCTGGAGGTCGGCGGCGAGCGCTTTCAGCAGTTCGGCGTTGGTGACGACGTAGCGGGAGATCTCGTCGGCCACCCGCGTCGCAACGTTCTGATTGCCGTTGACCACCGACTCGCGGGTGCCGCGCTGCAGCGAGGCGATCGAGATGCCGCCGTAGGTCACGAGCGGCAGCACGGCGGCAATGCCGAGCAGCAGCGCGAAGCGCGTCGCGATATGGCGGATCTTCACGGTGTCTAGTTTCGGCTGGCGCGCTGCTCCGCAGCAGACGCCGGTTTCCAGAGCCGCATGGTGCTCAGAATATCGCGGCCCGACTCGGACGCCGGAACCAGGAACCGATTGCTCACGGCGCGTGCGCGCTGGCTCCACGCCAGGAACACCGCCGGCGGATCGTCGACGAACGTCTGCTGCACGCCGGTAATGGCGGCGCGGAAGGCCTCGTCGGACGCTGACGCGCGGACGCGATCGAGCGCCGCGTCGATCCGCGCGTTGCCGAACCGGCCCCAGTTGTAGGGCGTGTCCGAGTGCCAGATCACGTACGGCCGCAGCAGCGTCGGCCCGCTGATCAGCTCGGTGAGCATAGCGTCGTACTCGCGCTTCGCTCCACGGCGCGCCTGCTCGTCGTACGACACTTCTTCCGGGACCATGTCGATCCCGACCGCGCCGAGCTGCCGCTTCACTTCGAGTGCAAGCCGCTCGTACGGCGCGTCCGGCGGAACGAGGCAGGTGAACCGTAACCGCGTGCCGGAGAGCAGCGACGCCGCCGCCGCCGGATCGAACTTGAAGGTGGCCGCGTCGCGCGGCATCGCCCAGTTGCGCGGCCAGATCGGACCCGTCGACGCAACGCCGTACGAGTTCAGCGCGTTTCTGACCACGGCGTCCCGATTGACGGCAAGGTTCAACGCCCGGCGAATCGCCGCCGACTTGAGCTGCGGCGCGTCCGGGTTCAAAACGATGACGTACTGGTACCGGCGGGTGAACGTGAACAATGAGATCGAGTTCGCCTTCTCGAGGGAGGGGAGGGCATCGGGCCCCACCTCCCAAAGCATATCGGTGCGCCCGCGCAGCATCTCGGCCCACGCGGTCCGCACGCTGGGGAACATCTCGACGCGGACAGAGGCCAGTTCCGGCCGACCGAGATAGTAGTCGCGGTTCGCCGTGAGCTCGGTGGTTGAGTTCGCCACCGCTTCGAACGGACCGGTCGACGCGCCGTTCGGCTTCTGTAGAGGCGCCTCGAGGGTCTCGACCATGAAGGGCGAGCTCTCGCGGAACAGGACCTCGATCGTATCCGCGCCCGTCGCGTGGACGCGCTCCACATCGGAGACCGATCCGACGAGCTTCTTCATGGCGTCTGGTAACAGTGCGGCTACGGTTTCGGCGTTCACGGGCGAGCCGTCGTGGAACCTGGCGTTCGCGTGGAGCTTGACGATCAGAGAACGACCGTTCGCGCCGACGGTCCATCCTTCGGCGAGCGACGGCTGCATCCGTCCGTCCTCGCCCGTGCGCGCAAGGCCCTCGACAACGAGAATCTGGCTGAGTTGACGAAGGCCTTGAACCGGATTGGTCGACGCCGACCACTGGCTCACGCCTATGCGCAGGATGGCAGGGAGCGCCGAGCCCGCGCCGTCGCGCCGCCGCTGACACGATCCAGCCGTCACGAGCAGCGCGACCCACGCGCCGAGCATGGCCAATGACTGAATTCTGCCGCGGCGCCGTTGGCCGCGGTTGGTCGTCATTCGGTTACTTCTTGTTCATCGGCGGCTCGTCGACGTAGCTGGCGCAGAACCCCGACGGCTTGACGCTGGAAGCCTTCTTGACGACTTTGATCTTCATTGGAGATTCTCCTGGTTATGAGCGGCTGGCGACCGTATGCGCCAGCGCGACGACGGCCGAATGGATGCTTTGCTTGTGACACGTCGGCACGTTCATGTCGCCAAGCTGGCTGTACGAGGCGGCGACGCAGCCCCCGGCACACACCGGGATGTAGGCGCAGTCACCGCATTCTTTCCACGGAGAGAGACGAAGGAAGCGCTCGCGCGCGCTCTCGCGCCACGAATCGTGGCGGTCGTCGATGTGCCCGGTCGACATCGCGAGCTGACCGGTGAAGCCGGGACACGCGTAGAGCGAGCCGTCCGGCCCGATCGTGTGCGCGTGCGCCTTGTGCACGTGGCAGGGTCCGTTGTGGACGCCGTCGTGCGTCGCGAATCCGAGCCGCCGCGTTTCGGCGCGCAGCATCGTGAGCTTGTCGTCGAGCACGCTGCACGAATCGCACGCCTTGCCGGCGCCCGATCCGAGCGACGTCATGCAGGTGCCGTTCAGCGCGTCCTTCGCCGCGACCGGCGTCAGCGGGATGATGCCCTTCCCCGACACCGCTTCAGCGCGAACGATCGGCTTGAAGAACACCTTCGACAGCTTGTCGGCGAAGTCCTGCTGCTTGAGGTACTCGAGCAGCGCCGGATAGCTGTCCACAGAGCTCTCGTCGAAGTTGCCGCCGATCGCGATCCGCACGCGGCCGGCCACGGCGCGGACGTTCTCGACGATGCGATCGAAGGTCCCCTGGCCGCCGCGCAGCGGCCGCATCCGGTTGTGGGTGTCGCGATCGCCGTCGAGGGTGATCTTGATCCCGTTCAGCCCGAACGGCAGCATCCGGTCGACGACGTCCGGGGTGAGCAGTAGGCCGTTGGTGATGATGTTGGTGTAGAGCGTGATGCCGCGCTCGCTGGCCGCGCGCCAGGCGCGTTCGGCGAGGTCGTACATGACCGGCAGGTTCAGCAGCGGCTCGCCGCCGAAAAACGTCAGCACGAACTTGTCGGGCCCGACGCGATCGAGCTCGCGCTCGATCCAGGCCGCGACCCGCGCCGATGTCTGCAGCGACATCCGGTCGGCGCGCTCGTTATAGTCGCCGTGGTCCCCCTGGAAGCAGTAGTCGCACGCGAAGTTGCACTGCAGCGTGGTAAGGACGGTGACGTTCACCTCGGAGCTGTCGGATTTGACTTCACCAAGGTATGTATCGAGGTTGTGGCGGTCGGCGTCGCGGCTATCGACCAGGAACCCGTTCTCGCGAAGCAGCTCGAACGCCCCCCGGGCTTCCCGATCCAGCTCCTCGGCCGCCGCCCCCGCGGCGAGACGATCGAGCAAATCGATAACATCACTCGACACCACGAGTTGGGCGTCGGTGATGGTGTTCATCAGGAATGTTTCGTCGCGTGCGTCGAGCGGCACGCGAACGTTGAACATCGACGGCTGCATCCGCGAACTGGTCTCCCCGGTGGTCCGAAACTCGCAGGTTCCGCGGCCAAGGACTGCAACGCGTATTCCACGAAATACAGTGGAGGCTGTTTTCGTGATTTTTGCTAAGAAATTCGCGCAAAGCGCGCGATCAATGGAGGGGCGTACGACCGTGGCGAGAGGCTACGAGAGGCAATAGTTTGGCCGAGCGCCGGCGCGCGCCGCGAACGACGTCGCTTTGTTTACTTGAGAAATCGAGAAGTTCTTGCAGCGGGCAACCGTTTGGCCTGCCCGGCTAAATTGTTGACTACGCTATGCGCCGCGCAGCCGCTTGGCGAGTTGCCGTACGTCGAGCTTGTCCATCTTGTACTTAAGCGTGCTCAACGGTATTCCAAGGTACTCGGCCGTCTGCGTGACGTTCCACCCGCATTTCTCGAGCGCTCGCAGAATGAAATTCCGCTCGAACGTGTTCGTGGCGTCTTCGAACAGGCTGTCGGTGGAGGTCCCCTGCGGCTCGAGCTGCGCGAAGTGAAATTCCAGCGGCAGGTCTTCCTCTGAGATGTAGTCCTTGTCGCTCACGGCCACGAGCCGCTCGATGAGGTTTTCGAGCTCACGGATGTTCCCCGGCCACCAGTACTTCTTGAGAACGGCCATCGTCGAATCGGTGATCCCCTGGATCTTCTTCCGGAAGCGGGCGTTGTAGCGGCGCAGGAAGAAGTCGGCGAGCTGCGGCACGTCCTCGGTGCGCTCGCGCAGCGGCGGCAGCTTGATGGGAATGACGTTGATCCGATAGAAGAGGTCCTCCCGGAATTTCCCTTCCTTCACCGCCTTCTCGAGATCGACGTTGGTTGCTGCGATCAGGCGGAACTCGGTCTTGATCGGCTTCGAGCCCCCGACCCGTTCGATTTCGCCTTCCTGGATCGCCCGCAGCAGCTTGGCCTGGAGATCGAGCCGCAGATCGCCGATCTCGTCGAGGAACAGGGTGCCGTTCGAGGCGAGCTCGAATTTGCCGAGCTGCTGCCGGTGCGCGCCGGTGAACGCGCCGCGCTCGTGGCCAAACAGGGCGCTCTCGGCGAGCTCGCGCGGGATGGCGGCGAGGTTCACGGCGATGAACGGCGCGTCAGGATCGCCCGCCTCGCGGTGAATGAGCCTCGCCAGCAGCTCCTTGCCGGTGCCGCTCTCGCCGAGGATCAGCACCGTCGCCGACAGCTTTGCAATCTTGTGCACGAGGTCGACGATGTCGCGGGTCATCTTGCTCGGCCCGACGATGAACTCGCGCTCGGTCTGATCGGCCACCTGTGCCGACAGCGTCAGCACCTGGCGGTTGAGATCCTGCCGCTCGCTCGCGTTGCGGACCAGCGAGCGCAGCTGGTCGTAGTCGAAGTCTTTGGTGACGTAGTGGTAGGCGCCGAGCTTCATCGCCTGCACCGCGGTCTCGATCTCGGTGACCGCCGAGATCATCAGCACTTCGATCAGGCTGTAGTTCTCCTTGACGATGCGGAGGACCTCGAAGCCGCTGATGCCGGGCAGCCGCACGTCGAGCAGGATCAAATCGACATCTTCGCGGTTGAGGATCGGCAGCGCCGCTTCACCGCTCGACACCCTCAGGACGCGGTACTCTCGTTTGAGGATGGCGGTGAGCGTGTCGCGCATCCCCTCATCGTCGTCGACGATGAGAACGGTTTTCGGTTTGGAGCTCATGGGCTGGCGCGGGGAACCGCGGTATTGTCTCAGGCGGTTGACACTGTTGCAAGCCGTTCGATAAGGTGGAGTTTTGTTGACCGTCCAGTGGCTGCTCACAGGCGCCGCGTTGCTCGTTGCGGCCGCGGCATTCGCAAAGGCGCGGCGGCTCGCGCGCCGGCTGGAGCGGCTCACCGAGTCCTACTGGGAGCTGCGCTACGAGCACGGGCAGCTCCGCGCCCGCCTCAACCGGCTCGATCCCGACCCCTCCGCCGCCGCCGCCGAGCCGACCGCGGCGCCTGGCGTCACCGCCTTCGTGCCCTTGTCATCGCTCAAGCGGTAAAGCGAGTCATTCGTGGCGACTGAATACGACGTGATTGTGATCGGTGCCGGCACCGGCGGCTACGTCGCGGCGATCCGCGCGGCGCAGCTCGGGCTGAAGACCGCGGTCGTCGAAAAGCAGAAGGCGCTCGGCGGGACCTGCCTGCTGTGGGGGTGCATTCCGACCAAGGCGTTGCTCGAGCACGCCCACGCCCTCAAGGTGGTGCAGCGCGCGAAAGAGTTCGGCGTGTCGATTGCCGATGCGGCGAAGGCGACGATCGACATGACCCAGGTGCAGACGCGGAAGGACCGCGTTGTCTCTGGCCTGACCAAGGGGGTCGAGTTCCTGTTCAAGAAGAACAAGATCGACTGGATCAAGGGAACGGCACGGCTCACCGGCAACGGCGGCGTCGAGATCTTCGAAGGCGAGACCCAGACCCTGCGCGCCCGCAAGGAGATCATTGTCGCCACCGGCTCGGCGCCGCGCGGCGTGCCGGGCATCGAGATCGATCGCAAGCGGATCATCACGAGCGACGAGGCGATCGGCCTCCGCGACGTGCCGAAGACGATCGTGGTGATGGGCAGTGGCGCCGTCGGCGTCGAGTTCGCGTCGATCTTCAACCGGTTCGGCAGCGACGTGACGATCGTCGAGCTGCTGCCGCGGCTGGTGCCGGTTGAGGACGAAGCGGTCTCCGCGGAGCTCGAAAAATCGTTCCGCAAGCAGGGCATCACGAGCCACACCGGCGCAAGGGTGACGAGCGCAAAGGCGGGCGGCGACGGCGTCGACGTCGAGATGCAGCTCGGCGACGGCACGGCGAAGAAGATCCGCGCCGACTATCTTCTGGTCGCGACCGGGCGCGGTCCGGTGACCGCCGGCTTGAATGCCGACGGCGTCGGCCTGCAGATGGAGAAGGGCTACATCAAGGTCGACGCGATGTATCGCACCAACGTCGCCGGCATTTCGGCGATCGGCGACGTCATCACGATCGACGGCCCGCACCCGCAGCTCGCGCACGTATCGTCGGCGGAAGGGATCGTCACCGCCGAGCGGATCGCCGGCATCGAGACGCGGCCGATCAACTACGACCACGTGCCCGGCTGCACCTACTGCGATCCGGAGATTGGCAGCGTCGGGCTGACCGAGAACGAAGCCAGGGCGCGCGGCTACGACGTCCGCATCGGCACCTTCCCGTTCGGCGTCCTCGGCCGCGCCAAGATGGCCGGCGAGACCGACGGGTTCGTCAAGATCGTCGGCGACAAGAAGTACGACGAGCTGCTCGGCGTCCACATGATTGGACCGCGCTCGACGGAGCTGGTCGCCGAAGCGACGGCGGCGCTGCGCCTCGAGGCGACGGTCGAACACTTGATTCGAACCATTCACGCGCACCCGACCTTCGCCGAGGCGATCGGCGAGGCCGCGCACGCGGTCCACGGGGCGGCGATTCATCTGTAACGGAGCGCGAGCCTTTCAGGAGCGCGAGCCTTTCAGGCGAGCGAATGACAAATGGCTACTGATGTCGTGATGCCGCAGATGGGCGAGTCGATCGCCGAGGGGACGATCGTCCGCTGGATCAAGAAAGTCGGCGACAAGGTCGATCGCGACGAGCCGCTGTTCGAGATTTCGACCGACAAGGTCGACGCGGAGATCCCGTCGCCCGCGGCCGGCGTGGTCTCGGAGATCCGGGTCAAGGAAGGTGAGACGGTTCCGGTGAACAGCATCGTGGCGGTGATCGGCGCTGCCGGCGCCGCGGCGTCGGCGAAACCGAGCGAACCGCCGAAGGCCTCGCCGCAAGGCGACGGATCTCCGACCGCGACGGCGCCCCCCAGAGAGCAGGCAGCCGCCTCCGCGCCGCCGCCTCGAGAGACCGGGCAGGCTCGCGCGGAGGCGAAACCGGCCGAACGCGCCGCATCGAGCGGCGCGAAAAGCACTGAGGACCTCGTGCGCGAGCGGTCGTCGCCGCTGGTGCGGAAGATCGCGAAGGAGCACGACGTCGATATCTCGCAGATCCACGGCACGGGGATCGCGGGACGTGTCACGAAGGACGATATCCTCGGGTTCCTGGCAGGGTCCGCCTCCGCGACGCCGGCCACGGGCGCGGCTTCGGCGCGACAAGCCGGTGCGCCTGCCCCAACTCCGGGACCACGGCAGGAAGCTCGTGCGCCTGCGGCGCCGGTTCCGGCCGCGCCGAAGTTCACGCCGGGCGCCGGCGACGTCGTCGAGAAGATGTCGCCGATGCGGAAGCGGATCGCCGAGCACATGATCCTCAGCCGCCGCACGTCGGCGCACGTGCACTCGGTGTTCGAGGTGAACTTCTCGCGGCTGGCGCAGATCCGCGAAGCGCGCAAAGGCGAGTTCGAGCGTGCCGGCGCGAAGCTCACCTACATGTCGTTCATCATCAAGGCCGCGGTCGACGCGCTGCGCGCGGTCCCGGTCGTCAACGCGTCGGTGGACGGCGACACGATCGTCTATCACCAGGACGTCAACGTCGGGATTGCCGTCGCCCTCGACTGGGGGTTGATCGTGCCGGTGATCAAGCAGGCCGACGAGAAGAACCTGCTCGGCCTGAGCCGCGCCGTCGTCGATCTCGCGAACCGCGCCCGCGGCAAGCAGTTGAAGCCCGACGAAGTACAGGGCGGCACATTCACGATCACCAACCCCGGCGTGTTCGGCGCGCTCTTCGGGACGCCGATCATCAACCAACCGCAGGTTGCGATCCTCGGCGTCGGCAACGTCGAGAAGCGGCCGGTGGTGATCGACGACGCGATCGCGATCCGGCCGATGGCGTATCTCACGCTCGGCTACGATCACCGGGTGATCGACGGCGCCGTCGCCGATCACTTCATGTCGCACGTCAAGAAACAGATCGAGAACTGGGATCCGAATGCCGTATAGGCCATAAGCGGCCTCACGTAGCGCAGGCCTTTAGGCCTGCCGCACGGCGACGGGCAGCCATGAAGGGCTGCGCTACGATCGTTTTCGCGGTGGGTCAGGTGCATCACGTAGATCACTCGGCGCTGGAACGAACCCTCAACGTTCGCCGGCTCGGCGTCGTGCCGTACGCCGAGGCGCTCGAATTGCAGCGGTCGCTGGTCGACGATCGCCGCGCTGGTCGGGTCGGCGACACGCTGCTGCTGCTCGAGCACCCGCACGTGATCACGCTCG
>Ga0070690_100001842_pt1 | contig 11248 bp, 16 predicted proteins | sample KBSS33HmetaG_FD_64671 | JGI IMG/M metagenome (GOLD analysis project Ga0070690, IMG submission 64671) | Switchgrass rhizosphere microbial communities from Kellogg Biological Station, Michigan, USA - KBS S3-3H metaG | ecosystem: Host-associated > Plants > Roots > Rhizosphere ...
GAAAGGAGGGACTGACAACTCTCGCTCAGTGAGCTGGCCATCTTCTTGTAAATATGCCTCCAGCGGCGCACGCGCCTATCGATGTATCGCCATGGCAGAAGGAGAAGCTCTCCTAGTAGAGGGGCTCTTGTGGACCCCATTGAAGGCCGGCTAAATCGGGATCCTCGCCGTCAGAACCAGGTCTACGGGACGCCTTTTCAGCTTTACGGTTCGCGCGCTTGGCCTCTTTCTCCTGACGTGCTTTCTGGAGAGCCTTTTCTCGCTCACGTTTCGCTAATGTAGAACTCCCACGTGCCATGATACCTCCAGCTGCAATAATCTTGTCTAGCTCCGCTTCCGCATCGACGGCTTTAACGCCGGCTTGCTCTTTGGCTGAGGAATCGGCTCCCGGGCCAAGCGAGCGACGGCGAGTGTAGACACCTCGCTTCGAATGACTTCGATAGTAGGTGTCCTAGGTTCCGAATTCGGCAGACCGAATAATTCCCACCGAATTTTCGGCCTATATGACGGTTTATGTTTCTTTTTCGCGGAGTTGTTACCCTTGGTACCACGCGACAGCATAAAAGTAGTCTCCTTTGGGTGCAAAGGCTGCACGATAACGCCGGATGGGAGTGCGGAGAAACAAACGAGTGAGTCTTCCATAATAGCACGTGTTTACATCTCCGACAAGGGACTGGCAGAGAGCGGCAGAATCGTAGAAGCGGTGAAACCCGTCAGGCGAGACTCAGAGCAGCGCATGGTTCGGGATGGACGACGTTTGCGCCTCCGGGTCCGTCTTCCCGACTATCCTGGTGCCTTGGAAGGCCTGGCCTCGATGATCGCGGAGGCGAGCGCCAATATCGTAGGGACATCGTATACCCGTGCTCACTACGGGGTGAGTTTGAACGAAGCTCGATCGATCATACGATAAAAACCCGTGGACGTGATCATACGCCGGAACTCTTGACGGTTCTCCTCGACGATGGCTATGAGACGACGCACGGTCGATCCACCGCAGATCGAACGAGTTCCAGTAGGAGGCCGTTATCATACGGTTTTCGTAGCCACCCGAAAGGCCGGCAATCCGATAGGAGGGGTTCGTCCGGAGCTGGAAGCGACCCGGATGCCAAGATCACGGGAATCTGAGGATACTGGATGTGTATCTGTCGGAGAAGCTCAATGCCATTCAGGAATGGCATGCGATAGTCGGTAATCACCGCATCGAAATGTCGTTTGTGCACCTCGATCAAGGCAGCACGACCATCGCAAGCAGGGACGACCGTATACCCCGCATGATCCAACAATGCCTCTAGGAGAAACCTCGCATGATGGTCATCATCCACTATGAGGACTCGTTTGCCAGAGCCATCCATCTCGGCCTCCTATGTGCTCTTGATGCGAAAAGACCGCTTTACAGCCGAATACCCTGTCTGGGCCTGGCGATCGACCCATGAGCGCAGGTATCACCCAACCTGTTCAGACAGATCACAGAATCCTCCATATTCCCGCAGTTGAGACATCTGGCACATTGTGAGGCCAACTGCGTGAAACCTTCGAGAAGTGGCGAGGTGACTTCGAGGGTCATAAATCCACCGCACCGTTTGCAGCCCATACCATCCCTCCTCCATTCAGCAGACCAACAAATCCTCAACGTCAGATGCTCCGAACCACCATGACGGGTGGCATGAGGATTCCCGGCATCCCATAAATGCAATATGCAATCCAGTCATTCAAATATGGAAAAGCCCTCAAAAAGCACAAACTGTGGGTTCCCAGACAACGGGAAGATTCTGCGATTCGCACACCGTGAGGAGTGCGAATCCGCTCGAATTACCGTCCAGGATGGTCTGCTACGTCGTCAAGTGGGCGGCTTGGGGAGTCATGGCAAGAAAGTCTCGAGCCGGCGACCTGGATTGAACGGGCGACCTGTCATCGGTTCGGCCCTGAAGCTTGCCTCACCGATTCCTACGAGCGTCAGTCGCAGAAAACACTGGAGGGGTCTATCCAGTCGCCAAGAACAAATGAAACACTCCGGGTCCGGTCGAGCAGGGTATGGAGCCGGGGATCCGGATTGTATGGGCAACCAGCGGTTTACGAATGGCGACAGCGAAAAGTTGGTATTGATGCTTCGCTTCTACTGTTTCTATGCACTCTTGTTGTTGCGGTTGCCTGCAAGAGTTATTCATACAAGCTAATTCTGTGCTATTGACCAAGCGGCCGTCGTCCTCTCCTCTTGAATCGCGGATTCTCGTACACCAACTGGGATCGTTCCTGCGCCGACCATAAGCGCACTCCATAAGTTTCCTGTAATTCTTTCTGCGCCTTTGCATCGCCCTTATTTGCACGGATAAAGAGGCGTCGGCGATACAAGTCTTCTTCCTCCTGGCTAATGGACCACTGCTCTCCCATCTCATCTCCTTCTGTACGGTGTGTACTCTGAGGCGTGAAAAGAACGGAGGTTTTACATGAGTCTCTGACGCTTTGCAAGACGGTGGTTCTCAAGAGGATGTCACGCTGGGGTGAAACGATAAACGAACGGATGAGCGGAGGCGGGACGAGCTAAACAATACGCGCTGTATGCCCCGAGTGTCGAGAGGAAGGAGCGGAGAGAAGGCGACCTGCGCTTTCCTTCCAGCAGTGTAACGAATTCGGCCTGAGGCAGGCGCGGATGATGGCTCGCGGTGCTTCAGAAGCGCAAGCGATTAGTTCCGCACACCGTTCCAAACTTTTGCCGGATCGATGGCCTTGTCAGGATTGAGCTTCGTTGCTTTCTCCAGCAGCACTTCGGTCGACTCGGGATAGGCTGGGTCAGCGATGCAACAGTTGTCGACGGGGCACACCGCTGCACATTGAGGTTCGTCGAAATGACCGACACACTCTGTGCACCGGTCATGAGTAATGACGTAAATACCGTCTCCCTCGCCCTGGCCGTCACCCACATGGTTTCCTTTTGCCTCCGCGTCGCTGCGCTTTTCGAAAATTGCCTCATTCGGACATTCTGGCAGGCAGGCTCCGCAGTTGATACATTCGGCGGTAATTAGTAATGCCATATTTCTCGACTCCTTATCATCCCCACAACAGCTAGGCTACGCACTTACTGGCGGATAGGTGTATTCTAAGCACGGTGTGGATTAAGGTGCAAGCGGAGAACGCAGGTATTGAAACGGCGAGTTGCCGCTGCCGTGCTGCATGTTTGGACCTGTAATTCTGCCGAATTCGTGGGATTAAGCTCATCATATTCCTAAGGAGGTCCACTCATGACAAATCGCAAGCTCATTGAGAAACTGGCCCATACGCTTTCGGTTCATCACGCTCTGTTATTGGCTCAGGGTGTCCTCCTTCAACGCTTGCGCATCTCGAAACAGGAATATGCAGACGCAGTAAAGAAATGCAGGCCCCACGCTGCAGCCTACAAATCGAAGATCTTAACCAGTTTCCTTGAAGACGCCCCTCGTCAGTCTGAAAAGGACTTATGGGAGTCCCTAGGCTTAGGCGATCTCTGGGGCCCCTCTGGGCCAGAGGAAGAGAGCTCGAAGTCTTAGCGCTGGTACTGTAGCGTCTTTGGACGCGACCTGAGGTTTACGAATGTTAGAAAATCCAACCCCAGACACCCTAAGCCCGGGAGAACACATAAAAGAGGATGTCGCGACATGGGCCTATGGCCCTGGTTTGTCCGTGCCGGTAGCAGCGTGGTCGCAAACCGCCTACTCGAATAAGCCTTGATTGCTCCGCCTCGCTCCTTCCAATCTCCAGGAGGATGGCCGCCGCCCAAGGGGGCCAAATGTGGCTGTTGACAGGCGCTATTAGTTGCATATACAATCATGCTCATGTCGCGCGAAGCGTTGTGCCAGAGAATGGCAAGAGAATGCATAGGCACGCGGGTACGCCTTCTGAACCGCATTGTGACCAAGGCCTATGATGACGCCCTACGCCCGCTCGGCCTCCGTACCGCGCAACAGATTATTTTGGTGGCGATCTCACTCATGAAAACGCCAACGCCAACGCAGATTGAGCGCCGCCTGAGTCTGGAAAAGTCAACGGTTAGCCGTAACGTAGAGCGGATGCAGCGCCGGGGTTGGGTGGAATTCGTCTCCGGTGAGGATGGACGCAGTCATCATTTGAAGTTGACGGCAAAGGGGGACAAGCTGTTGCGTGAGTCAACCGCTGCATGGGAGCAGGCCCAAAAGAGAATGGCCTTGTTACTAGGGAAGGAAGGGGTGGCCGCGCTATCGCGAATTCTGTCTGCGGTAGGCGCTGCCTAGTCCCTTTTTTTTGGCGTATTGGTTGCATATACAACAAGGAGGTGCTGTCATGACCGTTCTAAACTATCTTCCATACTTCGTACTCATCAGCGGCGCAGGGATTGTCGCGACGCTTCTATATGGGCTTCGCCTTGCCTTGAGCAGAGCTGGGTGGTCGCCTGATGACCAACGCCGAGTTGTTGGCATTTCGGCCCTTATCCTCATTGGTTGGCTCGGAGTGGCGCTCGCGCTCGGAGTGTCAGGGGTCTATCAAGGTGCCTCTGATGAGATTCCGACGATTCAATTCGGAATTCTGGCGCCAATCCTGATCGGCAGCATACTGATAGCGCGGTCGTCGACCATGGCGCGTGTCATCGAGACCGTGCCACAACAGTGGTTAATCGGCGTCCAATTGTATCGTGCGCTGGGGATCATCTTTCTGATCCTGTATGGCGCAGGGAAGATGCCCGGCCTGTTCGCTTGGCCGGCTGGAATTGGCGATGTGTTGGTTGGTGCTCTGGCGCCCGTTGTGGCGATTGCGTATGCTCGGGGGCCGGAGAAGAATGGCGACCTCGCGTCGGGATGGAACATCTTGGGTCTTACCGATCTGGGCATCGCGGTCGCAACCGGTATGGTTACAGCGCCGTCCCCTATCCAACAGTTCGCTTTCGACCTGCCCAATGAGCTTGTCGGTGCGTTTCCGCTAATTCTGATCCCCACCTATCTGGTGCCGCTGTCAGTGTTGCTGCATCTTGCGTCGTTGACAAAGCTGCGCAGAACCGCGCAGACACCTATAGCTCCAGCATGGGCGAGTAGCCTTCGCTGATTCCATGTCTACCCTATGAAGGCCTTTTGTATTTAGGCAGGCATTTCTGCCTCAACTCGTAAGGAGGGAACCGCCACGGCGAGTGACACATCTCGATTCAGCATCGTGCGGTCAGTATTCAAACTCCTCGGCGCCGTTTTGATGCGTTTCGTCTCATCCAGAGAATCTGTGGCGCATGGCTCTTAGCCGTGACTACGGCCGCCCTGCTGTTCATTAGGCACGTGGAGGATCAAGTGACGCTGGGAACCGTCGGCGAAGCTTTGTTCTCACAATGGCTGATCTACCAACGCAGGGGCTTCATTCGGCTGCTCGGGGTGACGCTTTCGGGGCAGCCAGAGGGCAGGATTTGTCCTGGTCTGGTTGCAGCTGGAAGCAGGCGGTATCTACCTTCATTTCTTAGTGCCGATCTATCGGCAAGCGCCGCCAGGTCGGCAGATCTTCCTCGTCACGTTCGACTTTCATCGGCTGGCTACTTCACGATTGGGATCGTACAACTCCTCGAATTTCAGCCACATTTGTGATTCTGCCCTCGCGAGCACCCGGTGGAATACGATTTGCTGAAAGGGAATGAAAAGCTCGATCACGAATATAAGTTTCGGTTGAGATTTGTCGAATTGCCGCTGCTCAACCGACTATCCCGTAAGAGCCAAGTGGCCACGGACGGTCTACGGGTGTCGAGCGCAGCAAAACCAGACGAGAAGGGGGCGGGTCGCTGAGGGAGGAGGACGACATGATCACTGCGATGGGAACGACCGGGTTCACCGGAAGGACAATCGCCGGTTCACTGCTAAAAGTTGGCACAAAAGTGCGCTTGCTCGGCCACTCGGAGAGCAACCTGGCAGAGCGCTCACGGCGAAACCCACCCACAGGAAAAGCATTCCCGGGCACGTTAAGCTCATTTGTGATTATCGTCGGATTCTTACTCCTTGGCTGTGAAACAACCGTGATTAGTGCAAATCCCCGTCAGGTCATCGTCAAATCCTCCATGATGGATACAAAGGAATCTCAACGGCTTGCAGAGGCTGAATGTGGCAAGCACGAGCGGTACGCGAGAATGGCGCTAAAGGCCACGAACACTGACCCTAACTACACGTTCGACTGCATAGAATAACTCGGTCGGCGGGCGGCTCAGCACGATAGGAGAAAAACATCTGCTCGAGAGTGACGCCGAGGACACGGCGCGCGTAGAAGGGCTGGCCTCGATGAGAGACTATAGCCCTATGGACAAGGAAACCAGTGATGAAAACTATATTTATATGGAAATACGTAGTTTATATTCTCAAACCATCTCTCAACTAATTATAAAACATAAAATATATTGCTGTTTAATGCTCGGCGATTGTCTGTAAGGTACTTTTACAGATTTTGACCGCCTGTTAACGGATGGAGGCAGAATTTTCACCCGCCTCCTTGATGGCCTCCTGAGGCGTGCTTTTAGTGCGGAGGTGGTCGCCTACCCAATCAGACTCTAGGTGCATCGCGGATGGCTGGGTTTCAACAAGTCGGCAGGGAGTATGGGGCGGGTCTTTTATAGCTTCAGAGCGTTTAGTTGTTCCACCGCCTGGTATCGTGCCTGCTGCTCCTGGTCATGGGCCATGCCCTTCAACAATCGGAGGCTTGTTTCTATTGCTTCGATTGACCGTTGGCATGAGTCGATGGACCGACCCGGTCGGTATTCCTTGTATCGCTCCAACATTTGTTGAGTGAGGGCCATTGTCGTCCATAACTTAGAGAGGGAAATCGCGCGCCGGACGGTAGAGGCAGCCACGCCATCAGTTATCGGTTTCATAATGCAACCAAGAGCGCCATGCTGAAGCGCACGCTGAGCTAACCCCTTTTCGTGAATCCTGGCCGTGACAAGAAACGGTGTCCTTGATTGATCGAAATGGTTCGTTCTAAGCAACGAGAAGTGCTGCAATCCGGCTATCTGAACGTTAATGATCAAGGCCTGGTACCGTTCACCAACCCGGCTTTCAGCTTGGTCGAAAGAAGAGTACATGTCGAAGTGCAAATTAGGGAGGTCATTCTTCAGTGCGCGATGCAGGTTCGCTGACTCCGACTCTTGGTCGATAATTAAGATCGCCGCGGGACGTGCATCATTGTCGTTTTGAATAGGCCGAACCGGAGTGTCCGCCATGGGGACCGCCTTTTCTCACAGTTGCCGGCGGTCGGGCCTTCCAGGAGGCCGCGGACATTGTGCGTGGGGAATTACAGTTTACACAGGATGAGCCTATCAGCGGAGCCCGTCAAGTAGGTGGAGAGATGACCCGAGCCCAACGATTAGCTTGCCACCCGAGCCACGCCGACCAGACTTTTAAACGGTCTGCCCCGAAGGTTTACGGCTCGCCATCATCAAGCAGTTTCTCGGGGATCCATTTTTAGCGCGGATTGCCGAACCGCAAGAATTGTGTGGTGTAGTTTATCTACGGCGGCCTCTTTGTGGATGAAAGCTGCGGCGCCGGCGCTGGACATCGCTCTTTCCACCTGTTCGGCGCTGTGAACCGACATTCCAATAATTAGGACATGAGGATGGTCAGATTTGATGCGCTTGGTCACTTCAATCCCGTCAATGTCCGGCATAGTCACATCCAGAAGAATCACTTCTGGCTTCAAGCGATAGGTCAACTCTATGGCTTCCTTGCCGGTGCTGGCTTCACTGACGACATGAATATCCTCGTATGCATCCAATAGGCTGCACAAACCTTGTCGCACCATTGCATGATCGTCTACGACAAGTAATCGGATCTTTCCACAGGGAAGCGAGGGTGTCTTTGAGCCGTTTGGCTTTTTCTCTCCATTGTCTCTTGTGCTCAAGGCTTGGGCAGAAGCAGGCATCTCGCTTGTGGATGTGAGAGGGAATACTAATGTTGCTACCGTGCCGCTGTCGGGAGATGATTGGAGTTCAAGGCGTCCACCCAATGAGAGCATTCGCTCGCGGATACTAAAAAGCCCGAACTTGTTCACTGTCTGTGTCGTCTGTTTCGCTGAAAACATCACAGAGGGGTCAAATCCTAATCCTTGGTCGGTAACAGTGACATAGAGCGCGTTCTCTTTGCACTCTAGCACTATCCCGGCCTGTGGCACTTGAGCATGCTTGATGCAATTGAGCAATAATTCCCGTATCGACTGAAAGAGCAGGAGGGCTTGATCCTCCGGTATGGGCGGTATCTGCGTCTTTAATTGTAGAGAGACGACGAGGTCACGCTCCAACATTTGCTGAGCGAGCCAAGGGAGCGCCATTGTCAAGCCAAATTCCTGCAGAATAGGCGGACTCAGCTGAGCCACGAGCGAACGGGTATAGGCCAACGCCTTGTCAGTCGTCGATTGCAATTCCTCGAGGAGATGAGCCAGCGATGCCTCCATGGGATGTTTTCTCGCGACGCCGATCTTGATTCGGTTGAGCGCCAGCATTTGTCCGAGGTAATCGTGGAGTTCTCCTGCCAGACGTTGTCGCTCCTTCTGCTCCGATAAGTTCAGTTGGGCCGCCAACGCGCGCAGTTGCTGCTGCGATTGCACGAGTTCGGAAGTACGGCTTTCGACTAACCGCTCCAAATCGTCGGCAAACTGTCGCAATCGTTGCTCGCTCTCCTTGAGAGAGAGCTCAGTTTGCTTACGCTCGCTAATATCACGGATGATTTTAGAGGCCCCAATGATCTGCCCTGCTTGGTTCCTCATGGGCGAAATGGTGAGAGAGACGTCGAAGAGCGTCCCATCCTTTTTCTGACGCACCGTCTCGTAGTGTTGGATCCGCTTTCCCGCTCGAAGTCGCGCCAAGATCTCGCCTTCCTCTGCCTGACGGCCTAAAGGAATCAAGCGGAGCACTGGTTGACCAATCATCTCTCCAGCGGCATATCCAAACATCCGCTCAGCTCCGGGATTCCAACTGGTAATCACGCCATCGAGGGTCTTGCTCAGGATGGCATCGTCGGCAGATGTGACGATTGCGGCGAGGTGAGCATTGTTAAGGGAGTTCTGGTTCATATCCTTCATGCGCAGAGAGGTGCACGAAAAGGCCGACAAGTCGACATGAATTGTTAGGCGTCGATCACGGAGCGCGGCTGCTCTTCTTTCCCGTCTGAACACCATCGTCGCCCGCAGGTCATGCAGACGCACTGCCAGACAAACAATCCGGTGACCAAATCAATCGCCCTCTCTACTCGAGTGGTCCCTGGACACTTCCTGCATCGCATCGCGGATTCCTTGCCATCTTGGACGCCTTTGACGGCGACCGATGGATGAACGGCAGGACCTTTAAACAATCATAGATTCATTCTCGGGTGTTCTGCGGGGGGAAGCGACGGGGATAACCACTAGCTTTTGAAGGATAACTTAGTAGGCCCTTGTAGTCACCAGCACTTCTCCGACCCTGGTATCTAGGGACATCCAGTTTGGGGCGGGCATGTCTACGGTAGAAGCCCCCCAGCTTCTGAATATTGTCAGCCGAACGCCGCGAACTGGCTTTATTCGCGCTTGCGAACCGCCAAATACGCGTTACGAGGCGAGGGCTTCTGCCTACATATCTTCCACCTGTTTTCGCTACAGGTCAGCTCGCCGGATGTCGCAGACGATCCTGCAAGATGTTTCTCAGACTTCCGCATCGTAGGACCTTTCCCCGGACTGTCCAACCGTTTTTTCTAACAAGCCTAGAGAGGAGTTATTTGCGTGGAGTGTTGTCCTTCGCCAACCACGGAATCCATGACGTGTCGGGCGAGAATTCCGTATTTTTGCGAGTGACCGGAGGCCGGTGTGGGTGAGCTTTCCATCCTCTCCCTCGTGATGCTATCGCTCTTTGTATCGCGTCATACAATTCAACCACAGCGTTCCTCTTATGCATGGAAGCCCCCGCTTTTTTCGCGGTCAGGTGGAAGAGCCGACGGTGAGAGATTTCACTGCTTTCCCTGTGCGGCCTCGTCTTGTGCCTGGTGGCCGGTCCTGCTGAGAGGCGAGGTAGACACCGCACACCGTACACACTACCTCTGAGGTGATCAAGGCGCCTTTACGTTCCAACTCGAAAATGCAGACATGTTTATCAGACTGAGATTGATCACGCCGTTGTGCCATACGTAGAGAATCGAAAATAGGATTGTTCGACATAGGGCGACCGCCTTTCTTGTTCACAATCGCTGGCGGTCAGGCGTTCCAGAGACCGTCGGCAGTTGTGTCGGTAGGTTGTCAGAGCTAGGCTCGTGAGAATGCTGAGTCATGTTGCTTCAGTCATGGGACCAAGGCCATGGCCGATGTCTGGCTCGTCTACGGCCTTCCCGTCGATGCTTCCTAACGCTCGTTGTATCGCGCCATACAACTCACCCACAGCGTTCTTCTTGTCCACGACTTCGGAAGCCCCCGCTTTTTTCATGGAATATGACGTATAGTCTTTCAGTTCGCGCGTGAGACCGACGACGGCAATCTGAGGATGGTGGGTCTTGATGAGTCGGGTCGCTGCAATCCCGTCCATCTTTGGCATGACAATGTCCATCACGACGACGGTCGGCTGAACTTTTGCGATAGATGCCAGTACCTCCTCACCATCACTCGCCTCACCAACCACTTCGATGCGGGGATAGGCTTCCAATGCACAGCGCAATCCTTGCCGTACCATGGCGTGGTCATCGACCACGAGGACACGGATCGATCTGGCGTTGGGTTGGGCGTCCGACAATGACGACCGCCTTTCTCACATGATGCCGGCGGTCGGGCCTTCCATGAGGCCGCGGACAGATGTGAACGAATATGATGAGTATGCGCCCTTGTACCTACGACTTCAAGCTTTCTAACCTCGGCACGAGCCGGCCGCGGCTACAAAAGCAACCTTCGCGACAACATCTGGTCACTTAAGAACACTGCACCAGCCGAAGCTCGCCTGCCGCGCATTGCTGAGCGCCTGGCCGAATGGGAGAAGAGCACTTCGGTCCCGAGACTTAGGACTAATATTTTCGTTTGTCGATTAGGGTACAGACGAACGAATTCCTTTTTACTCGAATGTTTCTCCGCATTTTGGGAGCCGCTTCCAGGATCACAAGGAAGGCTGAAGCAAAGTCAATTGTGATCGAGTAGGCGTGGTCTTGAGTCATGCGCTGAAGCGCATTTGGGACTAATTCTATCGGAGGTATTTGTTGGCGTAGGACGGTCTTAGACCGGCGAGACGGCTCGGATCATGGCATCACGCAACATCAGAGGTGTCGCACCCTGGCGAGCCTAAGAC
>Ga0070690_100001843_pt1 | contig 11248 bp, 13 predicted proteins | sample KBSS33HmetaG_FD_64671 | JGI IMG/M metagenome (GOLD analysis project Ga0070690, IMG submission 64671) | Switchgrass rhizosphere microbial communities from Kellogg Biological Station, Michigan, USA - KBS S3-3H metaG | ecosystem: Host-associated > Plants > Roots > Rhizosphere ...
GTGTCGTTCCTTCGCCGCCTTGGAGCCGGGGGCGTGGAAGCCGATGAACGCCTCCTTGACGCCGCCGCGCTTGATGTCGTACTTCAGCGAGGTGCGGACCGCGTTGCCGGCGCGGGTCGTTTGGTCCAGGGCGGCGAGCGCAGGAGCCTGAAGCTGCTTCTGACGCCCGCCCCCGAGGACGGTCTTGGCGACCCTGCCGATGGGCTGGGCCTCGACGGCGGCGTTGACGGCGGCCTTGATGACCCCCGGCTGGATGTGGGTGCTGATGCCGCCGACCTTGATCGGCTTCTCGGACGCCCTCTTCCGGGCGGCCTTGGCGGCGGCCTCGTCAGCGGCCTTCGCCGCCTTGGCGACCGCGTTGCCCTGGTCGACGTACTGGTAGGCACGCGCGGACAGCGCCCGGCCCTGGCCCTCCGTGAGGCCGGTGCGCTGCCGTGCCGCCACGTCCCCTGCCTGGCGCTCGTGGTGGACGCTGAGAGCGGCCCGCTGCGCCGGGGTGCGCTTGGCAACCGAGGTTGCCTTCGCGGCCTTGAGGATCTGGCGGCGCTGCTTGACCGTCTTCTGCTTGTACGCCCCCCGGTCGACGGCCTTGGCGGAGCTGACGATCGCGGCGCGCTGGGCCCGGGCGTTGCGAACCTGCTGCGGCGTGGGCGCCTGCGGGCGCGGGGCGCGAGGCGCGGGCGCGGGCTTCGGCAGCGGGCGCGCGGGCCTCGAGCCAAACGCCGCGCCCTGGCGGGCGGTGGAGGACGGCGGCTGCGCCGGGCGCGGCTTGCGCTTCTTGGACCGCGAGGAGCGAGGCGGTTCGCTGGGAGGCATCAGCCCGGCTGGTTGCCCTTGTTGTAACCGGCGGCCCCGGTCGGTGCGGGCCGCATCTTGTAGCCGAGCTCGGCGACGCTGTAGCCCGCCTTGTGGATGCGGGCGGCGGTGCCGGGGGTGAGGCCACCACGCGCCATCTCGAGGCCCGCGCGGATCCACAGGTTGGAGACGCCCTGGTTGCGCAGGACCGAGACGACCTCGTCGGTGGTGACGCGCTTGCGGCTGCCGTCCTTGCGCTTGGTGACCTTGCCGACCTGGCCGAACGCGGCCTGTGCGTTCTGGACGGCGTCGCGGGCCCGGTTGTGCGCCGAGGTGGGCTGCAGGTCGACGCCGTACTTGTCGCGGAACGCCTTCTTGTCCGTCGTCGCCGAGGCGCTGCTGCTGCCGCCGCCGGTCTTGGCCTTGAAGTCCTTGATGATCCGCTGGCGCTCCGACACGCTCTTGGCCCGCCACTGCTCCTCGGTGTAGCCGTACTGGTTGACCTTGCCCATGTCGGGCTTGCTGCCGCCCTGCGCCTTGGAGGCGTTGATGACGCGCTGGCGGCCCTTGGGTCCGAGGAGCGCCCACTGGTGGGCGGTGTAGCCGTACTTGGCGGCGGTGGTCGCCGAGGTCTTCGCACCCGCCACGGCCGCCTGCGCCTCGGGCGTCTTGGTCGCCGCGTCCGTCGCCGCCTTCGTCGCGTTGATGTTCAGCGTGCTCATCGCGAGCTGGTTCTTGAGTTCGTCCTGGCGACGGGTGTCGCGGAACTGCTGGTTGAACGCGCCCTTCTCCGTCGCGAGGTCCGTCTGCCGCTGGCGGGCGTCCCTCGTCCGCCCGGCGGCCTGCGCGAGCGCCGAGAGCTTCTGAGCGGGGGCGACCACATTCGCCTGCGCGTCCGCGTAGTTGTTCGTCGCCGCGCCCTGCAGGGCCTGCTCGCCCTGGAAGGTTCCCATAACGCCCTGCCGCGTGGCCATCGCGGCGTTCGCGAGCGCTGACAGGTCACCGGCAGGAGCCACGCCCTGCTGGGCGGCTGCCTGATTGGCCTGCGTCTGCAGCTGCAGCGCCTCTTGGGAACCGAGGCCGGTGATGCCCGCCTGCGTCTGCGCGAGTGCCTGCTGCGCCCCCTGCTGATATGCCTGCACCTGGGCGGCGTGCTGCTGCAGAGCCTGACGGTACTGATCGTAAGCGCTGGCGGTGTCGAGCTGCGTCTGCTGGGCCACGCCGAGCTGCTGGGCGAGCGCCCGGTCCTGCGGCCCGTAGCGGACCGTGGTCGCCGCCTGCGCCTCGTGCGCGAGGTCGCGCTCGGTGACGCTCGAGCCCGGGGCGATGGGGGCCTTGAGGCGTACGTTGACGGCCCGGCTCTGGCGCTGCGCCGGGGTGAGGTACTTCTCGAGGCTGCCCGTGAGGTACTTGGCCCGGAGGCCCGGATCGCTCTGGTACTTCTTGACGAGCGCGGGACTGGCGGCGAGGCGCTGAGCGAGCGGCTTGCCGGCCTTCTTCTTACCGGCGGGCTTCTTGGCCACTGCGCTTCCTCCTCTTCATGAACCGGCGGACCATCTCGTCCTGGCCCTTCCCCTTGTCCTTCTTGTGAGCGGGCAGCTTGCCCTTGTTGTCGAAGCCGTGCTTCTTCACCCACTTGTGCCCGAAGCGCATGTTCAGGTAGCGGCGCTGGGCCTCGGACTGGGCGGGCATCTCAGTACTTCTGCTTGCTCGGCTTGTAGGGCCGGACCGTCCCCTGCTTGCGCGGACGGTACGTCGCCTTCTTGCCGGGTGGCCCGGTCTTCAGGTCGCTGCGCCTGTTGCGGTTCATGAACCGCCTCAGCAGGGTGTTCGTGTCTCCGCCGATGCTCGCCATCAGATCCTCCCGATTCGTGCGCCTGTAAGCCGTCGCCTGCGTGCCATGCCCGACACCGCGCTCGCGCGCGCAGCCGGGGTCCCTGCCGGTGCTGCCGCCGGACCGGCCGCCGGTGGCGCGGGCGTGGAGCCGGCGGTCGCCGGGTCGTACAGCGGGTTGGTCTGGAAGCGCCCCACCCGGTCGCCGTACGCCTGGCCAGCGGCGAGCTCGTAGTTCGTGAGCGCCTCCTTGCGCTGCCCGGTGTTGCGAGCGAGAAACGCCTGCAGATTCTTCGTCAGGGTGTCCTCACTCTGGAGCTGGTTGCGATTGACGAGATTCTGAGCGTTCTGGAACGCGCCGCTGTAGAGCTGCCCACCGGAACCGAGGCTCTGTGCCGTCGAGCGCCGGTTCGTGTCGTAGGACTTCTTCATGACCGCAGCCTTCGAGAACGGGTTGTTCGCATCGAACGTGAGCGTCCCCGTCGGCCCCTCGTGGAAGCCGTAATCGCTGAGGGAGCGGGCACGCTCCCCGGCGATACTGGCAAGCCCCTCGTCGCGCTGGCGCTGCAGGAGCGCAACGGCCTGGTCGTAGCTCGCGTCCGGCGGCAGGTTGAAGAGGCTGTACTGCGGCACCGCCGCCGCGGGCGCGGCGGGCGCAGCAGAGACACCGCCGCCGCCAGTGGGCGTGCCGGGGATGGACGGGTAGCGCCCGGGGGTGGGCATGCCCCAGCGCCCGGGCACGTACTGGACGGGCCGGGTGGTCGGTTGCCGGGTGTGGCTAGTCGCCCGCGGCTGCGGCGAGCGGGTCCGGTTGCGGTTCGCGGCCGGTCGCCGGCTGGTGCCCCGGTTTGGTGGTGTCGGTCGGCGCGTTGCCATCAGGGTCCGATCCAGTAGCCCCAGAACTTTGCAGCCTGGTAGTTCGTTGTGTTGCCGGCCACGGACTGCGTGGACGCGGTGCTGTTCGTCACCAGCACCCTCAGTGTGTCCGTCGCGGTGAGGGTCATCAGCCCGGATGCCTGATACATCGTCTGCCCGCCCGCGGTTGTGCCGGAGATGTCGCCGATGTCGGTGGCGTTATCCGTCGAATTCTTCTGCAGCTTCACGCTCATGTTCGACGCACCGGTGAAGATCAGGAAGCCGACGAGGTACACCCCGGCACGCGCCGGGGTGACGGTCGTAGCGGACGCGGCGTGGATGCCGAACGGGTCGGCGTCCTCCTGTGTCCACGCGATGGCGAGTGTGCCGCCGGACGCCGCGATCGTGCCTGTCGCCGCCGTCAGCCGCAGCATCCAGTACACGCGCGCGGCGAGTGTCGGGTTCGGGTAGGTCCCGGCAAGGTCCCCACCCGCGGCGCCGGAGGGGGAACCGCCGGAAGCGGTCGACCAGCCGACGTCGTAGTCGGTGTTCGAGTTCTTGGTGAGGAACTGGCCGGTGGTGCCCGCGACAGGTAGCCCCCGGTTGCCTGCCGCGGCCGACGTGGCGGTGGTGCCGAGCGTTCGCCGTGACCCGGTGCCGGCGGCAGCATCGGTCGCGAGATTAAGCTTGGACTCGGCGATGGCTGCCGCCGCGTTGACGTCAGCGTCGACGATGACGCCGGTCGCGATCTGCGGGTTCGGGTAGCTGCCTGACAGGTCGCCTCCCGCGCTACCGTTCGGCGCCCGTGAGTCGGAGAGCCTTGAGTCGTTGCCCGCCGCCGCCTGCAGGGCCCCGGTGCCGAGCGTCCTTCTCGAGCCGACGCCCGCTGCCGCGTCGGTCGCGAGCGCGAGTTTGCTCTCGGCGATGGCCGCGCCGCTAGCGATGTCGGCGTCGACGAGCCCGGAGCCGAAGTCGAGCTTGGCGCGGGCGATGGCGGCGGTGGCGCTGATGTCCCCGTTGACGATGACGAGCGACGCGATCCCCGGGTTCGGGTAGGTGCCGGTGAGGTCGCCTCCGGCGGGCCCGGACGGTGCGCCTCCCCCACCCCCGCCGGCGGCGACCGGCGCCGGCCATTCGCGGCTGATGACCTCGAAGTTGCGCCGGATGATCGGGTCTCGGATCTGCCCGAGGCTGTCGAGGGCGAGCGCCACTACACCTGCCTCATCTGGAGCGACGCAATAACGTGCTGCACCGATCCTCCCGCCGTCGCGCCGCCCGGGAGAACGCCGAGAACGTAGGCGCCGGCAGCCGGGAAGTTGAAGTCAGCACCGGTCTGCACCGTTCTGGCCCCGGCCCCTGGGGTTGTGAACGGGACGGTCGATCCGGCCACGACAGTTCCGATGGTTGCGATCACCGGCTCCGCACTCGAAACGCCTCCATAGGTGGCAATGGGGTACAGGCCGACCGTGAAGTTCTGGGCTGGAGCAACCGCGTTCGTGACCAGAGACACCCGGATCCTGAGCTTCGTGGTGCGAACGTTCGCGTTGAAATCGGTCGGGTCGAGGTCAATGAGATAGCCGGCGGTCGACGCAGCGCCCGGCAACACGTTTGAGGTGCCCGTGGACGTGACGGTAAGCAGGTTCACCGCAGTTGTGGGTGCCGCAAGAAAGGCGAACGCTCGCTGCAGGTGCTTGTAGGTCGTGAACGCCGCTGCCAGGTTCGGGACGTTGACCTCGTCGAGCTGCCCGTTGAGGGCGGTCCGCACGTCCGTCAACGGGCCCTGGATGTCCGCCATGGACGCGGGGCCGCTGGACGTGAGGTGCGAGATGTCGCCGGATGTGTATGAGAAGCTGGGCATGGTCTCCCTACAGGACGGACGTTCCTCGGGTCTCGCGCAGATGGCGGACGACGCGATGCATCGCCCACGTCTGCGTGGAAGGGTGGTTCGAGAACTGCGTGGAGAACGTGGTCCCCTGCACCGCTCTGCGGATCATGCGGTCGGAGACCTCGCCCGCGCTCGGCCAGTTGCCGCCGTTGGAGGCGATCCAGTCCGCCCACGTCCCGCCGGGCGCGGGCCACAGCGACGGGACGTTGAACACGGTGCCGGCGTTCACCGTCATCGCCTTGTTGTAGTCGGTGGCGAAGCTCACGTTGACGGCCCCGTACGCCCACGCCTTCGTCTCGCGGAACGTCTTGACGACGGGCTGGCCGTAGTCCGACCATCCGGACCGCCACCTCGAGGTCATGGCCGTACCGCGGTCGGTGAGGATCGACAGGCCGATGCGCCCGATGCGCTTCGGCGTGAGGGTCGCCGAGTAGCCGAAGTGAAGTTCGTCGCGGTCCGCGCGGCGAAACGCGCACATGGCGGCGGCCGGGACGTCGTAGATGCTCCACCACTGGTGCTGCGTGTCGTAGACGAGCGTGCGGTCGTTCGCGGTCGCGGCCCCCGTCGGGACGGCGACGTAGAGCTGGTCGTCCATCCACGCCAGGCGGGCGAGCGCGATCTGGCTGGTGTTGACGGGGGAGCCCTGGTAGTAGATATCCGGGTCCCCGCGCCACAGCGGGCTGATCTTGTCGGAGAGGATCTGCGGCGGGCCGCCGGTGGTGACGTACACACCCCGAAGCCCGAGGAAATACACCCCGTCGCGTCCGACGGTCACGGCCCCCCGGGCGGCGAGGCCGACGCCGGAGATGACCTCGCGGATCTGAAAGGTGGGGGTGCCGTCCGCCGCCGTGGACTCCCCCCACAGGACGAAGAACTTGGTCTGCTTGAAGATGAACGTGAGCTCCTGCCACGACACGATCCCGAGGATGGCCTCGCCGTCGCCGGGGGTGAGGTCGCGCCAGTTCTGGCCACGCACGGGAGAGCCCGCGCCGTCGGTCTCCCAGGTGAGCGGGTCCCCGGCGTTTGAGAAGTGCACCCGCGAGGGGTTCGAGGCGGTGCCACCGGGCCCGCTGGTGGTGGCCCCCGCCGGGTAGGCGCCGGCGACGAGCCGGTTGTTGGCGTTCGACCCGGCCGTGGAGCCCGGCAGCGCGGCGGTGACGGCGAACGCTCCCGCCTTCGGCATCGCGCTGGCCGCGGTCCCGTTCACGGTGGCGGTCGGCGTGGTCCAGGCGCTGCCGTCCCAGCGGCGGGGGGCGTCGACGCCGTTGGTGGCGTACAGGTGCTCTGAGCCGGGAGCGGCGAAGCGGGCCATGCTGTACGGCCCGGGCCCGGTCAGGCCGGTCGCGGAGGCGACGATCGCGCCGCCCGTGTCGATGGCCTCGAGCCGGGTGCCGCATCCGGCGACGAGCTGCTTGACGCCGCCAGCGGTGTAGTAGGCGCTGATGCTGTCGACGCGGTTGGTGAGGTCCGCGCTGGTGAGGTCGGAGTAGCCGTCGCGCTGGCGGATGGCGCCGCGTTCGGTGAACGTGACGTTGAGGAGGTCGATGGCTTCCTTGTCGCCGACGGTGTCTGCCTTGTCGCGCAGGTTGATACCGCCGGAGAAGTCGTCGAACGCGAACGGCTGGTAGTCCTGGATGTAGGCGGTGGCCGCCATCAGGACGGGATCGCCCCCGTCTCGCGGCCTCGGCGCATCACCCGACAGAAGTCGTGGAAGTCCGGCCCCTCGCAGAGCGTCACGGAGACCTCGTCATAGGGGTCCAGGCGCATTCGCCAGGTGGCTCGCCACAGGCCCTGCCGTAGGCGGATGTGAGGCTTCATCAGTCGTCGAGGCTCCAGGTCTTGACGAGGCGCTGCGGCGCGGACTGCATGTCGCGGGTCTCGTAGCGCTCGACGAGCGTGTTGAGGCGCTGCGTCGCCCGGTTGCGGATCTGGGCGGCGGCGGCGAAGTTATCGGAGTCCTCGTAGGCGAGCGCGACCGCCAGGTCCATCCACACGCGGGCGTAGCGGCTCGGGATGTCCGGGCTGTCGGTGGGCGCGGCGAGCGTCGTGTTGTCGCGCTCGTAGCGGACGGTGAGCGTCAGACTCCCGGTCGGGTAGGCGACGAACGTGGGGGTGCCCGAGGTGTCGTCGATCCACCAATTCGTTGGGGTGCCGGTGAGCGCCGTGTCGAAGTCGTCGTAGTCGCTGATGCCGGTGACCTCATTACCGCTCGAGTCGGTGACCTTGAGGACGGTCTTGAGGTCTGAGACCTGGAGCGGCGTGGGGCCGCTGACGACCTTGCGCAGCCACGGCCACTCCCAGTAGTCCTCGATCTCCTGGAGGGCGTCGTTGAGCATGAGCGTCATCCTGGAGGCGCTCAGGTAGTCGAAGCCCCTCGCGGCAAGCTCAGTCTGGGCTTCGCTGAGGTTCACTTCGGCCGCCTCCCCGCCGAGTTCTGTGTCCACGGCAGCGTACGGTCCATGCTGATCTGCGCGCGCGTGGCCGACTTGACGATCTCCTGCAGGCGCTCCTTGCGATTCTCGTTCGCCTCGGCCAGTTCCTTCTCGCCGGCCTCCCACTCCTCGCGCTCACGCTCGGCGAGCCGATCACGAACGCGGCGCTCGCGCAGGTTGCCGCGCGCGAGGACGTCGAAGATGCGGCTGTCCGGCTCGGCGTAACGGTCGTTCTCGTGGACGACCATGACGCTCATCGGGGCGTCCTGGTTGCGGATGAGGATGTGGTAGAAGCCGGGCCGCAGCGGCAGGTCGGCGTCCACGGTGTCCTGGGCGCGGACCATGAACATGTCCGGGGAGATCATCTGCAGCTTCTGGGTGAACTCACGGGCGCGCGCGTCCTCGATCGTGACGCAGCGAAGGATGCGCTGCTCGAACTCGTGGCGCTTCTGGCGGGCGATGTGAGGGGGCAGATAAAGGCTCATGGTGGTATCCCATCAGGGCCCCCGGCCGGGAGCGGTCGGCCGGGGGCACCTTCAGGTGTCGGGTTCCTAGGTGAGGGCGGTCGCGGCGAACCCGGTGTTCCGCCGGCGGGCGCCGATGTTGACCGGGTACACGACGGCGTCCACGAACGACGAGAAGCCCTGACGCCACGGCATGCCGCTCTTGCCGTCGGCGTGGCCGGCGATGTCGCTGGCCCAGGTGGGCTTGTCGATGTTGCCGACGACCTTGACGAGGTCCGGCCGGTTGAACATGAACCAGTCGGAGTCGAGGATGTCGGGGAACACGCGGAGGCCGATGCCGTTCCACTTCGGCTTGGTGACGTCGCCGGCCTGCATGTTCATCTCGCCCGGGAACTGGACCTTCTGCTGCAGCAGGGCATAGAAGTTCTGCTGCTGGCGGACGCCGGTCCAGATCTCCGCCCCGTCCACGCTCCCGCCGTTCTGCAGAATCGCGGCCTGGCCGCCGAGGGCCATGTCGAGGCTGAACGTCGTGGTCGTGGTGTCGCGGAGCGCCGCCTGCCAGAACTCGTTACCGGCCGAGGCGGGGTTGATGCCGCCGAACGTGCCGGTGCCGTAGATCTGCCGGAGGCCGTTGAGCTCCGGGTTCGCCGCGGTCGTCGAGTTCGGGTTGCGGATATACACGAAGTGCGTGCCCGAAGTGGACGCGCCCGTCGTGGTCGCCGACAGGGTGATGGTCGGCGCGGTCGGGCTCGCCACGTAGCTGACGATCTGCGTCAGGTCGGTGGTGAGCGCGTCGGTGTCGGCGGTGGTGCCGATGTCGACGTACTGGCCGGTGCTGGTGCCGGAGGGCAGCCAGCCGCGCCGCAGCGCGCTGTAGCCGTACAGCGCGCCCTCGGCCGCCTTGGCGACGAGCGGGATCGTGGTGCCGGCGGAGCCGGTGCCGACGGCGGCGACGATGCCGTCGCCGTTGGTCACGATCTGGCGGCTGATCTGGTGGCGGGTGTTCTCGACGGCGCCCTGGATCTCCATGTCCTTAGCGGCCACGACGGCCTGGGCGTTCGAGCCGGTCTGGACCAGGGCGCTCGTCTCGAGCTCGATCTGGAACCAGGAGTACGGCATGGTGTAGACGGCCTGGTTGACGGGCTGCCCGGTGGCCGGGTTCAGCGCGCCGCCCGCGGCGCCCACGCTCGTGTAGGAGCCGGCGCGTCCGGGGAGGATCGCGACCTGCGCCTGCGAGCCGATCATGGTGCCGCGCACGGTCTCGAGCGCGGACAGCGGGCTGTTCTTGTCCTCGAACTGCTTCTGCAGCTCCTGATCCGTCCACGCCTGCTTCAGCGCGCCGGAAATGGTGAGAGCACTTGTGCTCACGGGGTCTCCTTGTTGTCGGCCCCTCCCGGCACTCCGGCTACTCCTGCTGCTCCTGAAGCGCGCGCATGGCGCGGTTCATGCGGCTGTTGTGGCCGGTGCCAGGATCGGGCACCTCGTTGGCGGGAAGCCCACCGGAGGGGACGTACGGAGCGTTCTGCTTGGTCTTGGCCCACTGCTTCTGCCTGTCGAGCTCCCACTGCCGGAACTCCTGGAGGGCAGCTTCGACGTTGGGAAGCTCGTCGTGCGGTGATCCCGGGGGTGCCGGGATGCCGGGATTGGCGAGCGCTCGGGACAGGACCCATTGCCGGGTCGCGTCGTCGAGGTCCGTCATCCCGAGGCGTTCGACCTCGCTGTTGATGTGCCCGGTGAGGAACTCGAAGCCGGCGGCCTCCTGGGCCTGCCGCTGCTGCTCCTCCCTCCACTTCCACAGCTCGTCGAGCCGCGGGTCGTGGACCTGTTCGTCCTCGTACTCGGTGGGCTCGAAGTCCTCGACCTCTTCGTCGGGGACGTCGAAGCCCAGGCGCTGCAGGGCCTGTCGCTGAGTGTCCGCGTCCTCGGTGGTGAGAGCGAGCTGGGCCCACTCCTTCCACTGTGCGAGTTCGGCGCGTTCGGCCGTGGCCCGGTCGAATTCCGGGCGCAGGTCGTTGTAGCGCTTCTCGTACGGGTCAGCCGTTACCTGCTGCTGCTCCTGGGTGCCGGGCGCCTCGGTGGGGCCGGCAACCGCAGGCGTGTCCCCGTTCTGGGGGGCCTGCTGATCGCTCATGCGATCTCCTTCTGGTTGGGCCGGGTCCCCCGTGGGGGAGTGTCCGGCGATGGAGTCGGGTCCGTTTCCGGAGTGTCCGACGGCTTGAAGATTGTGATTCCGGGGATCGGCTTGGGCCACTCGACCGGCCGGAACTTGAACACCTCGGTGCAGGTGAGCTTCACTGCGCACCACCCTGGTCGGCGGGCGCCGGTGGCTGATCCGCCGTGATGTTCGGCCCCGACGGCAACGCGGGCGGGCCCTGCGGGGCGGCGGCGTTCGCCATGCCCTGGGCGTTCGCGAGCGCCTGCGTCTGCGCCGCCTGCTCGGCGGCGTGCTTGGCCTCGAGGTCGCCGAGGGCCTGCCACATGAGGCGGCCCTGCTCCTGCGCCATCGGGTCGGAGCGCTCGTAGTCGTCCGACTTCAGCCAGATGGCGAGGTTCTCCTTCCACACGGGCACGTCGTCCCACTCGTCGGGCATCCAGCCGGGGATGTCCTGCTCGATGGTGAGCTGCTGCCCGTCCGGTCCGATCGCGGGGGCGCCGGTCATCGGGTCGATGGCCGGGACCTTCATCGGCTTGGTCGGCATGTCCATGACCGACCCGTCCTTGATGCGCTGGATGATGCGGTTGATGCGCGCGACGTCGAGGTCGTAGCCCTGCGTGAGCGCGTCGGCCTGGCCACGCTCGATGGCGGCCATGGCTTGCTGGCCGGTGATCCACTGCATCTGCGCGTAGAACTGCACCTTGTTCATGACCGCGCTCTTGGAGAGGTACTCGAGCGAGCCGGGGAAGACGCGCACGTTCGTCTGGCCCATGAGCTGCGCGCCCTTGAAGTCCTCGATGCTCTCCCAGCCCATCCGTCCCCGGATCTT
>Ga0070690_100001845_pt1 | contig 11242 bp, 8 predicted proteins | sample KBSS33HmetaG_FD_64671 | JGI IMG/M metagenome (GOLD analysis project Ga0070690, IMG submission 64671) | Switchgrass rhizosphere microbial communities from Kellogg Biological Station, Michigan, USA - KBS S3-3H metaG | ecosystem: Host-associated > Plants > Roots > Rhizosphere ...
GCCATGATCCGGAAGATGCGCCAGGGATCTTCGTGCATGAGAAAGGTGGTGTCGCTCATGAACCGAGCATAACAGGATGAAAAAGGGAGACAAGACCGACCCGGATATCCACCCACAATCGTAATCTTAATCGTAATCTTAATCGTAATCTTAATCGTAATCGTGAGGTAACCGCCTCGGCGGCGATTATGAGTACGATTACGATTACGACAAAAAACAAAAAGGCCGGAGAAAATAAATTCTCCGGCCGTTCCTCCGACCCGGTTGCTTTTTTAAGAGCAACCCAAACTTTCACCGCAGTTCAGGCACTTGTAGCAGGCGCCGTTGCGCACCGCCACGTGCCCGCAGCTCGGGCACGTCGGCGCGTCCTGCTGGTTGGTGATCATCGACGTCAACGTCACGGCGCGCTGGCCGTGGCCGTTCCCCGGCGTCGTTTTGACGTTCACCACTTCATTCTCCTCGGCGATCGGCAATTCAGGCACCGGCCGGTTTATTTTTTTTTTCAATTCCTCGATCAAGCCGGGAATCGCCAGTTCAGGCTGGTTGCGGGCGGCGGCGAGGTTCTCGCGATAGCCGGGAATGAACTGCAACGCCAGCCAGCGGAACACGTAATCGGTGATCGACGACGCGTTGCGGATCTCGGGATTCTTGGTGAACCCGCTCGGCTCGAACCGCTGGTGCGCGAATTTGCGGACCAGCGCTTCCAACGGCACGCCGTATTGGAACGCCATGCTGGTCAGGGTGCCGATGCTGTCCATCAGGCCGCCGATGGTCGAACCTTCCTTGGCCATGGTGATGAACAATTCGCCCGGCTGGCCGTCTTCGAACAGGCCCACCGTGAGATAACCTTCGTGGCCGGCGATATCGAACTTGTGCGTGATCGCCGTGCGCGTATCGGACAACCGGCGGCGCAACGGCTTGCCGGCTTCGGAACGCAATCTGACCACTTCGGCTTCCAACTGCTGGATCTGGCTTTCAAGCAACGCGCTCGGGCCGGTCGCCGCCGCGGCGGTCTTGTCGCCGCCCTCATTGGTCTTCTTGGTGTTGAGCGGCTGCGAACGCTTCGAGCCGTCGCGATAGATCGCCACGCATTTGAGACCCATCTTCCAGGCCTGGACGTAGGTGTCGCGGACTTCTTCGACCGTGCATTCGTTCGGCATGTTGACGGTCTTGGAGATGGCGCCGCTGATGAACGGTTGCGCCGCCGCCATCATCTTGAGATGCGCGAGATAATGGATGCTGCGTTTGCCGCGATGCGGCTTGAACGCACAGTCGAACACCGACAGGTGCTCGGCCTTAAGACCGCTCTTGATCGTCGCGCCCTTCTCTTCGACGTCTTCGATCGTGTCGAATTTTTCGATGTGCGCGATGATGTTCTTGATGTCGGCTTCGCCGTAACCCAGGCGGCGCAAGGCATCGGCCACACCGCGGTTGACGATCTTCAGCATGCCGCCGCCGGCGAGCAGTTTGTATTTCACCAGGGCGATGTCGGGTTCGACGCCGGTGGTGTCGCAATCCATGAGAAACGCGATGGTACCGGTCGGGGCGAGCACGGTGACCTGGGCGTTGCGATAGCCGTGTTGACGGCCTTTGGCGAGCGCGCCGTCCCACGTCTTGCGGGCTTCGTCCTTCAGGTAATTGAATTCGGCGCTCGGCTGGATCTCTTCCACCGCGTTACGATGCAATTGGATGACCCCGAGCGTCGATTCGATGTTGTCTTTGGCGATCGGGTTGGAAATATGGGCGCAACGGGCGTCGCGATAACCCGGGAACGGCCCGACGTTGGCCGCGATCTCGGCGCTCTGTTCGTAGGCGTGACCGGTCATCATGGCGGTGATGGCGCCGGCCAGGGCGCGACCGTCATCGCTGTCGTACGACAGGCCGTAGCTCATGCACAACGAACCGAGGTTGGCGTAACCGAGGCCGAGCGTGCGATAAATGTGCGAATTCTCAGCGATCTCCTTGGTCGGATAGCTGGCGTTGTCGACCAGGATCTCCTGGGCGGTGATGTAGATGCGGACGGCGGCCTTGAAACGTTCGACGTCGAACTTGCCGTCTTCACGCTTGAACTTCATCAGGTTCAGCGATGCCAGGTTGCAGGCGGTATTGTTGATGAACACGTATTCGCTGCAGGGATTGGTCGAATGGATCGGCTCCGTGCCTTTGCACGTATGCCATTTCTGGATGGCGCCGTCGTATTGCATGCCCGGGTCACCGCAGATATGCGTGCCTTCGGCGATCTTCATCAACAACCGGGCGGCGTCTTTCTTTTCGAGCGGTTTGCCGGTCGTGATGGAACGCGTCCACCATTCCTTGCCGCTGAGCGCCGCGGTCATGAATTCATCGCTGACCCGGACGGACAGGTTTTCGTTCTGGTACATCACGCTGCCATAGGCATCGCCGTTGTAGGAACCGTCGTAACCCTGCTCGATCAATGCCCACGCTTTCTTTTCTTCCTTCTGCTTGGCGTCGATGAATTCCTCGATGTCGCCGTGCCAATCGCGCAGCGTGTTCATCTTGGCGGCGCGACGGGTCTTGCCGCCGGATTTCACGACGTTGGCGACCTGGTCATAGACCTTGAGGAAGCTCATCGGGCCGCTGGGACGACCGCCGCCGCTCAGCTTTTCTTTGCTCGAACGGAGGGGAGAAAGATCGGTGCCGGTGCCGGAACCGTACTTGAAGAGCATCGCTTCCGCGGAAGCCAGGCGCATGATGTCTTCCATGTTGTCCTGGACCGACTGGATGAAGCACGCGCTGCCCTGCGGATATTCGTACTGGGTGGTGGCGCGCTCGGCCTGGCCGGTCTTGTGGTTGAAAAACCAATTGCCTTTGCCGGATTTTTTGCCGACGCCGTATTCGTGGTAAAGGCCGACGTTGAACCAGACCGGCGAATTGAAGGCGCCGTACTGGTTGAGGCACAGCCAGGTCAGCTCGTCGTAGAACACTTCGCCGTCAGCCTTGCTGAAGTAACCATCCTTGATCCCCCAATCCGCGATGGTGCGGGAGATGCGATGGATCAACTGGCGCACGGAGGTTTCGCGCTCGGACGTGTTCTGTTCGCCGTAAAAATATTTGGAGACGACCACCTTGGTGGCGAGCACGGACCACGACTTCGGCACTTCGACATTTTCCTGCTTGAAAATGACTTTGCCGGCATCGTCCGTGATCTCCGCGGTACGTTTATCCCATTCGACCTGGTCGAAGGGCTTGACAGTCGCATCACTGAATGTGCGCTTGATCTGCAAGAATTTCTTCGCTCCTTTACTGCTTTTGGTATCCCGGCTGGCCGAAACTTTCGTCGTGCGACGGCGGCCGGCATGCTGGGGGGCGGGCGCCAAAACTTCCTCGCGTGCGTCAATCATGATTCACTCCAATTCTATTTGATGTCAAATGCCGGAAGGTCCCACAACACACGGAAAACCCTCCGGACACTTTAAAACTGCGGTTTTTCAAACGAAAACAGACTATCCCGATACTTTTGCGCCCCAATAAGTTGGGGAGCAAGGACCATCATACTACCACCTATTGTGTATTCAAGATAATTTTGAAAAAAAGTTACGGAAACGATGTTCCCAATGGATTTTTTGGATTTTTCCAATAAAAGGCGGGAATTCGAAAGTTATTCGCCGATGTGAGCAACTCCGGTGTGAATGCTTTCGAAATGTTGGCGGTGTTTATGCTCCTCCGCCGATCACGTCGATCCGTCCCGAACGCCGCCGCCCGGGCCAAAATCAACGGCGGCCTTTGGCGCGATTGCTGCCGCGCGCCTGCGAAAAATTTTTGCGCCGGGCCGGGAATTTTCCATGGCCTTTTTTTCCCTGCCCTTTTTCATGCATCGGCTTGAATTTCCGGATCGGTTCGACCGTTTTGGGACGCGCTTTGGGCACCAGCACGATCGGACAACCCTCGTACCCGAACGCCTTGCGCATCTCCCCGGCCAGGTATTTCTTGTATTGCTCCGAAAACAATTCGTCGCGGTTCACGAACAGCAGGAAGGTCGGCGGCGCCTCCTTCACCTGGGTCGCATAGAAAAATTTCAACCGGTGCCCCGCCGCGCTGACCGGCTGGCGCCGCTCCACGGCGTCATGCAATGTCCGGTTGAGGATGGACGTCGGGATCTTTTGCTGCAGTTGCGACGCCACATAGCGCACGGCCTCGAGCAAGCGGTCCAGGTGGAAATTGGTCTTGGCCGACGTGAAGATCACCGGCGCGTAATCGAGAAAAAATAATTTCTCGGAGACCCATTTGGCGAACTCTCCCAGGGTCGTCATGTCCTTTTCCTGCCCCTCGGTCCGGCGCTTGTTCTTGCGCCGTTCGATCTCCTCTTCGCGCGCCTCGCGGACCTCCTCGTTGAACAGGTCCCACTTGTTGATCACCACGATGCACGCCCGGCGGTCCTCCACGATGCGATCAGCGATCTTTTTGTCCTGCTCGGTGATCCCCGCCTCGGCGTCGATGACCAAAACCGTGATGTCGCTGCGGGAGATGGAATCCTCCGAACGTTGCACGCTGAAAAATTCGACCGAATCATCCACGCGCCGCGATTTGCGCATGCCGGCGGTATCGATGAGGATGTATTTCTGCCGGACACCTTCGGTTTCAACCTCGAACGGCACGTCGATGGCATCGCGCGTGGTGCCGGGGATCGGCGAGACGATGACGCGCTCGGATCTGGTCAGGGCATTGATGATGGACGATTTGCCGACGTTGGGACGGCCGACGATGGCGAGCTTAAGCGGCGACGGTTCGCGATCCGCGATACGGGATTGGGGATCCTGGCCTTCTTCGTCCATCGCGACCGCTCCGGCTTCCGGCATCGCGGATCCCGCATCCGGCAACCGCCCGGCCGCCGCATCCATCAAGGGTTCGATCCCCTCTCCATGGATCGCCGTCACCGGAAAAATCTTATCAAAACCCAGGGCCGCGAACTCATTGGCCTGGTTCTCAAAACGGTAATTGTCGACCTTGTTCACCGCCACGAACACCGGTTTGCCGCTGCGACGTAATTTGGCCGCGACTTCACGGTCGAGCGGCACGATGCCTTCCTGGACGTTGACGACCAGGATGATGGCATTCGCCGCCTCGATCGCCAGCTCCACTTGTTCCAATGCGGCTTTGGAGATGATGTCGTCCGCTTTTTCGCGCTTCAACAGGCCGATGCCGCCGGTATCGACCAGGGTGAACGGTTTGCCGCGCCATTCGGCCTCGGCGGTGACGCGATCGCGCGTGACGCCCGGCTGGTCGTGGACGATCGCGATGCGCCGGCCGACGATGCGGTTGAACAGCGCGGATTTGCCGACATTCGGCCGTCCGACGATGGCGATCAAGTTAGACATGTACGCGCAGGATAGAAAAAAATCGCCGCGCCGGAAACCAAAATGAGTCACCGCTCGAATCCATTTACAGAATCATGATGTTTCTTCATCCTGTTGCTTCGTGAAACGACTGCTTCTTGGTGCCGGCGGCTGGATACTGCTCGTCCTGGCCGGATTAGAGCTGGTCTATTTGATCGGCGAGACGTTCTTGCGGCCGCCCTTGTTCAAGGCCTCGGCTTTCGTTGGATTTGACGATCGTCGCGCTTCCCGGGATTCCCGGTTGACCGGTGGAGACATCGCTTTCGCATCATCGACCAATGTCCTCTATCCCGTCTGCCAGTCATTGGAACTCGGTGAAAAATGGGGCAAAAAATTTAATGTCGGCACCCTGCCCGATCACGAGACCTATCGGTTCCTTTGGGTCAAACTCGTGGCGCACCGATCCAAAGATGGCCGGGGCGCGGAGCTTTCCATTTTTTCGGATGACACGAACGAGCCGGCCATCCTTGCGAATGCCGTCGCTGCTTCGCTGACCAACCACTGGGCCCAGCGGAACAAGATAATGGCGGATGAAGTCCGGATCCAAAACGCCACGGGAATCCAACGGATGAACCGGTGGTCATTGACTTTTTTTGAAATACTGAAATATGCCCTTCCCTGCGGCAGCATCGGCATCGGGCTGGTCTTTTTCAGCCGTAGATTTCCACCGATCCTGCCGATCCCACAGAAAGGAACCCCGCGGATGTCAAAATACTGAACCACGACGCCGGTCCCGGCGGCTATTTCCTTGCCTGCAATCCCACGACCACCGCGATCAACACGATCCCGAACATCATCGTTTTGAACGGACCACGAGCCTGGTCCCAATGCCGCACCATAAAAAGGATCGCCCCGCCGCCCATGAACAGCAGGATGATCCCGCCGATGATCATCGGCAGTTCGACGGCCTGTTTTTCGTGGAGCATCGCCCCCCACAAGACCAGCCAGACCAGCAACGCGATGACGGCAAAGACCGACCGCAGTCCGCCGATGAACAGCATGAACAGGCCCCATCCGACCGATACCTTGAAACCGGCGACGATGAACCAGATTTCGGCGATAAAAAACACCACCGCGGCGGTGACGGCACAATCGAACTGGATCTTCTCGTCCATCGTCATCTGCTGCCAACTTTTCGACGGCACTGCCGGTTTCGATTGGTCGACCGCGATCGCCCCGGCCTGGATCGGAACGAGGAACAGGGAAGCGAACAACGAAAAAAGGGCGACGGTCCTGACAAAGGCGTTCACGACTGCAGGGTGGAAAATTTTTCAGGCGGCGCAAAGACAATTATCGCCCGCCGTTATGGTCCGCCCCCCCTGTCATTTCGCCTTCGCCAACAACCCTTTGGCTCTCCGGATCCACACCCGGTCTCGACGACGCTGGAACACCGGCGCATAGGCGTCATCGGCCAACACCGTCTGCGCTTCGGCGCGCGCGAGGTCTGGTTTTCCTTTGGCCAGGTAGAGTTCGGCCAGTTGCACCTTGGCGCGCGGGTAGGAATGGTTTTGCGTGATGTGCTGCCAATATTGCAGCGCGTTGTCGGTCTCGCCCAGCATCGTCAACGTCTCCGCCAGGGCCATCATGGTGTGGCCGTAGTCGTGGTCCGGCTTTTCATGCATGACGCTTTCCAGGATCGGGCGCGCTTCCGCGGGACGATCCAGGCGCACGAGGCATTGGCCCAGGTGCGCGCGGGCGTCGATGTCCTTCGGATCACGCTCCAGGGCGGCGCGATAACATTTTTCAGCCTGGGCCAGCTTGCCCTTCCGGAAATATACGTCGCCGAGCTGGAAATGATGGTACGCGTTGTCGATGTGATGGATCTGCGCCTCGAGTTCCTTGATCCGGGCACGGCTGCCGGCGCCGGGCAATTCGAATCCCTGCATGGAAATCGAACCTGCCGATTGGCGATACACCAAAAAGAAATACAACAGAGCGGAGATCCCCCAGCCGATGAAGATGAACACGGCCCAGAGCCATTCGCCGTTGCGGACGGCATGGACGAACATCCAGATCTGGAAAACAAAGACGATCAGCCAAAGCGGGCTGGCCAGGAAATATTGCCAGTTCTCAACATCGTTGAGCAGCGAGGCGAACATGGGCCGCAGGTTAATTCAAAGATCTAAAATGCAAAATTAAAAACTCGTTGCGGGAACCATTCCCCAAAATGCGAAGGGCGGCCGGGCCGGGGACGGGCGCGCTCCGGGAAGACCCGCCGGCACGTCGTTCCTGATTTTGACGTTCGTCATTGAACAACCGGCTTGTTTTCGCGGTCGATTCTCTTTAACAATTTGCGTTCCGCGTGAACGATACGCTGATCATCGTGCCCACCGTCAACGAACGGGAAAACCTCCCGCGCGTGGTGCAACGCCTGTTGGCGCTGCCGGTCAAGGTCGACCTGTTGATCGTCGACGGCAATTCTTCGGACGGCACCGGGCAATTGGCCGATGAACTCGCCGCGAAGCATCCCGAGGTGCATGTCATCCACGAGACCAAGAAAAGCGGCCTCGGCCGCGCCTATATCGCCGGTTTCAAATGGGCGCTGCAACATCCGTATGAATTCGTCTTCGAGATGGACTGCGATTTTTCGCACGACCCGGACGAGATCCCCCATTTCCTGGCGGCGGCCAAAAGCCAGGGCGCCGACCTCGTGTTGGGCTCGCGTTATTCGGGCGGCGTGCGCGTGGTCAACTGGCCGCTCAAACGCCTGATGCTCAGTCGCGGCGCCGGTGTCTACGTCCGCGTCATCACGGGTATGCCGTTCACGGACCCGACCGGCGGTTATAAATGTTTCCGCCGGCGCACCCTGGAAGCGATCCAGCTCGATGACGTGCGTTCGAACGGTTACAGCTTCCAGATCGAGATGACCCACCGGCTCTGGCGCGAAGGCTTCAAGATCGTCGAAGTGCCGATCATCTTCACCGACCGCATCGAAGGCCATTCCAAGATGTCCGGCCACATCGTGCGCGAGGCCTTGATCATGGTCTGGCGGTTATTGTTCCAGAACGGCCTGCGCCGGTGGCCGCGACGGAAAAGCCGATGAGTTGAAACTTTTCACGGATAAAAACGTCCTACTAGATATGAATCTAAGACTCGTGCTTCCCGCGTTGCTGTTCACCGCCGCCGTCGCCTTTGCCGATGTGCCCAAAGCCGGCGACACCGCCCCGACGTTCACCGGCAAAGACCAGGACGGCAAAGAGTTCAACCTCGCCGATCACGTCGGCAAAAAAGCTGTCCTCCTGTATTTCTACCCGAAAGATTTCACCGGCGGCTGCACCACCGAAGCGTGTGGCTTCCGCGATCGCGTCGGCGAACTGCAGACCAACAACGTCGAAGTCGTCGGCGTGAGCTTCGATTCGGCGGACAGCCATAAAAAATTCGCCGAGCAATACAAACTGCCGTTCACGCTGGTCGCCGATACGGACGGCAAGATCGCCGACCAATACGGCGTCCATATGCCCGGCAAACAGATCGCCAAACGTGTCAGCTTCCTGATCGGACCGGACGGCAAGATCGTCCATGTCACCGACGCCGGCAGCCCGCAGGTCCATTTCAACGAGATGAAGGACGCCATCGCCGGGTTGAAGAAGTAGCCGGGCGAAAATCGGGAAAGCGGAAAGCGAAAAAGCGGAAACGGCGCCGCCGGCACCGGCTGAAAATAGCCCGCAGTTTCAACTGCGGGAAATCGTCCCAACCTCCTATAAAGCCCCGCCGGGGCGACTGAGTGGTTTTGATTATCACGCGTCCTCAGGAGCGCCAAAAATCTTCGTTTCTCAAAACCTCGTTTTTGCATTAAATTTCCCGTGTGAAATCGGGGGCCAGAAGCCGGATGCTCGGTCGTCGCCTGCGTCATATGTTCCGACGCCACTGGCAGGGCGCCGTCCAATGGCGCGAAAAGCTGGTCCTTAAGGAGGAAGCGTTCCATCTCGTCCTCGCGGGCTTCGTCGGCCTCATCGGCGGTTTCGTCAACGTGTTCTTCTACTACGGCGGGGAAATGGTCTCGCGGATCTTCCTGCATACCGCCGGCGACCCGGTCGAGGAAGCCGAGACGTTCGTTCCCCTGCAACGATTGCTCGTCCCCACGCTGGGCGGCCTCGCCGCCGGCTTGATCCTGCACTGGGGACTGCGCCTCGTCGGCAAACAGGGCACGAGCGACATGCTCGAAGCCGTCGTCGCGGGCGATGGCCGGCTGCCGTTGCGCACCCAACTGGTCAAGGCCGGGTCCGCCCTGCTCAGCATCGTTTCCGGCGCATCGATCGGCCGCGAAGGCGGCATCGTCCAGCTGTCCGCCACCGTCGCTTCCAAGCTCGGCCAATGGGCCCGATGGCCCCCGTACCGTTTGCGGTTGCTCGTCGGCTGCGGCGCCGCCGCCGGCATCGCGTCCGTCTACAACGCCCCCATCGCCGGCGCCGTCTTCGCCTCGCTCATCGTGCTGGGGAACTTTTCGATGAACCTGTTCGCGCCGTTGGTCTGCGCTTCGGTGACCGCCACGATGACTTCCCGTTACTTCTTCGGGATCGAACCATGGTACGACGCCCCGAAATTCCCGCCCACCGCGCCGATACAACTGCCGTGGTTCCTGTTGCTCGGCATCCTGTGCGGCAGCGCCGCCGCCCTGTTCCTCAAATTGTTGCGCGTCAGCACCGCCCAATTCGAAAAATCCCGCCTGCCGATCTACCTCCGGATGATGCTCGCCGGCCTGGCCGTCGGCATCATCGCCATCAAACTCCCGGAAATCTGCGGCAACGGCTATTACGTCACCAATAACATCCTCAAAGGCGGATACGAGGACAACGCGCACGCGATCCCGCAGTTGAGCCTGCTCTTCGCGTTCAAACTGATCGCCACCGTCATCGTCGTCGGCGCCGGCACCGTCGGCGGCGTGTTCACGCCCACCCTCTTCATCGGGGCCACGACCGGCGCCCTGTTCGGCGCCGCGATCCACCAATTTCACAGCTCGGAAAACCTGCCCATCGGCGCGTTCGCCCTCGTCGGCATGGGCGCGACGCTCGCCGGCACCACCAAGTCGCCCCTGCTCGCCATCATCATGGCGTTCGAGATCTCGCTGGATTATTCGCTCGTGCCGGCCGTCATGCTGGCCTGTGTCGTCTCCGTGCTCGTCGCCTGGCAACTCTATCCCGAAGGCATCTACACCGAACACCTGCGGATCAAGGGGATCTCGCTGCAACGCGAAAGCGAACAGGCCGGTGCCGCCATGGACAAGACCATCGGCGATCTCATGCAGGCGCCCGTGCCGCCGATGCGCGAGACCACCACCGTCCGGGAACTCGCGGAACGGTTCCTCGCCAATTCCAACAATTTCATCCCCATCGTCGATGAACAAAAACGGCTCATCGGCATCGTCGCGCTCCATGACCTGAAGGATTTCCTCAATTCCACCCAACACCTGGGCAGCGTCATCGCCTACGACCTCATGCGGCCGCCGCCGAAGACGTTGACCCCCGGCCAGCGCCTGTTGGACGCCCTGCCCGTGGTGCTCCAAAGCGAATTGCGCAACGTCCCCGTCGTCAACAGCCCCGTCGAGAACCAGCTCGTCGGCTCCGTGTCGCGCGCCGAAGTGCTCGCCATCTTCTCCGAAGCCATCGCCGAAAAATCGAAACCGACCGGATGAAAAAACTTTTTCCATCGCGCCCGACCTTCTAACTTCTGCGCGTGTCTCTCAAGATCGGTGACAAGATTTCCCTGGTGATCCACGACATCGCGTTCGGCGGCGAAGGCGTCGCCCGCACGGATGACTTCGTCGTGTTCGTCCCCTTCGTCCTCGTCGGCGAGACGGTCGAGGCCGAGATCACCGAGGTCAAAAAGAATTTTGCCCGGGCAAAACTCGTCCAGGTCGTCCGATCGTCCCCCGAAAGAGTTGAACCGCC
>Ga0070690_100001846_pt1 | contig 11241 bp, 8 predicted proteins | sample KBSS33HmetaG_FD_64671 | JGI IMG/M metagenome (GOLD analysis project Ga0070690, IMG submission 64671) | Switchgrass rhizosphere microbial communities from Kellogg Biological Station, Michigan, USA - KBS S3-3H metaG | ecosystem: Host-associated > Plants > Roots > Rhizosphere ...
CCCCAGCCCGGCGACGTCGCGCTCCACGCTGCCGTCCCGAAGAACGGCGCCGCGCCCCTCTTCGACGCGGCCGATCCGCGTGACGGGCACTCCGAACTCCGGAAGATACGCCTCGAGCGACGCGGTCGCGTCCTCGCGCAGGGTGAAGAGGATCTCGTAATCGTCGCCGCCGGCGAGGGCGAGCTCCAGCGCATCGAGCGACTCCATCTCCGCGAGGGAGCGGATCGCCCGGGACAGCGGGATCCGGTCGCGCTCGAGGACGACGCGCGCCTGCGAGGCGGCCGCGAGCCGTCCGGCGTCGACGCCGAGGCCGTCGGACACGTCGATCGCGGCGGTCGCGAGGCGGTGCCGGGCAAGCGCGAGCCCGAGAGGGACGCGCGGTACGGGATCGCGGTACGCGCCGAGAAGGGTCTCCTGATCCGCGAGGGAGAGCGAGGGAAAACGCGGCGTGGGCGCGGAGCCGTGCTCGCCGAACGCCGAGAGGATGCGCGCGAGGCGCAGGCCCGCGGCGGCCTGCCCCAGAGAGCCCGACACGTAGACGGCGTCGCCCGGGCGGGCGCCCGAGCGCGTGAGGATTTCCCCCTCGGGCCGGCCCCAGAGCGCGATCGCGATCATGGTCTCCTCCGCCGCCGAGAGGTCGCCGCCGACGAGCGCGGCGCCGAACTCGCCGGCGCGAGCGATCGCCCCGCGTGCGACGGCGAGCGGGAACTCCTCGCCGCGGCCGGCCGGGAAGGCGATCGACAGGAGGAAGAACTCGGGCCGCGCCCCGACCGCCGCCAGGTCCGAGAGGTTGACCGCGGCCGCGCGCCGGCCCAGCCGCTCGGCGTCCTCGCCGGGCAGGAAGTCGACGCCCTCGACGAGCAGGTCGGTCGTGGCGGCCAGCGGCCCGGCGGCGCGCGCGACGACGGCGGCGTCGTCGCCCGGAGCGAGGAGCACGCAGGGGGAGGGCGGAATCAGCGCGCGAAGCCGTTCGACGAAGTGGTCCTCGGGCTTCACGGCGCGGGCTGTTTCTCGGCTACGGCCGAGGCGCGGGCGGCGCCCTCCGGCCGGTCGCGGGCGTCGCGGTCACCGGGATCTCTCGGGCCGCCGGCTCGGGAGGCGCCGGAGGCTGGCTCTCGTCGCTCTCGTCGCGGGCGAGGAGGGCGATCGCGAGCACCTCCTCCATGATCTCGACGTAGCGGAACGTGAGGCCGTGCAGGATGCGCGCGGAGATCTGCGTCACGTCGCGGCGATTGAGCTTGGGCAGGATGATCGTCGTGATGCGGGCGGCCCGCGCCGCGAGGACCTTCTCCTTCACGCCGCCGATCGGCAGGACCTCGCCGCGCAACGTGATCTCGCCCGTCATCGCCACGTCCTTGCGCACCTTGCGCTGCGTGAATGCCGAGATCATGGCGGTCGCGATCGTGATTCCGGCCGAGGGCCCGTCCTTCGGGATCGCCCCTTCGGGAACGTGGATGTGGACGTCGTGGGTCTCGAAGTAGTCGGTCGGGATCTCGAGCTCCGCGGCATGGGCTCGCGCGTAGGACATCGCGGCCTGCGCCGACTCCTTCATCACGTCGCCGAGCTGGCCCGTCAGCCGCAGTCCGCCCTTGCCGCGAATGCCGAGGGCCTCGACGAACAACAGGTCGCCGCCGACCGACGTCCAGGCGAGACCGGTGGCGACGCCGACCTGGTCCTTCTTGAGCTGCTCGTCGCGGAAGTGCTTGACGGGGCCCAGCATCTTCTCGACCGACTGCGCGCTGATGCGGTAGCGGCGCTCCTTGCCCTTCGCGACCGAGACCGCGACCTTGCGGCAGATCGCGCCGATCTCGCGCTCGAGGTTGCGCAGGCCCGCCTCGCGCGTGTACGCCTCGATGACCTTCTCGACGCCGCTGTCGGTGAACTCGACGTTCGTCTCGCTGATCCCGTTCTCCTCCATCTGCTTCGGGATCAGGTGACGGCGCGCGATCGCCTTCTTCTCCTCGAGCGTGTAGCCCGACAGACGGATGACCTCCATCCGGTCGAGGAACGCGGGCTGGATGGGGTCGAGCACGTTGGCCGTCGCGATGAACAGGACCTTCGAGAGGTCGTAGGGCACCGAGAGGTAGTGGTCGCGGAAGGAGAAGTTCTGCTCCGGGTCGAAGACCTCGAGCAGGGCGGCCGACGGATCGCCGCGGTAGTCGGCGCCGATCTTGTCGATCTCGTCCATCATGAAGACGGGGTTCGACGTGCCGGCCTGGTGGATGCCCTGGATGATGCGGCCCGGCATGGCGCCGACGTAGGTTCGGCGGTGGCCGCGGATCTCGGCCTCGTCCCGGACGCCGCCGAGCGAGAGTCTCACGAACTTGCGGTCGAGGGCTCGTGCGATCGAGCGGCCCAGGGACGTCTTGCCGACGCCCGGCGGCCCGACGAAACAGAGGATCGGCCCCTTGAGGCTCTGCTTGAGCGCGTGAACGGCCAGGAACTCGAGGATCCGCTCCTTGACCTTCTCGATGTCGTAGTGGTCCTCGTCCAGGATCTTCCGCGCGCGGTCGATGTCGCGCGAATCTTCCGAGACCACGCTCCACGGGAGGCCGGTCATCCAGTCGAGGTAGGTCCGGATGATCGCCGTCTCGGCCGAATCCGGATGGCTGCGCTCGAGCCGCTTGATCTGCTTCTCGATCTCGGCGGCCGCCTCCTGGGGGATCTTCTTGTCCGTGATGATCTTGCGGTAGGCGTCGAGCTCCTCGGAGATCTCCTCGCCCTCTCCCAGCTCCTGCTGGATCGCGCGGAGCTGCTGCCGCAGGTAGTACTCGCGCTGGGTCTTGTCCATCTCCCCGCGCGCCTGCGAGGAGATCTCCTGCTGCATCGTCAGCACGGTGATCTCCTTGGCGAGGCTGTCGTTGACGAGCCGGAGCCGTTCGATCGGGTTGGTCGACTCCAGGATGTTCTGCGCGTCTTCGAGCTTGAGGTCGAGGTTGGAGGCCGCGAGGTCCGCCAGCCGCGCGGGGTCGTCGAGGTTCCCGGCGATGACCATGACCTCGGGGGAGATGTTCTTGCCGAGGGCGACCGACTTCTCCAGGTTCTGTTTCACGCTGCGCAGGAGCGCCTCGTGCTCGGGCGGCAGCTCGCCGGCCGCCTGCGTCTCCTCGAGGCGCGTGATCTTCGCCTTGAGGTAGGGCTCCTCGGCGAGCACCGAGTCCACGCGCGCCCGGGTGAGGCCCTGCACCAGGAGCCGGATGCGCCCGTCCGGGAGCTTGAGCATCCGCATGATCGCCGCCACCGTGCCGACGGTGTAGAGGTCGTTGGGTCGGGGCGTGTCGTTCTTCCCGTCGCGCTGCGCGACCAGCATGATGATGCGCTGCTCGGCGAGCGCCGCGTCCACCGCGTTGATCGACTTCTCCCGCGAGACCGAGAGCGGCAGGATGATGTAGGGGAAGACGACGACGTCCTTGAGCGGCAGGACCGGCAGGATGTCGGGGATCGGAAGATCCGCGTCCCGCTCCGTCGCGACTTCCTTCTCTTCGAACTCGGCCATCGGTTGCGAGCCTACTCCTCCAGATCCGGTTGGACCGGGATTTCGATTTCCTTCTCACGCATGTCGGGCACGCGCGGCAGGACGACCTCGAGCAACCCGTTCCGCATGCGGGTCTTCGCGAGGTGCGAGTTGACCGGCCGCGGCAGGGGAACCGACTTCATGAAGTTTCCGAAGTAGCGCTCCATGCAGAAGAAGCGCATCCCCTCCTTGGTGCGGATGCGTCCCTTCTTCGTGCCGCGGATCATGACGACGCGTCCTCGGATCGAGACTCGGACATCCGACGCCTCGACTCCGGGGAGCTCCGCCAGGATCTTGATCGTCTGTCCGTCGTCGAGCACGTCGACGTTGGGGTCCCACGAGGAGGCCGGCGCGCCCCCCTTGTTCGTCTCCACGAAGGCCGCGAAGAGCCGGTTGAGCTCGCCCTGGAGCCGCGAGAGCTCGACGATCGGGCCATAGAACTTGGCGGTGCGCTTCACCATGCGGGGCGCTCCGCGGACGGAATCCCTCGCTTCGCTCCGGATGACCGCGTGGGGCCTCGCCTCACGTCGTCACCTTCGAATCCACCCGACCGATCAGGTTCTTGAGCTCGGTCATGAACTCGTCGACGTCCTCGAATTTCCGGTAGACCGACGCGAACCGGACGTACGCGACCTTGTCGAGCTCCCGGAGCCGCTCCATGACGAGCGCCCCCACCCGCGTCGTCGCGAGCTCCCGCTCCTCGGCGTCGTGGAGGATGGCCTCGATCCCGTCGACGATCCGGTCGAGCTCGATCGACGAGACCGGCCGCTTCTCGCACGCCTTGACCAGTCCCGCCCGCAGCTTGTTGCGGTCGAAACGCTCCCGCCGGCCGTCGTTCTTCACGACCATGTACGGGATCTCCTCGATCGTCTCGTAGGAGGTGAACCGGCGTCCGCACGCGGTGCACTCCCGCCGGCGGCGGATGACCTCGCCCTCCCGGCTCTCGCGGGAGTCGACGACCCGGTCGTCCACCGCGGCGCAAAAGGGGCACTTCATTCTCGAAACAGCTTATCCGAGATCGGACGTCTCCGCGGGGGCGGCGGGCTCGGCGGCCATCTTTCGGAGTTCCCCCTTCTGGAGGGGGCTGGCCGCGAAGAACGCGAATCCGATGATGGAGATCGGCACGAACGAGACCGCGTGCGCGATCACGGCCACTCCGGTCGCGACGTCGAGCGGCACGTGGAAGATGTCCGTCAGCGCGAACTGAACGGCGGCGTGATATCCGCCGACGCCGCCCGGAGTCGGCACGGCGAGGCCGAGGACTCCGGCGGTCGTGACGACGAACGCTGCCGTCAGCGGAAGCGTCAGGCCGAACGCGCGCATGACGCACCAGATCTGGACGTTGATGATGCCCCACATCGCGATCGAGCCGACGCCGACCAGCAGCGCGAGCCGAGGCGTCTTGAGCGAGGCGAATCCATCGAGGAACGTGTGCGCGATCCGCATCGCGGCCGGGCGGAGCCGCTCGGGGAGGATGCGGAAGATCCACTCCAGCATCCGCTCGGTGGTCGACCGCCAGATCACGGCGAACAACGCGATCCCCACCGCGACGGCGGCCACGGCCGCGACCACCCAGCGGATGCGGCCCGAAGAGAGCGCTCCGGACTCCCCGGCGACGCCGGCGACGAGGGCGATGCCCAAGAAGGCGAGCTGGGCGAGGGCATCCAGGATGCGCTCGAAGACGATCGAGGCGAGCAGGGCCGAGAAGGGGAGGCCGCGCTCCCGTGCGAGGAGGGCGGGACGGATCACCTCGCCGGCCCTGGCCGGGAGAACGGTGTTGGCGGCGAAGCCGATCGACGTCGCGCGGAACGCCGGGAGAAACGGGACGCGGCCGAGGGGCCTCAGGATCCAGGTCCAGCGCAGGGCCCGGGCCACGAAGATCGACAGCGAAACGACGATGCTCGCGAGGAGCCACGCCGGAGACGCGCGCGCGATCTGCCGGCCGATGTCGCCGAGCGGCACGCGCGACAGGAAGTACGCCAGCAGACCCACCGCCAGCACGATCGAGATCGCGGCCTGGAAGCGGCGGGAGCGGAGCAGCGCCTTCACGGCTTTTCGCGGATCGGCCGCCCGGACAGTGTCCTGTCCGGATGGCGGGAGGAGCGGTCCGCCGCCGCTGCGGCGAGCCCTTTCGGGGAAGATTTCACTGACCTCGTTTTAGCATTTGGATGGCCGATTTGCCTAAAAAAATGAGGCGAAGGCCCGATACCGCTTGACTTTGCAGCACAATTTTTCCATTCTTTTCTTACATTTTCGGGAGGAACACGCATGTTTAGGAAGGCGCCCCGGGTCCTGGCGCTTCTGGGTACCGCGGTGTGGTTGCTGGCGCGTTCGGCCAGCGCCCAGCCGATCGGCGGAATCGACTCTCCGCTCGACGGCTCGACGGTCTCTGGAATCGTCCGCGTCACCGGATTCGTCTTGGACTTCAATGCGGTCGATCGGATCGACCTCTACGTCGACGGCAATCCGATCAATCACGCCGACATGGGCCTTCCGCGACCCGACGTCCTCGAGATCTTCCCGACCTACTTCAACAGCCCGACCGCGAATCCCGGGTTCGTCACGTCCTTCCTCGCGCGCGGCAACTTCAGCGACGGGCCGCACTCGGTCCAGATCATGGCGCGCGAAGAGGCGAGCCAGATCACGTTCCCGATCGGCACGGGGATCACTGTGCAGGTCGACAACAGCGTCAACCAGGCGCCGTTCGGCTGGATCGACATGCCCGGCGCCGCGGGACTCGAGAACTTCACCGGCTCCTTCCCGGTGGCCGGCTGGGCCATCGACGACTCGGGCGAGATCGACCACATCGACTTCCTGATCGACGGCCAGATCGTGGCGGGAGCCGTCGGCCGCGGCGAGCCCTCGACGGCGACCTACGGCAGCACCCGGCCGGACATCCAGGCCGCGTTCCCCGACGTTCCGTTCTCTCTCTATACAGGGTTCGTGGCGAACCTCGACGCGACGAAGCTCATCAACGGCGTCCACACCCTTTCCGTCGTCGCGACGGACGGAGAGGGCTCCAGCCGCGAGATCGGCGAGCGGACGGTCCTCGTGAACGGCATCGGAGCGAACCTGGGGCCGTTTGGCCGCATCGACTTCCCGCTCGACAAGGCGTCGCTCCTCTGCGAGGCCGTCAACGTGGACGAGGGCGGCGGCTGCCCCTCGCCGTGCGTTCCGCGGACCATCCCGGTCATCGCCAACCCCGTCGAGGGTTGGGCGCTCGACGTCGGCGCGGCCTTGGACCGCGGTCAGGTGTCCTACGTCGAGCTCCTTCTCGACGGCGCGATCATCGCCAACACCCGGACCGACTGCCTCCAGGTCGGACAGTCGCTGGTCAACTGCTACGGGATCAACCGTCCCGACGTGGCGCGCTCCTATTCGGGCTACGTCAACGCCGACAACGCCGGTTTCGCCTTCTCGTTCGGCCTCGTGCGCAACGGCGCCTCGACCATCATCGACGTCGAGAGCCTGCGGCCGGACCCGCTAAATCCGAACAGCACGGTCTTCCTCCCGCAGTTCCAGACCGTGGCGGGCAAGCACACACTGTCGCTCCGCGCGGGCGACGAGGAGGAGACGGTCACCCAGTTCGGCGCGATGTCGGTCGACATCCTGTGCGACGAGACCTCCGCCAACGAGCCGGCGTTCGGATACGTCGACACGCCGAGCGACTACCAGTTCATCGACGGGCTCTTCGAGGTCTTCGGCTGGGCCTTCGACTTCCAGGGCGTGAACCACATCGAGGTCGACGTCGACGGCCAGGTCGTCGGCAACGCCAGCTACGGCCTCAACCGGCCGGATGTCCCGCAGCAGGACCCGCGGGTCAACACGCCGTTCGTGGGCTTCTCGTTCATTCTCGATACGACCAAGCTCTCCAACAGCGAGCACGACCTCGTCATCTACGTCGTGGACCACGCGTTGGTCCGGAGCGAGATCGGCCGCCGGAAGATGGTCGTCGCCAACAACGTCGACACGCATCAGTAAGAGCGCGGGGAAATCCCCCGAGAAACCATTGCCCCGCCGAGAGGCGGGGCATTTTGTATTTGGGCCGAGGGTAGGCTCGGACTCCTAGCGGCCCGCTTCGCGGGCCAACCGACAAGGGAGGGGAAGTCTCGACCGGACTCTCTCCCGGTAAGAGGCCTCAAGCTGTCTTCCCAAGACCCGGCCGCGGCGCGCACCCTCGGCCTCTGGGGTTGGGGTCGGTGACGAGTCCGCTTACGGCGCGCACCCTCGGCCCCGGCCTTTGGCCTAGAGCGTAGCCGGGGAGGCTTGTTCCATGCGCCTGCCAGATGTCTTGTGAAATCCCTTAAGGAGCCGGTTGTCGGAGATTCGCGGCGGTACGCTTGGCGGCGGTGAGCCAAGGGGAATGTCGGGGATTCGAGCTTTTGGGGAGCGTACTGCCGGCGTCCGAGTGCGACCGGCTTCTCGCGAGCCTCGCGCGGCGGAGCATCAAGCGGAGCCGCGCGGGGGCCCGGCACTTGATGAATGTGCCCGAGATTTCCACGCTGGCACACGACGCTCGATTGACGGGGATTGCCAGACGGTGGCTCGGCGAGACGGCCGTCCCGTATCGTGCCACCCTGTTCGACAAGTCCGCGACTTCCAACTGGCTGGTCGTATGGCATCAGGACACCGCCCTCCCGCTCGCTTCTCGGTTCGAGGCTCCGGGCTGGGGGCCGTGGTCCGAAAAGGAAGGCGTGTTGTATGCGCACGCGCCCGCGAATCCTCTGGGGCGGATCATCGCTCTCCGGGTCCACCTCGACGATTCTCTGGCCGAGAACGGGCCTCTTCGCGTCCTTTCCGGAAGCCATGAGCGAGGCGTTCTGAATGACGATCAGATCCAGAACCTCGCGCGATCTACGGGGGCCGTGGACTGTCTCGCCGAGCGCGGCGGAGTCTTGGCAATGAGGCCACTCCTGGTCCACTCGTCATCGAAAACAAGCGTCGCGTCTCCGCGACGAGTGCTTCACCTGGAGTACACGATCTCGATGACGTTGCAGCCCGGAATCGAGCTCGCGGTCGCCTAGGTCCCCAGGATGATCGACAGCCCGGTTCTCGACCATCTGGTCTACGCGGTCCCCGATCTCCAGGCCGCCGCGGACGACCTGGAGCGGCGGACCGGCGTCCGCGCGGCGGCGGGGGGCTCGCATCCGGGGAGGGGGACTCGCAATGCCTTGATCGGGCTGGGCGGGAACGCCTACCTGGAGATCCTCGCCCCGGACCCGGCCCAGCCTCCGCCTGAGGGGGGGCGGTGGCTGGGGGTCGACGCCAGCGCTTCGCAGGGGCCCCGGCTCTCCGCGTGGGCCGTCCGGACGGCGGACATCGGAGGCGTCGTTCGGCGTGCGGAGGCCGCAGGCATCCGGCTGGGAGGCATCGTGGCCGGCAGCCGGCGCCGTGCGGATGGAGTGGTGCTCTCGTGGAGGCTGTCCGACCCGCGGGCGGTCCTCGAGGACGGCCTGGTGCCGTTCTTCATCGACTGGGGAAGCTCGCCGCATCCGTCGGCATCCGCGCCCGGCGGGGTCGTCCTCGCGGCGCTGCGGGGCGAGCACCCCCGACCGGGCGACGCGGCGACCCTCCTCGGAAACCTCGGGCTGGAGTTGCCGGTCACGAAGGGCGAGCGGTCCGCGCTGATCGCGGTGCTTCAGACCCCGAGGGGCCTCGTCGAGATTCGTTAGGACGGGCGGCCGGTCGCCGCCCTCCGCCTAGCCGCCGGCCTTGACCGCGAGGTCGCGCTTCTTCTTGGGCAGGGCGGCGATGCGCGCGGCCTCGTCGAACTGGGTCAGGCCCTTCTGGATCTGCGGGTCGCCCGAGGCGAAGGTCCGGCGTCCCGCCTCGGGACCGAACTTCGCGTTGACGACCTCGATCTTGAGGGCCAGGTCCACGAGGGTCTTGTTTGGATCCTCGGCGTACTGCTTGCCGAGCTCCTCGGCCGTCGAGTAGTGGGCCGACTTCTCGACGAACTGGAAGAACTCGTCCCGGATCTCCGGCGTGATCGTGAAGTCCTCCGTGACCTTGGGGTGCCGGGCGAGCCAGTCCACCGCGAAGTTGAAGAACGCGTAGCGCGCCAGGAGCTGCTGGAGGAGCTTCGAGTCGCGGTCGTTCTTGACGATGACGTCCGGGGTGATGCCGCCCTGCGCGTACACGACGCGGCCGGCGTCGGTGTAGAAGACCGCGCCCTCGCCGTGCGGCGCCTGGTCGCCGGTCTCCGCGTTTGCATCCGGATCGCCGGGGTTCACGTAGGCGAGCAGGTCGCTGTAGTCGCGCTGGATCCAGCGGCCCGACGGCGTGTAGTACCGGGCCGTCGTGAGGGCCAGGCCCGCGCCGTAGGACAGCGTGTAGACGCTCTGGACGAGACCCTTGCCCCAGGTGCGCTGGCCGACCAGCACGCCGCGGTCGTGATCCTGGATGGCTCCCGCAACGATCTCGGAGGCCGAGGCCGATCCGCGGTTGACCAGGACGACGAGCGGCTGGTCGAAGTGCGGCGCGTCGCCGGGGGCGTAGTACTCCTGGGCCGAGGTCGCCGTGCGCCCGCGCGTGTAGACGACCATGGACCCCTTCGGCACGAAGACGTCGCTGACGTCGACGGCCTGCTCGAGGACTCCGCCCGGGTTGCCGCGCAGGTCGAACAGGAGCTTCTTCATGCCCTGCTTCTGGAGCTTCTGGAGGGCCTCGTCGAGCTCCTTGCTCGAGGTGTGGGTGAAGTCGGACAGCATGATGTAGCCGATGCCCGGCTCGAGCATGAACGCGTAGCGCACCGACCTGGTCGGGATCTCGGCGCGTGTGATCGTCAGCTTGATGGGCTCGGCGAAGCCGACGCGGCGGATCGTGATCGTGACCTGGCTGCCCTTGGGCCCGCGAAGCTTGCGGACGACCTCGTCGGTTCCGATGTCGTCCTTGAGCTCCTCGTCGCCGACGTGCGTGATGATGTCGCCGGCGCGGATGCCCATCTTGTAGGCGGGTGTCCCTTCCATCGGCGCGATGACCGTGATCTTGCCCATCCGCTTCTGGATCTGGATCCCCAGGCCGTAGAACGAGCCGTGCTGCTTCTCCTTCATCGCCGAGAACTCGTCCGGCTCGAGGAAGGCGGTGTGCGGATCCAGCCGGGCGAGCATCCCGTGGATCGAGGCGTAGACGATCTTGTCGGGGGCGATCGATTCCGGCGACCAGTCCGAAAGGGTCGTGAGGATGTCGGCGTACTCGTCGAGCGAGGGGGTCTCCCGCTCGGGGCTCGCGTTCAGCCTGCCCGCGAAGGCACCGCCCGCCACCGTAGCGCCCGCCACCAGCGCCAGCGCCACCAGGAAACGCGACTTGTGTAGTTGACTCACCGGGCCTCCCTATACCCTGTAACCTGAGGCTCAACATTCTGGCACGCCGCTCGTCTAAAGTCTCCCGGGACCCGGTTGGGCGGCGTAAAATCGCCTTTGCGAGGGCAAGAACATGTTCGGTTCCATCGGAATGCCCGAATTGCTCCTGATTTTCGTGGTGGCCTTGCTGGTCTTCGGCCCCAAGAAGCTTCCCGAGCTCGGCCGTTCTCTCGGCAAGGGCCTGGCGGAGTTCAAGAAGGCGTCGGACGACCTGAAGAAGACGATCGAGGACGAGATCGAGCACGGTCGCCAGGAGGCGGCCGAGGTCAAGAAGTCGGTCGCTGAGGTCCGCGCGACTCTCACCGCGGCGCCGCCGCTCGAGCCGGCAGCGCCCGCGAGTCCCGCTCCCGAGACCCGCGCTCCCGA
>Ga0070690_100001848_pt1 | contig 11237 bp, 10 predicted proteins | sample KBSS33HmetaG_FD_64671 | JGI IMG/M metagenome (GOLD analysis project Ga0070690, IMG submission 64671) | Switchgrass rhizosphere microbial communities from Kellogg Biological Station, Michigan, USA - KBS S3-3H metaG | ecosystem: Host-associated > Plants > Roots > Rhizosphere ...
CCAGAGGCATCCGAATCCAGGAGCGTAAACCACGCTCACAACCCGTAAACCAGACAGAAATTGCGACCAACTATGTCGACTCTCCGAGGGCCCGACTCAGCTAAATCGACGGCGCTCAATCCAACCGGGTATCTACTGATTGTTGCGATTGGCGTGGTCACATGCCTACCGCTCTATCTTTACGGCCTTCCGTTGCTACTTGATCTGAATCACCACTACCGAACTGCCCTCGGCTTTTTCGAATCAATCGTAAGCGGGAATTACTATCCGTCCTGGCACCCGAGCACAAATGGGGGCTATGGCGATCCCAGCGTGAGATTCTATCCACCCGCCATCTATTTTTTGTTGTGCACGTTCCGGTTGATAACACACGACTGGTTTTTTGCGAGCCTACTCACGGTGACCTCGCTGTCAATTACCGGCGCATTCGGCATGTATCTCTGGGCGCGTTCGTTTACCTCACATTACTACGCGCTAGCAGCCGGTCTACTCTTTGTGTTATCGCCGTTTCATGCGAATGAGCTCTATCAGTCCGGGATGTACGGTCAATACGCCGCAGCGAGCGTTCTCCCGTTTGTCTTCGCTTCAATTGACCGCATCATACAGCGACAAAGAAACTCAGACGTCGCGCTACTTGGCCTGAGTTACGGTCTATTGATTCTGTGTAACGTTCCAGTGGCCGTACTCGGTTCGATAGCGCTAGGTATCTACACTCTGATACGCCTCGTTGAATCCTTCGAGCTAAGAATTCTCCACCGCCTCGTTATCGGCACCTTACTGGGCGTCGCATTGAGTTGTTTCTATTGGCTACCTGTCCTGCGCGAAATGAAATGGAAGTCGCCGAGCGGGATTGATCAAGGAGCGTGGTTCGATTATCGAAACAACTTTCTCTTCGCACCGTCACCGAGTGTGATGAGCGACTTCCTGTTACCGCTGCTCGCGCTCGCTACGTTAACGATGTCAGTGCCGGCCGTGATCCTTCTGTTCAAAAGGAACAAGAAAGCAGTTGCGCCTGCAACTATCGCGTTGATTGGGTTCTTCATGTCCACAGCGCTGAGCAAGCCGATCTGGGACAGGTTGCCGATCCTGCAGGAGACACAGTTCCCCTGGCGTTGGATGACCATAAGTTCAGCATGCATTTCATTACTGGTCGCTCTCAGCCTTTCTGAGATGTATTCGATGTGGCGTGGACGCCTGCGAGCTCTATCGATAGCATTCACTGGATTGGTTCTGTTCGCGCTTACTTTCACCATCTTCCAATTGATGCGTGGAGCGATCTTGTCTGATCGAGCCTCGTTCAATCAGAAAGTCGAATGGTTAAAAGGCTCCAATACAAACCAGGATTTTCTGCCGATATGGGTGAAGGGAAAGCCGCGCGAAATGGAGTCGGAAGTTGAAGCTACTAATCGTGTGGTGAGGGTGCTTGATTGGTCGGCGGAGCGAAAAGTCTTTTCAATTGAACCAGGGCAAGCGACTGACGTTCGTCTCAAAACATACTACTACCCTTACTGGCACGCATCGGCGAATGCGATTCCGCTGGTCACCAGACCCGGAGATGATGGCGCGCTAATGATTAAAGTCCCTTCGGAGAAAACTACAATTGAAGTAAAGTTCACGGAACCGTCGAGCAGTTACATCGCTGGTTTGGTCAGCATCGCTGCCTTACTGATGATCGTTTCGCTACGGGTTTTCCCTAAGCTTTCCTGGTCTCTCGCAAGAGTTTCAGCCCCTCGACAAGCGGTGGAAAATCAAGGAGCGCGTCCTTCTTTACTCCCCAGGTGGTGAACATATAACCGAGGAGTTTTAGACCAGCGTGTGGTCGGCTAAATTCGATTAACGCCTTTGTTGCTTCAACATCTTTCCATCCTGCGGGCAAAACTCGAAAACCCTTCTCTATGAACATAGGAATTGACGGATAGTCCTGTCTCGCCTCGTAGTGCCAAGGACAAACGATAATATCGCGCGGGATCATGTCGATGGCAGCAGCGGTTCCATTCGTGGACGCTTCCCACTCTCCGAGTTGATACGTCTTGCCATCGATCAATCGATCAGCCCACATCAGCATCTCTAAGTGACGCTTACGCACCAGGTGCGAATAGATTTCGTTGACCGCTTTTGCAAAAAGTGTCGCGCTGTCCTGGCCCTTCGTCGATGGGGAGCGTTCCGATCCCAGCAGAAAAATCTCATCCATACCGACGTGAAGTGCATCAGCACGAAACGCCTCAATAATCTCGTCCATCAATTCGAAGACAGTCCGCCAAACCGCTGGATTCAGTGGATCCCATTCGCGGCAATAAATACCTTCGTTGTTCGGAAACGCTCCCGGTGTAAGATCGAAGTCCGGATAGACGGTGAGAAGAGGAAAGGTTTCAGCCTTCCACGACTGATGGCCGAGTGATTGAAACTCGGGAACTAAACGGATCTTGAATTTCTTGCACAGGGTTGCAAATCTTCTCGCTCCCTCGCGTGTAATCGGATTCGGTCCACGTCTGAGTTCAGGATGCGACTTGAACGCGAAGTTGTAATCAACCTCGAGGATTATTACGTTAATTCCGAGACCCGCTAACTGCTCGAGATTCTGCCCGAGTGCATCCAGGGCACTGTCGCTGTTGTAATCGAGCAGGTGTATCGCGCGCCAGGGTTTCGGGCTTTTGGGTTTGACATCGGCACCCACAGTCGTCCAGGCGTCGGACATGAGAAGAAGCAGAATGACGATTGAGTGACGGGCCAATATCATGACATGCGACGAACGATGCTCTGCGCGGCCTCGGCGTCCTCAGCGTCTCGGCGGTGCGCTCTCAACTTTCGTTACCGAGAACAAAGCGTTTAACCGGCTAACGTCTAGGCTGATTCGGCTCAAAACAACTACACCGCAGAGACGCAGAGACCGCCGAGGTTGCGCAGAGATTTGAATTATTATTGCCACCTAAAAATCTTCAGTGCGACAACAAAACTAACAACCAGCCACGCTAAAAGTATCGCCACGTTAATCCAGTTGGACCATATTGGCGCCCCTTCGTTCATTACGGCTCGCAATACTGTGTTCAGTGCAGTAAGCGGCAGCGCTTTGATGAAAGGTTGGAAGATTTGTGGGAATCGTTCAGAGGAAAAGAAGGTTCCGGAGAGCAACCACATCGGCAACATGATGAAGTTCATCAACCCCGACACGCCTTCAATTGTCGTTGGTCGAGCAGCGACAAGCAGGCCAATCCCTGAAAATGTAAAGCCACCAAGCAAGGTGATTAAGCCGACAGTAAGCCACGAACCTCGAACTGTGAAACCAAACGCCAACCATGCGAACACAACCACTGCAGCAACTTCCAGAAATAGAAATGTTAACCGCGAAAGCATGAACGAGAGTAAGTAATGTGAGCGTCGCATCGGTGTCGCCGCAAAACGCTTGAGCAGTTTGCGCGAACGAGCGATGACGACAGTGAATCCAAGTCCCCACAAGCCACTGCCCATCAGATTCATTCCGATCAACCCTGGAACCAGGAAATCGACGTATCTCGCGCCGGGTTCGGTGATCCTTTGCTCGCCGGTGCTGGCCACATCCGTTCTACCTTTTGCCCGCTGTAAGACGTCATCAACTATCAGCCGTGCGGTTCGACTCTCCGGCCTGGTTGGATCAAAGCGATACTCGTAGGCGTCACCCTGGAGCTTTACTACGATCGCTACCTTGCCGCTTCTCAGTGCCTTGGCTGCTTCATCAGCGGAGAGGACTGATGCGGTGGTTTCCGCGGATCTTGTCAGAACGTTTGCAACTTCGCTTACGCGCGGATTGTTCGCATCAGCTTCGATCGCAACAAACGTTTTGTCTGGTGCGGTATTGCGAAAAGCGATGCCGAGCGCAAACGTCATGAGCACAGGAAAAATAAAGACCCAGAACACAGCCTCCTTCTCACGCAGAAACTCCCGCATCCGCATTGTGGTCAACTCGAGGAGCGGATGAAGTGTTTCCCGCTTCGGCGCGCGGTGAATTCTGCCAACCCTTGTCTGCGTTTCTTCCATCACTACCTCATTGGGTATTCAGGACCCCGACGTGGCGGGGTGGCGGATGGCAGGACTCAATGACGGAGCGTACTCGGCCATCCAGGTATTAAGTCTTGGCCATCCGCTACCGCGAAGGGTACCGAATGGCAAGCCGTGTGGCTTCTAGAGATCTGCTTCATGCTTCGCGCAGCATTCTGCCAGTCAAACTAACAAACACGTCTTCAAGTGTTGCCTGGTGCGTTGTCAGCGAGACGAGTTCCGATTGTTGCCGTTTGATTTCCGCAAGTAGCGCGGGCAATGCAACGCCAATCTCGGCAACAGTCAATGAATAGTCATCGCCGTGTTTGTGCAGGTTGGTAACGCCTGGCAGATTCGTTAACGTTTCGCCATCAATCTCTCTTGTGACTCGGAATTCGATGATCTGATCGGCGCCCAGAGATTCAATCAGCTCGGGTGGCGTGCCCAGCGCAATGATTTTCCCATGATCCATGATCGCTACGCGGTCGCACAGCCGGGCAGCCTCTTCCATGTAGTGTGTAGTCAACAGGATGGTACCGCCGCCTTCACGAAATCTGTCGACGACATCCCAAAGCGACAGGCGAGCTTGCGGGTCGAGACCGGTCGTTGGTTCATCGAGGAAGAGAAGCTCAGGGTCGCTCACCAATGCACAAGCAACTGCCAGCCTTTGTTTCTGACCGCCCGAGAGTTTTCCGACACGTGCGTTTCTTTTCTCCTCAAGTGCTACTGTTTTAATGACATCTTCCACAGGATGCCCACGGTTGTAGAAGCTGCGAAAGAGTCGCAGTGTCTCAAACACCGTGACCTTCTCGGCGAGTTGTGTCTCCTGCAACTGCACACCGATACGTTCGCGCAGAGCACGATCGGCATTTGCACCGTCGGAGTTCCATGTTTGACCGAGAAGTTCCACAGTGCCTTCGTCGGCAGACGTGAGACCTTCGAGTATTTCGACGGTGGTTGTTTTGCCGGCGCCATTCGGACCAAGCAGACCAAAACACTCACCAGCGAAGACTTCAAGATCTAAACCGTCAACGGCGGTTACATCAGTGAATCGCTTGACCAATCCTTTGCAACGTGCCGCGACGTTCCGACTCGTCGGCGCCCCTCTGTGTGATGTCGGTGCTGTTTGGGTTGCCATAGAGAGTTAACTTTGAACTGTTACTTTTGAGTTCTGGATCTTGATCTTGATTATATTTCAGTTTCCCAACGTTAGGGATGCCGACCCCCATCTAACGGGCTGAGTCGTCACAAACGCCGACATCGTGTGTAACTGTACGGTGATATCATGAGACACTCAACTAGGGAGCAGCGCAATGATAACTGTCGCCAATCGGATTTACGTAACTAACGAGTATGCGAAGCCTTCGAACAAAGGTTTTCGTGAACGCCATGAAGTGGTCCAGGATCCAGTCGTCCTGATCTAGCCGAGGAGTTGCGCGGTAATCCATTCAAGATGCATTAGGTTTTAGCTGTGAACCACGAACAATGCAATCCAGAATCATACAGGTAACAGGACTCGCATTATCGCTCGTATACGGCGCTTTCATCATCTGGATCTACGCCACCGAACCGCGCACCTTTAAAGAAGTGACGACAAGTGCTGAGATCGCGGCTGGCACGTACCAGATTAACCAGGAACATTTTACCTCCGCTATTGCGCTCTTCCGGCGTGAACAGTTCCGTGCGGCTCGCGACGAATGGCAACTCGCCGATCCAGCGCAGGCCGACGCGCGCACCCAATTCTACATAGCGTATTCGTTTTATCGAGAGGGTTGGGGTCGCGTCTACTTTGACCAGAACTTGTTCAAGCAAGGACTGGGAGCAGTGAATCGAGCGATCGCTCTCGCGTCAGCCAGCCCTCTGACTGTAGACGATCCAGACTTGCATATGCATTCGGCGGCGGAGTTAAAGGCCGAACTAGAGCAGGGAATCGAACTAAGCTGGAGCGACGTCAATCCTTTCAAGGTGTTACGGACGAGGAAATAACCACTGGCATGCACGATACCAGAAACCGCGCCTTAGTCGACTTCGTTGCACTGCCATTTTTGTTTTTGACTGTCGCACTTCTGGGCGGACTGCGGGTTGATGGCGAGAGCCGAGCCTTCGTTTTTCTCGCACCTCCACTGGTAACGCTTCTGCTCGCCGTCCTCCTGATGTTGCTCCTAGTCCGCGGGGATCTCCTTAGATTTCAGCAATGGATTCGCAGCGATCTTTCACCGCTTACAAATGTTGCGCACAGCTGGATGTTTATCACGCTCTTCTTTGCCTCGGCCCAAGCCTTTAACTCGGTATTGCCTGAGCGTGGTCTACTTCATTGGCTGTTCTCGTTCTTCTTTCTTTGGACGCTGTGGAACAATCAGTTTTCGTCATTCGACGCGCGCAGGCTCTTGCGCAGCCTTGCGATACTGTTTGGAACGGCTTTCATTCTCAAGCATATGTTGCTAGCGAGCCTTTATAGTCCAGAAGGTGGCTGGCTCAAGCGAGTGGCAGGAACGCTGTTACAAGGAGTAACGATCGGCACACTTGACGCGCCGAGCTTCGCACCAGCGACGGGATATATCTCTTTCTTTACACTAACTCTCTACGTTGTGGGATTGATCCTGCTGGCGTCTGCGGCGAATGGCCAGACAAAAATAATCACTCATGCGATTCCGGCAAGTGTAGTCGAAGACTATAGACAGGTATCAACGGCAGAGCGATTGACCGTCCGAGAAGCAATTCTGACCGAGGAACCTCAATCAGAATCCCGCCGGGACAACACCTGAAATGTATCTCATTCAGATTCTACTTCCTGTTAAAGACAACAGTGGACAACCATTAGCGTCACGCGTGATGCCGGGAGCAAACATCGGAAAAAAGCCGAACCCGGCAGTGCGAAGAAGTGACTCAGGGAATTTCCGATGTGCTAAAGCTCGGTGTGATCCGCACGATCGACAACGTAACCAGAAAATACAAATTGCGGTGGCCCAAGTTCGATACACTCCAGTTTGTTGTCCAAGTTAGCTGACGCCAACCCCAAGGAATGTGCCCTTCCTCGATTTTGCCGCCTCTGAACTCTAACGACAACTGAAGTGTATCGAATATGGGCTACCGCAACTTTGTCCTCCTTCACCGGACCAAGAGAAGCCAGCTTTTACGGACGATTCGAGTTGCCGTTCCCGTTACTGTTTTTCGAGCCGCCATGGTTACTGTTGCTGTTACTGTTCCCGCCTCCCGTAGTTCCGCTCAACGCCTGGATCATCGTGAGATGTTCCTGAAGGGTTGGGAGCGTCGTGCCGGCGAAAGCTTTAATATCAGCGTCCGCTCCTTTAGTGCTCTGCTTTTCGAACTCGGAGACGTCTTTCTTGTGATCGCTTAGCATCATCTTGATGTACGCGCGATCAAAGTCGGCTCCTGTCATCCTTGTGATCTTAGTAATCTGAGCTTGATGTTTCTGGTCGAGAGCTGTCGGTAAGGTGATTCCTTTGCGCGACGCCAACGACATGAGTTCGGTGTTTGCTTTCGAATGATCGTCCACCATCCGTCGGCCGAATTGCTTCACACCATCGGTGGTTCCTTTTTGAGCGGCCCAGCGACCGAGTTCCACTTCCATCATTCCGCCTAAGGCTGCATCCATGACAAACTTTTGGTCCGCGGAATTCATATTACCCATCGCGGCCTGTTCTCCAGTCGCGTTTGGATTTGCAGCGTTGCGACTGCTCGTGTTTGCATTTTTATTTCTGGAGCTATTCACGTTGCCGCTGGTGTTGCTATTACTGTTGTTGTTCTGATTGGAATTCTGCGCGCCGATCATGTTGTCACTCATTCGAGCAATGCCGAAAACCGTCGACGCTACAAGCACAATCACTGCCCAGACGTGTGCCGATTTGATTAACTGCTCGTTGTTCATTGCGACCCTCCTTGTTGACAGCGAACGCCGTCCGCCGTCCTCCCTAACCTTGATTGATCGTTAACCCACAGAGCTGCTTCCACGCAGGCGCAGGCCCATCAGTCTCGCCGGAAACGTTCCGAAGTCTTCAACCTCCCAGGTATTGCCATCTTTTAAACGAATGAATGCCGCTGGAATCAACATGCCTTCGTTGGTGCCGGGACCGATGTACAATTCCGCGTAACCAAACCGATAGTCCTGCGAGCGACTGCCGTAACGCAGTTCACCGATTCCCAGCGTGCGTTCGTACAGAACTGTTAACTTTGTTCTTCCATTTGCTTCCACGGTGCGAATGATGGCGTTCGCACGCACACCGACGCCTGTCCCGGTTCGAATTCTGCCCGCGTTCTGTTTCGATAGTGTGCGCAATAGTTCATCTTGTCCGCCCGATGACAGCGCGGAATTTAGCTGACTGATTTCTTGCGGCGTCGAAAGTCGCTCGATGTTCAGTGTGAATGGCAGTGATCGGCCAGGTCGTCGGCCATCGATAAAGTAGGCTGTCCCGGTTATGGTGCGACCGGCGAGGCCTTCCTGTGCATAAGAATTTGTCGGATGGAAAGCTGTAAGGCCGATAAGGAACAACACCATCGCTAAGGCTTTTCTCTTCATACTTATTCTCCGGTTAGACGAATAGCGTTCGACAGACGCAGTTCAACGTCTGTTAACGCACAGGGAAACATGTGTATTGTTCGGGGAAGCGTTTAGTAGGCTAGCAGTGAAAGTAGAGCAGATCGGTGCGGTGGCGTACGTTCACCCGCCACTCTGAATGTTTGTAAGTGTTGCTAGTCGTCAGTCATACCGCACAACGTGAGTAGAATTGCATTTATGAATGTATCTCATGGCTTGGTTGTCGTGTCGTACCAGATCGCAACAGAAAAGATAGGAAAAAGCGAATTGCAAGGTACGACAAAGTTTGTAACGGCTCAACGAGTGCTCGACATGTTTCACCCCGTAGGGGTAAGCAGCTCTCATCCATCATCCTTCTCTCAACGCAACAAGCGGATCTACTTTCGCTGCACGCCGAGCCGGTAACCAACACGCAATCAGAGCTACAAGCGTCAGAAGTGCGACGATTACGGTCAATGTCAACGGATCGCTTGCCGTTACTCCATAGAATTGCTTCGTGACCGCTTCTTGCCAACTGCTAAATCCGAAATACTTACTTACGAGAGGACGCATCAATCCATATCCGAGAGCGGCACCCACCGCTAATCCTACAAGCACGAGCTTCATTCCTTGCCAGACTACAAGCACGATGACATTTACCACTCGCGCGCCAAACGCCATTCGAACGCCGATCTCACGTGTGCGTTGATTGACCGAATAGGCTAACACGCCGAAAAGCCCGATCGCCGCGAGGATGAGCGCGAGTGCTCCGAAGAAGGTGAACAAACGCGTGTAGAGGCGTTCCTGACCCAACACACTTTCGGCGCGAGCGGATTGCGTGCTGATGTCAGTGACCGGCAGGTTGCTATCTAATTCATTAACGATTCTACGTACGTCGGGCGCGAGAGCCGTTGGCTCGCTCGAGGTGCGCACTGCGAAATGCATAGTGCCGATGTCAGCAGCTTCCTGTTGCCACGGTGTATAGATCAGGGGCTGGAGCTCCTCGCGCTGACTCATGTATTTTGCGTCTGCAACCACGCCGACAATCTCGACTTCCACCTTTTTGTGTTTGAATGTCACGCGTTTGCCAAGAACCTCTTCGCCTGGAAAGAACATGTGTTGGAAGGTCGGGTTTACGATCGCTACAGCCGGTGCGTGCGGGCCATCCTGCGCCGTGAACACACGCCCACGCAGCAAGGGAATTTCCATCGTCGAAAAATAGTTCTCGCGGACTATTTGCCGCATCGACACATGCGATTTGGAATTCGCGGCCGTTTCGCCTGGCAGGAGGAAGTCATGTATCAAGTTGTCTTCTGCGATAAGTTCGACACTCGCGAATGTTGCACCACGCACATCCGGCCGGTGGTCCAAGCGATCAAATAGTTGCTCATACAGGCTCAGCAGCCGGTCATCCTCGTATCCCACTTGCTCGGGTTGTAGCTTGAATACCAACAGGTTCTCTTTATTGAACCCGAGGTCGACTCGCTGCAGGTTGTAGAGTGTGCGGATGAACAATCCCGCACCAGCGAGTAGTAACGCTGACACCGCTACTTGGACCACAAGTAATCCCTTGCTCAAACGGGATACATGGTTTGTCGCGCGGGCGCTCTGCTTTAACGTTGTGTTCAGATCCATACTCGTCGCACGCCATGCGGGAGCCAAACCAAACAACACGCCCGTCAGAAGAGAGACGATCAACGTGAACATCAGAACACGCCAATTTAGACTGAGCTCCACTCCAGTTGGAAACATTCCGGTTCGATCGTTAGCGAGCGTCAGAAGAGCGTTCTTCCCCCAGAAAGCGAAAATAACGCCAAACAAACCGCCCAGGATCGCGAGCAGCAAACTTTCAGTCAATAGTTGTCGAATCAGCCGCCATCGACTTGCTCCAACAGCGAGCCGCACGCTGATCTCCGGGCCACGCGCCGTCGCGCGAGCTAGTAACAAGTTGGCGAGATTCGCGCACGCGATTAACAACACGAGTGCCACCACGATGGACAATGCGTATATTCCGGGCGCGTAACCCTTGCGCACGTCCAACATTCCACGACTGCCCGATTCGGATCTCAAGTGCGGATAATCTTTGGGATCAAGTTGTGCCGGTTGATTGCTCTGGCGCGGTGGAGGCATAGCGGCCAGTGCGGCGGATTGAAAAGAAGCGTTCAGCCGCTCACGCGCTTGTTCCTGTGTTGCGCCAGGTTTCAGTCGTCCCATCACATTCAACCACCACACGCCGCCGTTGGGAGCCCGACCTAAGTTACTTCGCTCAGCTTTTAATAAGGGCTCGAGATTTAGAGCGATCGTTACGGCGGGGACATAGCCGACCTGAAGCGTACCGTTGAATCCGGGCGGGGTTACTCCGATGATGGTAAAGAATTGTTGATTGAGTTTGAGAGGTTGACCTATGACGGCCCGGTTGGCACCAAACCGGTCTTGCCAGAACTGATAACTCAGCATAACGACGGGCGCCGCTCCTGGACGATCATCATCAGTAGTGATCGCGCGTCCCAAATTCGCATTTACATGGAGTGCGTTGAAGTAGTTACCAGACACAGCCTGGCCGTCGATCAGTTCGGGTTCATCACCGAGCTTCGCTGTTAGTTTTTTCGTTGGACCGAAAGCAAAGAGATCACTTAGTGGCCCGTCCACGTCGGCTGTCTGCGTCTCACGCATTTTTTCGAACACGTCATAA
>Ga0070690_100001854_pt1 | contig 11213 bp, 6 predicted proteins | sample KBSS33HmetaG_FD_64671 | JGI IMG/M metagenome (GOLD analysis project Ga0070690, IMG submission 64671) | Switchgrass rhizosphere microbial communities from Kellogg Biological Station, Michigan, USA - KBS S3-3H metaG | ecosystem: Host-associated > Plants > Roots > Rhizosphere ...
GGACGGCTGTTCTGGATAATGGATGCATTCACGCAGTCTTCTTCGTTTCCATATTCGAGCCATCACCAGGTCGATAACAGATCGATCAATTACATCAGAAACAGCGTCAAAGTGCTGATTGATGCTTACAACGGGACCGTACAATTCTATGTTTTTGATCGTGAAGATCCCCTCATCAACGGGTATCGCGCAATCTTTCCGTCGCTGTTCCGGGACGGCAGTGAAATGCCTGCGGACCTTCGCATGCACATCCGCTACCCCGAAACATTGATTCGCGCGCAAGGCGAAGTCTACGGGCTCTATCACACGCAGAATCCGAAGGTGTTTTTCCAGCGTGAGGACGTTTGGAGCGTTGCTCAACAGGTGACGATTGATGAGCAATCTAAGAACAAGGCGACGCAGCCGCTCGATCCTTACTACGTTCTGATGCAACTTCCGGGCGAGCAAAACAAGAGCGAGTTTGTTTTGATTCTGCCGTTCACCCCGGCAAATAGAAACAACATGATTGGTTGGATGGCGGGCAGATGTGATCCTGATAACTACGGCAAACTGCTGGTCTATAACTTCCCTGCCTCGCGTCTGATCGATGGTCCACTACAGATCGAAGCTCGAATCGATCAAGACGCAACGTTGTCCGGACAGTTCACGCTTTGGAACCAGCAAGGCTCACGCGTAATACGCGGCCATCTGCTCGTGATTCCGGTTGGCCGTTCACTGCTCTACGTTGAGCCAATCTATTTGCAAGCTCAACAAAGTCCAATGCCCGAGCTGCGGCTTGTCGTATTGGCAACACATGAAAAGTTGGGCTATGGACCAACCTTCGGTGATGCGATGTCTACTCTATTTGGTGAGGCGGCCAAACCCGCAGCTGAGAAGCCTTCCGAATCAGCGCAAGCGCCGACTGAGGGACAATCTCCGCAGGCCCAGGCCTCGCCCTCCGCCACTCCGTCCCAAAACCTTCAACAACTCGTCAACCGCGCAATCCAGGAGTTCGACGATTATCAGCGTCTCACTGCACAAGGAAAGTACGCCGAAGCTGGCCAGAAACTCGAACAACACAAGCGGACGTTGGAAGAGATAAGACGTCTCGCGAAATGAGACATTGATCGTTGATTTCGAATCGAGCATGCCGTAAGCAATCAATCGAAATCTAAAATTTGCAATAACTTATTCTCGATCCAATTTCTCGAGAAGCTTCTTTGCCTTGGTCAGTGCGTCGTTGTGCTCGGCTGCGAATTTTGGATCCGGGTTTATAGCCATCAACGCTTCGATCTGCTTGCGTGCTTCCCCATTGCGCCCTGCCGACTCGTAAGCCTCGGCGAGGTGATATCGCATCAGCGCGTTGTTCGGCGCAATATGCACCCCCTTTTCAAGATAGCCAATCGCCTTCCCAGTATCGCCACCGAGTACGCGCGGAGCTTGAAGGTAAAGCCGGCCCAGTCCCAGGTAAGCACTGCCACCTTGAAACGATTCGTCAATCTTGATTACCGCTTCCATTTCGCGCTTGATGTCTTGAACGCTCGATAAACTCGCAAGGGTGCTGTTCGATGCATCGCCTCCAAAGTTCGCACCTAACCAAAAGTGCCCCTCAGGTTTGTCCGGCTGAAGTTTGACGGCGACCCGGCCCGCTTCAATGCCCTGTCGAAACATATCGTCTTTCTCATCGCCTTTGGTGTGGTCTCCAACGAAGAAAGCCGCCCTCGACAATTTCCACGCAGCTTCATAATTGCCATAGTCAGCCACCTGGGCCTGTCGGAGTGCCGCGACGGCCACTCTGGCCTTGGCCATATCGGTTCGTCCCTCGTAAAGAGTGTCGCCTTCAGCCAGTTTCTGCTTCGCGACGTTCTCGTCGCCGATATCAATCGGGTTCTCAGCGGTCGTGTGGGCCTTTCGACACCCCATCTGACCTGCCACAAGGGATAAAATTACGACCGTCGACGTAAGGCCAACCCGCACATTTACTGACATTTTTCTCGATTTCACCCGTCCAACACCTCCGATTGTCTAGCAGTTACATACAGTATTACCGAACTCGACTTTTCCGTTATCCAAAACTCGTTCGATGAGGTATAGTGACAACTCGCCGAATCTTTCAGCTGAAGTTTTTGCCTAACGCGGCATCGGAAACCCGCAGGACTTTGGAGGAGCGTTGGCTGGCGCAGCATTCTACGATCTTGAAGGCACATTGGTAAGCACGAACCTTGTGCACACGCTCGGGTTCTACGCCCGGCGGCAGGCCACTTTGCCGAAAAGTCTGAAGATGACTGCCGCCACCCTAATGAGCCTCCCGGTTTTCGCGATCACCGACCAGTATAGCCGAAAGGTTTTTAATGACCTGTATTTCAAACGCTACAAGGGTCAGTCGGAGGACCGGCTTCGCTACTTTGCACATGAGCTATTCGAGGACGTGATCAAGCCAGCCGTGTTCCCCGGTACTTACGAGCTGATTGAGAAGTCACGCAGCCTGGGTCTCCGGCAGATTGTCATTACAGGTGCACTCGATCTATCGGTAAAGCCTCTGATGGAACACCTGAACATAACCGAGTACGTCACAAACCGGCTTGAATTTGTAAACGGCGTAGCAACAGGGCGCCTGCTCCCCCCGATTATGGCAGCCGCAACTAAGGCTTCGTGGATTCGCACGTTCTCCGAGCGCGAAGGGATCAGCTTGAGCGACTCCTACGCGTACACGGACAGCATGAGCGACTTGCCGATGCTGTCAATTGTGGGCCATCCGGCAGTTATTAATCCCGACATGCGTCTACGACAAACCGCCCTGCATCACGATTGGCCCATACTGAATTTGAAGTAGCTGGTAACTAGAAATGTAAATGGTGAATGGTAAATGGGAAGAAGATTCACTCACCCTCACTACTGAAAGGAGATTCAGGTTATGCGTCCACACCACCGACTTGAGGCTTGGAGCAAAGCGCTCGAGCTAGTAACAGCTGTTTACCAACACACGGACAGATTTCCGAAGGATGAGAAGGTCGGTCTAACGTCGCAGATTAAGAGTTTGTTTATTTCCTTTCGAATTCACAAGGATCTGCAAGTGAACTTGAAACAGAGTTGATTATCGCGCATCGGCTCGGCTATCTGGATGAGACAACGTTCTCACAACTGATCGAGAGTCTCGAACGGATCAGTGGACTGATCACCGGGCTGACTCGTCACGTTGAGAAAACGAAGACTTCCGCGAATCGATAGAACGCGGTAACACCACTACCATTTAAAAAGCGGCAGAATCGACTGACCATTTACCATTCACCATTCACCATTGACGGTCTCTTATGGCTTTACAACTAAGACGCAAAACACACGAATCAGTAATCTACATCGATCGCGATAGTGCACCCCGGATTATTCCATCCGGCGAAGATTTCATTCTCGAAGATTTACCAATCGGCACCCGCGTTCTTTATCCGAACCCGTCAATTAAAGGTCTGCCAAATCGCGAGGCAGCGATCCGTTATGCACTCAATCACCCACTTGATTGCGATCCGCTGTTCGCTCAACTCGAACCGGGAATGCGTGTGACTGTAGCCGTCGACGACATAAGTCTGCCTTTGCCGCCGATGGCCACGCCTGACATCAGACAAACGGTTCTAGAAATCGTTCTCGACATGCTCGCTGGTCATGGTGTCGACGACGTGCACATCATCATCGCCAATTCCCTGCACCGCAAGATGACGGAATGGGAAATGAAACGCATGGTGGGACAGCGGATCTTTGATGAGTACTACCCAGACCGTTACTACAACCATGACGCCGAATGGACAGACGGCCTGATAAAGATTGGCGAGACGAAACACAAAGAACCTCTCACACTAAACCGGCGCGCCGCTGAAAGTGATTTGCTGATCTATGTGAACATCAATCTCGTGCCGATGGATGGTGGTCACAAATCAGTTGCCGTCGGTTTGTGTGATTACGAATCCTTGCGAGCTCATCATGACCCTCAAACGATTCGCGATTCTGACAGCTACATGGACCCGGCGCGTTCAGAGCTAAATCGGAAGTGTGTGCGTCTCGGAAAGATTGTTGATGAACACCTGAACGTCTTTCATATCGAAACGGCCATCAACAATCGAATGTACAAAAGCGACATGGACTTCTTACTCAAGAACGAAGACGACTTCTCGGCCTTCGATCGAATGAAGTATGAAGCGATGCGCTATACCATGAGCAAACTGCCTCGACCGGCGCGCCGAAAGCTGCTGCACTCGCGTCCTGCACAGTACGAGATGATCGCGTGTTATGCCGGCAAAACGGAGCCTGTTCACGAAAGGATCGTTGCGAAAGGATTTGAGCAGTATGCGATTCCAATTCGCGGACAATGCGACATTCTGATCACCGGGATTCCAGACATTTCGCCTTACAACGTCTATTCGATTCTCAATCCTTTGCTCGTTCAAGTGATGGCGCTCGGCTACCACTTCAATTTTTACCGAAATAAGCCGCTGCTGAAGAAAGGCGGAACGCTAATCCTTCAGCATCCGTGCTACGACGACTTCGACCACAACTTCCACCCGAGTTACATCGAATTCTTCAACAGGCTCTTGCCAGAAACGCGTGATGCATTTGTGCTACGCGAGAAGTACGAAAGAGAGTTCGCGAACAATCCGAGTTACATCGAGATGTATCGGCGGGGTAACGCGTATCACGGTGCGCACCCGTTCTTTATGTGGTACTGGGGCGAGAATGGTCGCCAACATGTCGGCAAGGTAATCGCCGCAGGCGCTGAAAATGCACACGTTCCGGCCATGCTGGGTTGGGAGCGAGCCGACAATCTTACCGAGGCAATCGCGATGGCCCGCAGCTACATGGGCAACTCAGCGGAAATCACGATGTTGCATCAACCGATGATTGGCATTGCCGATATGGAGTAGGGGTAAGGAATGACGTTATCACCCACTGAAATATATCGAGACCGGAATATTTTTTTGATCGGCAGCACAGGCTTTCTCGGCAAAGTCACGCTGAGCATGCTGCTCCATCGTTTTCCAAACATCGGCAAGATCTACATCACCGTCCGTGCTCGTTCTCAAGAGGAGTCAGAGGCGCGGTTCTGGAACAACATCATTACCGCGCCACCGTTCGATCCTCTGCGCGAGCGATACGGATCCGCGCTCGAAGGTTTTATCCGCGACAAGGTTGTGGTTAGAGGCGGCGACATAGCAGAAACAAATTTCGGCTATACCGAGGAAGAGGCGCAGTCGATCGCTGACGATGTCGACGTCATTCTCAACTCCGCAGGCAACGTCACTTTCAATCCGACTTTAGAAAGCGCGCTTCGCACCAACGTCGTTGGAACGCAAAACGTGATTGCCTTTGCCCGACGAATGAAGCGGCCCGCGCTGGTGCACGTGTCTACATGTTTTGTGGCCGGCAATCGATCGGGCGCGGTGTGGGAGAGCGATCCGGTACTTGGTTATTTTCCACGAAAAAAAGAGTTGCCTGGCGTTCAATTCTCAGTGGACCAGGAGATTGCTGACTGCGCGAAGCTCGCAGAACGTGTTCGTGAAGAAGCTCGCGACTCGATGATGACCGCGCAATTCCGCGATCTTGCGCGCAAACGTTTGAATGAAGAAGGACGTAACGTCGACGATCCGGATGCGCTTGGTTTGGCTGTAGCACGCGAGCGGAAGGTCTGGACGCGTACGCGACTGACAGATCTCGGTGTCGAACGGGCTGCATGGTGGGGATGGCCCAACATCTACACCTATACCAAATCGCTCGGGGAACAACTCGTCGCTGCTGAGCCGAATATGGTCCGCAGTATAGTTCGGCCGAGCATTGTGGAATCAGCGCTAAGTTACCCCTTCCCCGGTTGGAACGAAGGATTCACTACAACAGCACCAATTATTTTTCTGATTCGTAAAGGTCAGACGAGAATTCCGGCCAATGAAAAACTTATTCTCGACATCACTCCGGTCGATCAAGTCGCGTCAGTGATGCTGGCCGTCGCCGCGCAGGCTTGTGTCGAAGAACCTCGGCTGGTCTACCAGGCAGCAACAGGCGATTCCAATCCTAACAACATGGAGAGAATCATCGGGCTAGTTGGTTTGGATAAGCGTCGCCACTTCGAGGAGAAGTCAACAGGCGTCAAGCTCTTGAATCAGATCACCGCACGGATGGAGCCACGTGCGGTTTCGACTAATGCATACGAGCGCACATCGGTGCCGATGTTCAACTCTGCGGCAAGGAAAGCGACTTCTTTGTTGGATCGTGCGAGACCGCGCTGGGGCGGCGGTCGCATGAGTGACGTAATCGATACCATGAAGAGCCGCATCGAGCGTGTTGAAGAGTTGACGCGCGAAACTGATGAAGCGTTCGATATGTTTCGCCCGTTTACGGTTGAGAATGCTTACGTCTTTCGCTCCGACAATATTCGATCACTCTTCGAACGCATTGGCGCTGACGAGCGGACACTGCTGGATTGGAGTCCAGAAAAACTCGACTGGTATCACTACTGGTTAAACGTCCATCTGCCTGGTCTTACGAAATGGGTGTTTCCAACTCTCGAAGATGAAATGCGGGCGCAACCGAAGCGCGTGTATACGTACCGAGATCTGTTGGAGCTCTTTGAGACGTCGACTAAACGGCATGCGACGCGGGTTGCGATGCGTATCGAACGCGACGGTCGGAAAGAACAGTACACCTATGCCGACCTTCGCGAACTCGCCACGCGCGTTGCGGGATTTCTTGCCAGTAAGAACATCAAGCATGGCGATCGCGTGATGCTCGTCAGCCAGAACGCTCCTGAATGGGGCATGAGTTATTTCGGAGTGTTGAAGGCGGGTGCCACTTGCATTCCCTGCGATCCCGATAGCTCTACCAACGAGATTCTTACGTTCGCTAGAGCCGGCAATGCAGCTGGACTGATCCTGAGCGACAAGGTTGAGCAGGAGCATCCGGATCTTCGTGAACGTTTGGCCGAGCAGGGGTCGACGGTCGTTTGGACATATGACGAGATCTTCAGCTTGCCGACGGAGGAAACTGAACAAGAACGTCTAAGCTTGCTGCCTCAAAAGATTCACGCTCAGAACGTCGCCTCTCTGATTTTCACATCCGGTACGACAGGCCAACCAAAAGGTGTGATGCTGTCGCATCGAAATCTCACCAGCATGGTGTCGATGCTGTCGTCCGTTTTCGACATGACGACACAGGATGGTGTCCTTTCCGTGCTCCCACTCCACCACACGTTTGAGTTTTCGACGGGTTTTCTCACGCCGTTGAGTCGCGGGGCGCAGATCACGTATCTCCCTGAACTCACAAGCGACGCGCTGGCGAAAGCGATCAAGAACGGGCATGTCACGGGAATGGTTGGCGTACCTGCACTTTGGGAACTGCTACATCGTCGCATTAAGAATCGTCTTTACGAACGCAGCGAATGGATCGGGAAGACAGCTGACAATTTGATTCAGGCGAACGCCTGGCTTCGCGATAACACGCCGTTAAACTTTGGACAGGTGTTGTTCTATCCAATTCACGAAGGCCTGGGCGGTCGGATCCGTTACTTCATCAGCGGAGGCTCTGCGCTGAGCGACAAGATACAGCGCGACTTTCAAGGTCTCGGTTTTACGATTCTTGAAGGCTATGGGCTAACCGAAGCGTCACCTGTGCTAACGGTAACGCGACCAGAGAATCGGATGTTGACCGGCTCAGTTGGTAAGCCGTTGCCGGGCGTCGAAGTACGTATCGCTGATCCTGATTCGGCCGGTGTGGGCGAAGTAGTCGCACGCGGACCAAACGTAATGCTCGGCTATTACGAGGACGAAATGGCTACGAAAAAGACGCTCGTCGATCGTTGGCTTTATACGGGCGATCTTGGTCGCGTCGACGATGATGGCAACCTGTATCTCGTTGGCAGATCGAAAGAGATCATCGTCGATACGAACGGCAAGAACGTCTATCCAGATGAACTCGAAGAACTCTATGAGAATTCTCCTTACATCAAGGAACTAAGCATCGTCGGCCTCGCTGAAGGCATCGGCGAAAAAGTCGCATGCCTGGTCGTGGCGGACGATGAGTTCGATATCACCTTATCGCGAGCCGAACTCCATCGCCGGGTCGAAGAACATTTTCGCGAAGTGTCTGCTTCTCTTCCCTACTTTAAGCGTGTGAAGGTGCTTCATTTCACCGACATCGAACTGCCGCGCACGGCGACACGCAAAGTTAAGCGCCGCGAAGTCGTGCGCATCATGAGCGCGCTTGAGGAGAGTCAAAAGTCCGGTCGCAGCAAAGCTCAGGAATCAGTAGACAAAGATTCGACGTGGTTGATGGGCATTGTCGCCAATATCGCGAATCGCCCACGCTCAGAGGTATCGATCAGTTCACGTATGAGCGACCTGGGATTCGACAGTTTGATGTTTGTCGAGCTCGCCACTGCAATCGAAAACGCCGGCGGCTCGATCAGCGCACCTGAACGATTCAACGAAGTGCAGGACATCAAGGAATTGCTGGGCGTCGTTAGTCGCCGAGGTGGCGGAGCAACTAAAGAGCGAATACGAACTGACACCGAAAAGCCTGACGACGAGATCCACGTTCCATCGTTTGTTCGCGAAGTTGGCAACCGGGCTGGCGACGCTCTGCAGAGAGCTTTGTACAATCAGTTTCTCCGGACGCATTACGAAGGACAATCCAACATACCGCCGCACACAAATTTTCTTGTCGCAGCCAATCACTGTTCCCACTTGGACATGGGACTCACGAAGATGGCGCTCGGTGAGTCGGGTAAGGATCTTGTTGCGCTTGCGGCGGCAGATTACTTCTTCGACACGAAATACAAACGGGCTGTGATGGAGAACTTTACGAATCTCGTTCCGATGGAGCGCACCGGATCGCTTCGGCAATCGTTGCGACACGCTCGTTCCTTCTTAGATCGAGGCTACAACGCACTGATATTTCCTGAAGGTACACGTTCGATGACCGGCGAGATGGCTGATTTCAAACCTGTGATCGGTTATCTCGCGTTACACGCGCGCGTGGGAATCCTCCCGCTGTATTTGCATGGCACGTATCAGGCGATGCCGAAAGGAACGACATTGATCAAGAGTCGCGACGTCGGCGCGCGAATTGGACGGTTCCTACCTATCGAGGAATTAGAAGAACTTACGAATGGAATGCCCCGGTCTGAAGCGTACAGACTGATCGCCGCGCTTGTTCGTCACGAAGTGGATCGCTTACGCACTCGCTCGCGTGGCGCGTTTGATGCTAAGGGTTTGCGGAAACTGTGGAAAGCTGAACGTCACTCGAATCTAGTCGAAGATATTGAAGAGACAGCAGCGTCTCTAACGCGTTAGAAGATATCAGGCTGATCAAATGCAAGTCTGAGTATGGAGACTCGTTCAACTCACGATGAATAAATTAGTACGACGATCGAGCGTTGTCGGCGAGACAGTAGTCACGTCAAACGCAGAGTTGCTCTGGACCGACGGGGAAAGACTCGTAATTCAGAAGCGCAGGTCTGTGCAGGACATCCTAGAGGCGCTAGAGTTAAAGCTGTGAGCCTGCCGAATGCCCACAAAACGTCCTACCAAACGAACCGCTCAGATAACGCCAGCCGCCGGCACGAAGCGTCGCGCTGCGATTGAGAAGCGACCGCGCGCTTCGATCCTGATCACTGGAGGCACGGGGTTTCTTGGATCACATCTCGTCCGTCAATTCATCGACGACGGTGTTAAGGATGTGCGCGTGATGGCTACGTCGATTCCTGACTGGCTCGTCGATCTTGGTGTCGAAACATTCGAAGGATCGATAACGAAGCCAGACGATGTGAAGCGCGCGGTAGACGGCATCGGAGAGGTTTATCACCTTGCCGGTAAAGTCTCACGCGATCGCGCTGACGCCAGGGAGATGTATCAGATTCACGTTGAGGGCACGCGATTGTTGTGCGACGCAGCGAAAGCGGCAGGCGTGAGGTCAATTGTGTTGGCCTCAACGAGTGGCACGATTGCCGTCACCAAAGATGGCGACATCATTCCAGATGAGACGAGCCCGGTGCCGCTCGACATCGTTGCGCGTTGGCCCTATTACGCTAGCAAGGCATATCAGGAGATGGCAGCGCTGGAACGGTTCAGCGGTAAGGGACTGCGTCTGGTAATCATGAATCCGAGCCTGTTGCTTGGACCAGGTGATGATCGTTTGAGTTCGACGAAGGTTATTCTCGATTTCATGGCGAAGAAGATCGGAGCCGTTCCATCAGGCGGCGTTAGTTTCGTCGATGCGCGCGATGCGGCTGCAACGTTCCGCACGGCGATGAAGAAGGGCCGTCACGGTGAGCGTTATCTCCTTGGCGCAGCGAACTGGACCTTCTCGAAATTCTTTGGCCGACTGGAGCGACTAACAAAAGTCTCTGCCCCCTGGGTGACGCTGCCGTCGAGAGTAGCCGTCACGGGCGCACAACTCGTTGATTCATTTTTCAAGCAGTGGGATCTGACATCGCCCGTACATCCCGGTGAGATCGAGATGGCCCAGTACTACTGGTATGTGAACTGTGCAAAGGCGAGTCGCGAACTCAGTTTCAGGCCGCGGGATCCAGGTGAGACGCTGCACGATACAGTCGTTTATCTTCGCGAGCATTTCCTCGGGAGTAACGCGTTCGGCAAATAGAAGTTCAGCCGCAGATTTACACAGATAAACGCAGATCAGAATCATCAGAGCTGTAAGATCCGCTTAACTCGTTTGATTCTGATTTGCGTTTATCTGTGGAAATCTGCGGCTGAACTTCTACTCACCTAACGCAGCGTACTTGAACAATCTGAACCGATACTTCTGTTGCGTGCGGATGTTTGCTGCGATCACGCCATGCAGATTGTCGTCCCACTTCGCATATTCATCGATAAACCGATCCGCAGCGACCTTGTCGCCCTGATACTGCACTTCAAGCGTCCTCGCTAACATCTTCCCGATAACATCGTGATATTTGTCGTAGTGAATGCGCAGCGTCTTTGTAGCCGCGTCGAACGACAGCAGTCCGTTCTCGAGAAAGAAATTCCATTGCATCAATTGCATTGTGTTGTATGGCTGGTCACGCCGCGGCTTATTGTTCTGAAGGACGCGCAGAATGCCTCCCGCGTAAACACTCTTCAGCTGTGCATCGGTGTAATAACCCTGCTTGCGTAACGCTTCAGCCACAAACAAAGAAACCAGATCTGCTTTCATTTCTTCGAGCGTGTTCGAATCGTCCTGAAGCGCTTCGTCTAAATCTC
>Ga0070690_100001859_pt1 | contig 11199 bp, 10 predicted proteins | sample KBSS33HmetaG_FD_64671 | JGI IMG/M metagenome (GOLD analysis project Ga0070690, IMG submission 64671) | Switchgrass rhizosphere microbial communities from Kellogg Biological Station, Michigan, USA - KBS S3-3H metaG | ecosystem: Host-associated > Plants > Roots > Rhizosphere ...
TTGCCGTCGACACCGCGCCAGATCGCGCTGTATCAGGCGTTGATCCGCATCGGCGTCGCGGAGCGCGTTCCCGAGTTCGCGCATCTGCCAAGCGTTCTCGGCGACGGAAACAAGAAGCTGTCCAAGCGTGATCCGCAGTCGAATCTGTTCCTGCACCGCGAGCGCGGCTTCATCCCCGAGGGACTGCTGAATTACCTCGCCCTGCTCGGCTGGGGCATCGCCGAGGACCGTGACGTGTTCAGCCTCCAGGAGATGGTCGCCGCTTTCGACGTCGTCGACGTCAACTCGAACCCCGCCCGCTTCGATCAGAAGAAGGCCGACGCGCTCAACGCCGAACACATCCGGATGCTGAGCGAAGAGGTCTTCACCGAACGGCTACGCGCGTACTTCGCCACACACGGCCACGACACCGGCCTCGACCAACGGCAATTCGCGGAGGCGGCCCGGTTGGTGCAGACGCGCATCGTCGTGCTGGGCGATGCGTGGGACCTGTTGAAGTTCCTCAACGACAGCGAGTTCACTCTCGACGAGAAGGCGGCCGCGAAGGAGCTGCGCGGCGATGCAGGCCCGGTGCTCGACGCTGCGATCGGCGCGCTCGAGGACATCGCGGAGTGGACCTCGGCCAAGATCGAGATTGCGCTCAAGGTCGCGCTGTTGGAAAACCTTGCACTCAAGCCGCGGAAAGCGTTCGGCCCGATCCGGGTGGCCGCCACCGGCGCGTCGATCAGCCCACCGTTGTTCGAGTCGCTGGAGCTGCTCGGCCGCGACCGCAGTCTGCAGCGGCTGCGTGCGGGGCGGGACCACGCGGCTGCCGCCGCTGCCGCGGCGGAGGCGTGAGAGGGCAGGCGTAAATCTTTGGTAGTCTGCACGTCGGCCCGACACAACAGGCGGCGGCGGCGTCGCACCGGTTGAACGGACCGAAAATCGCCTGTGACCTGCGGTTATAGGCAGCCAATGGGGTATGGTGTAATTGGCAACACAGCTGATTCTGGTTCAGCCATTCTAGGTTCGAGTCCTGGTACCCCAGCTCCTGCGATGAGCGTCTGCTGCGAAGAGCATCGGCACCGTTGCGGATTAGGGTCGGCATGGTCGCGTGCGCTATGCTGGCACTTCGGTTCTGGCCCCGTCGTCTAGCGGCCTAGGACGCCGCCCTCTCACGGCGGTAGCGTGGGTTCGAATCCCATCGGGGCTACCAACCGTTCTGCGCGAGCAGACGCAAACGCACCCATTTCGTCAAGAAATTGGGTGCTTTTTGCGTTCCCCAGCTCGCGCGTGGGCCCGGTTCGGCAGAAGATCAGAGTCGACGGGTGAGTGCGTCCGCTGCGGCCAAAAGGTCGGCGGCCCAACGGGCACCAGGCCGGCGTCCCATCCGGTCGATCGGCCCGGACACCGAGACGGCGGCGATTACTGCACCGCGACCATCGCGCACCGGCGCCGAGACGCTCGCCACACCGGACTCCCGCTCGGCGGCGCTTTGTGCCCAGCCACGCTTGCGAACTTCGGCAAGGGCACGATCGGTGAACATCGCCGCGGGCAGCACGGCTTGCTGCGTCGCGGCGTCCGCGTAAGCCAACAGCACCTTCGCGCCCGACCCAGCCGTCATCGGCAACCGTGTGCCGACCGGGACCGTATCGCGAAGCCCGGCAGGAGGTTCGAGCGCGGCCACGCAGATCCGCGAAGTGCCCTCGCGGCGGTAGAGCTGCACGCTCTCTCCAGTGATCTCGCGCAGTCGCGGCAGCACCACCGCGCCCGCCGCCAGCAGCGGATCGTTGACCTGCCCGGCCAGTTCTGTCAGCGCGGGGCCGAGTCGCCATCGACCGTCACCGTTTCGGCTCAGCAGCCGGTGCACTTCCAGGCCCGCGGCCAGCCGATGGGCGGTAGCGCGCGGCAGGCCGGTGCGCTCGCACAGCTCGGCCAGCCCGCACGGCGAGTCGGCCACCGCGTGCAGCACACCCACCGCTTTGTCCAGCACGCCGATGCCGCTATCCTGTCTCACAACGAGATACTAGCTTCCCAGATTGTGAGATAGTCAAATATGACCACTCAAGCACATGCTGCTCCTCGCGTCCGCGGCGAAACGCCCCGCACCATGGCAGAGAAGGTGTGGGCCGACCACGTCGTCGCCCAGGGCGCAGGCGAAGGCGCGGCGCGCGAGCCGGACCTGATCTACATCGACCTACACCTCGTGCACGAGGTGACCAGTCCACAGGCCTTCGACGGTCTTCGGCTCAACGGGCGGCCGGTGCGCAGGCCCGACCTCACCATCGCCACGGAAGATCACAACGTGCCGACGGTCGACATCGACAAGCCGATCGCCGATCCGGTTTCACGGACGCAGGTCGAGACGCTGCGCCGCAATTGCGAAGAGTTCGGCATCCGGCTGCACTCGATGGGCGACGTCGAGCAAGGCATCGTGCACATCATCGGGCCGCAATTGGGACTGACTCAGCCCGGCATGACGGTGGTGTGTGGAGACAGTCACACGTCAACCCATGGCGCATTCGGCGCACTCGCTATGGGCATCGGCACGTCGGAGGTGGAGCACGTGCTCGCGACGCAGACTTTGCCTCTGCGCCCGTTCAAGACCATGGCGGTCAATGTGGACGGCCAGCTGCCGCCCGGTGTCAGCGCCAAGGACATCATCCTCGCGGTGATCGCGAAAATCGGCACCGGTGGGGGACAGGGCTATGTCATCGAATACCGCGGCAGCGCCATCGAATCGCTGTCGATGGAGGGCCGGATGACGGTCTGCAATATGAGCATCGAGGCCGGGGCCCGCGCCGGAATGGTGGCGCCTGACGAAACCACGTTCGAATTTCTGCGTGGGCGCCCGCACGCGCCGAAGGGCGCGGACTGGGATGCGGCCGTCGCCGCGTGGACTCAACTGCGGACTGACGAAGGCGCCGAATTCGACACCGAGGTGTATCTCGACGCCTCGACGCTGAGCCCCTTTGTCACCTGGGGGACCAATCCCGGACAGGGTGTTCCGCTGTTGGATTCGGTCCCCGATCCAGAGCTGATGTTCAACGACGCCGAGCGGCAGTCGGCCGAAAAAGCGTTGGCGTACATGGACCTTCGGCCCGGCACGGCGATGCGTGATATCGCGGTGGACGCGGTGTTCGTCGGGTCGTGCACGAACGGCCGGATCGAAGACCTGCGTGTCGTCGCCGAGGTGCTGCGCGGTCGCAAGGTCGCCGACGGCGTGCGGATGCTGATCGTGCCGGGCTCGATGCGCGTGCGCGCGCAGGCCGAATCCGAAGGCCTCGGCGAGATCTTCACCGCGGCCGGCGCGCAGTGGCGGCAGGCCGGTTGCTCGATGTGTCTCGGCATGAATCCTGACCAGTTGTCGCCCGGCGAGCGATGTGCGTCGACGTCCAACCGCAACTTCGAGGGCAGGCAAGGCAAGGGCGGCCGCACCCATCTGGTGTCGCCTGCAGTCGCCGCGGCCACCGCTGTGCGGGGCACGTTGGCATCTCCTGCCGACCTTAATGACTGACTGAGAGGACACCGTCATGGAAGCTTTCCGCACTCACACGGGCATCGGCGTTCCGTTGCGCCGGTCGAATGTCGACACCGACCAAATCATTCCGGCTGTCTATTTGAAGCGGGTCACCCGAACGGGTTTCGAGGATGGCCTATTCGCGGCATGGCGGACCGACCCATCGTTCATTCTGAATCTGCCCCCCTTCGACAAGGGCTCGGTTTTGGTCGCCGGGCCCGATTTTGGCACCGGTTCGTCGCGCGAACATGCCGTCTGGGCGCTTATGGACTTCGGCTTCAGGGTCGTTATCTCGTCTCGATTCGCCGATATTTTTCGGGGCAACGCGGGCAAGGCGGGCCTCTTGGCGGCCGAAGTCGCGCAAGATGATGTGGAACTCCTGTGGAAGCTCATTGAGGAGCATCCGGGGACGGAAATCACTGTGAATCTTCAAGATCGGAATGTCGTCGCGGGAACGGTTATGGTGCCGTTCACGATTGACGATTACACCGCCTGGCGGCTGCTCGAGGGACTCGACGATATAGGCCTTACGCTGCGGAAACTCGATGAAATCGAGTCCTACGAGGCGGGTCGGCCGCAATGGAAACCGCGCACTCGGCCGGCGTGATGAAAGGGCCCGGCGAGCCGAAATCGCCGCCCTTCAACCCGGTTCTCGGGGCCCTCGGCAGGAGGCCAAGGGGGGCAAGAAAGTTCGCTAGCTTCGCCTGAAATTGCGCGTGGCTCTTGGAAATCAGTGGGCAATGGGTTTACCGTGTCCTCTAGTCGGTCCAAAGAGGGCCACTGGTTTCGGAGGTTTTGCATGAACAAAGCGGAGCTCATCGACGTACTCACGGACAAAATGGGCTCGGATCGTCGGCAAGCAACCGCGGCGGTGGAGAACGTAGTCGACACCATCGTGCGTGCGGTTCACAAGGGTGACAGCGTCACCATTACTGGATTCGGCGTTTTCGAGCAGCGCCGTCGCGCCGCCCGTGTCGCGCGCAATCCGCGCACCGGCGAGACGGTGAAAGTAAAGCCCACCTCCGTGCCGGCGTTTCGGCCCGGCGCTCAATTCAAAGCGGTTGTCTCTGGCGCACAAAAGCTCCCGGCGGAAGGACCAGCAGTGAAACGTGGCGTAACGGCAGGTACCGCCGCCCGGAAGGCAGTCAGGAAGGCTGCCGTCAAGAAGGCAGTCAAGCGGACTGCAGTGAAGAAGGCAGTGAAGCAGGCTGCCGTCAAGAAGGCCGTCAAGCGGACCGCCGTCAAGAAGGCTGCTGCAAAGAAGGCTCCGGCCAAGAAGGCAGCTGCTGCAAAGAAGGCTCCGGCGCGCAAGGCTCCGGCCAAGCGCGGCCGTCGGTAAGTTCCACATCAGGCACGCCGTGGGTCACCGCGACCCGCGGCGTGTCTTTGTGTCGTGAGTTCGGCTAGGCCGCTTCGGACTTTGCGCCCGCAGCCATCGTGCTGCGCGAGTTTAGATTCATCCCGCTATTTTTTGGCGGCCAACGGGCTGCCGATGTGGTCGGCGGCGATCAAGCGCTCGTCGGCCAACGACATCACCCACACGCTGCCCTTGCGGTTCCGCGACTTGTCGGGGCGCACGCCATCGCGCTCGCACCACCACGCGATCAGATCGGGAATCACCTTGCCCTGTGTGCAGATCACGGGCGTGCCTCCTGCGGCGGCGATTTCGAGGATGCGGTGCCGGGCGGCTTTGCGGTTCTCGGGGTACGCCTCCTCGGTCAGCAGTGGCTCATCGTGGATGGTGGTGCCAAGTTCTTCGGCCAGCGGTTCGAGCGTCTGATGGCAGCGCAATCGGTCGGCCGCGTAGAGCACATCGCCGCCGAACGCGAACAGCACTCCGACGAGCGACTCGGCCTGAGCACGGCCGTGCTTGTCCAGTGGCCGCTTTCGATCATCGCCCTTATACCGCGACTTGCTGCCCGCCGTACCATGTCGAACGATCATTAACGTCTTGGTCTCTATGGGTTGTTTAGCGAAGCGGCGCAACACTTTTCGATCGTGCGGATACTCCAGTTGCTTCAACGCCTCTGCGACGGGCAGCCACTTGAGCTCGTCGACCTCGCCATTCGGATTGAACTCGCCGTCGACTCTGCGTGCCGCCCAGTACCGCACCTTCTTGACGCTCTGGTCGACGGGATAACTCACCGCGGCGAGTCGTCTGCCGAGGATCGCCGAGTAGCCGGTTTCCTCGTGTACCTCCCGCACGGCGGTGACGGGTTCGGTTTCGCCGGGGTCGACTTTGCCCTTGGGTAGTGACCAATCGTCATAGCGGGGACGGTGGATGACCGCGACTTCCGGCGCCGACAGGTCGTCGCTGTGCCGCCACATCACCGCGCCCGCCGCGAGAACGGCATTGCTCATCGGGACCGCATCTAGCGGAAGGTCCTTGGCCACCTCAACTCCTGCAGGTCATCCGGGCCCGTCGATGGCCACGCCACGCGTCACGGTTGTCGGTGGCGTTCCATCATCGACACCTGATGGTCGCGTACGGTGTGCCCCTCCTGTGGCGACGCGGTCCAGTGGCCGTCGGCGCCCAACTCCCAGCACCGGGTCGCGGGATCCATCGCGGAGTCGAACATGTCGTTCAGTTGTGCGGTCAGCCTCGGATCCTTCACTTGCGCCATCACCTCGACCCGTCGGTCGAGATTACGATGCATCATGTCGGCGCTGCCGATCCAGAACTCGTCGATGGCGTGGAAATGAATAATGCGCGAGTGCTCGAGGAACCGGCCGAGAATCGAGCGCACGACGATGTTGTCGGAGTATCCGGCCGCACGCGGCTTCAGCGCACAGATACCGCGGACCACCACCTCGACCCGCACGCCGGATTGCGACGCCCGGTATAGCGCGTCGATCACCTGCTCGTCGACCAATGCGTTGGCCTTCAGCCGGATCCGGCCCTCGGCGCCGTCGCGAGTGGCCGCGATCTCGCGCTCGATGCGTTCGATGATGCCCCTGCGCACGCCGTACGGCGCCACCAACAGGTTGCGGTAGGACTCCTTGCGGGAGTAGCCGGTCAACGAGTTGAACAGGTCGGTGAGGTCGGCACCGATGTCCGGCGCGGCGGTCAGCAGGCCGACATCTTCATACAGCCGCGCGGTTTTCGGATTGTAGTTGCCAGTGCCGATGTGGCAGTAGCGCCGGATCGTCGAGCCTTCGCGGCGCACCACCAGACACGTCTTGCAGTGCGTCTTGAGTCCGATGAGCCCGTAGACGACGTGCACGCCTGCTTGCTCCAGTGCGCGGGCCCACTTGATATTGGCCTGCTCATCGAAGCGCGCCTTGATCTCGACGAGCGCGACCACCTGCTTGCCGGCTTCAGCGGCATCGATGAGCGCGTTGACGATCGGGGAATCACCGGAAGTGCGGTAGAGCGTCTGCTTGATCGCCAGCACGTTGGGATCGGCAGCGGCCTGCTCGATGAATCGTTGCACCGTCGTGGAGAACGAATCATAAGGATGGTGGACGAGCACATCGCCGTCGCGCAACGTGGAAAAGATGCTCTTGGGTGTTTCGCGTTCCCCGAACGCAGGCGGCGTTGCGGGCACGAACGGCGGATCCTTGAGCGCTGGGCGGTCGACTCCATATATCTGCCACAGCGACGAGAGATCGAGCAGCCCTGGCACTTCGATCAGATCGCCGGGATAAACATCGAGTTCGCGCAACAGCAACTCGAGCATGCTCTCGGTCATGTCGTCGGACACTTCGAGCCGCACCGGCGAGCCGAAGCGGCGCCGCGCCAGCTCTCGCTCGAGCGCCTGCAGCAGATCCTCGTCGCGGTCCTCTTCGACCTCGAAATCCGCGTTGCGGGTGATGCGGAACGCGTGATGCTCGACCACTTCCAAGCCCGGGAAGAGCACGGACAGGAACGCGGCGATCAGCTCTTCCATCGGAAGGAACCGCACGACATCCGAGCTGCCTTCGCGGCGCGCGAGTTCGACGAAGCGATCGACGTTGTCGGGCACCTTGACGCGTGCGAAGTGCTGGCCGCCGTCCTCGGGGTGCTTGACGGTGATCGCCAGGTTCAGGCTGAGCCCGCTGACGAAAGGGAACGGGTGCGCCGGGTCGACCGCTAGCGGTGTCAGCACAGGGAACACCTGCTCGTGGAAGTACGTCGACAGCCGTGAGCGCTCATCGTCGTCGAGTTCGGCCCACGTGACAATGACAATGCCTTCTTCGGCGAGCGCCGGACGTACGGAGTCGAGGAACACATGTGCATGCCTGTCGGCGATCTGCTGGGTGCGCTCGTTGATGCGGCGCAGCTGTTCGCGCGGCGACAGACCGTCGGCCGAGCGCACCGACAGGCCCATCTCGTCGCGGCGCTTCAGGCCGGCGACGCGCACCATGTAGAACTCGTCGAGGTTCGACGCGAAGATCGCCAAGAACTTGGCTCGTTCGAGTAGAGGCAATGATGTGTCGGCGGCGAGGGCGAGTACACGTGCGTTGAAATCCAGCCAGCTCAGCTCGCGGTTGAGATAGCGATCCTCGGGTAGCGCGTTGTCGACAGCAGGTGATGTCGCAGCGGGCGGTGCCTCTGGCGCCGAACCGACCAAGTCCGCGCCGTCGGGTCGGATCTGGGCTTCGGCTTCGGTCATGTTTCCGATGATCCCCTATCGACCAGCCGCGCGGCTACCGCGGTGCGCCAACCGATCGGGCGCGGTTCACCTCGGACGGCCGATGGCCTGCGTTGTTGCCGCACCGACACCGAGGCGGCGGGCGACCAACAAGTCGTCGGGCGTATCTATGTCGCAACGCAGCCCCGGCCACGCGCCAGTCAGTTCGATGGCCCCTGAATGTCGATGGCGCTGAGCCGAATCAGGTCCGAAATGCGGATCGAGTCCGACGCCGAAAGCAAACAACGCCGACGTCCCCGTGCCGTGCCGGTCGCCAACGAAGCTGCGCGGGTAAGCCCGGGCCGCTGTGATCGCCTCGGCAAGCTCCTGCGGTTGCAGCGCCGGCAAATCGCCTTGCAGTGCAACGACATTCGGTGTCTCCACGCGGATTGTGGCTTCGGCGGCGGCGATCGCGTTGTTCAGCGGATTGCGGTGCCCCTCCGGGGTCGGATCGATCAGCACCCGGGCACCCAGTCGCCGGGTGGCGTCGGCGGCAACCTCATCGGGGGTGACGACGGTGACCGAATGCAGGGCGGAAACGGCCGACGCGGCGGTGATGGTGTCGATGAGCATTGCCAGCACCACGCTTTCCCGGGTGGCGGCCGAGAAAACCGGTGCCAGCCTGGTCTTGGCGGCGGTGAGCCGCTTCACGGCGATCACCAGCCCCACATCCGCGGCGTCGCCTGTCCTGGTGCCGCTCATGTGCGCCATCCTGCCAGCACCGCCGACCACGCTAATCTGAAGCCGTGGTTGAGGCGGCGGTGATGGGGGCCGGTGCGTGGGGGACGGCACTGGCGAAGGTCTTGGCTGATGCGGGTAACAACGTCACGCTGTGGGCCCGTCATCACGAAGTCGCCGACGAAATCAACGACACCCGCCGGAACACGGGCTACCTGGACGACGTCGACCTGCCCAAGTCGATCCGCGCGACCGGCGACCCCGCCGAAGCGCTGTCCGGTGCGTGCACGGTGCTGCTCGCGGTGCCGTCGCAGACGATGCGCGCCAACCTCGAGCAGTGGAAGCACCTGATCGGCGACGACGTCACGCTGGTCAGCGTGGCCAAGGGCATCGAACTGGACACATTGATGCGGATGAGCCAGGTCGTGGTCCAGGTGACCGGCGCTGACCCGTCGCGTGTTGCCGTGGTCACCGGCCCGAACCTCGCCAGCGAGATCGCCGACGAGCAGCCGGCCGCCACGGTGGTTGCCTGCAGCGACTCAGGCAGGGCAGTGGCCCTGCAGCGCGCGCTGGCGACCGGGTACTTCCGTCCGTACACCAATGCCGACGTCATCGGCGCCGAGGTCGGCGGTGCCTGCAAGAACGTCATCGCATTGGCGTGCGGGATGGCCGCCGGTGTCGGGCTGGGGGAGAACACCGCCGCCGCCATCATCACTCGCGGCCTTGCGGAGATCATGCGGTTGGGAATCGCGTTGGGCGCCAAACCCGCAACCTTGGCGGGGCTTGCCGGCGTGGGTGATCTGGTGGCAACGTGCACATCGCCGCACTCGCGCAACCGCTCGTTCGGCGAGCGGCTCGGCAGGGGCGGCACCACGGAGTCGGCGCTGCGCGCGGCGGGCGGTCACATCGCAGAGGGCGTCACATCGTGTGAGTCGGTGCTCGCGCTTGCGGCAAGCTACGACGTCGAGATGCCGCTCACCGACGCGGTACACCGCGTCTGCCACAAGGGCTTATCGGTCAACGAGGCGGTCGCGCTGCTACTCGGGCGCAGCACGAAGCCGGAGTAGACGGATGAACGGCAAGTACGGCGACTCCACCCGCAGCGTCAAAGCCGTTGGCTCGGAAGCAATTCCGGGAAGACCAGTGGCGCCGCCACCCGTTCCGGCATCGACGTATCATCTCTCACCCGACGAGACCGAATCTCTGGACAGCTACGGACGCAGCTCCAATCCAACGTGGCGCCAACTGGAATCGGCGCTGGCCGAACTGGAGGGTGCTGCGACGGCATTGACGTTCGGCTCCGGCATGGCGGCGATCACGTCGGCACTGCGTGTGCTCGCCAAGCCCGACACCAAGCTGGTGGTGCCCGCCGATGGCTATTACCAGGTGCGGCGCTATGCGGCTGAATATCTTTCGCCGCACGGCGTCACTGTCGTCGAAGCGCGAAGCGCCGAGATGTGCGAGGCCTCGGCGGACGCCGATGTGGTGCTGGCTGAAACGCCCGCCAATCCGGGGCTGGACGTCGTCGATCTACACCATCTGGCGATGGACTGCCGCGGCCGCGGCGCCACCCTGATCGTCGACAACACCACCGCGACACCCCTTGGCCAACAGCCGTTGTCGTTGGGTGCCGATCTGGTGGTCGCCAGCGCGACGAAAGCGCTGTCGGGGCACAGCGATCTGCTCGCCGGCTACGTCGCGGGCAGCCAACCCGAACTGATGCAGGTGCTCGAACGCGACCGACTGCTGACAGGGCCGATCCTCGGCGCATTCGAGGCATGGCTGGTGCTCCGCAGCCTCGGCAGCGCGGGCCTGCGCTTCGAACGGCAGTGCCAGAACGCTCAGGCGCTCGCCGTGATGCTGCGCGCGCATCCTGCCGTCAAGTCGGTGCGCTACCCGGGTCTGCCCGATGACCCGTCGCATCAGATCGCCACACTGCAGATGAAGCGCTACGGCGGCCTCATCGCGGTGGAACTCGAGGACGCCGCCGCGGTGCACGCGCTGGTGGAGCGCAGTGCGCTGGTGATCGCATCGACGAGCTTCGGCGGGATCCACACGTCTCTGGATCGGCGCGCCCGCTGGGGCGATCCGGTCAGCGCCGGCTTCGCCCGCATCTCGCTGGGCATCGAGGACACCGACGATCTAATCGCCGATTTCGAGGAGGCGCTGGCGTAGCGCCCGGAGATCCGGCTCCGGCTTGCTCTTGAGGGAGGACAGGAAGCGTTCTGCCAACGAGGGTTCGATGTTGGCGTCGGTAACCACGAAGGCGCTTACGATCACGTCGTTGCGGTAGAAGAGCAGACCAGTCAACGCGGCCCAGTCGGCGCCACCGCGGCCGACCAGCTTTACGCGGAACTTCCGCGTCTCGACCCCCTTGAAATCGCCCGTGGTCCGCGAAATCTCCGTGGC
>Ga0070690_100001860_pt1 | contig 11199 bp, 9 predicted proteins | sample KBSS33HmetaG_FD_64671 | JGI IMG/M metagenome (GOLD analysis project Ga0070690, IMG submission 64671) | Switchgrass rhizosphere microbial communities from Kellogg Biological Station, Michigan, USA - KBS S3-3H metaG | ecosystem: Host-associated > Plants > Roots > Rhizosphere ...
AGCGTCACGCCCTTGCCGAGCTCGAACTTGTAGCCTTCATCGTTTACCCGGTCGAGCTTCTGGCGCGTCGTGCGCAGAAACGCCGGCCCCTTGTGCGTCACCAGCGCTTCGACGGCGCCCGCCGTTTCGAGATCGTCGGCCGGCTGGATCACGGTCATCGTCGGCAGCGATCGCATCAGCGCGATGTCCTCCAGGCCCATCTGCGAGTAGCCGTCCTCGCCGATGCCCACGCCGGCGTGGCTGCCGACGATGCGGACGTTGGTCGCCGAGTAACAGGCCGACATCCGGATCTGATCGAAGCGCGACGTCACGAAGCAGGCGAACGAGCAGCAGAACGGCACCTTGCCCGCCAGCGACAGGCCCGCCGCGACGCCGACCATGTTGGCCTCGGCGATCCCCATCTGGAAGAAGCGCTCGGGGAACTTCTTGGCGAACTTCTTCGAGCGCGTGCTCTCGGACAGGTCCGCCTCCAGAACGACCAGCTCCGGGTGCGTCTCGCCGAGGCGCACCAGCGCGTCGCCGAACGCGTCGCGCGACGCGACCGCCGTCGAACCCGACTCGTTCTTGACCGGCGCGCCCATCAGTTGGGCTTCCCCGCCTTTTTGACCTCGAGTGAAACGCCACGGGCTTGAACCAAGATCCGCGCCTTGTGCGCCGCCGCGGCTGCGCGCAGTTCGAGCACCGCCTCCTCCAGCTGTTCCTTCGTGGGCGCGACGCCATGCCAGCCGATCTTGCCCTCCATGAACGGGACGCCCTTGCCCTTGATCGTCTCGGCCAGGATGAACGTCGGCTTGCCCCTTGTCTCGCGCGCCTGGGCGAACGCCGCCTGGATGGACGCGTAATCGTGGCCGTCGCAGGTCACGACGTTCCAGTTGAACGCCCGCCACTTGTCGGCGATCGGGTTCAGGCTCATCACCTCGTCGACGAAGCCGTCGATCTGCCCCTTGTTGTGGTCGAGGATGACGCAGAGGTTGTCGAGCTTGTACTTGGGCGCCGCCATCGCCGCCTCCCAGATCTGACCCTCCTGCGATTCACCATCGCCGATCAGCGAGTAGACGCGGTACTTGTCGCCGTCCAGCTTCGACGCCAGCGCCATCCCGATGGCCATCGAAAAGCCCTGCCCGAGCGACCCGGTCGACGCCTCGATGCCCGGCAAGAGGAAGTTCGCCGGGTGGCCCTGCAGCGGGCTCCCGAGCCGCCGCAGGGTCGGCAGCAGATCGCGCGAGAAATACCCCGCGTGCGCCAGCACCGTGTACAGGGCCGGGACGGCGTGTCCCTTCGAAAGCACGAAGCGATCGCGGTCGGGCCAGTGGGGTTCGTTCGGCCGGTGGCGCATCTCCCCGAAGAACAGCGCCTGCAGCAGGTCCATCGCCGAAAGCGTCCCGCCCGGGTGGCCGCTGCCGGCCGCGGTGATGGCCGTCAGGTTGTCGATCCTCAGGTCGAAAGCGCGCTGCTGGAGCGTGGCTAACTTATCGCGATCGCTGGACATTCTGGCAGGCGGGTTTCCCCGGAAAGCGCCGGGCTTCGGGCGAAAAGCGTGTTTCCGCCGGTCGGGCGGCTCAAAATTCCCGCCCGCCTACGATCGGATCCAATGTTTCCGGTCGTGCGGTTGCGTCGGCGGCCGGAAGGGTAGAAGCTCGCGCGCCAACGATGGGGGAAGACGCCCCGGGCGCCGCCCGACCCGCTCCAGAAATCGAGCTCGATAAGCCCGCCGGCCGCGGCGTCGGGTACCTGGGGCCTGCGCTGGCCTGGGCCGTCGTTTTCGCCGACCTCGGGACGTCGGTCTACTACGTCCCGGCGATCCTCTACGCCCAGGTCGGGGGCCTGGCGCCCTGGTTCGTGCTGGTGGCGGCGGTCGCCTTCGTCTTCGTGGCGCTCGGCTACCTCCAGATCGCGCACCGCTACCCGAAGGGCGGGGGTGGGGTGGCGGCCGCGAGCGAGGCCTTCGGACCCCGGGTCGGCGTCATCTCCGGGTCGCTGATGGTCAGCGCGTACCTGCTGACCATCGCCATCTCGGTGGTGACGGCGCTGCACTACATCGCGGTCATCCGCCCGTTCGCGCACGAGATCCCGGTGCTGTCGGTCGTCGCCATCCTGCTGCTGGGGACGATGCACTGGGTGGGCGTGCGCGAGCTGCCGCGCGTCGCGCTGGCGCTGGGGATCGCGGCGCTGGGCACGGAGGTCGTGCTGGGCATCGTCGTCATGGCCCAACTGCTGCCGACCGGATGGCTGGCGCTGTGGAACAACCTCGAGCACATGGCGTCGCACCGCTGGACGGAGGCGGCGAGCGGTTTCGCGGCGGCGTGGCTGGCGTTTTCGGGGCTGGAGTCGCTGGGGCAGCTCGCGCCCGCCCTGCGTGAGCCCCGCAAGCGCGTGATTCGCATCGTCGCGGTCCTGATCGGCGTGACGCTGGTCGTGACGGTGCCGCTGTTCACGGTGATCGTCATCGAGGCCGCGCAGGCGAGCCACGTCGGCACGCATCCGGCGCTGCTGGCGGCCGTCGCGCAGGTCTACGGCGGCCGCGCCCTGCTGGTGGCCGTGTCGCTGACCGGCGCCGGTTTCCTGCTGGTGGGCGCGAACGTCGCGTTCATCGGTTGCTACAACATCTTCAAGGCGGCGGGCGAGCTCGGCTACCTGCCGGCGGCGATTGCCGCGCGCCACAAGCGTTACGGCACGCCGCGCGTCGCGATCGTGATCATCACGGCGGCGACCGTGCTGCTGGTGATCACGACGGGCGGCGGCCTGTTCGCGCTGGGGAAGGTGTTCGCGTTCGGGCTGCTCGGGTCATACGCGATCACCGCCGCCAGCCTGCTGGTGCTCGCCTGGCGGGAGAAGCAGCGCTGGGCGGTGGTGATCCAGGTCGTCGCCTGCCTGGCGCTGGTGATTCCGTGGGTCACCAGCTGGTTCACGAAACCGGTCGCGACGCTCTACGGCGTGGTGGTGACCGGTATCCAGCTGGCGGTCGCCTTCGTCACCCACCGGGGCTGGATCCGGTCCGGTCGCTTCGGTTACCTGCGCGCGGCGTCGGCGGAGCGGGCGGCGGCGGCCGGGGAGGCGACGGCCGAGGTCGTGACGCTGGAGGAGGCGGTCGAGCTCAAGGGCGCGTATTCATCGACGACGCTGGTCGCGCTGCGCGGTCCCAACAAGAACCTCTGCCGGGAGGCGGCCCGGCGCGCGCGGGGCGCGGGCGACAACGCCGTGTACGTCATCTTCGTCGACCAGGTGCCGGGGCTGTTCTTCCCGCCGCGAACCGGCCCCTCCGAGGAAGCGCAGGAGGTGCTGGAGGCCGCGGTCATCGACATCGGGCGCGAGAACATGCAGGCGGTCCCGGTCTGGCGGCTGGCGCACAACCCGGGCGCATCGATCGCGGAGGCGGCCGAGGCGCTGGGCATCCGGTGCGTGCTGATGGGAACGACGGCGCGATCGGCGGTCTGGACGTTCCTGCGCGGCGACGTGCTCAAGGAGCTGCTGCGCGAGCTGCCCGAACAGGTGCACGTGGTGATCTGTGAGTGACGTCGGCGGGCAACCGCCTCGCGTGGTGGAGGCGTCGCGTCCGCGTCGCAGGCTCGCGGACATCCCGGAGGCGCTGTTCGAGCGCAGGAAGTCGTCGGGGCGCCTGGGCGCGCTGCTCGCCTGGGCGGTCGTGTTCGCCGACATCGGGACGTCGATCTATTACGTGCCCGGGCTGCTGTTCCGGCAGCTCGGAGGGACCAGCCCGTCGCCGGCGGCGGCGTTCGTTCTGGCCACCGGCATCGCGTTCATCTTTCTGTCGCTGAAGTACGTGGACGTCGCGGCTCGTTACCCCGACGGCGGCGGCGTCGTATCGGTCGCGTCCGACGCATTCGGGCCGTTCATCGGCTGCCTGGGCGGCATCCTGATCTGCGTCGATTACTTCCTGACGGGGGCGATCTCGTCGGTGAGCGGGTTCCAGTACCTGGCGGCCGAGCTGCCCGGGCTGGCGCACGCGGTCGCCCCGGCGGCGTGCGGTGCGCTGGTCGTCCTGGGCCTCCTGAACTACGTCGGCATCCGTGAGTCGGCGCAGCTGACGGCGGCGCTGGCGGTCGCGTCGCTGACGGCCAACCTGGTCGTCATGGCGGCGGTCATCGTGCACCTCGACGGCGCTCAGTGGAAGCTGGTGGTGCAGCAGTTCACAGCGGTGGGCGCGCTCAAGCCGTGGACGATCCTGGTCGGATTCGGCAGCTCGTGGCTGGCGTTTTCGGGGCTCGAGTCGATCAGTCAGATCGCGCCCGCGTTACAGGACCCGCGCGAGAAGGTCGCGCTGCGGGCGATGCTGATGGTCGTCGCCTGCGTTCTGATCACGTCGCCGATCATCACGGCATTCGAGACCGCGTTGCTGGACGCGGCGCACGCGAACCCCGATCAGTTCGTCTACGAGCTGGCCCACACGTTTGGCGGCCGCGCCATCGCCATCGCGGTGGTGATCACGTCGTCGACGCTGCTGGTGGGCGCGGCGAACACCGCGCTCATCGGCTGCTATCACGTGTTCCTGGCGCTGGTGAGGCTGGGCTTCATGCCGCAGTGGCTGGCGGAGCGCAACCAGCGCTTCGGCACGCCTCATCGCGCGATCGTGATCTCGGTGGTGGTCCCGGTCATCGTCGTGCTGGCGACGCGCGGTCAGATGGAGCTGCTGGGCGACATGTATTCGTTCGGGTTGCTGGGCGCGTTCACGCTGACGTCGGTCGGCATCGACCGGTTGCGCGCCCAGGAGAAAAAACGCGGCCCCGCGTTCTGGGTCGGGCTGTTCACGTCGGCGCTGGTCGTCCTGGCGTGGGGAATCAATCTGATCGAGAAGACCAAGGCCACCCTGTTCGGCGGGTCGGTGGCGCTGGTCGGCTTCGGCATCGCCTACTGCGTCCGGCGCGGATGGATCGGCGGCCATCGGACCGGGTTCACGGAGGCCGAGGAGGCCGAGCGCGCCGCGGCGCAGCTGGAGACCGCGACCGAGGTCGTCACGCTGGAAGAGGCGCTGGAGATGAAGGCGATCTACCCGTCGACCACGCTGGTCGCCGTGCGCGCCGCAAATCTGCGATTGTTCCAGGAGGCGCTGGCGCGCGCGCGCGGGGCGGGGGACGCATCGGTGTACGTGATCTTCGTCGACGAGATCCCGGGCCTGTTCTTTCCGCCCAAGGCCGGCCCCTCGCGCGAGGCGCGCCAGGTGCTTCAGGCCGCCGTCGACTATTTCAAGCAGGTCGGCTTCACCGCGGTGCCGATCTGGCGCATGGCGCACGACGCCGGCGCATCCGTCGCGGGCGCGGCGCGCAAGCTGGGAATGGAGGCCGTGATGGTCGGGACATCGCAACGCAACGCCGTCTGGCACTTGCTGCGCGGCAACGTCCTGAAGTCACTGGTCCGCGAGCTGCCGCCCACGACGCGCGTGTGGATCTGCAACTGAGGGGGCGGTGGGTTCGTTGGCGCAGCCAGTGTCATCGCCCATTGAAGGTGACCTGGTTGATGCCTAGCTTTCAGGCAGCGTCGGGAGCTGATCCGGGGCGAGGGGAGTGGGGGCGAATGCGGCCACGGCTGGGCGGAACTGGGGTGTGGTTGGGTTTGTGCGGGAGCCTGCTGCTCGCGATCGCGGCGGTCGGGTGTGGCGACACGATTTCGCCCACCGCTGAGCCAGGGGGAAGCAAGGGGCCCACGATCGAACGGGCGAAAACCGCGGCCACCCCCGTGGCGCAAGGCGCGACAGGGATGAGCGGAACCGCGCCGACCAACGGCGTGCCGATTCCCACGGCGCCGACGGCGTGTCAGGCGGGCGCTGCTTGCCCGGTGGTCGACGCGACCTGCGAGATCATCGGAACGATGCACGAGTGTACGTGCGCGTCCCCCGCCGAGACCGGCAGTTCAGTCGCGACGTGGTCCTGCGAGTAACCGCTCCGGCCGCCTACGGCCGTTGCAGGTGGTAGCTCTTCGGATACTGGCCGTAGTCGCCCGAGCGCTGGCCGTTGCGGACGGTGCCGCGATAGGCGGGCCGACCGGGTTCGAGCGTGACGAAGACGTTGCCGCCGCCTTCGCCGATCACGCCGGCGTGGATGGCGGCGCGGCAGATGCCTGAGTCCGCCGTGTAGACGTCCGTTCCCCACAGGCCAGCGGTGTTGCCGCAGCCGGCCGGGCAGTTGACGAGCACGGTCGTGCCGACCTCGCCGCGGATCTGCGTGCCGTTGTAGCTGCAGCCGACCTCGATGGCGGGCTGCGGGGGCGGCGTGTAGGCCGCCGGCGCGGGCTGCGGCGGCGGATACGCGGCGGGCGGCGGATAGCCCGCGGGCGGCGGGTACCCCGCGGGCGGATAACCTGCCGGCGGGGGCGCGGCGGCCTGACCGGCGGCGGGCCCCAGGACGTAGCTCTTCGGATACTGGCCGTAGTCGCCCGACTGAACGCCGTTACGCGTGCTGCCGCGGTACGCCAGCCGGCCCGGTTCCAGGCGAACGGAGACGACGCCGCCCGCCGGCGAGATCAATCCGGCGTGGATGCTCGCGCGGCAGATGCCCGAATCCGCGGTGTAGACGTCGCTGCCCCACAGGCCACCCGTGGCCTCGCATCCGGCCGGGCAGGAGACCTGGAAGGTTGCGCCGATGTCGCCCGGCAGCTGCGTGCCGTTGTAGCTGCAGCCAACCTCGATGGCGCCGCCCGTCGCCATGCCGCCGCCCCCCGGAGGTGGTCCGCCCGCGACCGGTCCGAACCCCCCTTGCGGAGGCGGTCCCATCGGCGGAGGAGGCCCGGCTGCCGGTTCGACATAGCAGGCGGAGAGCGAAACCAGCGCGACGACCAGCGGACCTGCCTTCACGGGGACCTCCGATTCTTTGGCGAGCCCGCATTTTATACCCATCCGCGGGCGGTCGGGACGGGGACAGCGGGTGCTATGTTCGAACGCCCATGAGGCGGTTTGTTCCCCTGGCGCTGTCGCTGCTCTCCGTCGGAGTCGTGGCGCCCGGCTGCAAGGGCCGCGGCCCCGCGGTCGCCGAGGCGGCGTCGCCGCCGTCCGCACCGGCTGACGCTCGCGCATCCGCGCCGGCCGCGCGCGTCTTCGCCCGCAAGTACGGCGCGATGGGCACCGAGATAACGCTGTCCGCGTGGACGGCGAACGAACCCGCGGCCGAGCACGCGTTCGCCGCCGGCTACGACGAGATCCGCCGCATCGAGATCCTGATGACCGACTGGGAGCGGCCGGGCGAGCCGGAGAGCGACGTCGTCCGCATCAACAAGGCCGCCGGCAAGGAAGCGGTGCACGTCAGCGCCGAGACCTTCGAGGTGATCGAAAAGTCCCTGGAGATGTCGCGCAAGTCGCACGGCGCGTTCGACATCACGTTCGCGGCGATGAAGGGGCTGTGGAAATTCGACGAGGATCTGGAAAAGAAGATCCCACCGGCGGCGGAGATCGCGCGCCGCCGCAAACTGATCAAGTGGACCGACGTCGCCGTCGATCCGAAGGCGCGCACGGTGAAACTGAAGCGCCCCGGCATGAGGCTGGGCCTGGGAGGCATCGCCAAGGGGTACGCGGTCGATCGATGCGCCGCCGTGCTGCGCGGCGAGGGCCTGCGCGATTTCATGGTTCAGGCGGGCGGCGATCTCTTCGTCGCCGGGAGCAAGGGCCAGGTCAAATGGATGGTCGGCGTGCGCGATCCGCGCGGCGGACCCCGCGACATCATCGCCCGCATGCCGATCCAGGACCACGCGTTCTCGACCGCCGGCGACTACGAACGGTCGTTCGTCCTGAACGGCAAGCGCTACCACCACATCATCGACCCGGCGACCGGCTACCCGGCGACGGCGTCCCGCGAGGTGACGATCTTCGCGCCGACGGCCTTCCTCGCCGACGCGCTCGACGACGCGGTGTTCATCCTCGGGCCGGACAAGGGGATCGCGCTGGTCGATTCCTTCCCCGACTGCTCGACGCTGATCGTCGACGCGAACAACAAGGTGTGGATGTCGAAGTCGCTCGAGGGCAGACTGCAGCGGACCGGAAACCCGACGGACGGAATCTGAGCATGGCCACGGACACCACGGACGTCGCGATCATCGGCGGCGGCATCATGGGATCGGCGGTGGCGCTGCGTCTCGCGCAGCGCGGGGTCGGCGTGACGGTCATCGAGCGCGGCATCCCCGGCGCGGAGGCGTCGAGCGCGGCCGCCGGCATCCTGGGGCCGCAGATGGAGGCGGACGGTCCCGGACCGCTGCTGGATCTCGGCCTCGCGAGCCGGGCGCTGTACCCGTCGCTCGCCGCCGAGTTGCGCGAGGCAACCGGCATCGACGTCGGCTACGCGCGCTCCGGTGTCCTTGCGGCGGCGCTCGACGATGCAGGCGAGCACGAGCTGGACCAGCGGCGCGCGTGGCAGCAGCGGCGCAGCCTGAACGTCCAGCGGTTATCGGGCGACGAGGTGCGGGCCCGCGAGCCGGCGCTGGGCCCGGCGATCCGCGCCGCGCTGGCGTTTCCCGACGACGGGCAGGTCAACGCGCGCGAGCTGGCACGCGCGTTCTCGCAGGCCGCGGCCGCGGCGGGCGCGCGCTTCCTGACTGGACGCTACGTGCGCCGCGTGGTCATCGACGGCGGCGCGGCCACCGGCGTGGAGCTGGACGGCGAGACGATGCCCGCCGGATCGGTCGTCGTCGCCGCCGGAAGCTGGTCCGGGCTGGTCGAGGGCGGCGGGGTGCCGTCGACGGTCGTGCGGCCGGCGCGCGGGCAGCTCGTGTCGATCGAGACGCGCCCGCCGCTGTTCCGGCACGTCGTCTCCGTGGGCGGCGGATACCTGGTCCCGCGCCGCGACGGGACGGTGCTGGCGGGAAGCACGGTCGAGATGGCCGGGTTTCGCAAGCAGGTCACCGTCGGCGGCCTGGCGTCGATCCTGACGCTGGCGCGCACCCTGGTGCCGGCGCTCGCCGAGGCGCCGGTGACGGGCACCTGGTCGAACTTCCGGCCGTATACGGAGGACCACCTGCCCGTGCTGGGCGCGACGCCGGTGCGCGGCCTGGTGCTGGCGACGGGGCACTTCCGCAACGGCATTCTCCTGGCGCCGGTCACTGCGGAGGCGATCGCCGAGCTGGTCGCGACCGGACGGTCGGCGATCGATCTCGCGCCGTTCTCGGTCACCCGTTTCGGTGCGTGACGACCGAGACGCGCGGCACCCGCTGGGCGAGGAGCTTCTCGGGCGTCAGCGGCGACATCATCAGCTCGCCCGCCACGCCCGCGGACATCAACAGGAGGACGGCGCGCGCCTGGGGATCTGCCGTGAGCACCACCGGAGGGATGCGCGCGAGGGCGACGTCCGCGAACGGCCCCACCCCCGCGAGCCAGGGCGACAGGTGGACCGTCACGCCGGCGTGCGTCTTCAGATCCAGTGACTTCCACATCGGGCGCCACCTCATGGACGCGACGTCCGCCCAGGCGACGCGTCGGTTCTTGCTCCAGGGACTTTGAAACGAGAGGCCCGCGTCGTCGTAACGGTGTCGGACGCGGAAGAACTCGAGCACCATGGGAAGCGCGAGGGCCGGGAACAGGACGACGATGAGGACGACCGGGAGGCGCTCGTCCGGACGCAACGGGCGCTTCTGGATGAAAAGGACGATCGTGACCACCGCCAGCGACGGCAGCAACCCGATGAGGAGGCTGAACCAGCGCAGTCCGCGCGAGTAGCGGAGTTCGCCCGGCTGGACGCGGGCCACGGCGCCGCGCGAGACAAGCGCCAGCACCATTGGCACCACGGCGGCGATGATCCCCAGGGCGATCGGATCCACTCGGGCGAGCCTAGCACCGCTGGCGCGGTCTGCTCACTCCTGGTCGTCGGCGACGTCGGCGGTTGTGATGGTGCCGGCGCCGAAGCGGTCGGCGATGGCGTCGAGCGCGCGGTTCAGCGCCTGCGCGGCGGTCGGCGGGGCCGCGAACATCCCGAGCTGCGCCGCCGCGACGGCGACCAGGTTCTGGGCCGACACGCCGGTGAGGCGCGTGGGACGGGCCGGCTCGCGCGCCAGCAGCGCCGCGGCCTGGCGATAGAGCACCTGACCGTCGTCGGTCGCCTCGTCGAGCGTCGCCCTCCGGGTCACCAGGGTGAAATCGGCGCGCTTCAACTTCAGCTGGACAGTGCGCGCGCGCAGGCCAGCCTGGCGCAGACGGCGCGCCACGCGCAGGGCCTGCGAATGGACCTGCGCCGAGAGCTCCTCGACGGACGACAGATCCTCGTCGAAGGTGTCCTCGGCGCCGATGCTCTTCGCGTCGCGGTCAGGCACGACGGGACGCGGATCGATCGCGTTCGCCTGCTCCCAGAGCGCGCGGCCCGACGGCCCGAACCGGCGCACCAGTTCCTCCGGATCGCGCCCCGCGATGTCGCCCACGGTGTCGAGGCCCATCCGCGCCAACGTGCGGGCGCTCTTCGGCCCGACGCCCCACAGCCGCGAGACGGGCAGGGGGGCGAGGAACGCCGCGCCCCCGTCGGGCGGCACCTCGAGCTGACCGTTCGGCTTCGCCATGTCCGACGCGATCTTCGCGACCAGCTTCACGCCGGCGATCCCCGCCGACGCCGGCAGGCCCACCTCGTCGGCGATGCGCGCGCGCAGCCGCCGGGCGATCTCCGCGGGCGCGCCGAACAGCTGCCGCGACGCGGTCACGTCCAGGAACGCCTCGTCGAGCGACAGCGGTTCGACCAGCGGCGTCACCGATCCGAGAATGTCGAAAACCCGGTCGCTGACGTCCGCGTAGACCTCGTGCCGCGGCGACACGACCACCGCGTCGGGTGCCAGTTGTAGTGCGCGCGCCATCGGCATGGCGCTCCGCACGCCGAATGGCCGCACCTCGTACGAGGCCGCCAGCACCACGCCGCGGCGGGCGTGGCCGCCGACTATCACCGGGCGTCCCCGCAGGGTCGGGTCGTCGCGCTGCTCGACGGACGCGTAGAACGCGTCCATGTCGACATGGAGGATCGCGCGCGGGGCGATCGCCTCGCTACTGCTCGTCGCCGCCTCCGCCGCTGTCGCCGGCGGGCTCCTCGTCCTCGCTCTGCACCTTGCGCTTTCGCTTCGGCGGGGGCGGCGCTTCCTCCGCCTCCTCCGGCATCACGATGTCCGTGCCGCCCATCGTGACCGCGATGACCGCGCTGAAGCTGAGGTACTGGTCGATGGCGCCGCCGGCCGTGAAGTTCTGATTCGGGTGGACCGAGCTGGTCGCATCGCAGCGGTTCACGGTGGTGCCGC
>Ga0070690_100001862_pt1 | contig 11191 bp, 7 predicted proteins | sample KBSS33HmetaG_FD_64671 | JGI IMG/M metagenome (GOLD analysis project Ga0070690, IMG submission 64671) | Switchgrass rhizosphere microbial communities from Kellogg Biological Station, Michigan, USA - KBS S3-3H metaG | ecosystem: Host-associated > Plants > Roots > Rhizosphere ...
TGTGGACATGGAGTGATCCTATCAGGCTCTCGACTGCCTCAATGCTATTGTCAGTCGTGTCCTTCTTCGAACGTGTGTCAAGACCGCGGGTCTTTGCCCATCGTGGCGGCTGCACGCTTGGCCCCGAGAACACCATGGCCACGTTCGAGCGCGGGCTGGGGGCCGGTGCAGACGGGCTGGAACTCGACGTCCACCTTTCTTCGGACGGGGTCGTGGTCGTGTGCCACGATTCGACTCTCGACCGGACAACAGACGCATCCGGAGCGATTAATCGTCGTACCGCGGCCGAGCTCTCTCGGGTCGATGCCGGATTCCGATGGGTCGATGCCGCCGGCGACCATCCATTTCGCGGGCGCGGGGTGGGCATTTCGGCGCTTCGCGACGTGCTCCATCGATTCAGGGATGTGCCGATCATCATCGAAATGAAGGTCGACCATCCGGAAATGGGAAGGGCGGTTGCCGCAGAGGTCCGCGCCGCTTCCGCCGTCGACCGTGTGTGCGCCGCCGGCGACGGGTCTCGCGCCGTGCAGGGTGCGCGTCAGGCACTCCCGGAGATGGCGACGAGTGCGACTCGCTGGGATGTCCGGCTCGCCTTATACCGGTCCTGGGCGCACTGGCCCGTGCGGCGGACCGAATACGGCGGCTATCAGGTCCCGGAGACAGCGGGCACGATCCGAGTCGTGTCACCCACCTTCATTCGCCATGCGCATGAGTCTGCACTCGAAGTGCAGGTCTGGACGGTCGATGATGCTGCGGACATGAAGCGGCTGCTGGCCTGGGGCGCCGACGCGTTGATCAGCAATCGGCCCGATCTGGCCGTGTCTGTCCGCGATCAGTTCATGTCGGTAGGGCAATCCCGCGTCGCGATCCACAGATAATGGCGGCATGGAACCGCCGCTAAAGGCGGGCATGGAGCCGCCGCGTCTCGAGGACGTCCTCGCTGCGAAAGACCGCGTTTACGCGCACATGCGGCCGTCGCCGTTGCTGCACCACCCGTTGCTCGACGAGTGGATCGGCTGCCGCGTCTGGGTCAAGCACGAGAATCACAATCCAACCGGGTCGTTCAAGGTCCGAGGTGGTCTGAATCTCGTCGGCCAGCTCGAAGATCGGGAGCGCCAACAGGGTGTGATTGCCGCCAGCACGGGGAACCACGGGCAATCACTGGCGCTTGCCTGTCAGCTTCATGGGATCCGGTGCCGCGTCGTGGTGCCGGTGGACAGCAACCCCGACAAGATGGCCGCTCTACGCGCATTCGGCGCGGAGCTCCTCGAACACGGCCGGGACTTCGATGAAGCGCGGGAATACGTCGAAGCCGTCGCTCTCCGCGAAGGCTGGCGCTACGTCCACAATGCCAACGAACCATTGCTCATCGCCGGCGTCGGCACGTATGCGAGCGAGATCTTCGACGCGCTCGAGCGCGTCGATTTCGTGTTCGTGCCGATTGGCGGCGGCAGCGGGGCGGCGGGGTGTGGCATCGTCCGGGACGGTCTCGGCCGGTCAACGCGCATCGTCGGCGTGCAGGCGCATCGAGCCGACGCCTTTGCCCGGTCCTGGCGAGGACCGACGCGAGTAACCTGCGAACGTGCCGAGACGTTTGCGGAGGGGATCGCAACCCGGACCACATTCGATCTCACGTTCTCGATGTTGAAGGCTTCCCTGGACGACGTGGTGGCGCTGGAGGAGAGCGAGTTGCGCGAGGGTGTAACGGCCGCGATCCAGTTCACGCACAACCTGGCCGAAGGAGCGGGCGCGGCGGCGCTGGTGGCGGCCCGGCGCTACGGTGTGCCCAAAGATGCGACCGTTGTCTGCGTCATGTCGGGCGGGAATGCGGACATGCGAACGCTCCGGCATACGCTTGCCTGAGGGCCCGGAGATCGGGCAGGATAACTTCCTCCCATTGGTCCCTCACGTTATTCAAGGAGGCAAGTGCATGCGCCGGCTGTTCATTTATACGACCGCTCTGCTGTTGGCCCTGACGGGAACTGTGGCGGTTGCTCAAAAAGCGACGAACCCCGCTGAGCTCGAGGGGGCGATGAAACGGATTAGTGCCGCCAACGGCGCGACGGTCAAAGCCATCAAGTCCGGGGCGTTTGCCGACGCCAAGACTTCAGTGGCCGCTGTGAAGCAGGCGCTGATGGACGCCGAGAACTTCTGGGTCATCAACAAGAAGGACGACGCCATCAAGATGAGCAAGGAAGCCATTGCGAAGGTCAGCTCCGTCGAGGCCGCGGTGTCGGCAGCGACGCCGAATCAGGAAGCTGCGTTTGCGGCGGTCAAGGAAGTCGGCGCAGCGTGCACGGCCTGCCATATGGCCTACCGCGTCCAGAACGAGGATAAGACCTACTCGCTCAAGCCGGGAACTATTTAAGCTCCCAATCTCCAACTCCCAACTCCCAAAAGAATCCGGCTCAATCAGTCATAGCGCGGGGGCTTTGGCCCCCGCGTTGTTTGGAATTTGGGAGTTGGAAGTTGACTATCGAAGAAGGCCCCTCGCTTTCCTGAAAACCGCAGTCATCATCGCCGGCGTCAGCTTGCCGGTATTGGTGTTCTGCCTGCTCGGGTGATAGCACCCGAGTAAGGTCTGGGGCAGCCCCCCTGGTCCTGACATGCGCACCAGGCTGCCGTGTGAGAACTGTGGCCGGGGCGATGGTATGACCGCGCCCCGCCTCTTCAGGACACGCAGCCACACATCGAACGCAATCTTGCCGAGCGCTACGACGACCTGGACACGCGAGAGCTCGGCAGCCTCCGCGTCGAGGTGATCCATGCAGCGTGTGATCTCTTCCGGTTCAGGCACATTATCCGGAGGGGCGCATCTCACCGCCATCACGATGTACGCGTCATAAAGAACGAGGCCATCGTCGATGCGGCTCGATGTGGGGATGCTGGCAAATCCCGTGCGATTGAGCGCCGTCATCAGAAAGTCGCCGCTGCCGCCGCGGCCATCGCCCGTGAACACGCGCCCGGTGCGATTGGCGCCGTGAGCCGCCGGCGCGAGGCCCACAAGGAGCATGCGAGCGGACGGATCGCCGAAGCCTGGCACCGGCCGGCCCCAGTACGTATCGTCGCGATACGCTCGACGTTTGTCGCGGGCTATCTGCCGACAATACGTACGAAGGCGAGGACAGCCCTCGCATCCGACAATCGTGTCGTGAATAGCCGCGAGGCGGTCGTGAATGTCGGTTGAGGCGGGTTTCATGAGATGCGCTGCGGGGCGTTACAATAAGTAGTTGTCGTCACAGTATCAGGGATGACGTGGCTGGTCTTCCCGCACGAGACCCCGGGGGCGCGTGAAAGTGGCCCCGAACCGTGCCGACCTGAGGCACGCTTCCGGAGAAAATTTCATGCGCAATACGGCACCTAAGGACGCGGCCGAGATCGAGGCCCTCGAAACGCGTGAATGGCTCGAATCGCTCGACTACGTGCTTCAGTCGGGTGGGCCGGCGCGTGTCAGCCGTCTGTTGGCGGCACTTGGTGTTCACGCGCGCCAGAACGGCGTCACGCAGCCGTTCACTGCAAATACGCCTTACGTCAACACGATTCCCGCTTCAGATCAGCCACCATTTCCGGGCAGCCGCGAGATCGAGCGCCGCATCAAGAGCCTCGTCCGATGGAACGCCCTCGCGATGGTCGTCAAGGCCAACAAGCTCGAGGACGGCATCGGCGGTCACATCTCGACGTACGCGTCAGCGGCCACACTCTACGAGGTCGGGTTCAACCATTTCTTCAAGGGCAAGGGCGAGGATCACGACGGCGACATCATCTACTTCCAGGGGCACGCGGCGCCCGGCATCTATGCGCGCGCATTTCTCGAAGGGCGTCTGTCAGCCGAGAAGCTCGCGAACTTCCGCCGGGAGTTGAAGGAGGGCGGCGGTCTCTCCTCGTACCCGCATCCCTGGCTGATGCCCGACTTCTGGGAATTTCCCACGGTGTCGATGGGCCTCGGTCCAATCAAGTCGATCTACCAGGCGCGCTTCATGCGCTACCTCGAGGATCGCGGACTCAAGAAGCGATCGAACTCGAAGGTGTGGGCGTTCCTCGGCGACGGCGAGACCGACGAGCCCGAATCGCTCGGAGCCATTACGCTCGCCTCACGCGAGAAGCTCGACAACCTGATCTTCGTCATCAATTGCAATCTGCAGCGCCTCGATGGTCCCGTTCGCGGCAACGGCCAGATCATCCAGGAGCTCGAGGCCGCCTTCCGCGGCGCAGGCTGGAACGTCATCAAGGTCATCTGGGGCTGCGAGTGGGACGCGCTGCTCGAGAAGGATCACGACGGCCTGCTGGTCAAACGCATGGGCGAGGTCGTCGACGGCGAGTATCAGAAGTACGCGGTCGAATCCGGCGAGTACGTTCGAAAGCATTTCTGGGGTGCCGACCCGAAGCTGCTCGACATGGTCAAGCATCTGTCCGACGAGCAGCTGAAGAAGTTGACGCTCGGCGGACACGATCCCATCAAGGTTTACGCAGCCTACAAGGCCGCCGTTGAAACAACGGGCCAGCCGACAGTGATTCTGGCGAGAACGATCAAGGGCTACGGGATTGGTGAGGCGGGTGAAGGCAAGAACATCACCCACCAGCAGAAGAAGATGAACGAGGACGAACTGAAGGCGTTTCGAACCCGGTTCGGCATCCCGATCGGTGACGACGACGTGGCCAAGGCGCCGTTCTACAGGCCACCCGATAACAGCCCCGAAGTCACCTACATGCTGGAGCGGCGCAAGCAGCTCGGCGGCTTCGTTCCTTCCCGCAAAGTCCAGCTCGAACCTCTCAAGACAGACAGCCTCCCGGAGCTATTCAAGGAATTCCATTCGGGCAGCGAAGGCCGCAAGGCGTCGACGACGATGGCGTTCGTGCGGATGCTGGCGAAGATGCTGCGCGACAAGGAGATTGGCGAGCTCGTCGTGCCGATCGTTCCCGACGAGGCACGCACCTTCGGTATGGAGGCGCTCTTCAGGCAGGTGGGCATCTATGCGCATGCCGGTCAGCTCTACGAGCCGGTCGACATGGACACGCTGCTCTACTACAAGGAAGCCAAGGAAGGGCAGATTCTCGAAGAAGGCATTACCGAGGCTGGATCGATCTCGTCGTTCATTGCCGCGGGCAGCGCATATGCGACGCACGGCATCAATACGATCCCGTTCTTCATCTACTACTCGATGTTCGGTATGCAGCGAGTGGGTGATCTCGTGTGGGCGGCGGCAGACACGCGCACGCGTGGGTTCCTGCTCGGTGGCACGGCTGGCCGTACGACGCTTGCCGGTGAGGGGCTGCAGCACCAGGACGGGCACAGCCATCTGTTGTCGATGGCAGTGCCGAACCTGATTTCCTACGACCCGGCGTTCGCGTTCGAGATCGCGGTGATCATCGAAGACGGCATCCGCCGGATGTACAAGGACGGCGAGAGCATCTTCTACTACATCACCGTGATGAACGAGCAGTACGAGATGCTGCCGATGCCGGAAGGTTCCCGCGAAGGCATCCTGAAGGGGCTGTACAAGCTGCGTCCGTCTCAGAAGGCGAAGCCAAAGGCGCGAGCGCAATTGCTGGGCAGCGGGGCGATCCTGAACGAGGTGCTGAAGGCGCAGCAGATCCTCGAGGACAAGTACGGCGTTGCCGCCGATGTCTGGAGCGTAACCAGCTACCAGGAGCTGTACCGCGAAGGACACGCCACCGATCGCTGGAATCGCATGCACCCGGGTGAGAAGCCGCGCGTGCCCTACGTCACGCAGTGTCTTTCCGGGACTGAGGGATCGATCGTTGCCGCCAGCGACTACGTGAAGGCGCTGCCGGACAGCATCGATCGCTGGACCGGCAGGCGCATCGTGTCACTGGGTACCGACGGATTCGGTCGCAGCGAGGGACGCGCGGCGCTGCGGGACTTCTTCGAAGTGGATGCCAAGCACATCGTCCTTGCGACACTTGGCGAGCTGGCACGCGACGGAAAGATTGACGCATCCGTTGCTCAGAAAGCGATCAAAGATCTTGGAATCAACCCGGAGAAGCCGAATCCGGCGATCTCCTGACGCCGCAGACAATCTGCAGCGTAGGGCGGGTCTTGATCCTGTAGACCCGCCGGAACGCCGGGTCCATAGAGCAGGACCCGGCCTACGGCACGGACGGAATGACAGAGTTCAAAATCCCCGAACTGGGAGAGAACGTTGCCACCGGCGACGTGACGCGCGTGCTCGTCAATGTCGGCGACACGATTGCCCGTGATCAGCCGGTAGTGGAACTCGAGACGGACAAGGCCACGATCGAGGTGCCATCGTCGGTGGCCGGCGTCGTCAAGGAGATCAAGGTCAAGAGGGGCGACAAGGTCAAAGTGGGCGCGGTGGTGCTCACGGTCGACGCCCCTTCAGGGGAAGCGGCTGCCGGGTCTTCGGCAGCACCATCCGGACCCGCGCCCGAACCGCCAGCGGCCGAGGCCTCTGCGTCGGCTCCGCCGTCGCCGTCGGCTCCGCCGCCGGCGCCAGCTCCAACGCCAGCCCCAACGCCAGCGCCAGCCGCCGCACCGACACCTTCTGCAGCCGGGCCGACGCGTGTCGTCCCGATGCCCGTTCGGTCAGCTCCGGAAGCGGCGGTACAGCCCCCTGCTCCGGTCAAGCTGGAAGGAGCGCGCGGACCGGCCGCTGCTGCGTCGCCCGCCGTGCGACGCCTGGCGCGCGAAATCGGCGTCGACGTCAACGTGGTGCAGGGAACCGGCGCGGGCGGACGCATCACACAGGAAGACGTCAAGGAGCACGCGCGACGGATCCTGAGCAGTGTGGGATCGGCCGGCGCCGCAGGCGGAGCCGTGGTCGCGCGCGCGATGCGGCCGTTGCCCGACTTTCAAAAGTGGGGCGAAGTCGAGCGGCAGCCGTGGAGCAATATCCGGCGCGCGACCGCCGAGCATCTCACCTACGCCTGGACCACCATCCCCCACGTCACGCAGTGCGACAAGGCCGACGTCGGGGCACTCGAGGAGCTGCGGAAACAGTTCAAGGAACGCGTCGCCAAGGCCGGCGGCAATCTGACGATTACGGCGATGCTGGTGCGCGTGCTGGCGACGGCTGTAAAGAAGTTCCCGCAGTTCAACGCCTCGATCGACGGCGATCGCGGCGAGATCGTGTTCAAGAAATACGTGAATGTCGGTGTCGCGGTCGATACCGACCGTGGTCTTCTCGTTCCGGTGATCCGCGACGCCGACACCAAGAACATCATGGAGATCGCCGTCGAGCTGCAGCGTCTGGCCGAGCGTGCCAGAGAGAAGAAGCTCTCGCTCGAGGAGATGAGTGGCGGCGGCATCACGATCTCGAACCTTGGTGGCATCGGCGGGACCTACTTCACGCCCATCGTGAACTGGCCTGAGGTCGCGATTCTCGGCGTCTCACGCGGCACGACGGAGCCGGTGTGGAAGGACGGACACTGGGAACCGCGTCAGATGCTGCCGCTGTCACTTTCCTATGACCATCGCGTGATTGATGGCGCCGACGCGATGCGTTTCCTGCGGTGGGTTGTCGAAGCAATCGAGCAACCCTTCCTGCTCTCACTGGTCGGATGATCATGGATTCACTCGAATCTTTTGCTCATCGCCTCTTGCTCTCTTTGGTGCGTTAATGGCGGATTCGGTTCAGGTTGCGGTACTGGGCGCGGGCCCTGGGGGGTATGCGGCGGCCTTTTATGCGGCTGACCTTGGCATGCAGGTGGCCCTCATCGATGAGGAAAAGAATCCCGGAGGCGTGTGCCTCTATCGCGGGTGCATCCCATCGAAAGCGCTGCTCCACGTCGCCAAGGTGATCGACGAGGCGAAGCATGCCGGCAACTGGGGCGTCAGCTTCGCTGAGCCCACGATCGACGTCGACAAGCTCCGCTCTTACAAGCAGGGCGTCGTTGACAAGCTCACGTCCGGCGTCGGCACTGTGGCGAGGCTTCGCAAGGTGAAGTTCCTGCAAGGGCGCGCGACGCTGACGGGCCCGAGATCCCTCACCGTCGCCGGCGCCGGCGGAACGACCGAGTTGCAGTTCGAACATCTCATTCTGGCGACGGGCTCACATCCGACGCGGATACCGTCGCTGTCGATCGACAGCCCGCGCATGATGGACTCGACATCGGGTCTCGAGCTTCCCGATGTTCCGAAGTCGCTGCTCGTGATCGGTGGCGGCTACATCGGCCTCGAACTCGGATCCGTATATGCGACCCTGGGCAGCAAGGTTTCGGTTGTCGAGATGACGCCGGGTCTGCTGCCCGGCGCCGATCGCGATCTGGTGGGCGTGCTCGAGAAGCGCCTCAAGAAGCTGTTCGCGGCCATCATGCTGAATACGAAAGTGGTGAAGGTCGTGGAAGACGGCGCCGGCATCCGCGTCACCTTCGAGGGAGACGTCGCCGAAAAGGAGCAACTGTTCGATCGCGTCCTCGTCGCCGTCGGCCGGCGTCCGAACTCGAAGATCCCGGGACTCGAGACGACAGCAGTGAAAGTCGACGCGAAGGGATTCATCGAGACCGACCCGCAGCGCCGGACTGCCGAGCGCAGCATCTTCGCCATCGGCGACGTAGCAGGCGAGCCGATGTTGGCGCACAAGGCATCGCACGAAGCGCGTGTTGCAGTCGAAGCGATCGCGGGCCACAAGGCGGTCTTCGAACCGCAGGCGATTCCTGCCGTGGTCTTCACCGATCCGGAAATCGCCTGGTGCGGGTTGACCGAGTCACAGGCCCAGGCCGAAGGCATCGAGATCGAGGTGGCCAAATTCCCATGGGGCGCGTTGAGCCGCGCGATCACGGTGGACCGCCCCGAGGGGTTGACGAAGCTCGTGCTCGAACCGAAGACCGGGCGCGTGCTCGGCGTCGGCATCGCGGGTTCGGGAGCGGGGGAGTTGATCGCGGAAGGGGCGCTGGCAATTGAAATGGGCGCGACCGCGGAAGACGTGAAGCTCGTGATCCACCCGCATCCGACGTTGTCTGAGTCCGTGATGGAGAGTGCCGAAGTGTTCTTCGGTCAGAGTACTCACGTTTACAAGCCGAAACGCAAATAGCACTTCCAGGTTCCGTGTTTCTGGTTTCAGGTTCGTGTTCTGAGTTCAGGTTCGAGGTTCAGAGTTCGCGGTTCGGGGTTCCGGTTCGACGTGCAAGGAGGACTTCCCGTGACCAAGTTGCTCACGACGTTCGCACTCGCTGGTGTGGTCGGAGTCGCTGCTGCAGCAGCGCAGGCGCCCGCGGACGTGGAGAAGCACATCGCGGCGGCAAAGGCGGCAGCGCGCAGCGATCACACCGGCCTCTTCGATCGCACGTGCTCGGAGGCGCGTACGATCGGCGCGCCGCGCGGTGGTGGAGCAGGCCGTGCCGCAGCCGGTGGCGCTGGTCGTCGAGGAGGCGGTCCACCCCCGCCGCCAGCGCGTGAGACGTGGCACGCCGAACCCGTCAAGGTCTTCGACAACATGTACTTCGTCGGCATGACCGAGTACTCGGCCTGGGCGATCACCACATCGCAAGGGATCGTCCTGATCGACGCCATCTACGACTACTCGGTCGAAGACGAAGTCGATGGCGGCCTGAAGAAGCTCGGACTCAACCCGGCCGACATCAAGTACGTGCTCATCAGCCATGGCCACCTCGATCACGCCGGTGGCGCGAAGTTCCTGCAGGAGAAGTACGGCTCGCGCATCCTCATGTCGGCGGCCGATTGGGACATGGTCGAGCAGCAGAATCCGCCGTGGAAACCGAAGCGCGACATGATCGTCACCGATGGCCAGAAGCTGACGCTCGGCGATACGACGTTGACCTTCTATTTGACGCCTGGCCACACGCCGGGGACCGTCTCGACGATCGTGCCTGTATTTGACAACGGCCAGCGCCACATCGCGGCGGAGTGGGGTGGCACGGCGTTCAACTTCGGGCCCGACAAAGCGCGGCTGCAAATGTACGCCGCGTCCGCCACGCGGTTCCACGAGATCGTCGCCAAGGCGGGCGCCGATGTGCTCTTTGCGAATCACACGGATTTCGACGGCACCAAGACCAAGATCCCGGCGCTGGCACAGAGAAAGCCCGGAAGCCCGCATCCCTACGTCATCGGCACCGACGCCGTGCAGAGGTATGTGACCGTCGCGAATGAATGCGCACAGGCAGCGATTGCCGCGCTGCCATAACCAAGCGGCAGCAGTTCCATGTTCCTGGTTCCACGTTCCGGGTTCGTGTTCAGAGTTCCGGTTCAGGGTTCCGAGTTCTGCGTTCGCGGTTCATGGGCTCGTGGTGATGCGTGCCCTGGACGCCCGGAACACGGAACAATGAACCTCGAACAGAGAACACTACGAGCTTTTCAGCCGCAGGAGGCGTCACGCCAGAGCTAGCTGGTGTAACGTATTAATTTGCTTGCTCGCTTGTGTTTGCTTCTTCAGGGTCCCGCACGCGGTGATACACCGCTTGTTCCCGAATGAATCTTTCGTGTTGAATACCGCCAACACAACCGAGTTCGAGGTGTAAGTTTGCCACTTGTATTTCGTCCCATTCGGAGGCAGTTGATGGAGGCAGTCCCCGTCAAGATCGTGCCGCGGGAGTTTGGAGAGACCCGCCGGCGCGACTGGTGGTGGGTCGAACCGATGATCGTGTTCACGGTCTTCGGCGGCTTTGTTGTGTATGCGACGTGGGCGGCGTTCCAGAACGCGCACTACACCTACGGCCCGTATCTTTCCCCGTTCTACTCGCCCGAGCTGTGGGGATCCTCTCACCACGCGTTGTTCGGACCGAAACCGGATTGGTGGCCGGCGCTCGCGCCGTTCTCGCCGGCGCTGCTGATCCTGCCGTTCCCCGGTCTGTTTCGCTTCACTTGCTATTACTACCGAGGTGCCTACTACAAGGCGTTCTGGATGGACCCGGTGTCGTGCACGGTGGGTGAGCCTCGTCACAGCTACTGGGGTGAGCGGACGCTCCCGCTCATCCTTCAGAACGTGCATCGCTACTTCGCATACATCGCCTGCATTTTTCTGCTGATTCTGTCCTACGACGTGTGGCTGGCGCTGTGGTTCACGAATCCGGCCACGGGCCAGCAGGAGTTCGGAGTCGGCGTCGGAACGTTGGTCCTCGCGGTGAACGTCGTGCTCCTCAGCTGCTACACGCTCGGGTGCCACTCGATTCGCCATATGGCGGGCGGTCTGAAGGACGAAGTGTCGAAGTCGCCGATGCGGCACACCTGCTACAACTGCTCGAGCGCGCTCAACGG
>Ga0070690_100001870_pt1 | contig 11162 bp, 7 predicted proteins | sample KBSS33HmetaG_FD_64671 | JGI IMG/M metagenome (GOLD analysis project Ga0070690, IMG submission 64671) | Switchgrass rhizosphere microbial communities from Kellogg Biological Station, Michigan, USA - KBS S3-3H metaG | ecosystem: Host-associated > Plants > Roots > Rhizosphere ...
CGCCCCGCCCGCCTGGTCTGTGGCCGTGTAGATCACCGTCGACGTGCTGGTGCCTTCGTTCACCGAGATCGTGACCGCGAACGCCGATTGGCCGGCCAATCCGAGCGCAAGGAGCATCCAGGTGAAAGTGCAAACGAGCCGGATCGGTGATTTTGGGGGGATTCACTCTATTCCTTCGGATTTATCGGCCTTCGAGTACAGTTCTGAACCATTTTGAAGGGATTTGCGAGCCTTTTTCGATCCATCAACCGGATATCAGGGCAAAGCGGCAGCTTTGCCCTACCGAACGAGGTAGGGCGGCGCTGCCGCGCCGCCCAAATTTAAACCCTCAACGACCCGCGAAATCCACGGCCGCTGTAGTAAGACTCCGCCCCGTTGTGCCCGACGAAGACGCGACCGTAACGGCGATCGCAATAAAGCGCCCCACCGAGTTTTCGGATCTCCACCGGTGTCGCGATCCAGCTCGATCGTTTGGTGTCGAACTCGCCCAATTTCTGCAGCTCGAAATATTGCTCCTCCGTCAACACCTCGACGCCCATGGCCGCGGCCATTTCCATGACGCTACTCTTGGGTTTATGTTCCTTGCGGGAATCCAACGCCGCGCGATCGTAGCAAAGACTCACCCGTCCCGACGGCGTTTGCTCGGAACAATCGAAGAAAATATATTCGCCCGTTTTTTTATCCTGACCAACGACATCCGGCTCACCGCCGGTCCGTTCCATCTCATTGAGCGACCACAATTTTTCCGGATTGGCTTCCAATCGCGCCTGCACCCCGGTCCAGACCAGGCCTTTATGGCGGCCCATGTTTTTCTCAAAGCGGGCTTTCAAGGCTTTAAGCATTTCCTCACGTTGTTTGGGGGACAACTCCTTTTTATTGCTGGTCTTCATACTTTTATTTCAAGTGTCTCGCCAAAAACAGTAGACATTAATTCCACAAATTTTCACAAGTTGAATTCACAGCAAACTTTCATCTTTCTGGATCATTGGGTTCACCGATGCCATCCCCAATCGACTCTCTTTCCGGGCTGCACGCCGAGCAGGACAGACATCAGTTCAATTATTTTATGATTAACAGCATTTTTTTATTGATAAACGATAAATTATGTTTAAGGTATGGGCATCGAATTTATGAAATATTTATGAAAAAAGGTTCAACGATATTTCTTCAGGTAGTGATTGTGCTGGTCGGTACCATCGTTCTGACCCTTATGCTTTGGGAACCTCACGTTGAGGGCAGGAACGTGCATGCCACGTTCTTTCAAATTTACTTCAAAGACCCCTTTTTGGCGTATGTGTATGTCGCATCCATTTCCTTCTTCATAGCGCTGTTTCAAGCATTCAAGCTGTTGGGTTACATCAGGCAAAACAAAGTGTTCTCGCAAGCGGCCGTGAATGCTTTACGGACCATAAAATACTGCACCATCATCCAAAGCATTTTGATCGTGCTGGCCGCACTCTACATAATGATATTTCACGCCCGGGACGACGATCCCGCGGGTTTTATCGCCCTGTGTGTGGTCGCTACTTTTATTTCTGTCGTGATCGCCACCGCCGCGGCCGTGTTTGAAAGGACTTTGCAAAAAGCCGTGGATATCAAATCCGAGCACGATCTGACCGTATAATCAACCGATATGGCAATCATCGTTAATCTCGACGTCATGTTGGCGAAAAGGAAAATGAGCGTCACCGAGCTCGCCGAAAAAGTCGGCATCACCATGGCCAACATTTCCATCCTGAAAAACGGCAAAGCCAAAGCGATCCGTTTCTCGACGTTGGAAGCGGCCTGCGAAGCATTGGATTGCCAGCCAGGCGACATCCTGGAATATAAAAACGGCGAAAAGGATTAAGAAATCGAGTTCTATGAACGGTATGTGTGGGGTCGATTCAACCCCGTTGGGGTTGGGGAATTATATTCGTGGATGACCCAGGGTAGGCCGCCCCGGCCAACCCTGGACTGGGTGATGGAATCCCGTTGGGATTCTCAAACCGAATCATAAACAGTTCGGTAAGAATAAATATTTACGCCTTCGCGTAAACCTCTGCGCCCTTCTCCACAAATTCCTTCGACTTCGCTTCCATCCCCTTTTTCAATGCCTCTTCGTCGGCGATCCCCTGCTCCGCCGCATATTTGCGCACATCTTCCGTGATCTTCATCGAACAGAAATGCGGGCCGCACATGGAGCAGAAGTGCGCGCTCTTGGCGCCGTCCTGCGGGAGGGTGGCGTCGTGGAATTCGCGGGCGGTCACGGGATCCAGGCTCAGGTTGAACTGGTCTTCCCAGCGGAACTCGAAGCGGGCTTTGCTCAACGCGTTGTCGCGGTATTGCGCGCCGGGATGGCCTTTGGCCAGGTCGGCGGCGTGCGCGGCGATCTTGTACGCGATCACGCCGTCTTTCACGTCTTTCTTGTTCGGCAAACCGAGATGTTCCTTGGGCGTCACGTAACACAACATCGCGCAGCCGTACCAGCCGATCATCGCGGCGCCGATGCCGCTGGTGATGTGGTCGTACCCGGGCGCGATGTCGGTCGTGAGCGGCCCGAGCGTGTAGAACGGCGCTTCGTGGCACCATTCCAATTGTTTGGCCATGTTCTCCTCGATCATGTGCATCGGCACGTGGCCGGGACCTTCATTCATCACCTGCACACCCTTAGCCCAGGCGCGCTCGGTCAATTCACCCTGCACTTTCAACTCGCCGAATTGCGCCTGGTCGTTGGCGTCGGCGATCGAGCCGGGACGCAGGCCGTCGCCGATGCTGAAGCTGACGTCGTACGCGGCCATGATGTCGCAGATATCGTCCCAATGCGTGTACAGGAAATTTTCTTTATGATGCGCCAGGCACCATTTGGCCATGATGCTGCCGCCGCGCGAGACGATGCCCGTCATGCGTGACGCCGTCAGCGGCACGAACCGCAACAGCACGCCGGCGTGGATCGTGAAGTAATCGACCCCCTGCTCCGCCTGTTCGATGAGTGTGTCGCGGAAAATTTCCCAGGTCAGGTCTTCGGCTTTGCCGCCGACTTTTTCGAGCGCCTGGTAGATGGGCACGGTGCCGATGGGCACCGGCGAATTGCGCAGGATCCATTCACGCGTGGCGTGGATGTTCTTGCCCGTGCTCAAATCCATGACCGTGTCGGCGCCCCACTTGGTCGACCAACGCATCTTTTCGACTTCTTCCTCGATGCTGGAGGCGACGGCGGAGTTGCCGATGTTGGCGTTGATCTTCACGAGGAAATTCCGGCCGATGATCATCGGCTCGAGTTCCTGGTGATTGATATTGGACGGAATGATCGCCCGACCCGCCGCGATCTCCGAGCGGACGAACTCGGGCGTGATCTCTTTGGGGATGCGCTGTGGGAACCGTGAAAAAACCGAAGGAATAAAACTGTTTCCGCTTTCCGCTTTCCGCTTTCCGCTTTGCGCACTGCCTTCGTGCTGCTTATGCAGGTCGCTTCGCCGGATATCTCCGCTCAAATCCACGATCTGCAATCCGCATTCCGCAATCCGAAGGTTTTCCCGGATGGCGATGAATTCCATTTCCGGCGTGATGATGCCGGCACGGGCGTATTGGAGCTGCGTGACGACCTTGCCTTTTTTGGCGCGGAGCGGTTTGCGTTTCGGGGCGGTCAGGCCTTCGAGCCGGAGCGCGGTCTCGTCCTGGCGCTTGGCGCGGGCGAGGCCGCGATGTTGTTCGGACAGATATCCGTCATCGATCGGCTGGACGGCGCGGCCGTCGTATTCCTCGACGTCGCCGCGGCTGAGGATCCAATCGCGTCGCAATGCCGGCAACCCCTGCTCGACGCTGCCGGTGAACGCGGGATCGCCCCACGGGCCGCTGCAATCGTACACGCGCACGGGCTCGTTCTTTTCGACGGCGCCGTTGAAGCTTTTGGTGGGCGCCAGTTCGATCTCGCGCATGGGCACGCGCACGCCGGGCAATTTGCCTTCGACGTAGATGCGTTTGGAGTTCGGCAGTTGGTCCATGCTGGACGGCTCGAACGAATCTTTGGATGCGATCATAATATCGGCTCTAGGTTCTGGCGTCTTGGGATCTCGGGGAATACGGCGAAGGATCAGTTCACGATCGATAGGGCACACGGTGCCTTCCTACGCCAGCATTACCTGGATCAGGTCCATCGGGTCGCCCGGATTTCCGGGCCTCTCAGCGTCATCCACAGGATGATTTGGCTCCCCGAACAGATTTAACAGTAAATCGGATCGGCCAAAGCGTCCAGCATAAAGGGGGTACCGGGCCAAATGGTCTGGGCATTGCGCCACGACACCCCCCGGGCCGGGTTTAGCGGATGGAACGGGTTTCTTCACGTTTTGTTGCGCCGCTTTGCGGTGCGGACGGCGTAGCGCGCCATCCCTACCGGATCAATGGTCAAAGGATCGTTCCGCGGAGGACGTACAGGGCGACGTTGAAATAGATCATCAAACCCGTCACGTCCACCAGGGTGGCGACGAAGGGGGCGGAGCAAACTGCGGGATCCAGCCGTACCAACCGCAACAGGATCGGCAGCATGGCACCGGCGAGACTTCCCCACACGACCACGCCGACCAGGCTGATGCCGATGGTCACGGCCAGCAACAGATAATGCGGGCCGTAATCGGCGAAATGCAGGTTTTGCCATGCGATCACCCGGATCGCTCCCAGTATCGCCAAAATACAACCGAGTAAAAAACCGCCGACGAGTTCGCGCCGGAAGACACGCCACCAGTCGCGCATCAAAACATCGCGCACGGCCATGGCGCGGATGATCAGCGACGTCGCCTGCGACCCGGTATTACCGCCGCTGGACAGGATCAACGGCATGAAGAACGACAGCGCGACGACTTTCTGGATCTCGCCGCCGTAATTCTGCATGGCGATCGACGTGAACATTTCGCCGACGAACAGGATGGACAGCCAGGGCGCGCGTTTCCACACCATCTCCCAGATACCCGTCTTGAGATACGGCGCGTCGAGGGCCTGCACACCGCCGAGTTTCTGGATATCCTCGGTCGCCTCGCGTTCGGCGACGTCAAGGATGTCATCGACGGTGACGACGCCGACCAGGACATCGCTCGAATCCACGACCGGCAGCATCGTCACGCCGTATTTCTTGAACGTTTCGACCGCGGTCTCCTGGTCATCGGTCGCCCGCAACGACAGGCGCTGGTTCTCGAGCAGTTCCAACACGGAGGTCTGCGGCAAGGCGACGATGACATTGCGCAGGCGGACAAAATCGACCAGGCGCCCTTTCGCATCGACGACATACAACTGGTTCATCGCGTCGCGTTTATGTTCCTGTTTACGCAATTCGGAGAAGACTTCGGACACGGTCCAGTTCTGCTGGACGGCGACATAATGCGGCGTCATGCGCCGGCCGATGGAGTTTTTCGGGTACCCGAGCAATCCCGTGGCCATCTTGCGTTCCTCGGGCGACAGCAGGTTCAACAGTTTCTGCGTCGCGGCGGCGGGGAGTTCCTCGAGCAACCGGGTGCGGTCGTCGGGCGAGATATCATTGAGGATCTGGGCGACCTGTTCGTTGGCCAGGGCCTGCAGGGTCTTTTCCTGGTCTTCCAACGGCAGGGATTCGAACACTTCGGCGGCGACGTCGCGCGGGAGCAGGCGTAACAACACCGCTTCATCGTCGGGCTTGAGATCGACGAAGATCTCGGCGATATCGGCCGGGGGAAAACCGCAGAGGATCTCGCGCAGGCCGTTGAAATCGCGCTGGCGGATCATCTCCGCCAGTTCGGGCATGAGCAGGTTGCCGATCACGCGATTAAAAGTGGCAAGTGACGCGCGACAAGTGAAGAGAAAAGAATCCGGGCCCTGCTTGGGCGAGACGAGGAAACTGTGCTGGAGTTCAAGCTTCAGCTTGTCCGGGCGACATGCTAAAGCGTGAACTCCAACGGGGAACAAAAAGCCGTTCCGCATCACACGGAACGGCGTTATTAGGCCTGATCAAGGCGATCAATCTTGTTCAAGCCTCAAAGGATTTTCCGCAACCGCAACTTTGTTTGGCGTTCGGATTGGAGATCTTAAAACCGCCGGCGGTCAGGGAATCGCTGAAATCGACCTGGCAACCGCGCAGGTAATTGGCGCTGATCGGGTCGACTAGCACCGCGACCCCGGCGCTTTGTGCGACCAGGTCGCCGTCGCGTTTCTCATCAAAAACCATGCCGTATTGCATCCCGGAGCAACCGCCCTCTTCGACATAAAGGCGGAGGTGTTTGCCGGCGTTCTCCGCTTTACCGAGCAGTGATCGGACCTCGGTGACGGCATTTTCGGTGAGGCTGACGGTCAGTTCTTCTGTCGCGATGTCGCTCATGATCTCCAAAGCACACTAAACTTGTGGTCCGCGGGTGTCAAACGGCGGCTCAATCTTTTTTATCGGCAAGATGCGCGCCGGCGGAGGCGATCTTTTTATCGAGCGAATCGCCCAGTTGCGGCAGCCATTTCTTCAATTCGCCGTAGATCGCCCGCGCCTGTTCCCATTCACCGAGCGTTTCGGCCAGCGCGGCGGCCTGCAGGCCGGCTTTCTTGACCCAGAACGCATCGGCCATCTCGCCGTTGGGAGGATTGACCCCGGTATCGAACACATCGAGGTAATTGTTGAACGCCAGTTGCAACAACGCTTTCTGGTCGCCACCGGTCGCGGCGGCGGCTTTCTTTTCCAGGGCGATCCCGAGGCCGATGCGGGCTTTGCTGCGCGTGGAGATGTCCACCGTCGGGCTGCGGGCGGCCTGGGCGTACGCATTGGTCGCGGCGTCGTAATGGGCGACCTGGACGTCGCATTCGCCGATCAAAAAGCACGCCAACGCGGCGGTCGAGGCATCGGGCGCGGATTGGCGGACGCGATCGAACACCTGGACCGCCAGCTGGAAATTGGCGGAGGGGTTGTTCGTATCCACCGATTCCCAATGCATCAACGCTTCGCCGTGGGCAAACATCGCCTGGACGCGCAGATCGGGCGGGCAATTCGTGTCCTCTTCCAATTTTTTGAAATAATCGCGGATCGCCTCGGAATATCCCTGCCGGCCCATGGCGGCGCGACCGGCCCGCAAGCGCGCCGGGTATGCCAGTTCGTTGGCCGGGAAATGTTCGTAGACCAGGTCATAATTCTTTTGGGCGATGGCGAATTCACCGGCGCTGAAGTAATGATCCGCGATCCACCATTGCGCCTGCGGGGCGAGGGTCGGGTCGGCGGGGAACTGGCCGAGGAAATTGGTGAACAGGTTGAGCGCATTGGTCTCGTCGCCGGCCTGGTAATTGGCCCAGGCCAGGGCGTACGCGGCTTGCGGCCGGAATTCGTTGGTCGGAAAGGTCGCGATCCATTTTTCATAACCGGCGATCGCGTTGGTCCAGTCCTGTTCCAATTCATAAGTGCGGGCGACGGCCAGTTCCGCCTGCGGCCGCCAGGAGGACATCGGGAATTCCGTCTCGAAGGCATGGAACGTTTCGCGGGCTTCGGCGGGGCGATGGGAATCGGCCAAACCTTCGCCGTACAACAGCGCGCTGTTGGGGGCCAACTGGCTGGACGGGAACCGCTGCAACATCTGTTCGAGGGTGCGATTGGCCCCGGCGAGGTCTTTCAATTCCAGGTTCGCGCGCAGGCTTTGATACAGCGCGCGGTCGCCCAGCGATTTTTCGATCTCGGGAAAATCGGAAAAATTATCGAGCACCGCACGATAGTTTTTCAGGGCGCCGACGTAATCCTTTTGGACGAACAACGCATCGCCCATCTTGAACTGCGCGACGGCGAGATCTTCGGATTTGGGCAGGCGCTGGGCGGCGGCTTTGAAATCGTTGAGGCTTTCCGGGACCTGCCCGGACAGCCACCGGCACCAGCCGCGATCGAGATAGGCTTTGCCGGCGAGCGGACGGTTCGGAAAACGGGCGAGAAACTGGTCGAACCGCAGCTGCGCATCCTGCAGGTGATTGGTGGTGGCATCGTCCTTCAGGTACAATTCACCCAGCGTGAGCAAGGCGACTTCCGCCGGCGGCGAATTGGAAAATTGCTGGAGATAATCGCCGAGGGATCGTTCGGCGACGGCGTATTGGTTTTGGGCGGTGGCCAGGCCGGCGATCTTGAGGATGGCCTGGCGCCGGCGTTCCACGGGGGCGTTCGTCCCGAGATTATCGTGATACGCGGCGATCGCGGCATCCGGCTGGTTCAATTTTTCGAACAATTCCCCGCGCAACGCGACGCTTTCCGAACGCAGGTTATCGTTATGTTCTGTCATCCGCAGCAGGTTGGTGGTGATGACCAGGGCCGCCGGAAGTTCGCCGACGGCCATCTTGGCGCGGCACAACAGGTAGGCCCGCTGCCAGCCCAGTTCCGGCACCAGCGCCGACGGGTCCAGGCCTTCCAGGTCGGCCACGGCGCCGTTGAAATCTTTCTGCTCGAATTTCGCCTGGGCGAGCAACAGGCGGCCGCGCGCGGTCAACCCATTGGTCACGCCGGCCTGCATATCCCGCAGGAAAACGCTGTTCGTCGCCGTCAGGACGCCGGTCACGCCCGGCCAATCACCCACCCGGGCGAGCACCGAGGAGGCTTCGACGGTGGCCTGCAACGCTATTTTCGAGGCGGGAAAACTCTGGGCCACTGAATTGAGCGTGCCGACGGCGTCCGGAAAATTACCGTTGCCCAACTGCGCTTCCCCGATCCAGTAGAGATATTGGTCCTCGAAATTTTTTGCTTTGGACTGGTTGGCTTTGAGCAGGTTGATCGTCTCGGTAAATTTCTTTTCTTTGAACAACGCCTGCGCCCGGAGCAGCACGGCTTCGGGGATGTGAGGCGATTGCGGATACTTGTCGATGAACTGGGCGAAGGCGGTATCGGCACGATTCCAGATCCGTCCGTCGAAAGCCGAAACGGCCGCGGCGTAGGTACGCTCTTCTTTGGCGTTGCCTGCGGCCAGGGACGGCACACTGCCCGCGACCAGGGCGCAGCCGACCAAAAACCATTGCCGGAACGATGTCATCGCCTTCATCGTAATCGATGGCGCGAAGTGAAAAAAGCCGAAATCACGGCGTGCTCAGCCCAACACACTTTTCAGGTACTGGCCGGTGTAACTGCCGGGAACCTGGACGATCTTTTCCGGCGGGCCTTCGGCGATGATCCGGCCGCCGCCGGCGCCGCCTTCGGGGCCCAGGTCGATGATCCAGTCCGCCGTTTTGATCACGTCCAGGTTGTGCTCGATGATGAGCAAGGTGTTGCCGGATTCGCGAAGCTTGAAGAGCACTTCGAGTAATTTTGCGACGTCGTGAAAATGCAGGCCGGTGGTCGGTTCATCGAGGATGTAAAGCGTCTTGCCGGTCGCTTTGCGGCACAGTTCGGTCGCCAGCTTGACGCGCTGCGCTTCGCCGCCGCTGAGCGTCGTCGCCTGTTGCCCCAGGTGGATGTAGCCGAGGCCGACTTCCGCCAGCGTGAGCAATGGATCGTAGATCTTGGGGACGGCGCGGAAGAAATCAACGGCTTCATCGACGGTCATATCGAGGACGTCGGCGATGTTCTTGCCTTTGTAGGAGATCTCGAGCGTTTCCCGGTTGTACCGTTTGCCGCCGCAGACCTCGCAGGTCACGTAGACGGCGGGCAGAAAATTCATCTCGATCTTGAGGACGCCATCGCCTTCGCATTTCTCGCAGCGGCCGCCTTTGACATTGAAACTGAACCGGCCGGGTTCATATCCCCGGACCTTGGCCGCCGGCAGGCGGGCAAAAAGATCGCGGATCTGGTTGAACATGCCGGTGTACGTGGCGGGGTTGCTGCGCGGGGTGCGGCCGATGGGCGTCTGGTCGATGACGATGACCTTGTCGAGATTTTCAAAACCTTTGAGGGCGCGATGTTCACCGGGGATCTCTTTGGACCCGTAAAACTTGCGGAACAAAGCGCGCTGGAGGATGTCGTTGACCAGCGTGCTTTTGCCGGACCCGCTGACACCGGTGACGCAGGTGAACGTGCCGAGGGGGATCCGGGCGTCGATGTTCTGCAGGTTGTTTTCCCCGGCGCCGATCACCTCCAGCCAGCCGCGGTCGTTGGTGGGGACATTCCGTTTTTTAGGGATCGGAATGGTCAGTTCGCCGGTGAGATATTTGCCGGTGAGCGAATGCGTGTTGGCGAGGATATCGGCCAAGGAACCGTGCGCGACCAGTTCGCCGCCATGGACCCCTGCGCCGGGACCGAGGTCGAGGATGAAATCGGCCATGCGGATGGTATCGGCATCGTGTTCGACGACGAGCACGGTATTGCCGAGGTCGCGCAAACCTTTCAAGGTGGCGAGGAGGCGGTCGTTGTCGCGTTGATGCAACCCGATGCTCGGTTCATCGAGGACATAGAGGACACCGACCAGGGCGGCGCCGATCTGGGTGGCCAGGCGGATGCGCTGGGCTTCGCCGCCGCTGAGCGTGCCGCTTTCGCGATCGAGCGTGAGGTAACCCAGGCCGACATTTTTCAGGAAACCGAGCCGGGCGCGGATCTCCTTGATGACTTCGGCGGCGATCTTGAGCTGGAATTCCGAGAGCTTGAGCGTCGCAAAAAATTCATCGGCCTTTTCGACCGACAGGCTGCAGACGTCCATGATGGATAACCCGGCGATCTTCGACCTTGAACCTTTGACCTTGAACCTGGCGCTCATTTCTTCGCCGCCGAGGGTGACGGCGAGGATTTCCGGCTTGAGCCGTTTCCCTTTGCACGCGTCGCAAAACTGCGGGCTCATGTATTGTTTGAGCCGGTTGTGGATGAATTCGCTTTCGCTTTCGGTGAAATGCCGTTCGAGGTTGGGGAGGACCCCTTCGAAGGGGCGGTCGATCTTGCTGACCTTGCCGCCGCGCCAGAAGGAGAATTCGACGTCGGCCTCCCCGGAACCCTGCAACAGGACTTTTTTAAAATCATCCGGCAGATCTTTGTAGGGGGTCTCGAGGCTGACGCCGAAGTGAGCGGCGACGGACCGGAGCATGGCTTTGTAATAGATGTTCATCCGTTTGCCGGAACGGCGCCAGGGCTGGATCGCGCTCTCGAGCGGCTGTTCGGGATCGGGAACGACGAGATTTTCATCGAACACCAGTTTTTGGCCGAGACCATGGCAGACGGGACAGGCGCCGGCCGGTGCATTGAACGAAAAATGCTTGGGCGTGGGCGGATCGAAACTTTTGCCGGTGGCGGGCGAACA